>Ga0137396_10000655_pt1 | contig 16960 bp, 13 predicted proteins | sample czc16metaG_FD_108284 | JGI IMG/M metagenome (GOLD analysis project Ga0137396, IMG submission 108284) | Vadose zone soil microbial communities from Angelo Coast Range Reserve, California, USA - czcobulk3.16 metaG | ecosystem: Environmental > Terrestrial > Soil > Vadose zone | place: USA...
AGCTGCGGGGAGGTGTAGTAGTCAGGTGAGCCGAGGAAATTTTGGCGGTCCTAGAGAAATGCACAAAGCAACTTGTGCCGATTGTGGAAAGGAGACAGAGGTTCCTTTCAAACCAACATCAGGAAAACCAGTATACTGTAGGGACTGTTTCCAGAAACATCGAAAATACTAATCCCTAAACAAGGAAGAGTCTCAGCTTGGACCTTCTCCCAAGATCTTCCGATTTCTCGATTTTTTTTCATCATGCTCATTCTCGGATCTGACCATCTGCTGGGCACTCGGCTGGTTACAAACTGCTACCTGAATATGGGAGTTCTCGGGTCTTTGCCACTGGGAGGATCGGTGACTTCTGATGGGTCCCCTTAGTTGCCCAAAATTGGAACCAGTCGTTTCTACTTCTCAAGAAGTCTCGAAATCTGTCTTTTTGCCTGCTCCAAGGCCTCGTTCACTTTGTCCAGCTCGACCATAACTTCCTCCTGTATCGTTAGCTCTCTGATCTTCTTCGCTTCGGTAAGAGCTTCGTTTATGGCGGCAGAAATCTGCTTCAGTCTAGGTGGAAGTGTCTTCCTACGCTCTTTCACAGTAACCTTGCCGGGACATCTCCGCTAATATTCTCTCTGGCTGTCATGGTGTCAAAAGTGGATTTTGCAGGGGCCAATCTCAGGGTCAACGGACACAAGTCGGAATTCAGACACCGATTTCCCCATCGAACAAGTTCTGTCCAAACCGTGGACACCGCCTTCAAGCAGAGGCCAGGATCTGTTCACATTGCGCACACCAGCCCCGAATCAGCCATAGTACGTGCTAGACCCCGCCGGACCCTGGACCGGTTGCCCTAGCGAGATTACTTCCAACAAACTTACCCCTCTGAATGGCCCCTTTCCGCATTCCTGGTTACTACGGAAATGGACGACTACATCAGACCAACAACATGGTTCGTGCAAGAAGTCCTCGACGCTTACGAAAACTGGAACGGATAAGACAACGTGCCCAAGAAAATTCAAGAACTAACGGTCTCCAGATCGAAGCCTCACATCTCAGCAAGTGACACTTGAAATTGAACAGGCACTTTCTTGGTAAACGACCACGCGAGTGCTATCGGCCATATGCAGGAACGCCAAGAGCGAGGTCCGTTCAGTGAACACTATCCCAGATAGGCTCGACCGGTTTGCCTCCTATCCATTTTTCGACCTTGATTGTGAACTCCGAGATATCTTTAATTGCATAGTCAATAGCTAGTTCTACTACCGCATCATCCTTCTGTTTCTTCTTTAGCTCTTCAAATGGGTAGTCTTCAATCCGTTTGAAAGTACCGACTCCTCTTCGTCCACTTCCAAAGAAGGCGCCAGAGTTTATTCGCGAAAGATGGGTGTGATCATGGTGGCTTTGGATCAAACTCCTCGTGTCAACCGTGAGCACGTCGTGAGCCCTGTTTCTGTATTGTCTTCCATTTAGCAGTCGTTCAAGTCGTTCCCTTCGAACCCAGAAGAAGACCTTCCCATTCAGCAGCCTGAAATAATCACTTTTTCCCATCCCATCGAGAATTGTTCCCAATGCGTTTTCGTTCAATACAATTTGGTCACGGATCACAACGGGACCAAAGGGGGGGTGTCCGATCGTAACGCTGTTTCTCCTCTGGTGAGACTCAATCGCATCCCTCTCCTTTCCGGTTATCCCGAATAAATCGAGCAGAGCCGAGGTGCTCAAAAGACCAATCTTTCGAATATTCGACCAGCTTCCAGACTCCGCCATGTGGTACAGCCACGGATAGTATCCTGTCAGGTCTTCGAATCTCAATAGCAGGTTACCAAGAACGTCGGTCTATCATGCTACGCGAGTTGAAACCCGTCGTTATCAAAGATACGCGGGAATGTGTCACCCTTTCTATCTCTTCTATGAAGTTGATTGTTCCGGGCGTCAGCTGCTCGAATCGTTTCGCGTTTCTGTTTTCTTTTGACAAGTAATCTGTGAAAGTCAATGCTATGTCGGTAGGTCTATTCAGTAGAGCAGCCTTTCGCAATAGAACCCAATCGAACTCTCCCACCCGTCGCTTTCGGAGTGTAGTGGAAGTTCTCTCGATGGTTTCCAACTCTTGCTCATCTATCCCTGAGCGCTCACTGATTTCTTTCAGAGTGATTTCTATCGACATTGGGCCCGAGCTTCCACCTTGAGGGCTTTCAACCCGGATTGGATACGCTCGACACACCATGATCACCTTACGTACATGCAGAGGGGAGATCCCTGCTTCCGCCAAGCATCCGGCAACCGTTGTGTCACGTGATGTGACATGAGGATAATTGCCGTGGTGTAGACTCAATCCGGTTCCCTGAGTTCCTTCAAGAAGAATCCTTTGATTACTTGCAAATGCCTTGGAAAGAACGCTTTCGGCAGTGCGAATGAATGGTTTGAGCTCAGAGACCTCTCCAGCCAAGATGACCTTTTTCCCTCTATCTCTGATCTTTCTGGCTGTAGCTTCTCCAACGCCCTGCCCAGTAGATCCAATTTCATCGACAACTCTTTTTTCCTGCTTGACATCCTCTTCGCTGATGATCATTGCCTTTGGGTCAATACTCAAGCGATCTGCCTCGACCCCACAGTCAGATATTTCCTTGAGAAGCTTGTCGACGTGGATGACCATCCCCGGACCCAGGAGAAGCTTTGCCTCAGACTTTCGGGTCCCCGAGGGTAATTGATGATGCGTATATGGTTCTGGAACCTCGAACACTTTGTGACCAGCATTAGGCCCGCCCACCCGAACTAAGAGGTCGTATTCTCTTGCAATGTTGGCCACGATCTGGCCTTTTCCCTCGCTGCCGAATTGACCCCCGACTACGATGTCGACGTACCCATCGTCGGTGTCCCCGTAAAGTGACATGTAGCTTGACGCACGGACGAGCACATCTCCCTCCGTGCAGCGATTAGAGTCCGTTACGACATCCGCAATTTTCGCAAGATCCTCGATCCTTGCTTCGGTCTGATTCTCTCGCACCTTCTCATAGCTAGGCGCATCGGTTCCGCGATATCTTGCGTTGTAACGTTTCCGTAGCTCTTCGAGCGGGGCGGTGATGTGAACGTGGGTGACAAGTGGGAAGGCTCCTCTGATCTGATCGATTTGTTTGCTGGTTCTGACACAGTCCACCACTATAGTAATGGGTTCAGTCGTGCTTCGGTCTAGTTTTGATAACTCGTCGAGCACCCACTTTCCATCGGTGGTTTGGTCTAGACGATCACCTTCCTCTTGCAGTAGAAGGCGATCCGCAAGCGCGACGCCACTGCTCTTGGCAATGAGGTCACGAGTTCGAAGAATATGCAATCCAAAATGATCCTCTAGACCCTTCGAGAGCTTGGATTTTCCAGAAGAGACGGGCCCCGACAAGAGGATGATTTTCCTAGTCGTCCCCGTCAATCTCTCGGTCGTCCTTAATGCCTATTCAGATACACCGAACTCCAAGAGATCTTGTTTCGGCCTGATTTCCCGTCCGGCCAGATCGTACACTGTAACCTCAATTCCTTGGTGAATGAGGGTCTCATCGAGCAGTTCTTTGATTACTGACCAGTTTCCCCCGGCGTAGCCTGTGCCTATGCGTGGCATATGCACTGTTGCATGTCTCTCTGCCGCAGCTTTGGCTAGAACTGACAGGCACTCTCTCAGAACGCTGTACCGTATGCGCGGTTTCGGCGAGAGTCCATACCCATGTTGGGCAACCATATGAAATAAGCTGAGATCATCTGATGCCGGAGAGAGATGAGACTTACCTAAGACCAAGTTCGTTTTGCTCGTGGCCGCCCAATTTTGGAAGTCTTTGTATACGTCAGGCCACTTTTTCGCGACAGCTAGCGCAAAGCCTCGGCCCCAGTTTGGGGTCTTGTCATTAACAATATGCGCTACGATTCTATTGCCATTTCCTCTCGGCTCCCTAGCGTCTCCTATGAGATATTTTATCGTCAGACGAGGCTCGGCTTTTCCCTTAGTGCGAACGATCCCCATTACTCGAGGATAGGATCTGTCCGCGTAGGGAGGGATTCCGACACACTCAACTTCAAGCTCAGTCAACTCCGTTGACCAACTTTCCTTTCCTTTCGCGGTATACCCGACAGCAGTGCACTCGGCGAGAATAGTCTCAGCGGGGAGCCGAAGCCCAGGCTGAAGCTTGACTCTAGACGTCATTGAACCCACGCTATAATCAATGCGGTACGGGGCATTTCTGATATCCTCAACTCGCGTGGCCACAAATACTGTTACGGGCTGGCTTGTTAGCTTCACTATTCTAAGAAGCAGGGCTTCAATCGATACATCGAACTTCCGTCGCAATTGCACTACGTTGTCGATTGTAACAGGAATGCTCCCGAAGTCGAGCGAAAGTCCTGTTGGCATAAGTATTTCGGCAGCCGCAATATTGCAAAGCAACTCGAGTTGCCATCCATCAGCTCCCGCCCCATGAGTGCTTCTGTTGCGCACAGTTTGAGCGAAGTCTGGAAAAAGTGTGTGAGCTATCTCGTGGGCGAGAGAAAATCGAATCCTGCTCCTTGATTGGTTTGGGTTGTATTCGATTTCTACCCCTCCCGAGGGTCTAGAACGGACAAGTGAATCTAGAACGTCATCATGCGGAACGGTGGAATATCCGAGGTATTCAGCAAGCCAGAAAGGATCGAATGGTGGGCCCTGCCATCCATCGTCCATCGCCTTCAGCACTAGACTTCGGGTTTCATCCGATATCTTCCTTACCGGGTCGTCATTGCCCGCAAATGTCTTCACCGAGGAATTTGTCCAAGTTAGGCGAGCCATAGTAACTCTCCTATGGGGTCCTTGCGATGAACCGGATGCCAGGTCCATTCACAACTCAGGGAGTTCTGATTCATTGAGAATCGAATGGTCAATGGTAGATTAATAGTTGACTTGATAGACAAATCCCTCGGCTGTTCAGCGTCTTGGTCATTGAAGCTACCATCTGCCACATCATAAAAGGGAAAAAGTTGCTTCTGAAAAAAGCTGCAAGAGGCGTCAGCAAAGGAAAGTGGAATGCCCCTGGAGGAAAGATTGATCCCGGAGAAACCCCTCGGAGCAATGCCATGAGAGAAGTGTTAGAGGAGACCCGGCTGAAACTAAAACACCTGCTTAGCCATGGAACGATCCTCTACTTTATGGGAGGAAAGAAGAAGCTTCACACGAGAGTCCACCTATTCTCCTCAACGGATTTTATCGGGAACCCGAGATCCACTTCAGAGGGCGAGGTGAAGTGGTTCGCGATTGAGAATCTTCCCTTCCACAAGATGTGGGACGACGATAGGTACTGGATCAACGCCATGCTCGTCGGGAGTCGCTTCGACGCGAAGTTCTATTTTGATGCGAACACTAGTCGAGTTACAAGATATGAAATTATCTCCCGTTGAGCGCGGGCGATCCGTGCTAGTCCCTCGCGCCTGAGTAACTTGTTGGAGTATCTTCGTCTTGACCAATTGAGGCATTCGTGGAATGCACACTGTTTGCTTATGACGCCAATGCCATGTCGATAAGTCTGTTTGTGGACCCAAGGTAGGTCGCGTAGTCAAGAGACTTTTCGATCTCCACTGGCTTCAATTGAGATGACATAAAGCTATCTTTTAGCAGTGCGTCGTGGAAGGGAATCCGGCGATCCGATGACAACGTTGCGATTTTTCTCACCCGCGCATATGCCTCCTGTCTTGGAACGCCCTTTGTTACCAGTAGATTGACAACTCGCTCTGACAAGAATCTACCTTGTGAAAGCCCGAGGTTACGGGCCATGTTTTGCGGGTCGACTTCAAGCCCGTCCAAAACATCGCGAATTAGCCGGACCATCTCGTCAAGGATTATGAATGACATAGGGAATAGAAAGCGTTCGTTTGCTGAGTTGCTGAGGTCTCGTTCATGCCAAAGTGAAACATTCTCCATTGCAGGTACGACTAGCCCCCTTAGCAGTTTGGCGAAGCTGGAAACACGTTCGCAAAGTATTGGATTCCGTTTGGACGGTAACGCAGAGCTACCCACCTGCCTTGTTCGTTCGAAAGCCTCCATCGCCTCGGCGATTTCGGTCCTCTGCAAGTTTCGGAACTCTGTCGCGAACTTGTCCAAGCTTGATCCCAGTAGTGCAAGACAAAACACGACTTCCGCGTGAAGGTCTCGCTGGATAACTTGGGTTACTAGGCCTGCAGGTTTGAGGCCGAGGCGGCTCAAAGCTCTTTGCTGCACTCTGAGAGCGTTCTTTCCGAGGCCGGCCCCTGTACCTACTATTCCCAAGATTTTTCCGACCACGGTTCTCTCGCGAACTTGCCTGAGACGTTGTTCGTGCCTTCTCACCTCAGCCAACCAGACTGCGAATTTCAATCCCAGAGTTACAACCCCTGCGTGTTGTCCATGGGTTCTAGCAACAACAAGCAGACGCCTATGCTTTCGAATTCTTCGAGACAACGTCACCTGAAGTTGATTAAGATCCTCGAAGAGTATAGTGAACGCAGCCTTGAGCTGCAATGCCAAGGCTGTGTCTTCGACATCGCTACTTGTTAGACCGTAATGCACGTACTTCCTGCCTTCTCCGGAGCAGGATTCTGTCAAGGCAACTACCATCGACATTAGGTCGTGCCGAATTGTCTCCTCGATTTGCCTAGTCCTTGCCACCGTGACAGTCTTCAAGTTGGCGTTCCTTGCAATCTCCTCGGCCGCCATCACCGGAATATCGCCTACAGAGGCTTGCGCTTTGGCGACAGCTGCTTCAACGTCCAGCCACTTCTGGAGCCTATTCTCTTCGTCGAAAACGTGCCTCATCTCATAACTGCCGTATCTCCCTGAATCGATTGGTAGAATTGACATACCTTCAGGTCTCGGATGTCTCGACAGGCCTCATTAAGTTCCTCGCCAGTGTCTCTAGATCTACGCGAGACGTAAATTAGAGAGGGCGTTCTTGGAAGAGGTTAGAGGAGCCAGACGGGCCGACAGGCCCTAGTCCAATAGGTCGCTCAGGAAATCGCCAAGGAGCTTAAGCCCGGCAACTAAGGCTACGCCAACTCCGACTGCGACCAAGGCTTCCAAAATAGCGTTTCCAGCTCCAACAATCTGTGTCCTGGCTTGAACCCATTTGCCGCACCTCCAGCAATACGAGAGTGCATCAGGTGAGCCGACGCCCAAGGAAGCCCCGCATTCCGCGCATAATAGAGGAAATTCTTGATCTGTCATTTCGCAACGGCGAGTTAGAGATTCTTGCAAATTAACATTGTGTCCAAAGATAAACTATTGAGGAGCTCTTCACGAAAGTCCTATTTGGATTCAGGCGCAGCCCTGGATAGATAGCTCGTGAAGATTTTCAGAGATCCGATTCATGGAGATATTTTTGCAAGCGATTCCGACATTCAGTTGATTGATACTGTGCCGATTCAAAGACTGAGAGGCATCGCTCAACTTGGAACCGTTCAGTGGGTTTTCCCCGGAGCCTCCTACAATCGATTCGAGCACATAATCGGCGTATTGCACGTAACTAAGCGAATCGCTCGTAGCTTGTTCGAAACCCCAGACTACAGGGAGCTAGTAAACCGCCTTTCGGCCGCCGCGATCTTTCACGACGCGGGGCACCCCCCGTTTTCGCATACCTTGGAAGAGTTCGGAGTCATTACAAAGAAGCATGAAGAAGTCAGTGCCAAGATAGCCAAAGAAACCATCGAGGGCAAGTCAGGTATCGGAATATCCGGCAAGGAAGTAGCCGATATCATTAGACGAAAATCGAAGCCCCGCTCTCTGTCGGGAATCATAGCAGGGACGCTGGACGCTGACCGCCTAGACTATCTGAATCGTGACGCACATCATACCGGCGTTAGCTATGGGGTAATAGACTCGAGGATCATGTCCCTATTTGACCAGGTTGAAGACGAACTTACCATCGATGAGCGGGCGATTGTGCCGGCTGAAACGGTTCTCTTCGCAAGATACGTCATGAGGGCAATAGTGTATGACCATAGCAAAGCGAGGGCAATAGGCGGGATGATCTCAAAGGCGGTTGAGTACGCCATGGGCCGGGGAGATGTTAACAATACGGACTTACTGTCTGAAAATTCAATATTCAACATGAATGATTCCCAACTGATGTCAGCGTTGAGTAATTACAAGTACTCCAAACAAATCGTTGCGAATATTCAACTAAGGAATACTCCGAAACTTGCAGGTTTCGCCAAGAGATCAGACGTTGAGAAGGAAGCGGAAGCCTACAACGCCGCGACTAAGATGACGGCCGAGCAAAGGCAAGAGACAGAAGACAAAATTGCTCGGAAGTTGGGAGTTCCCCCTTACTTGGTGATTCTCGACATTCCAAACACAGCTCGCTACGTCGTTAAGGAAGCAGACATTCCGATAAGCAGCGGAAGGCAGATTGTGGGAAAACTAAGAGATACCGCAATCAGTCGTCTCGCCGACCCCATAGTTAGACAACACGAATTCTTATGGGCAGTCAGATTATATTGTCCGCGGGGAAAAGAGAAACAGGCAAGGGACGAATTTGAAAAAATCACAAAAATTCAGTTGGCTGTACGAAAGCCCCCCCTTCTGAAGACAGATTTCTGGAGACTTAGGAATATATTTGAATGAGGAGGACAGAAATTACCGTTAAGATCGGTTCTAAACAGCCTGCAAGGAATCATCCCGCACTTCGAAGAGACCGAGATTATGGGGCCTCAGTCTTGAATCAACGGGTTCTTGCCAAGACACTGAAGCACTCAAACCTCCATGCCTTTGAGACATCACACTTGGAGCCAGATGCCCATCAGCAGAATCGCTCCCATAGGGCACCTGAAGTATTCGGCAGGGTTGCTCAGAGGGCCCGTTTATTTCTAGAGAACCTCGAGAAGGACCTATCTGAGAGCGAGATGAGTTATGTTAGGTCGCGTGTTTCTCGCAGGGGACCTGGTAGGATCAACTATGATCGATTTGCTGAGTCTTTTGCCTACCTTTACTTTCTTCAGAATTTTTGGAAGGCAGCCCACACGTTCCTCAAAGAGCATCCTCCTCTTGCCGAGAGAGTGATTGACGCTGGATGTGGTTCTGGGGCGAGCGCGCTCGCGTACTTGACATTTGCTGAGCACCGACAGCATGGCACTCGATTGCCGATCAAAGTTAGTTTCCTGGATCGAAGCAAGGCCCAGCTGCAACTGGCGAGACGACTTCTCGAAACCGTTAGAGTTGAACTTCCGCACGTTGAGCCAGTTCCTGAATTCAAACTGATCGACCTTCGTCAATGGAAGCCACAGGAAAGCAGTTCTGACGCAATCCTCTTTGGGCACGTTTTGAGCGAGAATCCGGCAATCGTTTCGGCCTTGATCCAGAAAGCATCCGTCGCCATCTCTTCTAATGGAAGAGTGTTTGTGCTTGAGCGCTTGGACGACTCGATTTGGGAAGAGATCGAGAAATGCGTTCCATCGTTAGCATTATCATTCTACCTTGAACAGGTCGAAGTAGGAAATTCCATAGCTCCTCTCCGCCTACTTCCGAAAGGGTCACCTAAACCGTACATTAGAACTCGATACCTCGTGATAGTTGTTCCTGAGCAGAAATGGGTTGCTGGGGTTCTCAGGTCCTACTTCCAATCATGGCAGACTCGATCCATAACACGTCTAAGGCAAGTGTTCGCACCAAGCGCAAGATATTTCGTGCATCCGCATGACCCGCCGCTTCAAGGAGTGAAAGAAATCGAGGAATATTGGCGACAGAAAGTCCTACCACAGAAAGATATCGAACTGAAGATTCTCGGAGTAGCATATGCGAAATATGACGCGTTCGCAGAGTGGGAAGCCAAGTTCAGAAGGCGGGACTGCAGATTTCAACTGAAAGGTGCCCTGGTGATCCGAACTAGCCCTGTGAGCAGACGTGGTGTTTCACTTCACGAGTACTTTGAGTCTAAGAAAGCCAGGAGCATGTAACTTATGATCGACGCCATCGAGCTCGACTCTCAGATTGAATCGATAAACAAGTGGATCACCAAGGCCGGTGATGCGCTCCAAAAATTCTACAACCCCAATTTGGGGGTCTTCTGGCGTGACACAACTGGGCTTGAAGCAAAGGACCAGGGATTGCATCCAACAGCCACTAATCGATCATTTCTAGCCCTCCGTGAGTACCTCAGGTTTCTTGAAGAAGAAGATCAGAGCGTCGACACTCGGGACAAAGTAAAACAAATTCTACGAGGGGTCGCTGAGAAGTACCTCAGCATATTGGGCTCGAACCCCAAGAAAATACGGGATTCGACAACGAATGGAGTCAATATGTTTACGGACAGCCAGCTTCTAATCTCAATCTCTTTGCTCTCCTCCTTGAAGAGGGCCGGGATCCTCGACATCGACATCGATCCCATCAAGAGAGAGGCGGATCTCGTAGCGAAAGAGAGAGAAGCGAATCTTCTGTTGTGGAAAGGTGGCAGGGGGAATCCAGAAGATGACGTTCACGATTTTGTCACTCTTTATTGCGTTCGGGGGCTAGACGCGTATTTTGGGGGCAGCGCATGGAGCGACCCTAGTAAGACTTCCGAACTGAGAGACAGAATAAATCGAGACGTCTTACAAATGCTTGCCTTTCACTACGCGGGAGTCACTTCAAGGTTCGATCCTAGTGAACTAATTTTCAGCATAGAATTACTCAACAGATTTTATGCTCCAGACGTTCCTCAATTAACCCGGCGGGCAATCCAATCCATAGCCGAAATGCAAGCGAAGGATGGATCCTTTCCTACTGCACGATTTGTTTCTTATGAAGGACACGGGCTTCTTCACGTCGCAAGCTACGAGGTACTTCTGACTCTCACACATATTACGGCTCGAGAGCTCTTCTATAATGAAATAGAAACCTGCGAAAAATTCCTTCCTTCCATTGCTCGCGGGTTTGAGTTAGTGCGAACTTACTATAACACAGTCCGGGACACTCGAGGGTGGGCGAATGACCATGCTAGGAAGAAAAATCTCATTGAATCATGGACTACCGCGATCGTTCTGACATTTCTGATTCATTATCACGACCTCTTGTTTCAGTTGCGACAGCACTTTGTGCTACAGAAATATGAGCGTGTCTTGCCCAAGATTTCCTCCACCCTGCCATGGCCAGACACGATTCCCATGTCTCGAGAACCAGGATGGCTTGACTTAGCTTACTTGGACTCGTTCTGGGATCCCACTGAAAAGGGCGCTCTGATAAAGGTCGTGAAGAGAGAGATCGTTACCCCTATCGGCAATAGCTGGATTCACCGTCCCAAGAAAGCATCTTTCATCCTTTTCGGACCTCCCGGAACGGGCAAGACGAGGCTGGTAACATGCATCGCAAAATCGTTGGACTGGCCCCTGGTCACACTCTCGCCTCGCGACTTTCTAAGCAATGGTGGCATTGAAGGATTCGAATCCGCAGCTACCGAAGTCTTTGTCGACCTGTTACGACTAAGGAGAGTTGTCGTCCTCTTCGATGAATGCGAAGATTTCTTCAAGGCTCGACCTCAAGGACCCCAAAATCTTGAAACCCGAACGACTGGTGCTTTCATAACGGCGGGAATGTTGCCAAGGCTTCAAGCGTTGCGAGACAAGAGATGGCTAGTGTTTTCACTTGCTACAAATGGCGCGCTCAAGGATTTGGACGAGGCCGTCAAAAGAAGAGGAAGATTCGACTTCGCTCAGAATATTCCGAATCCCACGCTGGATGCCCAAATTCGTTATGTCTCGCCAATGATTCCATCACAACGACTGGCCGCAACAGAGCAATCATTGAGGGAGTATGAACAGGAGAAGGCAGACGCCTGGGGACGTAAACTCCCTGAAATTTCTTTCGCGACTCTCGGCGATCTCGTTAAAGAAGGTGATAACGATGATGAGAAGGTCCAGATGAAGATAATTCTTGAACGCCTAAAGAAACTGATGCGACGCAAGGTACCTGAATCCTTTGTTTGAGAAGAGAGTCGTCATTGTTGTTAACGCGGCCGCAAGAATCGTAGTGAAGAGATTGAAAATACGATAGTTCTCAAGTTCGACGGAAGTATTGGCCCCACTCATGAGTGGACATGTATTGGATGGGCGCATCTCATCCATTTTGGCAACGGAGTTGCCCTAAGAGGCTTCGGCCACAGAGCTGGAGAGAAGTCAGATGTAACTGTCGCAGAATTTGATGGGTTGTTACATGGGTTGAGACGAGTCAAAACGCTGAAGCGACTACGTGCATATCTTTCGGTTGAAAGATTATTGTCAGAGACTCTTCCGCAAATCCTTGTGCAAGGGGATAGTGAGACAGTAATCGACTTGCTAAAGTCAAAATCAATTTCAAAGGTTGCAACCCTGAAGAAATTGCAAATCACTGCAGTTGGGACTTCTCAATGAAATCGGGACCTCTTGGAAGGCAGAGAAGATTCCAAAAACCCAGAACAAAGAATGTAATGGACTAGCACATGCAGAGCTGGAAGCATGTCTCAGGGAGTCTCTTCCGCAGGCTCCCTAGAATTTTTCGGAGCTTAGATCATGAAACGGGGGAGATCCAAAGGAGTGCTAGACAGATCGGTCACCCTGAGCGTGCTCGGATCACTTCCTTGCAACAACTGGCCTTGGTCGTGTACCGGTCGTCTTGAATGAGGAATGTGATCTTGCGTGTCTCTGCCAACACCATCTTAGCTTCCTTCTCAAGATCGCTCTTCCTCTTCGAGAATCTGTTGAGTTCTTGTAGGATCGTGTTATCTCGTATGATCCCGTCCAGAATCCTACGAAGTTTGTCCGTCTCCTCATCGGAGGAAAGGTTTGCTAGAAAGTAAGATCCAAAGTACCGGTCGGTCCCTCGTTTTCCGGGCCTGAGAAAGGTCCATAGATGTTCCAACCAGCCTTGGACGTCGCCGGGCGTCTTGCCAACAAGTCCCAGCCAAGTATCCTCAATTAGTCCGAGGGAGTTTAATCTCAACACAGCCCCCTCCGTCAGAACTTCTGACATAAACCCCACGCGGGACAACCGTTCTTCAACGGATTTCTGGGTTAAGACCCTAAACTTCACGAACTCCTCATTGTAGCTTCTCGTTTGTTCCTCAAGATTCTACCTGTTACCAAAGTCCGAAAGATCCTTGGCTAGATGCTTCTCAGCATCAGCCCAAAATGGGTCCGATCTGATTTGGGAAATATCCCAGCTGAACTCCATCCGATGAAATGGAGTCGTAGAATCACTGACTCTTGCTATGAACTGTGGATTCGATAGTCTCGTGAAGATATTATCGCTGAGTCGGGCGTAATGAGCGTTCAATGCTTCTCTCACCTGCCCTGAAAGCACAGAGCGGCGGCCGATCAACGCGGTTGCCTGAAGGAGGAGGCCGCTCAACACTCCAACGACAGTAAGGGTTGTTGCAAGAGGAATATCGATGATTCGTAGGTATGATGCATATGCTGTGGCAGCTAAGAACCCAAAGATGATGAGAACGAGGAGAAGAATTATTCCAACACGCCGAACTTCCATCATCTCGCCATCTCGGCCTAGCCACTTAGACTTGGATTCCGTACTATGCCTTGCAGTTTGAGACTGGGATCATGTATTTGTTGTCTCGTTTTGAATATGTTGCTTTCTTTTTGACCGGTTTGAAGGGGCCATAGTAGAGTTCCCTCCACTCTGCGTTGCTCTCAACCTTCAACACCAAGAGCAGATCCGCATCGCCCCGGAAACCTATGGTTGAGGATGAATGGTTCGCTTTGATCTGAACCTTCAAGGCATCGGCAGTGACAGCATCGTAACCATCTGCCCCTCCAGGAGCCTTCTTGAGATTGTAGTTGGATAGAGCGATGTATTCTCCATAGTCTCCGAGAAGATTCCCCATTCCAGCCCAACGCTGTTCCGGAGCAAGGTCTCGAAGGGCGTCTTGGGCAGAGAATATGGTGGCGACAATATGTTTGACCGCCTCGCGTTCTCGTTGGTTGACGGTTTTGGAGCTGTTCAAGATACCCGGAGTACTACTCAAGCAACCCACTTTATGAGTTAGCATAACCCTGCCCGCTGGGGTTGAATTCTGTCTGACTTGGCGGCACGAGTCATGGGTAGTTGATATCGAATGGCTGCTTCTGTAGGAATCGAAATCGTCCTCGCTATCGGTGCGTTGATCGGACTCGCGCTTCTTCTAGCGTTGCGAATCAGGGTTCCCAGAAGTGCGAGGGTTGTCGAGGACAAACTGCAGCAAATTGAGGCACAGCTTCAGGAGTACCGAACTTATACCAAATATTTGAGGAACAAGGACAGGACCAACTACGGGATTGAAGTAGGCAGAGCGCGTGCCTCGCTTCGCTTCCTTCGTGCCTTTCGGTTACTGTCTAGGAATCCGAATCAATCCTCGATTCAATCCTACTACGCGAGAGTAGATGATCTTGAGAGATTTCTGGGAGACTTCATTCCTCAATATGCGAAGAGGGAAGTCGAACGGCACAAGGCCTTCTTCAGTAATAGATCCTTCGACAAGGAGCAGATCGAGGCGATCGTCAAGAGGGACACGTTCAACCTCGTGATTGCAGGTGCGGGATCCGGAAAGACTCGTGTCCTAACCGGCCGACTTGCTTTCCTCCTTGAGTGTGGAGCAGCTTCCGAAGAGATACTCGCCTTAGCCTATACGAAGTCGGCCGAACAGGAAATGCGACAACGGCTGCGTAACGAGTATGGAATATCAAACGCAAATGTCAGAACGTTTCATTCCCTGGGGCGAGAACTTGCCAGGCGCTCACCCAGATTCAGAAGCGATGTAGCTGATAGCACGACACAGCGTAAACTGATCGCAGATTCAGTTAGACAACTGAGTTCCCGAGATCGAAGCTTCGCATTTCTGGTGCTCGACTTCGCGGTGGACTGGCAAACTCACGAATCAGAACAAACCGATTTTGTTGATGCGGAGAAATATTACGAGTATCTGAGGAGTCAGAAATACACCACACTTGACCGGAGAGAAGTTCGCTCTGTGGCGGAGCGAGATATCGCGAATTTCTTCTTTCTCAATCGGGTGAAATTCGGCTATGAATTGCCTGTTTCTTGGGCTGACAAGAACCCGGACTTCCGGCAGTATTGTCCAGATTTCTATCTGCTCGAATATGGCCTCTGGTTAGAGCACTGGGCAATTGACCGGACGGGAAGCGTCCCTCCTTGGTTTTCAAATCCTCGTGGTGGTGATCCCTCTTCAACCTACAGAAGAGGAATGGAGTGGAAGAGAGATCAGTTCAAGAAACATGGGCACAAGCTTCTCGAGACGTTTCACTATCAGTGGGCAGATGGTTCTCTCACTGCCGAACTGAGGCGTCAACTCGAGGCCAACCACGTCGCATTCAAGGAGATGACGAAGGATGAGATTCTTGGTCGGATTCGTGACTTGATTCCGCGGGAAGACGCCTTGCATGAGCTCATGTTTTCGTTCATCAACAAAGCAAAGACGAACGGCTTGACTATTAGCGACATTAGCTCCAGGCTGGCTCACGATAATTGGGGTCGGAAAGCGCGGACTTTTGCTTCATTGATGATCCCTGTCTGGGAGAAGTACGAATCGCTCCTCAAGGAGAATGACATGATGGACTTCACTGACATGATAAGCTGCGCGTTGGAGATTGCGAAGCAAGGTAATGATCAGACTCCCCGTTACTCGCACATTCTAATCGACGAGTTTCAGGACATCACGGATCCTCAGCTCGAGCTCGTCAAATGCCTCATGGATGGCGGGACTGATAGCACGCTCTTCTGTGTTGGCGACGATAGACAGAATATCTTCTCGTTTGCTGGATCGAACATCTACAACATATTGGACTTTAGCAAGACTTTCCCTTACAGTGATAGGACGATCCTTTCAACGAACTACCGCTGCCCCAAGAATATCGTCGAGGCCTCCGACGTCGTCGCGAACCTCAACAAGTTTCAGCTAGCCCGTCGAGTTGCTTCAGCCTCAAGTATCCAACGCCCCATGCGCCTAGTCGAGGCGCTCGACTTCGGATCCTTTCCAGGCTATGACGCATGGGAGCTTCGGACGGCGAAATTGTTGCTCGAACAACTGCTCAAAAGCAAGAAGCCAGGTGAACAGGTGCTGGTGCTATCCCGAACCAACCAGCAATTGGATCAATTGAAGCTGGAGTTCCCGACTGATGAGTCATCTGGGCTGAGGTTCCTATCCATTCATAGTGCGAAAGGAACAGAGGCCGATTGCGTGTTGCTGCTTGGTTGCATTAGCGGGAAGAACGGCTTCCCTTCGGAGGTTGGCAGTCAGAAGGTACTAGATATCGTGAAGAAGAACCGGGAGAGCGAGAACGATAAGCTGGAAGAAGAGAGACGTCTCTTTTATGTCGCCCTCACAAGGTGTAGGAATCAGTTCTTCCTGTTTACATCAAGAAAGATGAGGTCGCAATTTGTTTCCGAGATACAAGCCTATCTCTTTCCTAACTAATTTTCTCCGTAACTATTTTTCCCCGGTAACTTCTCTTTTCCGCTAACTATTCTTTTTCTGCTAACTAATCCATGACCCCCCGGGGTGGCTGTTTTTCCCGCGCCCGGCCCTTCGTGAAACGCTAGTAAAACCACGTTTAGCCACCCGAGTCGGGCCCTTCTTCCTTCGTGGCCGCAAGACCAAACGCTCCGGTTCCCCCGACTATAACCGTACTCTAGTTCGAGCTGTCTCATTGAGTGGGACTATTGCTGCGATTGTTCTCTCGTTGATTTGGCGCGTTGAGGCACCATTCTTATATCGAGTGTTCGCGGCTTGGCGGTTTGGGCGGTGGTGGGGGGCTGGGAAGCCGGTCGTTTCCTGTAACCCGAAATCGACCTATGCGGGAGCCCGTTAACCTTGGCGAGCGGCAACCTCGACCAGGCAGAAGACCCAGTTGTCTACCATGACATCCTGCCCCACCAGGTCGGCGGCGTGGGAGCGCTCTCTGAAGGGAGGGTTGCTACCTGCTCACGGTCGAATCCGGCGAGGCCCGGAAGGGAGCAGTCGTAAGGTCGACGTTCGACGCA
>Ga0137396_10000656_pt1 | contig 16948 bp, 13 predicted proteins | sample czc16metaG_FD_108284 | JGI IMG/M metagenome (GOLD analysis project Ga0137396, IMG submission 108284) | Vadose zone soil microbial communities from Angelo Coast Range Reserve, California, USA - czcobulk3.16 metaG | ecosystem: Environmental > Terrestrial > Soil > Vadose zone | place: USA...
GCCACCCAAGCCGGCCAGGTTGTTCAGCGAAGAATCCAGGACCGCGACCGCCGCCGCGGTGTCGCGGAGATCGAGCAGCACCCACGCCTCGCCGTAGGTGCTGCTGATATCGACGTCGGTGGGCGGCCGCGAGTGGCGCACCGCGCGAACCCGCGCATAGCGGGCGCGGGCCGCGGCGGTGTCGCCACGTAAGAGGGCGCGCTGCATGTCGAGCAGGTACCCGCCAGGGATATCGCTCCGATGCACGGGCGAAGCCCCGGCCACCGGGAACGCCAGGACCGCCCCTGGCGCCAGGAATGCGGACTGCGCCGCCGTCTGCCGATCGGGACGCACCCGGCGCGCGATCAGGTGCTCCACGCGGGCCGCGAGTAACGACACAGTGTCAGCCGGGCTCCCGAGCGCGGCGTTGGCGACGAGCGTCAGGGCCACCGCGTGCAGCGCCGAGTCCCCGGTGAAGATCTCACCCGTACTCGCTTGCTGTGAGTCCACCGCCGCCGAACGTCGTAACAGCTCGGCCGTGAGACCCGCTTGGCCGGTGAGCGCGGCGAGCCCGGCGAGCTGGGCAGCCTCCGGCGGCTCGGGCTTCTGGTGGACACGGAGCAACGAGTCCGCCAGCTGCTTCGCCGCGACCGCATCATCGAGTTTGATCAACAACCGGGTCTCCGCGATCGCGAGCCGCAGCCCCGATTCCGGGTCTTTCGTAAGGGCGCGCGCGTGCCGCAGCGACAGGAGGGCCGAGCGCTGCTCGACGGCCGCGGGCGCCACGGCGCCCTGCGATTCGAGCAGCAACGCCAGCTCCTCGCGCGCGCCCGCGTCCTCCGGGAACGCCTGGACCCAGTCGCTCGCGATCTGCCGCACCGTCTGCTGCAAGTGTCGGCGAGCAGCGGGATTCGTCGGCACGACGGTCCGGGGTGAGCCGCCTACTACTTCGGCGTACGGGTATGGCACGGCGGCCAGCGTGTCACCCGCGAGCCCCAGCCACGCCCCGAAATGGCCGGTATCCGGCGGCAACGTGCGGCCCTCGTAGATCAGGTTCGCGTCGACGAAGAACAAGCGCCGCAGCTGACGGAAGAACGCCCGGTTCGCCGAGGGATTGATCCCCAGCGCGCCGCTGTACTCTGTGAACGCCGTCTGCAGGCTCCCGCGGAACCGCCACCCCGACGGACTTGCCCGGTCGGGGACGACCACCTTGTCCCTGGCGTTGCACTCGGCGAGACCGAACCGGGCCGCGAAGCTCAACGGGTCGCGGTGCAGCACCTCGCGGTATCGGTCGCACGCCGCCGGGAACCGGCCACCGGCCATCGCCACGAGGGCCTCGGCGAGGCGGTGGTCTCGCGGAGCGAGCCCCCGCGGCGAGGTCAGCGCACGAACCGCGACCGGGTTCCAGTCCTCAGCGGACGCGCCGCTCCACACCAGCACCTGCGCGAGCCAGAAGTTCGCGTCCGGAAAGTCCGCGTCCACGGCGACGGCGTGACGGAAGCCGTCCGCCGCCCTGGACAGGTCCCATGCGCCGAGAGCGATTTGGCCTGAGTCGTAGGCAAGGAGCGCCTCCAGCCGATCCGTGCGAGGTGTACCGCTCGCGTGAGCGCCGACCCCCGCCAGCAGCAGCGAGTCGGCCAGCTCGCGGAAGCGTGCATCTAGATCCGTGGGGCTCGCCGGGACGCGCACCATGCGGCTTCGTAGCGCCGCTCCGCGCCGGCCCACGTCGTACACGCCCGCCGTGATCTCGACGGAATCGCGCCGCGGCACGACCTCCGCCCAGAGCAGCCGTCCCGCGCCGGCCGAACGAGCGACGTCCAGCGCATCGGCGAGCCGCGCGATCGTTCCCCCGCGGCGTGCCACGAGATCGCGGACGTGGAGCCGATCCACGAGCTGCACGTCCTTCCAGCGGCTCACGGCATCGTACAGGGCGACCTCGGACTCGTCGCCCCCCAGCCCCGGCGGGGCCGGCCCGGTCACGGCGAACGGCGCGACGAGGTACAGCTTCGGATCGAGCCGGGCACGAAACAGTCCCGGCAGCGCCACCACGAGAACGGCCCCGACCGCCGCCGCGCCGACGAGCGTCACGGCCCAGTGCCGCGGCCGGGCGCGCCCGGCAGGCGCGAGGGCGGCGGCGAGCGCCCCCGCCGTGGCGAACCGGGCCGCCGTGTCCGTCGCCAGCGCGCGTCGTAGCGCTGACCGGACCTCGGGAGGCGTGGCCGCCGGTAGCTCGTCTTCCGTCGCCGTCCCGTCGTGGCGTGGCGGGTGGCCTGTCAGCATCTCGTGCAGCACGCACCCCAGGCTGTACACGTCGCTGCGGCCGTCGATGGTCTGGTCCGCGCTCGCCTGCTCGGGGCTCATGTAGTCGGGTGTGCCGACCGCGATGCCGACTTCGGTCACCCGGCCCCCCGCGGCGGCGCTGATGGCCCGCGCGATGCCGAAGTCGGCGACGACCGCGTGGCCTTCCTGCAGCAGGATGTTCTCGGGCTTGATGTCGCGGTGCACCACGCCGTGGCGGTGCGCGTAATCGAGCGCCTCCGCCACCTCGCGCGCGATCCCGACCGCCTCGGCGCCCGTGAGCCGGGGCTCACGCTCCAGGCGCTCGCGCAGCGACTCACCGGCGACGTACGGCATGACGTAGTACAGGCAGCCGCCGGCGTCGCCGGAGTCGTGGAGCGGAAGGATGTGCGGATGGGCGAGCCCCGCGGCGAGCCGGATCTCGCGCAGGAACCGGTCGGTGCCTAGGGTGGCGGCGAGCTCGGAGCGCAGCGCCTTGAGGGCGACGACGCGGCCATGCCGGAGGTCGTTGGCCAGGAAGACGATCGCCATACCGCCGCGACCGAGCTCGCGCTCGATCGTGTAGCGGTCGGCCAGGGCGGCCTGCAGCCGGGCACGAAGGTCACTCGCCACGCCGGGGTACGATACGGCGCGACTCCCGGCCCGCCAGCGCACGTTCCCAACCCCTTCTCTTGGTACAGGTTACCGGCTACTTTGGTGGGGCTCGCATGGCCGACCTGTCAATCTCGCGCAGCCAGCTCCTGCTCCTCGCCGGGACGGCGAACCGGCCGCTGGCCGAGGAGATGGCCGAGCACTTGGGCCAGCCGCTGTGCGCCGTGACGCTGCGTCGGTTCGCGGACGGCGAGATCTTCGTCAAGATCGACGAGAACGTGCGCGGGCGGGACGTCTTCATCATCGAGCCCACGAACCCGCCAGCCGAGAACTATCTCGAGCTGCTGCTGCTGATCGATGCGGCGCGGCGGGCGAGCGCGGCGCGGGTCACGGCGGTGCTGCCGTACTTCGGCTATGCGCGCCAGGATCGCAAGGATCAGCCGCGCGTGGCGATCAGCGCGAAGCTGATGGCGAACCTGATTACGCACGCCGGCGCCGATCGCGTGCTGGGGATGGACTTCCATTCCCACCAGGTGCAGGGGTTCTTCGACATCCCCGTGGACCACCTGTACGCGGCGCCGGTGTTCGTGCAGCACTTCCGGCAGAAGGGGCTGCAGCAACCGGTCGTGGTGGCGCCCGACGTCGGGTCGGCGCGGATGGCCCGCGGGTTCGCGAAGCGGCTCGACGCCTCCCTGGCGATCATCGACAAGCGGCGGCCGTCGGCGAACATCGCCGAGGTCGTCAACGTCGTGGGCGAAGTGGAAGGGCGGGACTGCTTGATCCCCGACGACATGATCGATACGGCGGGGACGATCACCGAGGCGGCGGCGGCGCTGAAGCGCCTCGGGGCGCGGCGCATCTTCGCGTTCGCCACGCACGCCCTGCTCTCGGGGCCGGCGGTGGAGCGGCTGCGCGCCGCACCGCTCGAGGAAGTCACGGTGACGAATACGATCCGCCTCCCCGAGGAGCGGAAGTTCGAAAAGCTGAAGGTGCTGTCCATCGCGGGCCTGATGGCCAAGGCGATCGGGTACGAGCACTCGAATCAGTCGGTGAGCGCGTTGTTCGATTGAAGTCTGACGTCTGACGTCTGAGGTCTACGCATGGCACAGGTGATTGCTCTCGCCGCCGAGGCGCGGTCCGGCACCGGCAAAGGCCCCGCCCGACAGACCCGACGGGAGAAGAAGGTCCCGGCGGTGATCTACGGCCACGCCCGGCCGACGCAGCCGCTCACAGTGGATGCGCTGGCGCTCGAGAAGGCGCTCACCGGCGTCGAGCCTGCGAGCACGGTCATCGAGCTCACCGTCGACGGCAAAAAGACCAAGGTGCTGATCCGCGAGATCCAGCGCCACGCCATCCGGCCCGACATCATCCACGTGGACTTTTACGAGATCCACGCGGACGAGAAGATCCGCCTCAGGATCCCCGTGCACCTCGTCGGCACGCCCGACGGGGTGCGCAACGCGGGCGGCGTGCTCGACCAGGTGATGCGCGAAGTCGAGATCGAGGTGCTCCCGGAGCACATCCCCGATCGCGTCGAGCTGGACGTCACCCCGCTCGCCATCGGCCACTCGCGCCACGTGCGGGACCTGCAGATTCCCCACGCCACGATCCTCTCGGGCGCCGATCTCACAATCGCGACGGTGGTGCCGCCGCGGGCCGAGGAAGTGGCCGCCCCGACGCCGGAAGCCACGACCGAGGTGGCCGAGCCCGAGCTCATCCGCAAGCCGCGTGAAGAGGAGGGCGAAGAGGGGGCCGAAGGAGCAGCGCCGGAGGGGACCAAGGCACCGGAGGGGAAGGCGCCCCCCGCGAAGACACCGGCGGAACCCAAGCCCAAGGAAAAGAAGGGCTAGCAGCCCTGCGCGCCGTCGTCGGCCTCGGCAACCCCGGCCCGGACTACGCGGCGACGCGCCACAACGCGGGCTACTGGCTCGCCGACGCGGTGGCCGCGCGGTGGGGCCTGCCGCCGTTCCGCCGCGCGGAGCGCGCTGTCGCGACCGAAGGCGAAGTGGACGGGACCCCCATTCGCCTTCTCAAACCCACGACCTACATGAACCGCAGCGGCGCGGCGCTCGCCTCGTTGCGCGCCGATCCCGCGTTCGACCCGGCGCGCGACCTGCTGATCCTCGTCGACGACTTCAACATCCCCGGCGGCACCTTCCGGCTGCGCGCCGACGGCTCGGCCGGCGGCCACAACGGCCTGAAGAGCATCGAGGGCGCCCTGCAGTCTCAGCAATACGCGCGCCTGCGAATCGGCGTCGGGCCGCTGCCGCCCGACATCGCGTGGGAAGACTACGTGCTCGCGCCGTTCACCGCTGAAGAGCGCGAGCAGCTCGAAGCCCTGAAGCCGACACTGCTCGATGCCGTGGCCGGCTGGGTGCGCGAGGGCGTCCGCTAGCGTGCTGCGTCTTGGCATCGTCGGCCTCCCCAACGTCGGGAAGTCCACCCTCTTCAACGCGCTCACGTCGTCGAAGGCAGCGGCGGCGGAGAATTACCCGTTCTGCACCGTCGACCCCAACGTCGGCGTCGTGGAAGTGCCGGACCCGCGCCTCGAGCGGCTCAACGCGATCGTGCGGCCAAAGAAGAAGGTGCCCGCCGTGGTCGAGTTCGTAGACATCGCGGGGTTGGTGAAGGGCGCGTCGCAAGGTGAGGGGCTCGGGAACCAGTTCCTGTCGCACATCCGCGAAGTGGACGCGATCGTCCACGTGATCCGTTGCTTCGAGGATCCCGACGTCGTGCACGTAATGGGGCCGGTCGACCCGGTCCGGGACCACGACGTGATCACGAGCGAGCTGGCGCTCGCGGACCTCGCCGTCGTCGAGCGGCGGCTGGACAAGGCGCGCAAGACGGCGCGCGCGGGAGACAAGGACGCGCAGGCGGAAGTCGCGGTGCTGGACCGCGTCATCGCCGAGCTGAACGCCGGGCGCGGCGCGCGCGAGGCCGGTGAAAGCGACGAGGCGATCCGGTTCCTGCGCCAGCTGGGCCTGCTCACCGCGAAGCCGATTCTTTACGCCGCCAACGTGACCGAGGAGGATCTGGCGACGGGCGAGGGCCGGTGGCTTGCCGCGCTGCGCGGCGCCGTCCAGGCCCATCACGAGGAGGCCGAGATCGTGCTCTTCTCCGCGAGGCTCGAGGCCGAGCTTGCCGAGCTCGCTCCCGCCGAGCGCGAGGAGTACCTGACGACGGCTGGCGTCGCCGAGCCGGGGCTCGACCGGCTGATCCACGCGGGCTACCGGCTGCTCGGGCTGCAGACGTTTTTCACGGTGGGGGAGAACGAGGTGCGCGCGTGGACGATGCATCGCGGCGCCACCGCCTACGACGCCGCCGGGGAGATCCACTCCGACTTTCAGCGCGGCTTCATCCGCGCCGAAACCGTCGGCTTCGAGGAGTTCGTGCGCGCGGGATCCTACAAGGTGGCGCGCGAGCAGGGGCTGGTGCGCAGCGAGGGGCGGGACTACGTGGTCAAGGACGGCGACATCCTGTTGTTTCGATTCAATGTCTGAAGCCTCTAGTGCTCCCCCGTTCGATGCTCGTGCCGTTGGAACCGCAGGAAGTCATGCACCGCTGCCACCGCCGCGGAATCCCGCGTGACGATGCGCACCTCGCCCCCACCCGGCAGCGGATGGAAGACGTAGCGGATCGTCGCCTTCTTGGCGGTCATGACGCGCGTGCCCGGAACGATTTGCTCGTGGACGAAACCAGGCGTGCGGAAGTCGCCCGCGGTGAACGCCTGCGCGATGCCTTTCAGGTGGTCGCGGATGGCCCGCACGCTGGCGGCGTCGCTCGAATCCCGGACCAGCACGATGCGGCCGCCGTCGGCGGCGGGCTCGAAGCGGTGGAAGGACGAGTATTGGTCCACGCCCATCGCGACCTTGCCACGCTGTTGCATGGCGTGGAAGGCGGAGTCCTGGGCCAGGGCGACTTGAGGGGCAAGCAGGGCTAATAGAGGAAGGAGGCCTTTCATTACGTACCGTACGCGGTAAAGGGCCGTTCCGCTGCACTACCGCTGCGCTTGCTGCCGGTCTAAGTTTCCGCCCTCACAAGTCCCCTACTCGGCGGCCCACCGCCGCCGGGTCGTTCAATCGTCCAAAGGGAGGTGGCATGCCTCGTCGCTACGAGACGGTCTACATTTTCGATAGTGCCCTCGAAGAGCCTGCGGTCAACGAAAAGCTCGAGAAGTTTCACGCGCTCCTGACCCGCGAGGGCAAGGGCACGATTTCCAACGTTGCCCATTGGGGCAAGCGCACCCTGGCCTACCCCGTCAAGAAGAAAGAAACGGGCTATTACGTTGTGGCGCAGTTCGAGGCCGCTCCCGACCTGCTCCCCGAGTACGAGCGCCTCGTCAAGCTCGACGAGGGCGTGCTGCGCTTCCTTGTGGTAGTCAACGAGGGCTTCCAGGCCAAGCCGGAGCCGGCACCCGTGATCGCGGCGGAAGTCGACGAGCTGGAGGAGGAGGAAGCGTGAAGCGCCCCGCCAAGACCTGCCCCGTGTGCGAGTCCGGGGTCCGGGTGCTCGATTACAAGGACGAGCGCACGCTGTCGCGGTTCCTGACCGAGCGCGGCAAGATCCTGCCGAGCCGGCTGTCCGGCATGTGCGCGCGCCACCAGCGCCAGCTCGCGACCGCGGTGAAGCGGGCGCGCCAGCTGGCGTTGATGCCGTATATCCGCGGCTACGTCGGCTGAGCTGGGGGTGCGGCGCGGCTGGTGGCGGCTGGTGCTCGGCACCGCCGCATTCTCGCTCGTCGTGCCGATCGGCTTCGTGGCCCTGCCGCTCGCCGCGTTGCTCGTGGCGACCAGGCCGGCGCCCAGCGTCGTCAGGGGCCTCGCCCTGGGGCTCGCTGGGCTCGGCGCCTGGACACTGTTCCCAGCGCCCGGCGACCGACTCGCCACGCTGCAAGCGGCGTTCGCTCTGTGCGCCGCCGTCGCGTTCGCCGGCGGCGCCCTACTCGCACCCGTCGGCCTGTGGCGGCAGGGGGTCCGAGCGCTGCTCTGGGCCGGCGCGGCGACGGCGGCGCTCGCTTGGGCCGCCTGGGGCGGCATCAGCTGGAGCGAGCTGCACTGGGAAGCCACCCGCAGAGCGACCGTGACGGTGTTCGCCGCGATCGCGTTCGTGCCGGAGGCGTTCTCCGTCATGGAGTCGCTGGTGCGCCTCCTGAGCAACGTAGCTCCGGCGGTTCTGGCGGTGGAGACGGTCGTGGGCCTAGCGCTCGCCTGGCACTGGCACACGCGGCTCGCCGCCGTGCCGCTCACGGCACTCGACCGGTTGGCCGCCGCACCGCCGGATGTGGCCGAGGTCTCGCTGAGCGACGGACAACCGGGAACCCCTGTTGTGCCAAACCACACGTGAGGGCTGCGATGGAAATCATTCTCCGCGAAGACGTGCAACACCTTGGTAAAGTGGGCGAGGTCGTCAAAGTGAAGGACGGCTACGCCCGCAACTTTCTGCTCCCCAAAGGGCTCGCCTATCCCGCCACCGAAGGCAACAAGAAGCGGATCGCCTTCGAAGCGGACCGGCTCGCCAAGAAGCGCGCCCTCGAGCGCGAGACCGCCCAGGGCGAAGCCGGCAAGCTCGACGGCGTCCACCTCACCTTTGCCGTCAAGGTCGGCGAGGAGGACCGCCTGTACGGGTCGGTGACCGCCGGCGACATCCAGCGCAAACTCGAGGAGCAGGGGATCCACGTCGACAAGCGGAAGGTCGACCTCCCCGAGCCGATCCGCGCGCTGGGCGAATTCCGGGTGGGCATCAAGATCCATCCGGAGGTCCGGCCCGAGATCGCCGTTACCGTCGTCAAGGAGTAGGACGGACCCGCCAGTGGGCGTCGGCATCGCGTACGTGGACGGGCCCCGCTTCCGCCGCTCCCTGCTGGCCGCGGCGGACTGGGTCGCCGCGGGCCGCGAGGAGCTGAACCGCCTCAACGTCTTTCCGGTGCCGGATGGCGACACCGGCACCAACCTGTGTCTCACGCTGCGGGCCGTGGCGCAGGCGCTGCGCGGCCTGGGCAACGCTCCCCTCCCCGACGTCACCGCGGCGATGGCCCAGGCGAGCGTGCGCGGCGCTCGCGGCAACTCGGGCATGATGCTCTCCCAGTTCCTGCTGGGCCTCCAGGAGGGCATCGGCAACCGACTCAGCGCCGGCGCCCGGGACCTGGCTCGTGGCATCCGCACGGGCTTCGAGCGCCTGCTCGGCGCGCTCGACGAGCCTGTCGAGGGCACCATCCTCACGGTGGCGCGCGACACCGCCGCCGAGGCCGACCAAGCCGTCGGCGAGCGCGACCTGCGGGTGTTCGTCCGCCGCGTGGTCGAGCGCGCGGAGGCGTCCCTCAAGCGGACGCCCGAGCTGCTCGCCGTGCTGAAGCGGGCGGGCGTGGTGGATGCCGGCGCGAAGGGGTTCGTGCGCCTCCTCGACGGCATCAAGCGCTTGATCGAAGAAGGCACGGTCGCCGAAGGCGCGGTGGACCGCCTGGTGCCGAACGCCGCCGCGCAGACTGACGTGGGAGCCGAGCGCGACTACCGCTTCTGTACCGAGCTGCTGATCCGGGGCGAGCGCCTCCCGGCTTCGGCCGCGGTGCGTCAGGCGTTGCGTCGCTTCGGCGGCTCCATCGTCGTCCTCGAAACCGGCGGCCTGCTCAAGGCTCACGTGCACACCGACACGCCGGAGGACGTGTTTCAGCTCGGCGCCACGTGGGGGACGGTCGAGTCGACCAAAGCCGAGGACATGCGGGCCCAGCACCAGAAGCTCGGCGACTCCGCTCGGCGCGCGGTGGCGTTCGTCGCCGATACCGCCTGCGACCTCCCCGACGCGGCGGTCTTCGAGAACGGCATCGGCCTCGTGCCGACGCAGTTGATCGTCGGCGACCGCGTGTACAAGGACCGCCTCGAGCTCACGGCCGACGAATTCCTGGAGCGTCTGCGGGCCGGGGTGGACGCCAGCACGTCCCAACCCGCGCCCCAGGACTTCCGCGATGCCTACGCCGACGCGCTGCGCGGGGCCGAAACGGTGGTCGCCGTGGTCGTCTCCCGGGCGCTCTCGGGCACCTGGGCCAACGCGGAAGCCGCGGCGCGCGCGGTGGGCGACGGGCGGGTGACGGTCGTGGACAGCCGCTCCGCGTCGCTGGGCGAAGGGCTCCTCGTGTTGCGCGGGCTGGAGCTGGCCCGCGCCGGGTGGACCCCGGACGCCATCGCGCGGGAGCTCGTGCGCGTCCGGGACCAGTCCGCGGGGTATTTCGCGGTCGACAACTTCGAGCGCCTGGTGCGGTCCGGACGGGTGGGCCGGGTCGTCGCGTGGTTGGGCACGCGGCTTAACGTCAAGCCGGTGATGGCCATCTCAGCCAAAGGGACGGTCGAGCCCGCCGGGCGGGTGCGCGGCACGGGGGAAGCGCGTCGCCGCGTGCTCGACCTCCTCGAGGCGGCGCTGGCAGCCCGGCGCCCCGCCGAGTTGCGTCTCGGCGTGGTGCACTGCGGGGCCCCGGCGTTCGCCGAAGAGCTGCGCGCCGAACTGGTCGCGCGCTATCGCCCCAAGCAGTGTCTCGTGAGCCCGATCACGCCGGTGATCGCGGCGCACACCGGGCTCGGCGCGTGGGGCGTGTTTTACCAGATCGAGGACGGAACAAACCCGTGAGGCGCGCGCTATGAATACGGGACGCGGGCGCGCCCGCGCGGGACGGCGGCGCGGGACGCCGGCGCCGGTGCGCCGGGCGATGGAGATCCTGCAGGACCGCAAGGCGGTCGACCCGCTGGTCCTGGACCTGCGGGGGCTGGCGTCGGCGACTGATTACTTCCTCATTGTCTCGGGAACTTCCGACGCGCACGTGCGCGGCATGGCCGAGCATCTGGTGGAGGCGCTGGCGCCCAGCGGCGGGCGGCCCCACCACGTCGAGGGACTGGCGCAAGGTCGCTGGGTGCTGCTCGATTACGTCGATTTCGTCGTGCACTTGTTCCACCCCGAGCTCCGGGCGTTCTACGAGCTGGAGCGGCTGTGGGGGGACGCCCCGGTAGTCGCAGTCGGAGATCCGGAGCTGAAAGGATGAGGACAATGCGACGGTCGTCACACGTTGGCGCGGTGGCCCTCTCGATGGCGGGGGCGCTGCTTGCGGCGGCCCCGCGGCCTGGGGCCGCGCAGTATTTCGGGCAGAACAAGGTGCAGTACCGCACCTTCGATTTCCGGATCATCGAAACCGAGCACTTCGACGTCTACTACTATCCGGCCGAGCGCACCGCGGCGCTGGACGCCGCGCGCATCGCCGAGCGCTCCTACGCCCGGCTGTCGCGCCTCCTGAACCACCAGTTCCAGGGCCGCAAGCCGATCATCCTCTACGCGTCGAGCAGCGAGTTCCAGGAGACGAACGTCACCAGCGTCGGTGGCGAGGGAACCGGCGGCGTCACGGAATTCTTCAAGCATCGCATGGTGCTCCCCTTCACCGGCTCCTACGCCGACCTGGAAGAGGTCATCCAGCACGAGATGACGCACCAGTTCCAGTTCGACGTGTTCAGTCGCGGGCGCATCGGGGGTGGGGTGCAGACCCTCATGACCGTGAACCCGCCCGGATGGTTCATGGAAGGGATGGCCGCGTACCTCTCCCGGGAGCCGATCGACCCCGAGACGGCGATGTGGCTGCGCGATGCCGCCCTCGAAGGTCACCTCCCGACCATCGAGCAGATGACGTACGATCCGCGCATCTTCCCGTACCGCTTCGGCCAGGCGTTGTGGGCCTTCATCGGGGAGAAGTGGGGCGACGAGGTCATCGGCGAGATCCTGCAGGCCACCGCCAATTCCGGCGTCGAACAGGCCTTTCACCGCGCGCTCGGCCTCAGCCTCGACGAGCTGTCCGACGAGTGGCGCGACGCCGTGCAGACGACCTACCTGCCCCAGCTCTCGGAGCACTATCGCGCCCGGCGCATGGCCCAGCCGTTGCTGACCGAGAAGCGCTCCGACGGCACCCTGCACGTGGCGCCCGCGCTGTCGCCGGATGGCCGCGACATCGTCTATCTCAGCGAGAAGAACAGCTTCTTCGTGGACCTCTACCTCGCGGATGCCGAGACGGGGCGGGTGCGCCGCCGTTTGGTCAAGTCGTCGCTGTCGAGCAACTACGAGAGCCTGCGGTTCATCACCTCGGCCGGCAGCTACTCACCCGACGGGCGTCTGTTCGCCATCGCGGTGAAGCACCGGGACCGGGACGACCTCGTCATCATCGACGCGCGCCGCGGCCGTGAGGTGCGCCGCATCCCGATCGCCCTCAACGGGCTCACCACGCCGTCGTGGTCGCCCGACGGGAGCCAGCTGGTGTTCACCGGCTACGATGGCGGGCTCTCCGATTTGTTCATCATCAACGCCGACGGCACGAACCTGCGGCGTCTCACCAACGACAAGTACGCCGACTTGCAGCCGTCCTGGTCGCCGGACGGCAAGACGATCGCGTTCGCGACCGATCGCGGCCCGGACACCGATTTCGGCCAGCTCAGGATCGGGAACACGCGCATCGCGCTCTACCACCTCGACGCCGGGTCGATCGAAGTCCTCCCCCACATGGGCGCGGGCAAGAACATCAACCCGCAGTGGGCTCCCGATGGCCGCTCGCTGGCGTTCGTCTCCGATCGCACCGGGATCAGCAACGTTTATCTGTACGATTTCGGGGACAGCAAGGTCTACCAGTTGACCGACTTGTACACCGGGGCGGAGGGCATCACCATGCTCTCCCCCGTGCTTTCCTGGGCGCACCAGGCGGACCGACTCGCCTTCGTCTATTACGAGGACCAACGCTGGGACGTCTACAGCGTGGACAACCCGCGCTCGCTGAAGCGGCAGCCCGCCCCCGACCGGCCCGCGCCCCCGCCGCCGACGCTGCTCGCGGGCGTCCGGCGCGACACTACGGCGGCGCTGCCCGCGCCCACCACGACCCCCGCGCAGCAGCCGAGCGCCACCGCGTCGGTGTACCGCACGCCGCAGGGGCTGCGGCCCTCGGCTACCGCACCGGTGGCCACCGACTCCGCCGGGCGTCCGGTCTCCGTCCGCACCTTGATCGACTCCGCGGGTAGCGGCCTCCCCGACACCAGCGAATTCACCTTCAAGCCGTACCACGTTCGCTTCAGCCCCGACTACATCGCGCGGCCGACCATCGGGTACGAGCGCGACAACTTCGGACGGGGGATCTTCGGCGGCACCGCGATCGCCCTGTCCGACATGCTCGGCAACCACACCCTGATCTTCTCGGGGGCGGTGAACGGCCGCATCAGCGAGGCCCAGGTTCTCGCTGCGTACATCAACCAGGTGCACCGGCTCTTCTGGGCAGCGGGGTTCTCGCAGGACCCGATTTACTTCCCGGCGTCCTTCGGCTACGGGCCGTGCCCCGACTGCTTAGCCACGGGGGACACGGGCACCGTGGTCATCCAGGCGCTACGCCGCCTCGTGCTGCGCGACGCGTTCGGCGAGGCGTACTACCCGTTCAACCAGTTCGATCGCGTCGAGCTGTCGCTGCACGCCGTGAACATCAGCGACGATACGTACGAATTGCGCGATTTCTACGACCGGAACGGCATCTACAGAACTTCCGACTTCAACACGTTCCACAACCAGTCAATCGGTTACCTGCAACCTTCCGTCGCGCTGGTGCACGACAACTCGTTACCCGGCTGGGTAGGTCCCTTCTCCGGCGGGCGCTGGCGGCTGCAGGCGTCGCCTACGTTCGGGACGTGGAAGTTCACGATGGGGCTCGCCGACTGGCGGCGCTACTTCTTCTTCCGGCCGTTCACCGTCGCCGTGCGCGGCGAGTTCTTCGGGCGCATCGGTCGCGACGCCGATCTGTTCCCCGTGTACCTGGGCTCGACCGAGCTCGTCCGCGGCTACACCAGCGGCTCGTTCCGCCAGAACGAGTGCGTGGCCCCCGTCGGCGCCAAGTCCTTCAGCGGCTGCGCCGAGTTCGATCAGCTCGTCGGCTCCCGCGTCGCCGTCGGCAACGTCGAGCTGCGCTTCCCGCTCACGCGCAGCCTCGTGCTCGGCTTCCTGCCGCTCGGCTTCCCGCCGATCGAGGGCGCCCTCTTTTACGACATCGGCCTGGCCTGGAACGAGAACAACACTGTGAAGTGGCACCGCAGCGCGGGGGAGAGCCCCACCGACGTCCGCACCCCGGTGCACAGCTGGGGCGGCTCGATTCGCATGAACCTGCTCGGGTTCGTAATCTTGCGGATCGACTACGCCAAGCCGCTCGACCGGCCGCGCAAGGGCGCCTACTGGACGCTGAGCCTCGGCCCGACGTTCTAACTTCGCGTCGTCCAACCACTTGTCTGGGCCTCGCCGGTTTCCTATCTTGTTCCGGCGAGGCCCCTTGCTCACACTGCGACGCCCGTTTCTCCTCCTGAGCCTCGCGCTCTGGGGCTGCGGCTCCCAAGCGCCCGGCGGAGCTACCTCACAAGCAAATGATTCACAAGCAGTTAGGACATCGGGCGGCCCCGTCGGCCGGGTGCCCGCGATCGCTATCCGCCTGGCCGCCCGGGGCGGCATTCCCAGGCTGTATCGTCTCCCCAGCCTGACCGAGGTCCCCGACGCGCTGCGCGGGCGACTCCCCCCTGTCGAGCGCGTGGTGGGCGTCGACCCCGAGGCGGCGTTCCTCTTCGTCCGCACCGACAAGCACGAGCTCCTCGCCCTCGACCTGGAGAGCGGCCGCGCCGACACGGTGGCGACCGACGTCGAGCAGGCGACGCTCGGCCCCGACGGGACGCTGTTCGCGGTGGACGCGAAAAAGAAGGTGGTCTCCCTCGCGCGCCGCGCCCGCCTCGCCTGGCCGCAGCCGCTGGGCGGCGTGCCGCGTGATCTGTTCGGCGCCGCCGACCAGCGCATCGTCGCGGTCGTGGCGCAGGATCCGCCACGCCTCGTCACCGCCGGGGCCGATCAGCCGCCCGCGAGCCGGACCCTCGAGCTCGGCGGCGACGTCGCCGCCACACGCTGGGGCGACCTGGTCGCCGTCGCGAGCGACTCCGGCGTTACGCTCATCGACCCGCTAGGCCGCCGCGGCGTGGCGTTCGTCCCGATCGCCGACCACCCGCGCGCCCTCGCGTTCTCTCCCTCGGGGCACCGCATCTACGTGGCGCTGCGCGGCGGGTTGGGGCTCGCCGTCATCGACCGCTACGCCCACGAGGAACTCGACGGCATCGCCCTACCGTCGGCGGCGGCGACGATCCGCATCGATCCGTTGGGGCGCTGGCTGCTCGCGCGGCCGCCCGTCGGCGACACGGCATGGGTCGTGGATCTGCCCATTAAGCGGCTCGCTGGCGGGTTCGCGACCTCGTGGCGGCTCGACCTCCCCGTCGTGACGCCGAACGGCTCGCTGCTCGCGCGCCAGGGACCGGACGTGGTCGCGGTGACTCCCGACTCGCTGGCGCCGAGGGGCCGCGTGGCCGGCGGAGCCGCCGACCTGTGGGCGGTGACGAGCTGGCTGCCGCGCGGTGGCTTGCGCTACACGGCGCAGGCCGCTCCCATCGCCGCCGCAGGCGACTCAGTGGGGCCCGAAGGGCCGCTGTACGTGCAGGTGTCGGTGTCCCAGAACCAGGACTGGTCGCAGCGGCTCGCGCAGGAGTTGGGGCGCGCCGGGCTGCCCGCGAAAGTACTGGCCCCGGCGACGACCGACGAAGGGTACCGCGTGGTGCTGGGGCCCTACCTGACGCGCGCAGTCGCCGAGGGGATCGGCCGCAAACTCGGCCGCCCCTACTGGATCTATCAGCCGCAACCCCAACCGTGAGAGACCTCCGGGCATGAGACTGAGCCGGCTGGAGCTGTCGGGCTTCAAGTCGTTCGCGGGGACGGTGGAGCTGCCGTTCGAAGCGGGTGTGACGGCGATCGTCGGTCCCAACGGGTGCGGCAAGTCGAACATCTCGGACGCCGTCCGCTGGGTGCTCGGCGAGCAGTCGCCGCGCCTGCTGCGCGGCGGGAAGATGGAAGACGTGATCTTCCAAGGCTCGACCGGCCGGCGGCCCGTCAACGTGGCCGAGGTCTCGCTGGTGTTCGACAACTCGGACGGTACGTTGCCGATCGCCTACCAGGAGGTCCTGATCACCCGGCGGCTGTCACGCTCGGGGCAGAGCGAGTACCTGCTGAACCGCCAATCGGTGCGGCTGCGGGACATTCAGGACCTGCTGCGCGGCACGGGGTTGGGCGCCGACGCGGCGGTCGTGATGGAAGCGAAGATGATCGACGCGCTGCTGTCCGAGAAGGCGGAGGAGCGGCGCGCCCTGTTCGAGGAAGCCGCCGGGATCGGTCTGTACCGGAACCGCAAGCAGAGCTACGAGCGCCGGCTGGAAGAGACCGCCGCCGACCTGGCCCGCCTCGAGGACCTCGTCGCGGAGGTGCAGACGCAGGTCCGCAGCCTCGCGCGCCAGCGCGGGCGCGCCGAGCGCTTCACCAAGATGATCGACGAGCGCTACGGCGTGGCCGTGACGCTGCTGCGACGCGAGCTGGAGGACTTCGACCTGGCGCTCGGCGCGCTCGGCGTGCGCACGCGGGAGCTGGGCGAGACCCTGCCCAGCGCGCGCACCCGGTTCGCGGACGCCGAGCGCGAGCGGGAGGGGCGCGTCCAGGCGCGGCACACGGCGGAGGTGCGGCGCACCGAGATCGAGCGTCGCCTCGCGGACGCGCGCATCGAAGCCGGCCGGCTGGAGGGCGACCTCGCCCTCGCTGCGGAGCGGCTCGCCAACTCCGCCCAGCGGCGCACCAAGGCCGGCGAGGAGCGGAGCGAGAACGAGCGGCGCGCGGCGCAGGCCGGGCGCGAGCGCGAAGCGGCGGAGGGCGAGCGCGGCGCCGCCGAGCGCGACCTCGCCGCCGTGCAGGCCGAGCTGGAGCGACGCACGGCCCAGGAGCAGGAGGTGCGCGAGCGTCTGGTGGCGCAGCGGGCCGCCGTGCGGGAGCTGGAAACCGAGCTGCAGTGGCGAGCTGAGGCACATCGGGCGCTGGAGGGTGAGCGCGCGGCGCTGGAGCGCGAGCAGGGCGAGCTGCGCCAGCAGTTGAGCGGCGCCGCGACCGAACGGGAGCGCCGCGAGGCCGCCGAGCACGCGGCGGGACAAGACGTCACGACCGCGGAAGAGCGGGCGACGGCGGAAAC
>Ga0137396_10000657_pt1 | contig 16943 bp, 18 predicted proteins | sample czc16metaG_FD_108284 | JGI IMG/M metagenome (GOLD analysis project Ga0137396, IMG submission 108284) | Vadose zone soil microbial communities from Angelo Coast Range Reserve, California, USA - czcobulk3.16 metaG | ecosystem: Environmental > Terrestrial > Soil > Vadose zone | place: USA...
CATCTGGGGTGCGGTTCGAGGCCTCGCCGCCCTTTTCATCCACGAGGCCCGCCACAACCAGGGATACCTCCACACCTGCACCACAGGTCCGCGAGCCGGTCAGAACGACAACACGATCGCAGAGCTGGGCGCGTGGGGCGTCGAGTATTACTTCCTACTCTGGCTGGGCACGCACTCCAACCCGGTCGTCGTTCCCGAGAAGTTCCGCTCGGCGGCACGCCGCGACGCCGAGGGTATGCCGGCCACCGTCTTCTGCAATCCGTCACCATCGCCGACTCCCTGACGGCAGTTCGGCGTCGACCGGGAGGCTATCCGGTGGCGAAGACGGAGTTGATCCAGCGCGTGGACGTTATGGCGGCGGTCACAATGGGTAGATACGGAGGAGGACCCAAGATGGCAAAGACCAAGACCAAAATCTGTACCCATCGAGACCAGATTCGTGACCTGCCGCCCCGCACACCGGAGGGCTGCGAGGAATGCCTGAAGGCCGGAGACGAGTGGGTCCATCTGCGGCTCTGCCGCGAGTGCGGGCACGTCGGGTGCTGCGATTCGTCGCCGAACAAGCACGCGACCAAGCACTTCCGCGCCACCAGACACCCCATCGTGCGATCCTTCGAGCCGGGGGAGGACTGGAGCTGGTGCTATGTCGATGAGATGTACGTCTGACCGCTGGACGCGGATCCGGGGGCCTCTATACTAGCCACGAAATGAATACGGCGAAGCTCCTGGGGTGCGGTCCCCGCGGTCGTTAGCAATCTCATGGCGGAGTCCCAGGCCCTGGCGGATCAGATCCGCGCGCTGATCACCCCGACGCTCACCCATCTACGGTTCGAGCTCTACGACCTCCAGCTGACCGGCGGCCGCGGTCACCGCCTGTTGCGCATCATGATCGACCGGCCGGAGGGCGTGTCGCTCGACGATTGCGAGCGGGTCAGTCATTCGGTCAGCCCGCTGCTCGATCAGGTCGACCTGCTCCCCGATCACTACGAGCTCGAGGTCTCCTCGCCGGGTGCCGAGCGGCCGCTGCGCACGCCGGATGAGTTTCGCCGGTTTCTCGGCAAGCGCGCCAACCTGCGCTACCGGGTGGGCGATCAAGAGCAGGTGTCTGAGGGCCGTCTGATCGCGGTCTCGACCGATACCATCGAGCTCCAGCTGCGTGACGGCAAAAAGGAACGACTGGTCGCCGTGCCCTTTCGGGACCTCGTGGCGGCGCGGCTGGCCGTCGAGTTCTAGGCGGGTTCTGCTCCTTCGTGCTCAAATCCGATTTCATCAAGGCGCTCGACCAGATCCAGGAGGAGAAGGGGATCTCGAAAGACTCGCTCCTCATGCTGGTGGAAAGCGCCCTCGCCACTGCCTACCGGCGCGCCTTCAACGCCGATACCGCTCGAGTCCGGATCGATCCGGACACGGCGCAGGTGTCCATCTTCGGCCGGCGCACGGTGGTCGACCAAGTCCGGGACGCGGCCACGGAGGTTTCCCTGGAGGACGCTCGGGGTCAGCATCCGGAGGCCGCGCTAGGGGAGAGTCTTGAAGTGTCGCTGCCCACCGAGGACTTCGCCCGCCTGGCCGCCCAGATCAGCAAGCAGGTGGTGTTCCAGCGGTTGCGCGAGGCGGAGAAAGACCAGGTCCTCAAAGACGTGCTCGAGCACCGCGGCGAGATGGTGAGCGGCGTCGTCGATCGAATCGAGGAGCACGGTGGGGAGAAGGTCGTCTACCTCGAGCTGGGCAAGGCGGAAGGCGTCATGCCCCCAGAGGAGCAGATCCCGGGCGAGTCGCTGCGACCGGGCCAGCGGGTCAAGGTCCTCCTGCTGGAACAGCGGCGGCACGGGCGCGGCGCCCAGGTGCTGGTCTCGCGGGCCCACAAGGCCTTCATCCGCCGGCTGCTCGAGTTCGAGATCCCCGAGGTGGCCTCGGGCGCGGTGCAAATCCGGGCGCTGGCCCGCGAACCCGGAGTGCGGACCAAGGTCGGCGTGTCGTCGACGCAGCCGGGCTTGGATCCGGTGGGGGCCTGCATCGGACCGCGGGGAGTCCGCCACCGGTCGGTGGTGAGCGAGCTGGGCAACGAGCGGGTGGACTTCATTCCGTGGGCGGACGACCAGCCGACGCTCGTCGCCAATGCGCTCAGCCCGGCCACCGTGCTGGGCGTCGACATCGACCGCGCCGGCCGGACCGCCACTGCGCATGTCCCCGAGGGCCAGCTGTCCCTGGCCATCGGCAAGGAGGGCCAGAACGTCCGGCTGGCCGCCAAGCTGACGGGGTGGCGGATCGACATCAAGCCGGTCACCGCGGCGGAGAGCGAGGCCAGACACGCCACCACGGCTTAGCCCGCCCCCGCTGCGGACGTGCGTGGCCTGCCGGCAATCCAAGCCCAAGCGGGAGCTGGTCCGGCTGGTCCGCGGTATTGAGGGCCTGGCCGTCGACCCCACCGGGCGGGCGCCGGGTCGGGGGGCGTACCTGTGCCGGGACCCGGCCTGCTGGCGCGTCGCCGAGAAGAAGCGGAGCCTGGAGCGGGCCCTGGGGGGTCCCATCCGTCGCGAGGATTGGCCGCGGCTGTCCGCGGGAATACTCAATTCAGTTCAGGCGACTAGTATCATTCCTTAGTTCGGCGTAATCCAGAGTTCATCTAGAGGAGTTCGCATCGCTACTCAGACCCGTGGTATCAAAGTGCAACAGCTGGCGCGCGACCTCGGGGTCGAGGCCCGCGACATCCTGGAGTTCCTGAAGACGTATCGGCGTGCCCCGCGGCATGCCATGGCCGTGCTCACCCCGGACCAGGAGGCCGCGGCGCGCACCCAGTTCGCCCAGGCGGCCGCCCCGGTCGAGGCCGCCAAGCCAACCGAGACCAAGGGGGTGCAGCTGCCGCCCAGCGTCAGCGTGAAGGAGCTGGGGGAGTACCTCGGCGTCAGCGCCGTGGAGATCATCAAGGAACTAATGCGCAACGGCATCATGGCCAACATCAACCAGCAGATCGACTTCGACACGGCCGCCCTGGTGGCCGACACGTTCGGCATCCAGGCCTCCCCTATGGCGATGGACGCCGCCATCGCCGAGGAGATCGTGGGCGAGGACACCAGCCAGGTCAAGATGACCACCCGCTCCGAGCTGTTCAGTCTGGATGGCGAGGATCCGGCCAACCTGAAGCCCAGGCCGCCGGTGGTCACGGTCATGGGACACGTGGATCATGGCAAGACCTCGCTGCTGGACGCCATCCGCGAGACCAAGGTGGCGGCCGGGGAGGCCGGCGGCATCACGCAGCGGATCGGCGCCTACTCGGTGGAGGAGAAGGGGCGCCCCGTGGTCTTCCTGGATACTCCCGGCCATGAGGCCTTCACCGCCATGCGGGCCCGTGGCGCCCAGGTCACGGACGTGGTGGTCCTGGTGGTGGCCGCCGATGATGGCGTGCAACCGCAGACGATTGAGGCCCTCTCGCACGCCAAGGCGGCGGGCGTGCCCATCGTGGTGGCCATCAACAAGATCGACCGCGAAGGGGCCAACCCCGAGCAGGTCATGCGCCAGCTTAGCGACCATGGATTGGTGCCGGAGGCCTGGGGTGGCCAGACCGTCATGGTGCCCGTCTCGGCCAAGCAAAAGAAGGGTATCGGAGACCTCCTGGACATGATCCTGCTGGTTTCGGAGCTCCAGGAACTCAAGGCCAACCCGGCCAAGCCGGCCGCCGGCACGGTCATCGACGCCCACCTCGAGAAAGGCCGAGGCCCGGTGGCCACGGTGCTGGTGCAGACGGGCACCCTCCGGGTCGGAGACAACGTCGTCGTGGGGCACATCTTCGGCAAGGTGCGCGCGCTGCTGAACGATGAGGGCAAGAAGATGAAGGAGGCGGGCCCGGCTACGCCCGCCGTGGTGACCGGCCTGCCCGACGTCCCCACCGCGGGTGACGTCTTCCAGGTGGTCTCCACCGAGAAGGTGGCCCGCACCATCGCCATGCAGCGGGCCGAGCAGCGTCGGGTGGCGGCGCTGGCCCAGACCCGCCGGGTCACCCTGGCGGACCTGGCGGCGCAAGTGCAGGAAGGCAAGATCAAGGACCTGAACCTGGTGCTCAAAGCCGAAAGCAACGGGTCGGTCGAGGCCCTCAAGGGGTCGCTGCTGAAAATCCAGGACCCGCAGGTCCGGATCAACATCGTCTTCGAGGGGGTGGGCGGGGTCACCGAGTCGGACATCCTGCTGGCGGCCGTCTCCAACGCCCTGGTGATCGCCTTCAGCGTCAAGCCGGACGCCGCGGCCCAGCGGGCCGCCGAGCGCGAGAAGGTGGACATCCGCCAGTACGACGTGGTGTACAACGTAACCAGTGACATCGAAAAGGCCATCAAGGGCCTCTACGAGCCGACCTTCGTCGAGGTCTGGGAGGGCCGCGCCGAGGTGCTCCAGCCCATCAAGATCCCCAAGGTCGGCAACATTGCCGGCTCTCGCGTGGTGGACGGCAAGATCTCCCGTGACTCGCGGGTCAAGATTTCGCGCGACGGCCAGCTGCTGCTCGAGGGACAGATCGTGGCCTTGAAGCGCTTCAAAGACGACGTCAAAGAAGTCACCGTAGGCCTTGAGTGCGGGATCCAGGTGGAGGGCTTCCAGGACTTCCAGCCCGGTGACGTGCTGGATGCGTACCTGGTGAAACAAGCGTGAGCGTCGACCAGGAAGGCTACGGCTACCGCCCCGACGAGCGCGGCGTCGATCGCCTGATGGAAGATCTGCGAACGCTTTCGCCGGCAGGCATCGACCGCGCGGCCTGGGGGTGGGATTCGCACGAGGAAGGGCACTCGGTCGAACGCTTCCGCGAAGCGGAGAAGGCGGCCCTCCGCGCCATCGAGCAGTCGAATCGTGGCCCCGCCTGGGAACAGGTACGGCGCTCCATCCTGGACCTGACCGAGGGGCGCTCCTCGCTCGTGTCCTGGAAGATCGAGCACGGGGACCCCGGCCACAAGGCGGAGCAGGCCGCCCTGGGCGCGGCCCTGGCGCTGGTGGCGGGGGAGAAATTGCCCCATAAGGAATTCGTGAGCCTGGTTCGCCCCCTGGCGGAGGCGCTGCCCTGGCTCCTGCCCGAAGTCGCGCCCGAACCACGCCGGTCGTAAGCCCCCCTCCGAAAGGGCCGGGAGAGGTCCAGAGCTTAGGTCGGCGCGCAATGGGGGAGAATAGGTCCCATGGGAACGCACCGCGTGGAACGGGTGGCGGCGCAGTTGCAGAAGGAGATCAGCGAGATCATGCGGCGCGACCTCAAGGATCCGAGGGTCTCCATGTGCAGTATTACCCAGGTCAAACTGTCTCCCGACCTGCGCAATGCCACCATCCGGGTGAGCGTCGTCGGGGAGCCGGATAGCCAGCAGGCGGCGGTCGAGGGCCTGCAGCGGGCGCGCGGCTTCATCCGCCGTGAGCTGGGGGCCCGGTTGACCAACCTCCGCTTTGCCCCGGAGCTCCGGTTCGAGCTGGACCTGTCGATCGCGTACAGCGTGCGCGTCAGCCAGCTGTTGCGAGAGGTGCTTCCCAGCGATCAATCAGCGAATGGCTGAGCTCTCGCCCCCGCGCCCGGAAGTGGCCGAGGCGGCTGCGCGCATCTGGTCGATTGTCGAGTCCGCCGCCACCCTGGGAGCGATTTGTCACAAAGACGCCGACGGCGACACGCTGGGGTCGGCACTGGCGTTCCGGTTCGCCCTCCAGCCCCTGGGGAAGCGGGTGAGCGTGGTCGCCTCGCCGCCGGTGCCGCAAGCGTGGTGGTTCCTCCCCGGGATCGAGACGGTCAACGCCACCGCCCTGCCCTCGGCCGGCCCCCTGTTCATCTTCGACTCGACGGGACCGGAACGGGCCGGGATTCACGCGGACACCATCCGGCGGGCGCCGGTCGTGGTCAACATCGATCATCACATCTCGAACCCCGGTTTCGGATCGGTGGACCTGGTCATCACTGAGGCCGCCTCGACCGGGGAGATCGTCTTCGACTTGCTCAAGGCCTGGAAGATCCGGATCCCCCCGGAGGCGGCGGCCAACCTGTACGCCACCATCCTGTCCGACACGGGCGGCTTCCGACACGACAACACCTCCGAGCGCGCGCTGCGGGCGGCCGCCGAGCTGGTCTCGCTGGGGGCCGACCCGGCGCTGATCGCCCGCGGCCTGTTCAAGAGCCGGCCGGCGTCCACGCTGCGGATGCAGGGCCGGATCCTGCAGAGCCTCCGCTTCGAATGCGGCGACCGCTTGGTCTGGGGGGCGATCACCCAGGCCGATCTGCGTGACACCGGGGCCTTGACCGAACAGGCCGATGGGGCCATCGATCAGCTCAACACGGTGCGGGGAGAGGAGATCGCCATCCTGTTCAAGCAGGTGAGCCCGGTGCTGACCAAGGTCAGCATTCGAACGCGCGAGCAGGTGGACGCCGCCGCCCTGGCGGCCGAGTTCGGGGGCGGCGGACACCGGCGCGCCTCGGGCCTCGAGCTCGAGGTGTCGCTGTCCGAGGCGGAAAGCCGCGTGCTGCAAGCGGCTCGGCGAGTGCTCGGCTGTCCGGAGCCCGGCTGACCGTCTCCACGCAAGTTCAGGCCGGTCTGCTCAACATCGCCAAGCCTCCGGGCATGACCTCGTTCGGCGTCGTCCATCGGCTGCGGCGGCTGACGGGGGTGCGCCGGGTGGGGCACGGGGGCACCCTGGACCCGGCGGCCGACGGGGTGCTGCCGGTGCTGATCGGACCGGCAACCCGGCTGACCGAGCTGGTGCACGAGTGGCCAAAGACCTACCGGGCGACCCTCCAGTTGGGGGCGACATCGACCACCTACGATGCCGAGGGCGTGGTCACCCAGCGGTCGGATCCCCGCCAGGTGAACGAGCCGATGATCACCGCCCTGCTGCCGGACTTCGTGGGGCACATCGCGCAGGTGCCACCCCTCTATTCGGCGCTCAAGGTTGGGGGTGAGCCCCTCTATCGGAAGGCGCGGCGCGGGGAGACCGTGGCGCTGGCCGCCCGGCCGGTCGAGATCATCGGGATGGAGCTGCGGTCTTACGATCAGGGGGCCGGTCGGGCCGTGATCCACGTCCAGTGTGGCCGGGGTGCCTACGTCCGCAGCCTGGCCCATGACCTGGGGGCCCGACTCGGGTGCGGCGCCTATCTGGCGGCGCTGACCCGCACGGCGGTGGGGCCACTCCAGCTGGCGGACGCGGTCCCGCTGGAAACCCTGGAGCAGGCGGGCACGACCTGGGAGCGCTGGCTGCTGGCCTTGGACCTCCCGCTGCGCCACTGGCCCGCCATCACGGTCGACGCCGCGCAGGCGCTGGTGCTCGGCCATGGTCAGCCGCTGGGACCGCAGCCCGTCGCCGCGGGCCGATACCGCATCGTTGACGAGACGGGCCGACTGCTGGCCTGGGGCGTGGTCGATGTCACCGGGCGCTTTCGGCCGGCCGGGGTTTTCCCCCCGTGAGCCTGAGCGTCAGCTTCGGGTTCCCGGATCCGGGGACGTTCGGCTCGGTGTTCGCCACCATCGGCACCTTCGACGGCCTGCATCGGGGCCACCTGCGGGTGGTGGCCCCCGTCATCGAGGGGGCCCGCGCCGCTGGGGTGGCCAGCCTGGTGGTGACCTTTGAGCCGCATCCGCGCTGCGTGCTCGATCCCGACCACTGTCCGCAGAACCTGACGACCCTGGACGAGAAGACCTGGTTGCTCAACCAGCTCGGTCTGGACCACCTGCTGGTCATCCCGTTCACGCCGCAGGTGGCGGCCCAGAGCCCGGCCGACTTCATGCGTCGGCTGACCCGCGGGATGCAGCTCCAGCACCTCTGGGTTGGCTATGACTTCGCCTTCGGGCGGGGCCGCCGGGGGGATCACACGTTCTTGCGCCAGTTGGCCACCCGCCAGGGGTTTGCGCTGGATGTGGTTCCGGCGCAGGAGCGCGGCGGCGCCCCGATCAGCAGCTCGCGCATCCGGCGGCTGCTCTTGCTCGGCCAGGTGCGGGCGGCGTCGCAACTCCTCGGCCGGGACTACTTCCTGCGCTCGGTGGTGGAGCAGGGGGCTCAGCGGGGGAAAGGGCTGGGGTTCCCCACGGCCAACCTGAAGATCACGCCCAACAAGCTGCTGCCGGCCAACGGGGTGTACGCCGTGCGGGTCGACCTGGAGGGGAGCGAGTATCAGGGCGCCCTGAACCTGGGGTTTCGTCCCACATTTGGCGGGCACGCCCTGACTGTTGAAGTCTTCCTCTTCGACTATGAGGGCGACCTGTACGGCAAACTGCTGACAGTGTTCTTCGTCCAGCGACTGCGCGGGGAGCGGCGGTTCGCCTCCGTCACCGCGCTGAAGCAGCAGATCACTCGAGATGTGGAGAGTGCGAGACGGGTCCTGAGCCGCTCGTCGTCGTAAACCCGGTCGCCGGCGACGGGCAGGCCCGCCGCTTCTGGTCCCGCTGCGCGGCCGCCTGTGAGGCGGCCGGCGTCGGCGTGACCGTGGTCTGGACCGCTCGGCGGGGGGACGCCGCGGAAGCCGCGGCCACCGCCAACGGGCGAACCGTGATCGCGGTCGGCGGCGATGGAACGATCCATGAGGTGGTGAATGGATTACTACGCCGTCCCGGCACGGCGCGGCCCCGCTTCGGGGCTCTGCGAGCCGGAACCGGAGGCGACTTCTGCCGCAGCCTGCCAGGTCCTCGCGATCCGGCCCTGGTCCCCGCCTGGATCCAGGCGTCTCGCTTCCAGCCCATCGACGCGGCGCGCGCCGCCACCTCCAACGGCCGGCGATTCTTTATCAACGCAGCCGATGCCGGCATCGGAGCCCGCATCGCCCGCCGCGCGGCGGCCGCCCCGGCCCTCCTGGGTGGGACCGCCCGCTACCTGGGCGCCGCCGCCTGGAGCCTCATGGTGCACCGGAATGTGACGGTGCGCGTCCGCCTGGACGACGGGCCGACCGAGCGGCACCGCGTCTGGACCATCGTGGTAGCCAACGGCGGCTATGCCGGCAGTGGGATGTGGCTGGCGCCCGACGCCAGGCTGGATGACGGGTGGCTGGATGTGGTGATCATCGGCGACATCGGCCGCCCGCTGGCCATCCGCAGCCTGCCGCTCCTGTACCAGGGAAAACACGGACGGCTGGCCCAGGTGCGCTTCGCACGGGCGCGCCGGGTGGAGATTGAGGCGGAGACCCCGGCCCAGGTCCAGGCAGACGGCGAGCTGGTGGGGGAGACCCCGGCGGTATTCGAGGTGCTGCCACATGCCCTGGACGTGCTGACGCTGGCGTCCGCTTAGTAGCCCGAATCCACCGGATCGAGCTGGCATCTCGGGCGCGGATGCGGCCGATCCGGGCGTCGTCTCCTGCGCGCGCTCGGTCACGCACCGACGGGTGCGCTCCCTCCCGTGCTCGTCGCCTCCTTCGGCTCGGCACGCCCCGCATCCCGATCTGCGGCGCCCGACCGGTAGATCCGGGCTAACCCAAACCCCTGTTCGGCTTTCGCCCGGTGGGGAATGGGACTACTATCGCCGCGGAGGTGGAAACGATGGCCAAGTACGCATTCCTCGGCGGGTACACGACGGAAACGTGGGCGCGGTTCGTGCAGAACCCTGGGGACCGAGCGGCGCTCGTCCGCAAGGCGGCGGAAAGCGTCGGGGGCAAGCTTGATGTCCTCTACTGGACTTTCGGGGAGGATGACTTTCTGGCGATCTTCGACGCACCCGATGACCTGACAATGGCGGCCATCTCGGTGGGCGCCGGCACGTCGGGTTCGCTCCGCAATGTTCGGACGATCAAGTTGATTACCGCCGATGAGCTGCAGAAGGTGCTCGCCAAGGCGAAGACCGTCGCCGGCGCCTACGTCCCACCCGGCGCGCGAGAACCCGTCGGAGCCCGAGGATAACGGCGCATCCGCGTGACAGACGGGCGGCCACCTGGCCGCCCGTTTTCTTCAGGGGGCAGGATGGCGCAACTGTCGGCGGGGAGAGGATACCAATGGCTGGAATTGCCGGCGCCCGCGGCATTGTCGAACAAATCGTCACCTGCAGATCGAGCGACGGAACGACGATCGCCTGTCACCGCAGTGGGCGCGGTCCCGAGCTGGTAGTCGTCCACGGCACTAGTGGGGACCATACCTCATGGAGCGGGGTCACCGCGCTGCTCTCGACCCACTTCACGATCTCCGCAATGGACCGGCGCGGCCGGGGGGCGAGCGGCGACAGCGTCGACTACGCGCTCGAACGCGAGATCGAAGATGTCGTGACCGTGGTCCAAAGCCTTGGGGTCGGCGTCCATCTGGCCGGTCACTCGTTCGGCGGCGCCTGTGCCGCTGAGGCTGCCACGAGGCTGGGCGGGCTGGCGAGCCTGATCCTCTACGAAGGAGGCCCGAGGCCGCCCGGAAGCAGGTTCATTCCAGACGACCTGGTCCTGGGGCTGGAGCGGTCGATCGCGGAAGGTCACCGGGAGAAGGCGCTCGAGACGTTCGCGGTATCGGTTGCCGGCCTTTCTCCGGCTGAGCTCGAGGCGCTCAAGCGAGGCCCCACGTGGCAGACCCGGGTCGCAGCAGTGCACACGATCCCCCGCGAACTGCGTGCGCTCAACGACTACGGCACCAACATGGAGAAGTTCCAGTCGCTCACCGTGCCGACCCTGCTGTTATTCGGTGGCGCTTCCATGCCCCGACGCCGCCAGTGGATGGAGACCCTTGCCGGCCTCATTCCCAATGCGCAAGCTGTCGAGTTGCAGGGTCAAGGCCATGCCGCCAACCAAACCGCGCCGCACCTTCTCGCCGCGGCGATCGACAGCTTCATCAGCGGCCTGCAGAAATAGGACGCAACTGACGTGTGATTAAGGCGCTGATCTTCGACTTCGACGGCCTCATCGTCGAAACCGAAGAGCCCATCTTCCGTGCCTGGCAACGCATCTACCGCGAACACGGACAGGAGTTGCCGCTCGAGATGTGGGTCACCATCATCGGCACGGCGTCGGGGCCGTTCGATCCGATCCAGCACCTGGAAGAACGGGTCGGCCGTCTGCTCGACCGGAAGGGTTTCGAAGACCTGGAGCGCCGTTACTACGAGGAGGCGACCGCCATGCAGCGGCTGATGCCGGGGGTGGCCGAGTACCTGCGGGACGCCCACCGGTTGCGCCTGGGCGTGGGCATCGCGTCCAGCTCCAGGCGGGCCTGGGTCGTCGAGCACCTGAAGCGGTTCGCCATCGCCGATGCCTTCGACGCCATCGTCTGCCGGGAGGAGGTGGCGCAGACCAAGCCCGATCCGCAGCTCTACCTGGAGGCGGTGAAGCGACTGATGGTCATGCCTGAGGAGGCCCTGGCGCTGGAGGATTCCAGCAACGGCATCGCCGCCGCTAAGGTGGCCGGGCTGCGGTGCGTAGCGGTCCCCACCGTGATGACCGCCGGCCTGGACCTGAGCCGCGCCGATATGAGGATCCCGTCTTTGGGGGCGGTGCCGCTAACTGACCTGCTGGCTCAGATCGGCTGATTCTTTTTCGAGCGACTCCCGCACCTCACGAACGTACGCCGCCAACTCGGCGGGGGAGAGATCGGCCCGGGCGTGTCGCATGCGCTCCACGGCCATGCCGGCCATAAAGCTGGCCAGCGGGGCAAACCGACGTTCCTGCGTGTGGGCCGCGACCCTGGCCAGCTCCAGGATCTCGGCGGCCACGTCCGGGTCAAGCTCCGGCGGATCAATGGCCGCCTGTCGGCGGAAGGCCGCCTCGACCAGCCGCCGGCCCAGCGCCGTAAACCAATCATTCATGGTTCAGACAGTTTGACATGATCGCTCTCTGGTCCTTATCATCAACGGGTTCGCAGCCGGGGAAGATGAGGTAGGGCGAATGCCTGAACTTACGCGCCGGGCTTTTCTGAAACTGAGCGCCGCCGGGACCGGCGCCGCCGGGCTGACCGCCCTCGGGTTCGACACCGCCACAGCGGTTCAGCTCAAGCAGAACTTCCGCATCGCCGGGGCCCGCGAGTCGCACTCGGTCTGTCCCTACTGCGCGGTCGGCTGCGCGCTGGTGGCGTACACGCAGGACAATGCCGACGGCAGCCGCCGCCTCCTGCAAATCGAGGGCAACCCGGACAGCCCGGTGAACGAAGGCCGTCTGTGTCCGAAGGGCGCCACGGCCATGCAGCTGGCGACCAGCGCCCGGCGGGTGGAATTTCCGATGTACCGGGCAGCCGGATCGGACCACTGGCAGAAGATCGGCTGGGACGACCTGCTGAACAAGCTCGCACAGCGCATCAAAGATGCCCGCGACGCCACCTTCGTCGCCCAGGATGGCAGCGGCAATATCGTCAACCGCACCGAGGGGATCGCCTTCGCCGGCGGCGCCGCCTTCAGCAGCGAGGAGGGCTACTTCGCAGCCAAGGTGATGCGTGGCCTCGGCCTGGTCCATCTCGAACAGCAGGCACGGGTTTGACACGGGCCCACGGTGGTCAGTTTGGCCGCCACATTCGGGAGAGGGGCCATGACGAACCACTGGCGCGACATCAAGAACGCCGATCTGATCCTGATCAACGGCGCCAACCCGGCGGAGGCGCATCCGGTCGGCTTTCAATGGTTCGTCCAGGCTAAGCTCGACCCCAAGCGCGGCCCGGGCGCCGGCGGCGGCGCCAAGATCATCCACGCCGACCCGCGGTTCACCCGAACGTCGGCGCTGGCCGATATCTACGCCCGCATCCGGACCGGCACCGACGTCGCCTACTTCGGCGGGCTGATCAACTATGTCCTGCAAAACAACCTCCACCACGAGGAGTACGTCACCAACTACACGAACGCCTCCTTCCTGGTGAAGCCGGAGTACGGGTTTAAGGACGGCCTGTTCAGCGGCTACGATCCCAAGGCCCGCAAGTACAACACGTCCTCCTGGGGCTACCAGGGCGATGACGCCGCCAGCGCCGCCTATAACGCGGCCCATCCGCCGGCCGGCGGGGCGATCGCCACCCTGGCCAAGCGCGACCTGACCCTGCAGGACCCGCAGACCGTGTTCCAGCTGATGAAGCAGCACTATTCGCGCTATACGCCGGAGATGGTGTCTCGTATCACCGGTATTCCGCAGGACCAGTTCCTGCGGATCGCCAAGCTGGTGGGGGAGATGGGGCAACCCAACAAAGTGATGACGATCGTCTACGCGGTCGGCCTCACCCATCACACGACCGGGGGCGAGCTGATCCGATCGGGGGCCGTCCTCCAATTGCTGCTGGGCAACATGGGCCGCCCGGGGGGCGGCATGAATGCGGAGCGCGGCCACGCCAACATCCAGGGCAACACCGATCATGCGATCTCCTGGGAGCTGCTGCCCGGCTACCTGCAGATCCCGGCTCCACAACGCCAGACCACCGATCAATACGTGGCGGCGCAGGCACCGAAGAAGTTGGACCCCCAATCCTGGAACTTCTTCGGCACCAACTACAAGAAATTCATCGTCAGCCTGCTCAAGGCCTGGTACGGGGACGCGGCCACCAAGGACAACGACTTCGCCTTCAATTTCATCCCCAAGCCGGGGCAGAACTCCTCATGGATGTCCATCTACGACCAGGCGCTCAAGGGCAAGATGCAGGGGCTGATCCTGTCCGGGATGACGGCCACCAGCATCGGCCCGGATTCGAATCGGGTGATGCAGGCCCTGGCCAACCTCAAGTGGCTAGTGGTGATGGACCCGCTGCCCACCACCAGCTCGGAGTTCTGGCGCCGCCCGGGCGCCACCCCGGCATCCATCCAGACCGAGGTCTTCATGGTGCCGACCACCCATTGGATCGAGAAGGACGGCTCCTTTACCAACAGCGGCCGGTGGGCGCAGTGGAAGGACCAGGTCATCCCCCCGCAGGGGCAAGCCCGGCACGACCACTGGATCCTGGCCGACCTGTTCCAGCGGGTGAAGACCCTGTATCAGCAGCAGGGTGGCAAGTTCCGGGATCCGATCATGGCGCTGACCTTTAAATATCAGGACCCGGCCAAGCCGCAACTGGACGAGCTGGCCCAGGAGATCAATGGCTTCGACCTGGCCACCGGCAAGCGGATGAGCAGCTTCGCCAACCTGAAGGACGACGGGACGACCACGGCCGGCGACTGGATCTATACCGGCAGCTATCCCGACAGCGGGAACCTGATGAAGCGGACGGACGGTGTCCAGGATGCGAAGACCAACGACCCCACCGGCCTGGGGTTCTTCCCCAAATGGGCCTGGTCCTGGCCGCTCAACCGGCGGGTGCTCTACAACCGCGCCTCGGCCGACCTGGCGGGGAAGCCGTGGGACCCGCCCCGGCCCGGCATCAGCTGGAACGGCAGCAAGTGGGTCGGGGACGTGCCCGACTACCCGGCGACCATGAAGCCGTACACCCTGGATCCGAAGGCCTGGCTGCCGTTCATCATGACCGGCGAAGGGGTGGGCCGGATGTTCAGCACCTCCATGCTCGACGGGCCGCTCCCCGAGCACTACGAACCGGTCGAAGCGCCGGTCGCCAACCCGCTGCACCCGAGCCAGTCGGCGTCGCCGGTGGCCTTCCTGTACACGGGAGCCGGCTCCTTCGGCGCGGCCAAGGATAGCTTCGGCACGGTCGCCGACTACCCCTACGTGGCCACCAGCTACCGGCTGACCGAGCACGAGCACTATGTGACCCAGAACGTGCCCGACCTGGTCGCCCTGCAGCCGCACCCCTTCGTGGAGGTGCCGGAGGAGCTGGCCAGGCAAAAGGGCATCCAGAGCGGCGACCGGGTCCGGGTGAAGTCCAAGCGCGGCAGGATCGAGGTGCTTGCCCTGGTCACCAAGCGGTTGGCGGCCAGCACCATCGACGGCAAGAAGGTCTACACCATCGGCATCCCGATCCACTGGGGATTCGTCGGGATCGCCGCCGACCAGGACCCAACCAAAGGCGCCAACTGGCTGGCCAATGCGTTGACTCCGTTCGTGGGCGACGCCAACGCCTACACCCCCGAGTTCAAGGCGTTCCTGGTGAACCTGGAGAAGATGTGATCACCACGCTCGTCCGGACCGATCCGTGGCCGCTTCGACGGCAGCGGACTGACGAGCTCCTGACCCGCTATGCGTTTGCGAGCGAGCTGCTCGGTTTCTACCGGGCCCTGCTGCCCGTCCAGGAGAAGGCCTTCCGGGCGGCGGAAGCGGATCACCCGAGCCCGGCCGACCTTCCCAGGTATGTGGTGGACCACGTGATGCCCGACGTGGTCGACGTCACGGTCACCGACGGGCCCCGCCGGCTTCGCGATGGCGTGGTGGAGCGCTTCTGTTCCGCCGACCTGCCCGACCTGGTGCGCCGCTGGCTGGGCGGCACGGCGCTGACTCCCTTCGAGGTTTTCCTGGCCCGCGCCTCGGCGGGCCCGGTGCTGGAGGCCGGCAATGGCGATGGGGATCGCGCAGTGGTTGCCAGACCCCCCACCCGAACCCTCCCCGCGCTGCCGCGGGCACGCAAGCACGTTGAGGGGTCCCAGGACCTTAACCAGATGGAAGGCTACGAGGGGGGAGGAGAATCGGAAGACGTAGACAACCGGCACTGCCCGGGCTGTGGCGGGCTGCCCCAGTTGAGCTACTTTGCCGTCAGCGGGGAGGCGCTGGTCACCGGCCCCCGCTACCTCCTCTGCTCCCGCTGCGGGCAGACCTGGGTCTTCAGCCGGATGGTTTGCGCCGGCTGCGGAGAACGGTCGGGAAACCAGATGCCCATCTACCGGGACGAGGCGCAATTCCCACACGTCCGGGTGGACGCTTGCCAGTCCTGCCACCGTTACCTGCTCACCTTCGACCTGCGCCACGACAAGGGGGCGGTGCCCGTGGTCGACGAGCTGGCCTGCCTTCCGTTAGACCTCTACGCTCGCGACCGCGGGTTCGCCAAGATCACGCCAAACCTGTTGGGGAATTGACATGGCTACACCAGTAGGCTTCTTCACCGACACGACCCTCTGCATCGGCTGCAAGGCCTGCGAGGTGGCCTGCAAGGAGTGGAACCAGCTACCCGACAACCCCGTCCAGTTCCGGGACAGCTACGACAATACCGGCCAGCTCGACCAACGGAATTTCCGACACGTCCGCTTCGTGGAGCAGGCGACGGCCAATCCGGACAAACCGATCGCCTGGTCGATGATGAGCGACGTTTGCAAGCACTGCGCCAATGCCAGCTGCCTGGAGGTCTGTCCCACCGACGCCATCATCCGAACCGAGTTCGACACCGTTTACATCCAGCAGGACGTGTGCAACGGCTGCCGCGACTGCATCGCGGCCTGCCCCTACGGCGTCATCGGCTTCGACTCCCAGAGCGGGACGGCCAAGAAGTGCACGTTCTGCTACGACCGCCTGCAGAACAACAAGATGCCGGCCTGCGCCCAGGCCTGTCCGACCCAGTCGATCAAGTTCGGCAACCTGGCCGACCTGCGCAAGATGGCGGCGGATCGGGTGCAGGCGCTGCAGGCGCAGGGCGTCACCCAGGCGCGCATCTACGGGGACACGGAGTACGGCGGCCTGCACGCCTTCTTCCTGCTCACCGACACACCAGAAACCTATGCGCTGCCCAACGCCCAGAGCGCGGTCCTGCCCGGCCGGAACGACGTTCCCGGCTACCTGACGGTGGCGGTCACCGCGGTGCTGGCCGCCATCGGCGGCCTGGTCGCCTTCCGCCGGCGGGGGGAGCGGGCCTGATGCTGACCGAGCACTTCGTCGTCTCGCCCCACTGGGAGTGGTACATCCTGGCCTACTTCGTGGCGGCGGGTCTCAGCGGCGGCGCCTACGTCATTGGGACCATGCTGCGGCTCTGGGGCGACGCCCGCGACCTGCCGACGTCGCGGCTGGCCTTTTTCATCGGCTGGCCGCTGCTCCTGGTCTGTCCCATCCTGCTGACCCTCGACCTGGGGCAGCCGACCCGGTTCTGGCACATGCTGATCGACAGCCGCACCGCCGGCCTGGTCTTCAAAGCCTGGTCCCCGATGTCGGTGGGCGCCTGGGCGCTGTTGATCTACGGGATCTTCAGTACCGCGATGTTCGTGGTGGCCCTGGGCGAAAC
>Ga0137396_10000658_pt1 | contig 16918 bp, 33 predicted proteins | sample czc16metaG_FD_108284 | JGI IMG/M metagenome (GOLD analysis project Ga0137396, IMG submission 108284) | Vadose zone soil microbial communities from Angelo Coast Range Reserve, California, USA - czcobulk3.16 metaG | ecosystem: Environmental > Terrestrial > Soil > Vadose zone | place: USA...
CCATGAGACCCATGAACGGAATCATTTGGAGAATGGCGAAATGTTTAGCTCTCCATATCATTCGGGTTTCTTCTCCTTAATCTGCGCCTTGTGGACCTTCAAGTAGGAATCCTGGTTTGTACGCTTTCACAGCCTCAGCGAATCTCTTCGGACCCTCAGGCGTCGGGACCGCGAGATCTGCCATGAACTCGTCCTCGAACTTGTACGCCCCAGAGAAAGCAGCCATCAGCTTGATTTTCAAATAGTGAAGCATGAAACGATAGGCTTGCGGATAGTTCGGAATCTCTTTCTTGACCTTCATCCTTTTCTCTTCATCATAGATTAGCACTAGGTCATATCTGACCGGAGGGTGAAGCATTACTGTCCAGGTCTTCGGCTGTCCCTCATAGTCCACCTGAGCCTTGAAGACGAGCTGGACCATGCCTCCTTCTTCGGACCAGATGTAGTCTGTTACTCCGTAGCTCTTGAGTAGGTTAATGATTTGGCCCTTGGTTCGTTCAGGGTCCACTTTCGTATTTGCGAAGGGGAAGTGTTTGGGAGTTATCATTTTGATTCTTCCTTCATAATCAGATTCTTTCTGAACTCTATGACTTCCTCTGGCGACAGGTTCAACGTCTTCTCAATTCGTTCGATTCGCCAGAATAATTCGGTTAAGCCTAATCGGTTCGAATTAAACCACCATTTCTTTACGAGAACCATTTCTTCTGTCAAGGTTCTGGTTTCCTCTCAACAATCTTAGCCTTGTCTTCTTCTGGCCATGTCTGCACATTCATCACAGTTTCAAGCATCAAAGCGAGGCTGAATGTTCCCAACATTCCTCCTACTGTCAGGAGTATCAGCGCCCACCAAACTGGATAGAGAATGACAACTAAGAAAGAAGCAAAGACAGCGATTGCCCATACCGCTAGAGTTCTTTGTAATCCTCGGCTAAAGACCTCTACAGTGAGTTCATTCATCTTCAGGCTGACAGTCGGCCTATCTTCTCTCATTCTGGTTTCCCCGCAACAATCTTTGTCTTGAGAAGCTCAGCGATAACCCAACTCATAGTCTGTTCCCCGTAACGGGTCTTCTGAAGCTTCTTCAATTCTCGATGAACCTCAGGAGTAACTCCTACCATCTTGAGACTTTCCCGTTTCGTCACTTATCACTGATACAAGAAGGTTACAAGCTGTTTATAAGTCTGTATGCCTACGTTTCTATTAGTGAAGAAAGATGAGCCTGACAGAGAAAGAATGGGAGACCGTCGAAGAGAACCTTGACCAGCTCAGCGACGAGACCCTTGTCCGGTTCGTAAGCAGAATCCACCAGATACTGATAAAACGAAGAATCACAGTCAAGATTCATGAGGACGCTTTCGAATGATTGCTAGTGAGGGCCGGAGAGTCGACGAGTACCTAGCAGCCAAACTCGTCTCGAAAGAGGAATGGGAGAAGAAGCTGAAAGAGGCCCATGAAGAGAGAATGAGGAGAATCCGCGAAGGCAAAGTCGCCATAGAGGAATGGCTAAGATGGTAACAGACCTCGGAGAAGACGACTATGGCGACGAGAAGGATCTCCTACCCGATGACTCCTTAACAAGCTCCTTCTGAAGCTCAGGAGTCCTCTGCCTAATACAAGGCCCAAGATTCTCGTAAGGTGGATCAAACACTTCAAACTCTCCCTCACGGCTACAAAGTTCATTCAACCATTCCCTCGTCGTATCCGCGCTACCATGCCCCCAAGTCTTCTTCAGAAACATCGACCCTCCATAGATAGCCTCTTTAACCGTCAAAGGCCCCTTCAGAAGGCAAGTGAGAACCCAGGCTCGAAACCTAGGAAATAGTTCTTCCTGAATCTGGATTTCAATGGACCGCACCTCGACTTTCTCTCTCTCTCTGCTTTCATACGACCTAAGTATTGAGATGCGGGAGCCTTGTCCTCTCCCGTAATGTGCGTAGCATAGGCCGGAGACATTACGGGTATCTAGGGGATTCGTGCAGCCGTCAGCTTTGCAGAAGCGTTTTTCTCTCAATGTGCGTGTGCTCATAGGCTGTCTTGTTTGCCTAGGACCCATCTTAACGCTTCCGCTTTCAGCTTCAACTCGTCAGCGCTAAATGGGGTTTTACTTAATTTCTGTAAATAGAGATACTGGTCTTCTAGTTGCCCTAGCTTGTTCTCGATCTGTTTCTTGGACTTCATTAATAGTCTGGGGTTGTTGTAGTTAGGTGTCAGAGGAGAGGCTTCCCCTTACCGTCTACCCAGCAACCAGAACAGATGTACCGGGCTCTAGGCTGAGTGTCTCTTCCTGAGAAGCTCTGTGACCCGTAGCGGTTCCAGGTTCGGGTCCGTGACGACCGGACGTATGCTGTTCCGAAATTCTCCTTCTTACCACTAATCTTGATCCCGCACTTGTCACATTCCCGTCGTCGATAGTCTCTGACTTCAAGGACCAATGCCATGCTCTCGATTCATCCTCTGACGATCGCAGTAGCTGCAGTTGCAGGTGCACCATTGAAGATGCTGGGCCCAGCCTCCCTTCTCATACTTGTCGTGGAGATAGGGGCAGATGTCTCTATCGAGAAAGTTTTCGACTGTGCCCATTCTTGAAATATCCATCCTTCAACAGTTTCCTGATCAGTTGCGGGTTGAGCTGGACGGGTCCATAGAGGAACTCTGGAATCACCTTGACTCTTATCAATTCTTGAATATTGATTCCTAAAGGCTTAGCCCTCCGTTCTAATAGGCGCAGTATTCGGGGTTCGAGACACATCATGAACTTGCCTTTCTCAGACATTGTACGATTCATAGAACATTCAGCTATCTTTTCTATACAAAAGGATTAGCTATCCCGTGATATCAGACAATATTCCTGAATTGATTCTGAAATCTCTATCATCCAATACCGTTAACTACTAACAGTCCGAGGCTTTCATGTGCGAGAAATCGTTCTCGCGTCTGCCATAGTGCCGGTTCTCGGACTATCAACCTACGCAAGCATCATCTATCTAGGAGCTTTCGGCTTCTGGACACTCTTCTCAGCACTATTCGCACTAGACATTATGGTTGAGACCGTGAAATACCGACGGCTGGAGAGGATCTCACGGTCAAAGCCACCGGACCCGAGAGCCGCGTTCAGAAAGCTCTACGGAGGTGACTAAGCCAGTGTTCTGGTGGTTCTGGTATCTCTGGAATTAGAGCCTTGCTCTCCACGTTAGATGTCCCGTGAATGAGCTTATCGACACGGGACAATCCATTTCTATCGTAAAGAACGCGGCTGTTCTCAACGTTGTCTGCACGTATATTGTGCAGTTCGAAAAAAGCTGTCTCTCTATCAGTATGTTGATGTTTCCGAAGTTGGCCTGATCTCCTGGGCCTCCTCCGTTCTCTGCGACGATCCGTAACATATCTGTTCCACTGGATCCTGTCATAGTTAACGGGACTGTCTGCTCTGGTCCGATCTTCCATCCTAACGTTGTTCCTACACCAATCGTCACGGTAGTTGAGGTTAGATTATTCCATGTAGATCCGAAGTTGAGAGAATACTGGATCTGAAGGAATGTTCCTGAAGAGATCAGCGTGGTTGTGTTGAGCTGGAACTGCATGGAGATCTTGTCTGCTGGCCCTACTCCATTCCGATAGATCGTTGCCCTGTATCCTGTGCTGTTTAACAGTTCTGCGTCTGACGTTGACGGGATGTTAGTCCAGGGAGTGGGATATGGGGAACTGGCCAATATCGGATACATCTCTTCAACCGTGTTGCTGAACCCTAGATGATCTCCTGGAGTTAACAGAACTGTCGGAATCGAAGAGAATGGGCCACAGGAAGGACAGGTAGGTCTTGTGAAGTTGATCCTCTCCAACACTGTTCCAAACCCTGCTGGCATGGTGATCGAAGCGTCGTCACACTGGATCAGCGTTGGAGGAGAGTTGCAGCTCTGTATCGGACTAGCTATTCCTATTGCTCCACTAACAATGTCGCCGACGATAATGATGAAGAAGAGAAGCAGGCCTACGATACTGTTCCTCTTGTTCTCGTTCAAACAATCTGGACCTTCAAGGTTATTGTTCCGTCGAAGTAAAATAGCCAGACCTGAAGATTTGATAGGCCTGCTGGGATACAGAACTTTGTGAACGAGAGAACAAGTCCTACGGGCACATTGGGAAAGAGAACAAAGAAGCCGAGCTGATTGTTAGGCTGCTGATAATTGGTACTGTTAGAGAGGACTAGATTGGTTCCTGTTGCATAGAGATAGAACGAGGGTAAGCTGACTGTTGATGTTCCTGTTCCATTCCAGACTGCAAGGACATGGATCTGGGCATTGTAACAGTTCGGGGAAGCAAGCTGATGAGATTCTGATTGGAAAGTGAGGGAAAGATTTGAGGCGCTGACTGTTACTGGACTGGCTGCTTCGTGAGTCATTGGGGTTAAGAAGATGATTAGCAGGAGAGGAGTTAGTGCTATGAGTCCTTTCAAATGATATGCCCTACTGCTAGACAGGCGATTATGGTTGGTACGAGTATAGCCCAGAAGTTCTTGTTACCAATGATCTCTTCGATAGAGCCGTGAACTCCCCAGGGCATCAACGGCCGGAACAGCTTCTTAGGGTCCGCGGGAACAGGATCATATCTTGTCGGAACATTACCCATCAAGGCAGATGCTGAAACTATCTCTGTAACTCCTCCCTTCACTCTCCCGATCCATAATTCCACGTTCGATTTTGTTTCATCTGTTGCAGGGAAGGGAACCTTGTTCTCTATTGAACATTCTTCGACAAGCTGGTTACCATCATCATCCCTCAGATCTGGGTCCGTCACTACTAGGTCTCTATCATTCCTTACGACATTCTGAAGGATTTTTCCTCGCTGGATTATTCCTGCCTCGTCAATCGGAACCTTCAGAATCATCCGTTTGTCGATAGGTGTAGGGTTAGGGTTCCGGGTTAATACTAGAAATATGACTATGAGAACTAGGACTAGGAAGAGGACTCCGAGTGCGATAATCCATTCTAGCGGCAGTGCGAAGCCGAGAATATAGACGAGCATCTCTATCCTTTCAATGATTCAATAATGTCTCTCTTCTGCTTACGATATTCGACTTTTGCCTTCTTCACAGCCGCATTAAAACTCAAGCCAAGCTTCTTCCGCGTTATGCCGACAAAGTTTGCGAAAGCACCCCTTGGTATTTTACCGCGCGTTTTTCTTGCACATTTCTGACAGTAACTAGTTCCCCTTGGGAGAAGTTTGCCACAGAGAAAACATAGACGAGACATTTCTATTATCGTCTCAGTTTTTCTTTCCCAGATTTGCGTATCAGATTCTTCAACGCTGCTATCTTCGACTTCTGGCTTAGCTTATCATTTGCTGCGAGCATTTTGATAAATGCGGAGTGCGCCAGAATCGTTCTGTATTCCTCATCATCAGTCATGCTTTCTGCCTCTTCTTCAACCGCTTAGTAATCACTCTCTTCGACCCGACAATGACCAGAAACCGGGTTCCCTTTCGAGCCTTCTCAACCCGGTCATTCAGCTCCTTCTCCCCTCTGCGATGTGTCAACTGTTCTCCTTCCTCTCCGGAAACTTCTTGTCGAAATCTACTCCACTCTCTGCTGTGTCTCCCCTCAAAAATTCGACCTGCTTCCGTAACTGTCTGATGTAGAAATAGACTCCTCTATACGGATACAAGATTCCCATCAGAACAACCCCGAGGAGGATTCCGACAAACAGATCACTGGCCATTCATTCTTTCCTCTCTCATCCGGTCAAAAGCTTTCTTCTTCCTCGCCGCGTATATTTCTAATGGCTCGTTAAGCTGTTCGACATAGTGTGTTACGTCCCTGTTAGCATTATAGTCCCGATGCCCACTATGCCGTTTCCGCAATACTGGAAGAGTAAGAAAGAGAGTCGAATAGGGCCGCATGGGAATTATATCCGGAAACGCCACATCTGCAACTCCCGCACCGAAAAACGCGGTTACTCCAATAATGAACAGCACTAGACCCTTCTCCACATTCTGTATGCTCAGAACACCTTCTTCAGAGGCTCATTCCCCACTATCATATCCAAGACCCCTGAAGTCCATATGATCGAGAAGCTGAACAGAAGAATCTCTGGCACAACCTGCCAGAATAGATACACTGACGATATACTATATCGAGCATTAGTTAGTGTCTGAACATACACTTGAAAACCGGGAAGCAGAGATATGAAGATTGCAGGAGCTGCAACCCACCAGGAAACACCGGCCATTAGAACTATCATACTTCGCAGAAACATGATTCGGAACTTGTCAATGAACTCTAGTCCTTCGTGCGGTCCGACCATGTTCGGGGTCCTGTGAAATGCGTGTTTTATCTTGCTGGCTATTGATGGTCCTTTCGGCTTTCGCCTCTTCATGTTCTGGTGTGCGAAGAGAGGCATGCTTTAGAGCTCCAGAAACATATCGTCGATTGTTGGTTCTTCTACTATTCCAGCTCTTCTCTTTTTCGATGCTTGTCTCTTGTGTTCTGAGAACCCATCAGGCTGTCTTCCCAGCGACCACCATTTGAGCTGGCCCATCAACATCTGAAGTTCTGAAGTGTTCTCAGCGTTACAGGAGGCTATCTTGATTTCTGACCCGTTGTTCACCCTGTCTTTCACTCCATCAAGAGCTTTGAGAATGGACATCTTTGTCTGTTGAACATCATTCTGTGAGGGTCCATTGATCGTCGCTGTCACTAGTAGTTTCAAGAGACTATTCCTTTCTCATACAGTTTGCCGAGCAGGTAGCCTGGAATGTAAAGTATGAGTATCATAAACCCGACGCCGAATAGTGTTATGAAAAGCGGGCTCATCGCCTGTACTACTGTCTGAGTGTTTCCGGGAAGACCAGCTCCAGTTGTTCCAGCCCATACCATTGTAAAGATGAATCCTGTAAAGGCTAGGAACCATGCTGTAGGATCATCAAAGAAGGCTATTTCGCCTCCGAGAGAGAGTTTAGGCCAGTGTCCAGCTTTGGGATGAGGTATTTTCGGAAACTCGTGTCCTGGAGAGATTATAGATAGTCTTCCCAGAATAGCAGTAATCAGGCTCCCGAATGCGTGGATGAATTCTGTGAAGAGCCCTATGAGTATGAAAGTGGACCATTTGACCAAGTGAAGCCAGTCGAAGAATCCTTCAATGCCTTTCAGGAAGACGAATAGGAAGTATGTGCTGATCAGGATTATCATATAGCTTGTCGGAAACCAGATCGCTAATTGTGTCAGGAACGAGACTATGATTCCGCTTCCAATAGCATTCTTGAAATCGTTCAGAACGTTGATGACTCCGGAAAAGTACGGATTGGCTAGAAGATTCGCAATAATGATCGTGTTGACAGCGCTTGATACGATGCTTGCGATCCATCCAAACGCGGTTCCTATCTGGCCGAAGATGACAGGCAGACCGTTGAGAAATGTGACAAAGTTGTCTCCAATGTTTCCCCATCCGAACTGGTTTCCGACAAAGTTGAATGTGACCTGAATAACCTGGAGCAGAACCTTAGCGATGATGAGAAGTCCGGTCGGAATGGCAACGCTGAAGACCCAGAGCAGTCCTTGAATGATCGCATTACCCCAAGACGAAGGATCAAGAGGATTAAACTGGAAGACAGGTTGCGGATTAGAGAGACCACAGGCTATACGATTCAGAGGGTCAGCGCAGGATGGGGGAACAGACCAGATGCTTAACGCAGCCGGAATGCCGTTAGGACCTACTCCGAAAAAGTTTCCCATTTCAGGGGATGCGCCAGTCGGGGAGCCTTTGAAGTTCATCTTGAATAGAATATTGTAGCTTATCCCCATCTGGAAAGATGATGCTGTGTTATTGCTAGTGTTAGTTGTAGAGGTTGAACTCTGCTCATTGACATAGTTATTGGGGCCTGTGAAGTTGAGGACCCCCTGAAAGAATGGCGCGCAGCAGTCTTTGAAGTCGGGGGTTGCTCCTGAAATAACCAGATCGTTAGCCTTAGTCTCTGAGAAGATGTTTTTGTTAGGATCTCTTTGAATGTAAATCGATTGTCCTGAGCAGGCTGAAGATATTCTCGGGCATACTTCATAGATCATCCTAGCATTAGTATCATTGAATGGAGAATAGTTCTCTGTGAACGATGGAAGAGTAGAATTTGTTCTGAGAAGCATATCGACACTCTGAAGATTTGAGGAGTTCAACATCGAAGCCGCCCAGACGATCTCAAGATCTCTTCCTGCCGCTGTCTGAAAGTTTACTTGTCCCTTCGAGATCATTATGTCCGCTGAGTTACAGTTTGAGCCTCCGCTTCCAGCAGTTCCCTTACTCCAGTCAAAGATGGCGAAGGTCTGAGCTGGGCCTTTAAGCGTGATACAGGTAGAGTTGAAATTCCATCTGACCTGAGCAAAGTTCATAGGGCTTTGAATCAGTTCTAATCCGGCATGACTGAACTGATCCTGATCAGTGGAACAGCTCCAAGACAGGCCCAGAGACTGGCTTCCCGAGATTCCTGTGATGTCTGTCGCTCCGCTTCCTGTTGAACCTCCAGCATTTGTATATTCATTTCTCAATGTCTGAGACGATGCGGGACTGATCGTACAAATGCCACCTGTTCCCGATACAGCCATGAACTCGACTATGAACGATGATGAAGATGCTGAAGTGATTGTTATGGTGGATGTTCCAGTCGTAGGCCCTACTCCTCCACTTCCTCCGTTAGTCGCCGTGTTTCCGAAGCCTATGGCTCCAGAATAGTCTGAGACTACTCCAGCGAAAACATCCTGTGCTGAAGAAGTCAGTGTAACAGTATCCGAACCCGTTGTCACAGTCTGCGACTCCGAGATGAAAACATTCAATCCAGGGTTAGAGTGAATGAAAGAGATTTTTTGAGTATAGCTGTTACTCTGAGTGTCCGTAATCGTGAATGTTGAAACTATGGCTGAAGAGGCCCAAAATTCGACTATGATAGTATCGCCTGAAGTGACTGTCAAGGCTGGAAACGCTAGAACGGTGTCGATAGGTGCGCCTCCACAGGAGACGGCACAGGTAGCATTGACTTTGGAGTTGAAGATGATGCTTCCTCCAGCATGTCCAGAGGGGCCGCTGAACAGATTGTCTCCGAAGATCAGAGTTCTTGTATGGCTGAAAGACGAATTGTAGTCTCCCGCATTTACGATTGGGATGACTCCGTTTCTAGAGACTGCGAAGAGGAGGCTGAGAGACAGAAGAGTTACTAGGAGCAGAATCTTCTTTTTAGTGAACCGTCGACCAGAGCGTTTGCCCCAGTGTCCTAGTTCTCCGTAACGGCCATTGTTCTTAGTGAGAGGCAAATCATTCTCCATTCCACATGTAGGAACCCATGTCTGATGCTCCCCGGCCCAGCTTCTTCCAGAACTCTCGTCTAGCCTTCTTCATACCGGGCGAGTTCCACCATCCCCTAGACATTGTCTGAACGCGGCGTGCTGAGGAATAAAGATCGGGGCCTTTTTTCTTGGCCCCTAATCCCCCTGGAGTTTCCTTCTTCGATTTGAACAGCGGCATCTGTTACGCTCCTCTGATATGGCGTAGGACTGTGAAGATCAAGAGGAAGATTGCCAGTGCGAGTGCTCCGAATCCGCCTAGATAGACTAGTGGCATGAATTGCGAGCCTGCGACTACTGCCTTTCCAAGATTGCCGTTGACTGCTGTCTGGTTCGATGCTGGAAGACCCGTGAAGAGTGATGTGCTTGCTAGTTGTGCTCCGAAGACGAGGGCTAAGGTTCCTCCGAAGACTGCGATGATGATGGCTGCGACGATGAGTAATGTGCTTCCGATGCCTCCACCCGCGCCCGCACCCATACCACCGCCTCCACCTCTGCGTGCATTGGTGAGGTTTGGAACAGGTATTCCGATGCTCATGGCAAGATCCGCTAGGTCCATTGAGAGACCTGTATTCATCATTTCAAGATGACAGCCTATTCAGTTGCGATTCTCTGAATGTGTTTTCGGTTATAAGCCTTTACAGCCAGAATCCCGAGGGAGGGAAGCAGCGTCAGGAAGTAGAACCAGAACTGCCAGAAGCGGTTGTAGTTTCCCTGAGTGGAAAGGATTGGAGTGTAGAATACGAACGCGATCTGGTTCGGCAAGTCAGGAAACTTTGTTAAGGGTCCTAGAAGAACAGCCCAGGGATTCCAGAGTCCGAGGAGGCTCATCCACATTGGAGGCAGATTGTAGGGAGTCTGGTTAAACTCGAACCAGGAGCTGAACATGTAAAGGACTAGGACGAGGCGATGATTCCGTATTTTCCACATCAGAAGACTGTCGACGAGTGCGGTTACTGCTACATATCCTGGCGGTGTAGGGTAGATGTGGTAGATTGCTTCTGAGATCCCGTACCATAATAGGCCGTAGGGAGCCTGCCAGTCTGTTCCCTGAAACGGATGCTGTAGCGCCGGGATTATTGCTCCAAGAATGTCCGGTTTGTGTCCCACGATGTAATCGACTTCTAGGAGCCGGAAGACTGTGACGAAGAGGATAGTGTAGAGGACTACGAAATCCCATCTTTTATAGGGACCCGCTAGTTTCTTCTTGAACCATTTGAGCCAGCCTATCAAGATAGAATCCGACCGATACACCCGGGTTCTAGCTCAGACAGTCGCAAAAGCGTTCACCGACCCCGATTTCCTGATGACGATGCGCTTCTCCAGCCTTTATGAGGCTGAAGAGTTCGACAACGCTCTCGTCTTCGCAAGCTGGCATTTCCTCCTCGAAACAGGTATTGCCCAGATGAAGGACTATGTTGGAGGACTTGAAGAGACATTTATCCAGCAAGGATTGAACCCTCCCTACGCTATCCCATTTGAACAGATGGTCAGGATAGAAGACTTGATCCAGCGTTTCAGAATGTACGACGACCGATACCCCATAGACTCTACCCAGAATATCAAGATCATACGCAACTATCTACGGTCCTACAATCAATCCCTAGGCTACGGAATCATCATGTACGATATGCATCAAGCCCTCCTGAACGGGCGTTACGCTGAGAAGGGAGGCCAAGGACGCAAAGACGTGAAAGAAGTCACTAAGACTATGCTCCAGCGTGGACAAGAGATCACTTTCGGAGATGAGAACGGTCATGATAGAAGTTTAACTGATAGAATCCTTCGACGCAAATAGGTCAATCATTTTCAGATTCTATTCGCGCTGCTAATAATGGGACCTTATCCAGCAGACACCTAACCAGGTGGGCTATCTTTATTTTCATCTGGTGTAGAACAGAGCCAATATATGAATGTCTAATGAAATGGCTTGTTTGAATTCTGATCAGATGAGCGTTTAGCAAGCGCGAATGGATAATTTTCTCAGTCGTAAGTAATGGTTTTACCTTCCATGTTGAAGTGTAGATATCAGCTAATATCGATTGTTCGGCAAATTCTAACTTGAATGGGAAATGAGTCTCCAGAGACATGTTCCTCTCGCATCCTTCACCATCAATCTTTATCCCGTCAAGAGCCATTGGAATAATCGTGACTCTTGGGTCTCTGCCAAAGTTGGCGTAGAGTAAATCTGCATCCGGCTCTATACAGATAACGTGTCTGGCTCCATGATTAAGATAGAACTGTGCAGTTTCACCGTTACCCGCCCCAATATCAAGCTGGCACTCTACTCCACATGGCAGATACCACTTGTGCCATAGCTCCAATTCTGCTAGAAGAATTGGCCTATGTGCCTCGTCGAGTTTCAAATGTTCAAAGTCTTTAAGACTACACATCGCCGAGTCCTCCCTCGACTTCAATCCTCTTAATTACCCGCCGAGCGATTGTATCGCTGCATGGTGGATCTGTAAGAGAGCAGACCATTAAGGCTGAGAGTTTCCATTTGCCTAGCTTGTCTTTGATACTGTATTTCACCGGGTCATCTTTGACTAGCCGATAGACTTTGTAGAATACCCCTTCACTCGGGTCCTCTGGCTCCGTGAACTGTTTCTCAGTGTAGGATTCTTGATGGAACTCGTCTCTCAACTTCTCGTATTGATGAGCTAGCTTAGGAGTCGGGAGTTGAACCTCTCCCTGGTAAGGCTTCCAGAAAGGAGGAGTTCCGAACTTGTTACGTTTTATTCTGTGAATCTTTGAGACACCATGCTCCTTCATCATACACTCAAGCACCATAATCTCTCGAAGCGCAACATCGAGATCGTCGAAGGATGGTAGCGCAAAGCCTAGGTCTCGGCGACGGTAACGGCTGGCTGTCTTTGCGAAAGACGTAACTGCCTTATTGACTTCCTTGTACCAGTCACGCTTCTGTAACCCTTTTGTCGGGTCATCCCATAGGACCCCTGCCCATTCTCCTTTGGGTAGCGAGTTGAGTATTTCCCAGAATTGTTTGGGAACAAACACAATCTGTTCGACCCTGAAGTCAGGATACATCTTCTCGAAGGCTGCGAGGGCAAAGTAGCTCTTTCCAATGCCTAGTGATTGTCCTGTTACACAGAAGAGAAGATTCTTGTCTAGCCCATGCCGTCGCTTCCAAGAGTCGAAGAACCATCCATGCCTCTCATAGTAGGGGCTTGGAGCGATGAGCTGTTCAGTCATCTGCAAAGTCTCTCGGAGGCTTGAAGCGCAGATGGCCATTCCGGTGGAGAAGACGAAGCAGAGCCCTGTAAATCATGTGAGCCTCCTCGACTCTATCCTTCTCTTTCGCAATAGTTTTCATATCTGTCTCGTAGAATGAGTCCTCTTTCTGGACAGCTAGAACCGTGTCTCTCAGAATCTTGACCCGTTCAATGAAGATGTCAGTAGGCACCCGGGTCCCGCTTTGCAGACCGATCCCTGGAATGGTGAAGCTGCTCATCTCTTGCATACTGAAGCTGTTGACGACATTATAGATTGCTTGCCAGATGATTCCATTCATCCACAGCTCGAAGCGTGGAGTGTACGCTTCTCCGCTTGAGAAGGTGGGTACTGGAAGCGTCGCCTTGGAGATTCCTTTTCACCGTACCTTATCATCATTAGAGAGATACTGTTACTGTTAAAACTGTACCCTCTAAAGCATTACTGAGAGCGGCTCACGCTCAAATTCGGGTTTCTCAACCAAAACCAGAGGGTCGTATTCTTGCTGGACGACTTTCCAGAAGGACGCGAAACTATTGCTGGAGCAACATTCTCAAGTCGAACTCAAGATTGTCGAAGGCTCGACAGGTCTTGATGTTGATGGTCTTATGCAGAACGTAATGCAGAGTCTCCTCTTTGAGTATATTCACTGTTAGCTCGACATCTCGCATCCCACAGAACTCTTCCCAATCATTCTTTGTTCGCCAGTCCAAGACGATCCGTTTCCCTAATCCGAACATTCCCTGCCTTACTCCATAGGCCCCAGGTCCATTCTCCCCTAGCGGAGGCGATACTCTGACTTGCGGATACCCTTTGAACAACATCATGGTTCGGGTTTTCCACCAAGAATCGTAGCCTTGCAGGCTTTAGCGATTGTCTGAGCTAACCAGACCGGAATCCTTGCTCGTTTCCAGGAACGTAATGGATCGAAAGGAAAATCCTCAGGGAGGCCTCGACGATCTCCTCCTTTGCCTCGCTGCCAGTCATTGAGCTGATGAAACTGTTTGTTATGCTTCATGGGCTCCTGCGGAAAGATTCCCATCGGCAGATTTCCCCATAAGGCCCATGGTCGAGCTTCCAGCATTGGTTTCCCGAACTCTTCCTTGATGTAAGGGATGCTTCCCATGACATTCTCCATCAGCCAGTATGTGGGATTGGCTTCCTTAATCACACGTCTCGTCTCCTTCACAAGCTCCATTCCTTTAGCCGGATCAGGAGGCCCCCGTTGCCCTTTTCGAAAAGACAGTTTCGTTATCGGGGAGAACTCAGTGCATGGAGGACTTGCCACGATTACATCAGGCCTGACTAAGCCGTCACAATGGAAGTCTCTAATGTCTCTCTTGAAGAAGGCATAGGGATAACCGACATCGACAATATCAATTCCTGTGCAGTCGAAGCCTTCTCTATAGAAGCCGACGCTCCAGCCTCCCATTCCGCAGAACAGGTCTAGGACTCTCATGGTTTCTCGCTAAGATGGGGTACCATTAGTGGAACTTGAGCTCTATCCTTTGACTTGTGAACGAGTTCAAGACCATTCGCCAGTCTCCCAGCAGGATCAAAGTAGCCTTTTGGTCTTGTCCAGAATTGCCGAGCTCTCCACACTTCGAGAGGAACCCGGCGGATATAGCGGCCCTTGCCCTTCTTGTAGGCGAACCCGTCTGAAGCCTCGATTAGTTCGCCAGCTCGAGCTGACTGTACCTCAATGGGACAGCTCGAGATTACATCCTCGGTCTTAGCGTATTCTCTCTCGACATCATGCCAATCAGCCCGCCAGTAGAGCTCTACATGACCGCATTTGGCGCATTTCATGGTTAGTGTTCATTCCACGAGGGGGCGCTGGATATGTGCCTTAATATGGCTGATCTCCCTGACCGTGAACTCGTCAACGGGTTTGTCTTGGGTGCAGATAGGGCAAGTAGCTATGTCCATGAACAGGCGTCTCGCATTGGGCTTGCCCTGATAGTTCTTCTTCCAGACCTTGAGCCGCCATAGCTTGAGTTTCATGTTTTGAAGCCTTACCGTTTCTCAATCTCGCAGGAGTGTAAGTCAGGGTCCATCCAGTCGAGGGGAATATGACACTCCCGGCAGATTCGTTTCGAGAGACAAGGGGCTCTTTTACCTGACCCGCTATCATCGGTAGGCTCAAAGGTTATCATCGCTCTCCCTCTCCCGGTCATGGTTAGCTGTGTTTTTCCGCGAATCGTACCAGCACATACGACAAGTATACCGTTCGGTTCCATCATAGTGATAATTCATAGGGCCGTTGCCACATTTGGGACAATGCTTGTGTTGGAGAGGGGTTTCTGTCATGGTTTGAAGCATAGTTATCAGTCCGGGTTCACGAATAGGCAAAATCGTCTATCTCCCGTTGGACATTCCAGTTGAACTACGGCCTCGGTGTCGATGATAATGTGCGAGGCGAAGTCCTCATGGCAGATTCGACAGCGAAGATGCGTCTTTGGGTCAACCATCGTGATTTTTACTCTTTACGCGATAGCTTCCGAACTTCCCAGATTCCTGTTAAAGTCACCGCGAGAATAACGAGCCCGCCGACTGTGTACATCCATCCGTATTGAACAGGCACGAATAAGATTCCTATTCCCTGAATCAGGAGAGAACCTGAGCCTCCTATTAGGAGAATCCGTTTCCAAGGAGTGTTAACCGTCATTATCGTTGCTCCTCGGGCTTCGCATCGAAAACCTGCGTGTCAATAATAGGCTGAAGATTGGGAGGCGTCCAATTACGAGACTTCAGAATCTTCCCGTTTGAAGCTCGAAGCACTTCAGGGTCACCCTTGCTCATGTTAGACCGATGAATTTCGGCGAAGATTGGTTCAAGGTCGATACCGTAAGAGATGGCTGTTCCATAGATTACATAGAGTAGATCGCCCAACGCATCCGCAATCTTGGCCAAGTCACCAGTCGGAGCGGCCTCAGCAAACTCTTTTGCTTCCTCATCAATCAATCCGATTCTCAAATCCCAAATGCTGTGCGGAACCAATCGAGGATTCTTGTTGGCTAAGACCTCGAATCGTCTGTGAAACTCTAGGACCATCTTCTGTTCCTTGTTCATTTATTATCCTCTGGATTTTCGGTAGAAACCTTAGGTCTATTCACAGGATGAGCGAATCCTTGACAATCGCATTGAACGTAATTGCTACAGTAAAGACAAGGCCCCTCTGGATGTTGTAATAGACTATGCCCGCATTGACATTCAACTTCCAGCGAAGCCCAAAGGTCTAACTCTGCGGTTTTCAAACAGCAATCAGCTCCGCTTGTGCGGTCATGATGCTTCTCTTCTCTTCCTCAGGCAGCTCCGCGATGTAACGGTTAGTTGTGCCAATGTTCTTGTGGCGTGCAATATCACGGCCAGCTATGACCCCGTACTTCCTAGCGATTTGTGTAGTGGTGAAGTGACGGAAACGGTGAGGATGGACTAGTTTCCAGTCAATTACCCCTGCTCTTTTGGCGTAAAACCTCGTCATCTGCTCGACTCTGCTCTCGGAGATCTCAAAGATGCGTCCTTCCTTCCGTTTCCCAACGAAGTCTCGCAGCTCAAGGATGAGAGACTTTGATAGTGGAACCATGGCTGGAGGCGCGGGGTTCTTCTCCTTCTTCCATCCCTTGCCCTGGACCCATATTCCATCGTCTCGTAGGTCCTGAATCTGTAAGCCTGGAAGGTTCGGCTCGCATCGTTCCCACTTCTTAGTCTCCTTGATCCATCGTCGAGGCGCGGACCCTACTACCTCTCCTACTCTGAAGTCGCCGACTGTCATCGTCTTCAAGAGGAGGTGATCTCTCAAAGATGCCACCTTTGCCTGTCCGAGTATGGCTTTGACTTGTTCAGGGGAGAGATTGATCTCACGCTTCAAGTGAAACACCTGCCAAATGGATTCTCCCAATTCCAGATGCATGGTTTCGTACTACATTCGTAGCCTCCAAAGTGCCATGTGCCATTTGCTGTTACTATCTCTCGACCTACATCCTTTCCACACTCAGGAGTTGCGTAAGGATTCGTCCTCTTAGCTAACCCGAACTGGCCAGATGCTATTGCAACAAGGAGCAGACTGACCAGGCCGAAACTGATCGTTACTCCAAGAACGACCTTATTCATTCTGGTTTGTCTCCGATAATCACAGTGTCAGAATCCGGATAGTGTCTCATTATCAGATAAAGAGAGAAGGCTGGCATCATCGCCATTCCAAACGCCCACCATCGCTCTATACCTTGGAAGAGAACGAATCCCGCCATGAGACCCATGAACGGAATCATTTGGAGAATGGCGAAATGTTTAGCTCTCCATATCATTCGGGTTTCTTCTCCTTAATCTGCGCCTTGTGGACCTTCAAGTAGGAATCCTGGTTTGTACG
>Ga0137396_10000659_pt1 | contig 16914 bp, 17 predicted proteins | sample czc16metaG_FD_108284 | JGI IMG/M metagenome (GOLD analysis project Ga0137396, IMG submission 108284) | Vadose zone soil microbial communities from Angelo Coast Range Reserve, California, USA - czcobulk3.16 metaG | ecosystem: Environmental > Terrestrial > Soil > Vadose zone | place: USA...
CGCGTTCGGCCGGATCCTCCCAGGCCAGGTCGGCGCCATCGCCACCGGCGGCCGCCTCATAGTGGTAGGCGAGCAGCTCCGCGAACTCCTCCTTGCGGTCCCCGGCGAGCTCAGCGATCCAGTCCGCCGTCTCGGCGTGGGCCCGGGCTCGGCGCGCCTTGGGCACGCTGGCGTATGCGACATCTTTAAGCAGGACGTGCTTGAAGCTGTACTCGGGCTGCCCGGCCAGGCTGGTACTCAGGCTGGCGAGGACCAGCCCGCGCCGTTCGAGCTCGAGCAGCGCCGGATGAACGTCCGGGAGGCCCGTCATTCTGGTCAGCGGCTGCTCCCAGAAGACCTTCCCCACGATGGCGGCCTCCTGCAGGACCCGCTTCTCGCGGGGATCCAACGCGTCAATGCGAGCCGCGATCAGGGCGTGCAGCGTTTCCGGCAGGGGGGCGTGGCTGGCGGACTGGGTCGCCACCCACCGAGGCCCATCGCGCACCAGTCCGCCGGCCTCGATCAGCCTCTGAAGAATCTCTTCGACGAACAGGGGGTTGCCCTCCGCCCGTGCCAGGATGGCAGCGCGGACCTCGCCAGGAATCTCGGCGACCTGCAGAAGCGCATCGACCAGCTCCTGAGTCTGCCGGTCGCTCAGCGGTCGCAGCCTGATGGTCGAGAAGTCGTCGCTGCCGCCGCCAAACTGCGGAAACTTCTCGGCAAACTCGGGCCGCGCGGTGGCAACCACGAGCACAGGACCGGTCGACCGGGTCACGACGCGCTCGATCATCTTGACCAGGGGTTCGCCGGCCCAGTGCATGTCCTCCACGATCAGGATGGCGAGGCCACCGGCGCCTAGCGCGCTCATGAACCGAGGCCAGGCACGACCGAGCTCATCAGCCACGGCCTCCGGCTCCAGGCTCACCAGCGGGTTGCCGGGCAGGGTAATCCCGGCCGTCATGGCAAGCGCGAAAATGGTCTGCTCAACCTCGGCGCCGCTGACTCCGGCGGCTCGTAGCGGACCGCCGACCGCCTCCTGCAACTTCTGTTGCGACACGTCGACCGGATCGTCCAGGGAAATTCGGCACGCGCTGCGAAGGATCTCGGCCAGCGCCCAGTAGGTGATGCCCTGGCCGGCCGCCAGGCAGCGCCCGCGCAACCCGCGCGCCTCCCGGATCCGCTCCTGGGCCAGGCTGGCGAACTCTCCGACCAGCCGGCTCTTGCCGACGCCCGCCTGGCCCGTCACCGTGACCAGGCGGGGACTTCCGCTCGACATCACGTCGTCGAGCACGCTGACCAGCAGCTGAAGCTCGGCTTGCCGGCCCACCATCGGCGCGCGCAGTCCCTCGACGCCCGTGCGCGCCTCGGCGAGCGCACCGATCAGTCGGCGGGTCCGGATCGGCTGACCTTTGCCCTTGACGGTAACAGCGACCGGCTCGGCGAAAGTGAACGAACGCTGCGCCATCAGGGAGGTACGCTCTCCAACCAGCACGGTTCCCGGCTCGGCCGCCGCCTGAAGACGGGCGGCGACATTCACGGCGTCCCCGGCGACGAGCCGCTGGTCGAGCCCGTTCTGGGTGGCGGCCAGCACCTCGCCCGTGTTCACGCCGATCCGAATCTGCAGTGAGACGCCGTGCGCTCTTTGCAGCTGACCGTTCAGCTGGTCCAGCCGCGTCAGCATGTCCAGGGCAGCCCGGAGTGCGCGCTCGGCATCGTCCTCCCGCACCGTCGGGACGCCGAAGACGGCCACAATGGCGTCGCCGATGAACTTTTCGACCGTGCCGCCCCATACCGCGATGACCTCCGCCATCGCCTTGAAGTACGCGTCGAGGACCGTGCGCAGGCGCTCCGGGTCGAGGCCCTCGCTGAGCGCCGTCGAGCCGATCACGTCGGCGAAGAGGACCGTGACGAGCTTGCGTTCCTCGAGCATGGGAAGCCTACTCAGGCATCAATTCGCGAAGTGGGTAGCCGTGATCAGAGCCGGTGCGTTCGCGGATGGCAACCGACTGGCAGCCACTTCCATGTTCGGAAGGATGATGGCTGAGGCGGCGTCCGTCAAGGCCAGGACGGGCGGGTCAGCTCGGTGAGCCCGGCTTCTCTGTGCCCTGCGGCACCGGCGCGTCCAGGAATGGGATGAGGGCCGGCGCCAGCGAGGGCGCGGACCCAATGTTGTAGTGGGTGAGGCCGGGCAAAACGGCGAGCTGGGCCGTCGGCCGTCCCGTCCCGTCCAGGCCGGCGTCCTTCTGGCCGCCGCCGAGCAGGCCGAAGAACTCCACGATGTGGGCCGGGCGGACCGCATCGGCGTCCGCGAAGACGAGCATGGTGGGCGCTTTGATTGCGGCCACCTGCCGCGACCAGTCGTAGTCCCTCTTGAGTAAGTCCGCGAGCTTGGTGAATAACCGAGCCCAGTTGACGTTCGGATAGAGCTGGGAGAGGGGGGACTGCTTCATCGACTCGGCGGCAGCGGGACCCATCTGCGCCATACCGACCAGGACCTCTGGATACCATCCATCGCGTCTGAAGGGTTGGGAGACGACCACGAGCTTGCGCACCAATGCGCCATGCCGGATGGCGGTCTGCAAGGCTACTCCGCCACCAAGCGAATAGCCCATCACGTCGGCGGGCACAATGCCGAGATGTGTGATCAGCGCTCCGATGTCGTCCGCCATGGCCTCGTAGGTCAGCGGCCGGTCGATGTCGGCCGTGCGCCCGTGCCCCTGCAACTCAACGGCAATCACCTGTCGCTGCGCGGCGAGCGCCGCCACGTTGGGGCCAAACATTCCGATCCCGCCGACGCCGCCGTGCATCAGGATCAGCGGTGCTCCGCTGCCGTGAATTTCGTAGTAAAGGTTCAGGCCGTTGACCGGCGCATACCCGGTCTTGATGAGGGCAGCCATGACCGTGTTTTTCACCTTACACGTCGAATGAGGGACAGCCGAATCGACCGGGTCAGCCGACGTAGGTGCTGGCCAGCACCTGCGTGATCACCGGATCGACCGAACGGTCGCTGATGAACAGGAAGGAACAGCGGCGAGTCGGCGTCAGCACCGTGAGCGAGGACACCCAGGCCCAGCCGCCGTCGGCGCGAGCGGCGGCGTTGGGCACGAGACAGGTATCAATGGCGGCCCGCGACACGGTCATAGCGGGTGTGTAGTCCCAGACCGACACCGTGGCCACGTGGTCCTGCACCCAGGCGACGTCGTGGCGAAGCTCGACCGGGACGGGGGCGGGATCCTGGCTGCTCGGCGCGGACACCGTGATCTCGAGGAACGGCACGGCCGAGACCTGGGCGTTCCGCACTTCCCCGGCGCCGGGTCCGGTTCGCGTCAGTGTGTAACCGTCGGGGAGCATGACGCTCCAGCCCTCGTCGGTAGTCGCGGTATGGATCTGCGTGGTGACGACGTACCGGCCGTTGACCCAGCCCGCGGCTTGGCCGGGGGGCTGCACGCTATACCAGAGCGCGCCGTCCGCCCCGATGCGTTGGCCGACCACCGTGGCGCGGGTGCCCTGGGCCAGGCCCGTCAGGCGCTGGCTGTTCACGTCCGGAGCCGCGCGCACATTGACGCCCAGCGGCGCGTTGACCCAGACCGCGGTCGGCGCGGGCGCCGGGGGCAGTGGCTGGGGGACGGTCGCGGCCGGCCCGTCGTGCACGTAGCAGCTGGCCGGGGTGGCGGACGCGGTCGGCCGTAGAGTCGGTTGGGCGGTGGCCATGGCGTCCGGGACGGGCGTGGCCGCCCAGCCCGGGAACAGATGGGTCATTGGCCCGATCAGGGCGAACCCGGTCAGGCCACCGATAAGCACCGCCGGCACAGTCTGGCGCACGGCCGGCGTGGCCAGGACATGGCGGACGATGAACATGACGCGCATCAGCTCAGAGCGATGCTGGCCAGGATCTGGGTGACGATGGGGGCGTCATTGTCCGCGGTCCAGAAGAGGAACTGGTAGGCGCGGTTTGGTGCCGGGACGCGCACCACCGCCAGGAAAAGACCCTCGGGCGTGCGATAGATCTTTTCCTGGACCGTGTAATTCCAGACTTCGGTCAGGCGGCTGTGGTCGAAGGTTGAGCCAGTCGGGGTGGCCGGAGGCAGGGTCGCCAGGCTGGCCGCTGCCTGGACTTTGACAAAGGGCGGAGCGCTGTCAGCGGCGGGCCCGGCGGTGAAGGCGCCCGGGCTGGGACTGGCGACGGTCCGAGTGCTGAACGTCGCCGGCAGCATCAGGGTCCAGCCATCGGTGGTACTTGACGCCCGCAAGATGGCCGAGGTCACCACGTAGGCCGCGCTCACCCAGCCCTGCTGCCCGTCCGCCGCCTTGACCTGGTACCAGCTGGACCCATCGGCCGGGTCTCGCTTGCCGACGACGTCCACCCGGGTGCCCTGCGGGAGCGTCTCCAGGCGGGCGGCGTTCGAGTCGGGCGCGCCCCGGAGGTTGGCGCCCAATGGCACATTGACCCACACGGTCGCCGGCAACGGCAAGGCCGACGGTGTGGCCGAAGCCGTGGCGCTGGGATGGGTATCGGGGGCAGCCGCCAGGCTGGCGCAGGCCGCCAACACGAGGGAGAGCGCCAGCACCGGCAGAGCTTTGACCATTCCGAGTATTCAACGGCCGGGCGGCTCCAGAGATATCACTCCAGCGGACGGCGAGCCGGGATGCCGGGCCGCCTCGGGTATTCGGCCGGCGTTGGGGTTTCCTTGGCCACGAGCAGCATTAACCCCCCCGTGACGCGATGTAACGACGGCGTTCCGCCACCCAACCGCCGCGCCGCCGCCACCAGGGCCTGGGGATCCACCTCGCCGACCTGGTCGATCAGCAGTCCTCCCACCCTCACAAAGGGGAGCGCCAGCTCGAGGAGGATGGCCGGCGGCGCCACCGCCCGAGCCGTGGCCCGGTCGAACCGTTCTCGAAAGGCGGGCTGGTGGCCGAGGATTTCCGCCCGCCCGAGGCAGACCGCCACATTCTGGAGCGCCAGCGTGCCCCCCACGTGCTCGAGGAAGGCGGCCTTGCGTCGATCGGCCTCGACCAGCGTGAACCGGACCTGCGGCAGCTGGATGGCCAGCGGGATGGCGGGGAGCCCGCCTCCACTGCCGATGTCGACGACCGACTCGACGCCCGACCAATCGAGGGAGAGCAGCCGCTGGGCGTCAGCCAGGTGCGGGTCCAGCGCCGCCATCGAGCGCGCCCCGGTCAGGTTGAAGCGTCGGTTCCAATCCAGGAGCAGCTCAGCGTACTGCTGCACCCGCTCGTCCACCGCCATACAATAGGGGCGTGCCGATCTATGAGTTCAACTGCCAGGAGTGCCGCCAGCTGTTCGACGTGATGGGCAGCTACTCGACCCGGACCGCTGTCCAGGTGTGCCCCAGCTGCGAGAGCACCAACACCCGCGCGGTCTTCTCCACCTTCGCCAGCTTGCGAGCGGGTGACGGCGGCGAGGTCTCCAGCAGCGGCGGGTGCGGCGGGTGCGGTGGCAACTGCGGGTGTTCCTCTAACTAACTAGGTAGGCGAGGCCCCCTCCCCTACCCCTCCCCGCAAGGGGGAGGGAAAAGCGGAAGACGTGATGTCCCCGACCCTGCCCACGCGGGAAATCCCGCGACCCTGACTACAGAGGCTCCCCCGCAAAGGGGGGAGGGAGATTGAGTTCTCCGCAAGGGGAGAGGGAGAACTGCAATGATGGGCGCGTGGTGTCGGGCGACGCGCCTCTAAGACTCCGGCAGCTTTCCCTTGCGGAGCTGCTGGACGAGACCTTCCGGATCTATCGCAAAGCCTTTCCCCTGTTCTTCGGCATTGCGCTGGCGGTGTCCATCCCGACACTGCTGATCGTGCTGGTATTCGGCGTGTACACCTTTGCGGGCGGCCAGAGCTTCAACACTCCCGAGTTCCGGAGTGATCCGTCAACCATCTTCAAGTCGTCGGCGTTTGTGTCGCTGCTCGTGGGTCTGGTGGTCGCGGCCGTGGTGAGCCTGTTCCTGGTCCCGTTCAGCTACGGGGCGCCGGTGCGGGCCGCCATCGATGTCGCGCTCGGCCACCGGCCGACGTTCCGCTCGGTGCTGGCGGCGACCGCGCGTCGCTACTTTGGGCTCTGGGGTGCGGCCATCGTCTACGGACTGGTCATCTTTCTGCTGACCATCACGATCATCGGCATCCCGGTGGCGATCTGGATCTACGTTCGCTGGGTCTTGTTCGTGCCGGCCATGCTCACCGAGAACCTGAGTCCGATCCGGGCGCTGGGACGAAGCTGGACGCTGGTTGAGGGGAAGTGGTGGCGGACGTGCGGGATCCTTTTGCTCCTCCTCCTGCTGCTGTATATCGTGGGCCTGATCATCGGGACGTTGTTTCAGTTCGTGGGGGCCTTGATCCCCGGGCTCTCGCAGGACGCCCGGCTGGCCGTCAACCAGGTGGGGAGCTCCCTCGGCGGCGTGGTGGCGGCCCCCATCCAGTACATCGCCTGGACCCTGATGTACTTCGATCTGCGGGTCCGCAAGGAACACTTCGACCTGGACCAGCTGGCGGCGCAGGTCGGATCCACGGGTCCGTCACCGGTCGGTTAAGCGCGCTCGGGCGCACGCGGGTCGCCGCTGCCCCGGAGTTGCACTGGAGATGGTCAGGGCCTCCACTCCCCCGACTCCGTTTCGCCTGCGGGCGCTGGGGCTGGCCGAGCTGCTCGATGAGACCTTCCGGATCTACCGCCGGTCGTTCGGGCTGTTTGCCGGCCTCGCCCTCGCCGTCACCCTGCCGGGGATGGTCATGAATCTGCTCTCTGGCTCGTACCGAAGCTGGGGATGGTTGACCAGGGTCTTCCAGAACATGAGCAACCCGGACGCGCTGCAGGGAATGGCGCAGTCGCCTCCGCCGCAGACGGATCCGGCCATTGGCCTGTTGGCCAGCCTGGTCAGGCTGATCCTGGTCCCGGTCACCGCGGGCGTGATAATCTTCGCCGCCAACGAGATCATCAAGGGGCGGAACACGACCATCGTGGGGGCGCTGGAGGGGACCCTGCAGCGCTACTGGGGGCTGGCCAGGGTGGCCCTGCTGGGGGGCGTGCTGCTGTTCGCCGGCATCCTGTTGATCACCATCCCGTTCGTGATCTGGATCGCGGGGCGGTGGCTGGTCGGGGCGCCCGCCCTGCTGGCCGAAGACCTGGGTCCGGTCAACGCCCTGGGCCGAAGCTGGCAGCTGGTCGAAGGTCGCTGGTGGCGAACAGTTGGTATCTTCCTCGTCGTGGTGATCATGACCACCCTCGCGTTGGCGATCATGGGCGCCACCGGTGGCGCCATCATCGGGCTGGTTCCAGGGCTGAGCGACGACCTGCGGGGCGCGCTGGTCCAGGTGACCGGCTCGCTCAGCGGGGCGCTCGTCCTGCCGGTCAGCTACATCGCTATCACCCTGATGTACTACGACCTTCGCGTCCGCCGCGAGGGACTCGACCTGGACCAGCTCGCCCAGCAGGCTCAACCACCTTCCGCCGCCTAAGCCGTCTTTCCCTTCTCGCCGTGGTGGGCGCGGCCCTGGCTTTCGATATTCCGGCCGCCAGCGCGGTCGACCTGCACGCGTATCAGGACGCCGTACGCCAGGCCCACGCGCTGGTCATCCAGGCCGAGCGTCAGCCCGATCCCGGCGCCGGCCGGGCGGCGGCGGACGTGCTTGCCGGTCCGGTAGGTGATACCCAGCCCGAAATCCTAGCCGACCTCCGCCGGCAGCCCCCCGACCTGGCCGACGCGGATAGCCGGCTGACCGCGCTGGAGACGGCGCTGGAGTCGCCGGCGGATACGTCAGATCCGGCCCGCGCCAGCCAGGAATTGCACCGCATTATGGCCCTGCCGCGTTACGACGCGATGCGAGCGTCCCCGTCGCCGATCGACACCGCGGTCGCCTGGTTGATCCAACGCGTGCTCGATTTCCTGGCCGGACTCGGCTTTGGCGGCGGCGGCCGGCCGATCATCGGCCTCCTGCTGCTGGCCTTCGTGGTGGCCGCGCTGGTGATCGCAGCCGTGGTGCTGCGCGACGCCCAGATCCGCCGCCGGCAGCGGCTGGCAGCCGGCGCCGCATCGGCTCGGCAGCTGGCCGCCGATCGCTTTGCCGACGCCGACCGGCGGGCCGCTGCCGGTGATTACGTGGGAGCGCTGCGGGCCCTGGCCGGGGGCGTGTCGGCGGCCCTGGGTGGGGAAGAGGCCTGGGAGGTGAGCCCGCTCACAGTCCGCGAGCTGTTTCGGCGGGCCGACCGTCCGGACGCTTTGCGCCCGCTGCTGCTCCCCTTCGAAGCGGCGGTCTACGGTCATCGCCCCCCCGACGCCGGGGTGTACGCGGGCGCCGCGGCGGCGGCGGCGCCCTACCGGACGGCCAGGGCATGAGGGAGCGTGGCACCTGGCTGGGCCTGCTGGCCCTGGTCATCGTGGTGGTGGTCCTGGTGGCGCTGGAGCATCCAGGGTCGCGCGCCAGTTCCCCCGATCACCGGTCGACCAGCGACGCCGCCAACGGGACCTCGGCGCTCCGGCTGTACGCGGAAGCGCTCGGCCATCGGACCGAGCTGGTGGAGACCAGCTTCACGATTCCGCCGGACGCTGGCCTGCTGTTTCTGTTCACGCCGGTGCGGCCGGTGACCGCGGATGAGGCCCAGTCGATCTTGCGCTGGGTGGAGGCCGGCGGCGTGCTGGTGTATGCCAGCGAGGCCCCCGACGCCAGCGTGGAAAGCGCCCTTGACCTGTCCCGGGGACAGGGGCCGGTCGCCGCTGAGGAAGATGCTTCGGCCCCCGTGCTGGCCGGGGTTCACCAGCTGAGCGGCTTCGTGGTCGCCGTGCCCTTCGAGCTTCATCCCCAGCAGGTGGCGATCCTGCGAGACCACGCGCACGCGGTGCTCGGACTGATGGCCGCCGTGGGGCGAGGCCGGGTCGTGGCGCTGGCCGATCCCCTGCCGCTGTGCAACGGCTACCTGGACAAGAGCGACAACGGCCGGTTCGCGGCGGACCTGCTGGGGCTGACCGCTGGGCCCATCGTGTTCGATGAGTACCACCACGTGCTGGCCGGGGCCTCGGGCGAAACGGACTGGCTCGGCACCCCCTGGGGCGCCGCCCTCGGCTGGGCTGCCTTCGTGGTCTTTGTGGGGCTCGCCCTGCGTGGCCGGGCCTTTGGTCCGCGAGTGCCGATCTCGGGCGCTAAAGACCGCTCGACGGCGGAATATCCGGCGGCCATCGGCTCGCTGCTGCGCCGCGCGGGAGCGCGGCAGGTGACCCTCGGCGTGCTGGCGGGAGGAGCGCGGCGGGCGGTGGCAGAGCGGCTGGGGCTCGGGCGTGACGTGCAGGACCGCCGGTTCCCGGAGACCCTGGCGCGGCGAGACCCGGAGGTGGCAAACCGCCTGGCCCAGACCGAGTCCCGGATCCCGAGCGCAGTGACCGACCGCGATGTCCTCGCCGTGTCGCGAGAATTACACGAGCTGGCCTACCCGCCCGATCCGAAGAAGAAGAAGGAGACGCCATGACCGCCGCCGAGTTCTTCGCCAAGTTTCGATCTGAGGCTGCCCGGACCATGGTCGGGCAGGAGGACGGCATTCGACTGTGCGCCCTGGCAGTCGTGGTCCACGGCCATGTGCTGCTGGAAGGGGTCCCCGGGGTGGGCAAGACGCTGCTGGCCAAGACCATCGCCCGGTTGCTGGCGCTGCAGTACGGCCGAATCCAGTTCACGCCCGACCTGATGCCGTCGGACATCGTGGGCACAGCCATTTACGACCTGCAAACGCGATCGTTTCGCATTCGCCGGGGACCGGTGTTCACCAATGTGCTGCTGGCGGATGAGATCAACCGCGCCCCGGCCAAGGTGCAGGCGGCCCTGCTGGAAGCCATGGAGGAGCGCGGGGTCAGCCTCGAAGGCGAGCAGCACCCGCTGCCGGATCCGTTCCTGGTCCTCGCCACCCAGAACCCTATCGAATACGAGGGCACGTATCCGTTGCCCGAAGCGCAGCAGGACCGCTTCCTCTTCAAAGTGGCCATGGCCTATCCCACCCCGGAACAGGAGTTGGACATGCTCGGGCGCTGGAACCGAGGGATCGAGCTGAAGGACCCCGTCCGGGCCGGCGTCGAGCCGGTGCTGGATGCCGCCGCCATCACGGCCGCCCGGGAGGAGGTCACCCGGGTGACGGTCGACGACAAGATCCTGCGCTACATCATCGAGCTGGCGGTGGCCACCCGCCAGGCACCCGAGCTGTCGCTGGGAGCCAGCCCGCGGGGCGAGGTCCTCCTGCTGCTGGCGTCGAAAGCCGCGGCCGCCTTCGAGGGTCGCGACTACGTGACGCCCGACGACGTGAAGGGGCTGCTGCGGCCTGCCTTCCGCCACCGGTTGGTGCTGCGCCCGGAGGCCGATGTCGCTGGGCAGACGGCCGACAGCGTACTGGGTGTCGTCATCCCCCGGGTAACGCCCCCACGCTGATCCCGCAGCGGCGACTGCTGGTGGCGCTGCTCATCGGCGCGGCCCTGATCCTGCTGGCTGCGGTGAACCCCGCGGTCTGGCTGGCGGTCATCGGCTATCACGCGGTGCTGGTCGGCCTGCTGGTGCGCGACGCGCTCCGGCTTCCGGGCCGGCCGGGCTTCACCGCCCGGCGGAGCATTCCCCATCCATTCGCGTTGGGACTCAAGCAGCCGGTGCAGGTCACCGTGTCGAATCCGCAGGCGGCCGGTCTGGACGCCGCCATTGCCGATCACGCCCCCCTGGCCCTCAACGCTACCCCGCGCGAGCTGCCGGGCCGCTTTGATTCGACGGGTGTCCTCCAGGTTGGATACACGGCCCAACCGCCCCATCGCGGGGCGTTTGCCTTCGGGACGGTTGACGTGCGCGCCTGGCGCCCCCGCGGCTTTTGGATCCGCCAGGTCCGCATTCCCCTGGCCGCCACGGCGGCGGTGTACCCGGACGTGCACGCCGTCCGCCGGTACCAGCTCACCCTGCGGCGCGGCGTCCGGATCCTGCCTGGCCAGCGTCGGGCCCGGCCACCCGGCACCGCCACCGCCTTCGCCGGCCTTCGCGACTACCAGGCCGGAGACGACGTGCGCCGCATCAACTGGAAGGCCACTGCCCGGCGGGACCAGCCGGTCACCATCGAAGTGGAGGCCGAGCGCGGGCAGCAGGCCATCATCGCCCTGGATTGCGGGCGATTGATGACGGCGCCGGCCGGCGTGCTCACTAAGCTCGACCACGCCGTCAACGCGGCGCTGCTGCTGGCCTGGGTGGCGCAGAGTCAGGGTGACCGAGTGGGCATGATGACCTTCAGTGACGGGGTGCGCCGGTTTGCCCCGCCCCAGCGCGGGCCGGCGCAGATCAGCCGGCTGAACCGGATGCTGTATGAAGTCCAGCCCGAGTACACCGAGCCGGACTTCGCCGAGGCCTTCACCTATCTGGCGCACCGGGTGAGCCGGCGGTCGCTGGTGGTGGTGCTCACCGACGTGCTGGACCCCGAGGCCTCCCGTGACCTGGTCGCCCACGCACTCCGGCTGGGGACGCGGCACCTGGTGCTGGTGGTGGCGATGGCGGACCCCGAAGTGCTGGCGGCCCGCGACGCGCCCATCACCACGCCCGGGCGTGCCTACGAGTGGGCTGCCGCCGAGGAGCTGCTGGCCGCCCGCCGCCAGAGTTTCGAGGTGCTGCACCGGGGCGGCGTGCTGGGCCTGGACGTCACGGCCGGAACGCTGAGCCCGTCCCTGGTGGAGCGCTACCTGGAGCTCAAGGAACGCGCCCTGCTGTAGCCCGGCTCATACTCGTGGTATGGGCGACCAGGTCGAGGACCCATGGGACGAGACGGTCGAAGAGTCCTTTCCGGCGAGTGACCCGCCCGCCTGGGGCGGCTCGATCGGCGGACCGCAGGATCCCGCGGACGCCGCGAAGCTACGGCCGGCCCGCCAGAAGCAGGTACCCGTAGAGCAGCACCCCGGTGGCGAGCCCGACGGCCAGCTTCACCCCCAGCGGCGCGGCTGACGGGCTCAGGTTGCCCTCGATCACGCCGGCCACCACCAGCAGCGGCGTGAGACCGGCGAGGATGACCACCGAGCGCCGGGTGGCCACCACCACCGCATCCCAGCGGCGATAGACGCCCGGGACGATCATCGCCCAGCCCATCATCAGCCCCGAGGCGCCGGCCGCCACGATGATGGAGAGCTCCAGCACGCCGTGGCCAACCATGAACCCCACCAAACTGCCGCTCAGGCCGTAGGCCTGCGTCAGTCCCAGCAGGCCCCCCACGCTGATGCCATTGCCCATCAGCACGTAGACCGTCGGCACGCCGGCCAGCGCCCCGAACGCGAAGGCCAGCACCGCCACCTTGATGTTGTTGGTCATGATCACGCCCGACGCCTGGGCGCGGACGTTCTCCGGGATGTTGGTCCAGATCCGGTGCTGGTGCACCCCCTCGATGATTTGGGGTGGCGCGAGCGCGCTGGCCAGGGTGGGATCGTTCCACACCACGAAGAAGGAGACCAGCATGGGGATGAAGAGCAGGGCGGCGGCCGCCATCAGGTAGGGCCCGACGCCGCGATAGGTTTGCGGAAGCGTTCGCGTGTAGAAGGTGCGCAGCCGGCCGGCTACGTTGCCGCCCTGCCGGTAGACGGCCCCGTGGCCGCGCGCCACCAACCCGTTCAGGTAGGCCGCCACCGGCTCGCCCGGCCAGTCCCGTTGAGCGCGGGCCAGGTCGGCGGTGGCTCGCCGGTAGAGCGCCGCCAGCGCCAGCACCTCGCTCGGCCGTAACACCGCCAGGTGGCCGGCGGTGGTCCGTCGCACCAGCGATTCCAGCCGCTCCCATTCGGGCTTGCGCCGGGTGACGAACTGCTCCGGTCTCACCCTGAAATCATGACGTGATCGCCGACAATGTTATTGCCGGTGCAGCCCTACGATCCCAACGCCGATCTGGTGGTGTCCACGCCCGAGCGCGTCGCCTTTCAATACCCGGTGGCGGGGCCCGGCAGCCGCTTTCTGGCGCAGCTGATCGATCAGCTGATCCTCACCATCATCCTGGTGGCGGTGATCATCGTCGTCTTCGTGCTGGGCGCCGCTGCCCATGACCGCGACCTGACCCTGCTGCTGGTCGGACTGGCCTCCTTTGTGATCGTCTTCTTCTACTTCCTGATCACGGAGGCGATGTTCGGCGGCCAGACGCCGGGCAAGCGCGCCCTGCGCTTGCGGGTGGTGGGCGACCAGGGCCAGCCCATCACCTTCAGCCAGGCGTTGATCCGCAACCTGGTACGGGTGGTGGATTTCCTGCCGGTGTACTACGGGGTGGGGCTGATCACGCTCTTCATCAACGGCCGCGGCAAGCGCCTGGGAGACCTGGCGGCCGGGACGGTGGTGGTCCGCGAGCAAGGAGCAGTGAACCTCCGGGACCTGGCTTACGCGGTGCCACCCCCGACCGTCGCTCCCGCCGCCAGCTCCATCTGGGGGCAGCCCGCCGTCCCCACCAGCCCAGGCGCCATCCCAGCGACGCCCGCGACGGGACCGGAGCCGTCGCTCCAACTGGAGCCGGACTTGAAGCGCTTCGTGATCGCCTATGCCAGCCGCCGCGCTGGCCTGGATGCGCAGCGGCGAACCACCCTGGCCAAGAGCATCGAGCCTGCGTTGCGTAAAGTCCTGCCCGCTGTGGTAGAGGCCCAGGGTCCGCTGGCCGCCCTCGAGCAACTCGCCACCGCCGAAGCGGGACCCGACGGGCAGGCCATCCAGGTCCGGCAGCAGCATCCCGACGCCACCCCCTCGCTCACCTTCGGGATCATCAGCCTGGCGACCTTTGGCTGCTCGCCGGTTGGGATCCTCTTCGGCATCCTGGCCTTGATCTGGGGCAACCACGCGCTGCGCGACGTAGGTCGAGAGCCGGACCGGTGGGACGTGGGACCGGCACGCACCGGCCGAGTCCTGGGCACCATCGGTCTGGCGCTGGCCGTGGTGGTCACTTTAGGGTTCTTCGCGTGGATCGGGGAGCATCGATCCTGAACGTTCGAAACGCCACGCGCGACGACATCGAGGCGTTGGTCAGCCTGCGGATCCAGCTGCTGGAGGCGACCGATCCTAGTTTCGATGGCGCTCTGCGGGCCTGGCTCCGGACGCATCTCGCCGACGGATCGTTCCGGGCCTGGATCGCCGACGATGCCGGCACGGTGGTGGCTGCCAGCGGACTCACCGTGCTGGACCGCCCACCCTATCCGGGCAACGCGACCGGGCTCGACGGCTACGTGACCAACATGTACACGCTGCCGGCCTACCGGCGGCGGGGCCTGGCGCGCCAGCTCCTGGAAGTCCTGATCGCACATGCCCGCCAGGTCGGGATCAAGCGGCTGTTCCTGGAGTCCAGTCGCGAAGGCCAACAGCTCTACGAAGAGTTTGGCTTCCAACTCACCCGCGGGATGGAGCTGACGCTGTAGCCAGCACCCCCTCCCTGCCCCCCTGAGCGGGAGGGGAAAGGTTCTGCAACCCTCCGTCGCCTTTGACGCGTATTGAGAGTGACAATGGATGATCGACGGGAGCGCGCTCGACCTGGTCGATCGAGCCCGGGCGGGGAACAAGCGGGCCTTCGAGGAGCTGCTGCAGCCCCTGATCGCGCCGGCAGCCCGGCTTGCCTTCGGGATGGTCCAGGACCGTGAGGAGGCGGAAGACGTGGTCCAGGAAGCCGGCCTGAAGGCCTGGCGCCGCCTCGGAAACCTGCGGGAAGGAGCGCCTTTTGGGCCGTGGTTCTTCGGGATCGTCGCCAACCAGTGCCGGACGTCGCTGCGAAGTCGCTGGCGGAGCGTGCTGCGTTTTGGGGAGCTCTTTGGCGGCGACCCGGTGAGCCCCGAAGCCGAGTATCTGCATGGCGCCGACCTGCGGCAGGCCCTCAAGGGGCTGCCCCGCGACCAGCGCGCCGCGATTCTCCTGCACTTCTACCTGGACTTGCCGTTAGATCAGGTGGCGCTCTCGCTGGGGATCTCGCTGGCCGGAGTCAAGTCGCGCATTAACCGCGGCCTGCGGCGGCTGAGGCTGGCGTTGCCCGCTTCCGAGGAGGCCTGATGGGGATCAGAGAAGAGCTGAACGAAGGCCTCCAGGTTGATGAGTTTCCGAGCTCCTCGCTCCTTACCCAAACCATGATGCGGCTCGACGAGCCAGCTCCTGCTGCAAAGCGCTGGCAGGCGGTGGCGGGAGTCGCCGCTGTCCTGCTGGCCGGTTTTGCCGTCGGGGCCATCCGGTTTGCGCACGTGGCGCATCATCCGATCCAGCCGGCCGCCACCTCCCAGCCTGCGGTGAGTCTGCCTTCCGCACAAGAGGGGTTGATGTCATACCGATTCGTGACTCCTCAGGTTGGCTGGGTTTCCGTTTTCCGGCCCGATGGCCAGACCGTGGTGGCGAAGACATCAGACGGGGGCAAGCACTGGGAGCACCAATTCCGGCTTGAGGATGTCTTCCCCGGAATACCGGCCGATTTTCTCAATGCCTCAATCGCCATCATCGGCGGCCAGCAACAGGGCATCGGTTCAGAGGGGTCCTCGGCGACCACTTTGCCAGCTGTCCTCTGGGTGACCACCGACGGCGGGGCACACTGGGAGACGCGGACGGTGCCGCCAGACTCGGGCAGCCTGATGTCCGTCGACTTCATCGACGCCGCGCACGGGTGGCTGTGGATGAGCGAAGGATTCCTGTACCAGACTATCGACGGGGGGCGCCACTGGACCAGCATTGCCAGCTCGGAGACCAGTCCAGCCCTGGTCGGGTCCGAGGTGAGGCCGGAGCTGAAGTTTGTAAGCCCGACCGTAGGCTGGATCATCAATTCTCCCAGCCGGAACGCGGGCGGCGCCCTGTATGGCACCAGAGATGGCGGCCGGACCTGGAGGCTCGAGAATCGCCCGGCTGCGGGGGTCGGTGTGCCTGGGGCTCGCACCAACATCGATCTCCCGACATTTTTCAATGAGCAGGACGGCATCGTTGTGGTGGCCGTGAGCTCCTCCTCACCCGTCGCCTGCCCGTCTCCGTCTTCCAGTTCGGGCTCGACGATTATTTGTTTCCAGCCGCTCGGCACCTACGTCTCTCTGACGGGCGACGGCGGGCAGACCTGGTCCGCACCGCGTCGCATCACGGCGGATGGGACGTTGAGCTTCATCGATACGCGGCGATGGATCGCCAGGGGAGCCAGCGGGCTTTCGACGACCGACGATGCGGGAGTCTCCTGGTCTGCCCCCCGCCCACTTCCGCAACTTCCCGCAGGCTGGGGACCCAACCAGGTAGAGCTCCTGGATCTCAAGCAAGGCTGGGTGTCCGTTCAGGATTCGCCCGAAGGTGAAGCCAGAAGGATAGCGATATACGGTCAAGCGACTGCGGGAAGCGCGGGTCCAATGCACATCCGCATCTCAGGGACTCCGCCTCGGTTCGCGCTCCTGGCGACGGACGACGGGGGCGCGCACTGGACTGAAGTCCAGCTCGCGGGAATCGACTGATTGAATTCGGCTAGAGGTGTGCCCGGCCAGCGATGCCGGTCTCGATCGGATGCCACCACTCGACCCGCGGCTCACCCAGCTTCCAGCAGAGGCAGACGGTCTTCCCCTCGCGCTGATGGAGGAAATCGACCAGCCCGATCGACGGGTCACGCAGGATGATGCCCCACTCGGTGATCTGGGTCAGGTCCTTCTGCAGCTGACGGGACGCGGCCAGTGTTTTCACCGTGGGCGTGCCGCCGCCGTTCTGGGACGCTTTCTCGCGGACCGCGGCCAGGCCGCGGTCGTTGGCGATGACCGCCTCCGTCTGCTGGATGCGCTCCAGCACCGGCTTCAACTGGGGCAGTAAGGCGTTCGCCTCGTCCACGCTGTAGAGGCGCTCGGGCATGGCTCCGGCTCAGGCCGCGGAAATGGGGGCCATGGCGCGCAGGCGGGCGACCATGCCCGGTAGGTTCGCGAGCACCGTCTCGACCTCGTCTTCACGGTTGTCTTTGCCCACCGAGAGACGCAGGCTGCCGACTGCCCG
>Ga0137396_10000660_pt1 | contig 16908 bp, 9 predicted proteins | sample czc16metaG_FD_108284 | JGI IMG/M metagenome (GOLD analysis project Ga0137396, IMG submission 108284) | Vadose zone soil microbial communities from Angelo Coast Range Reserve, California, USA - czcobulk3.16 metaG | ecosystem: Environmental > Terrestrial > Soil > Vadose zone | place: USA...
GAAAGAACGGGTCGTTCAGATCAACCCGAACGTCGGCGTGCAGACATACGAGACGCGCTTGACCTCTGACAACGCGCTGGAGATCCTGAAAGACGACGACGTCGTCATCGATGGAACGGACAACTTCCCGACGCGGTACCTCGTGAACGATGCGACGGTCCTCCTGAACAAGCCGAACGTCTACGGATCGATCTTCCGTTTCGAAGGCCAGGCGAGCGTCTTCCACGCGGCCAAGGGCCCATGTTACCGTTGTCTCTACGCGGAACCGCCGCCGCCCGGCCTCGTCCCGTCGTGCGCGGAGGGCGGGGTGCTCGGCGTGCTCCCGGGCATTGTCGGATCGATCCAGGCGACCGAAGCGATCAAACTCCTCCTCGGAAGGGGCGACACGCTCATCGGTCGTCTCCTCGTATTCGACGCCCTGCGGATGAAGTTCCGGGAACTCAAGTTGCGCAAGAACCCCGAGTGCCCGATCTGCGGATCGAATCCGACGATCAAGGAACTCATCGATTACGAGGAGTTCTGCGGCTTGCGAGGTCCGTCGGAGCAGGTCGGGGAGGAGTTCCAGATCACGGTCGCGGAGCTAAAGGAGAAGATCGACGGGGGCAAAGAGGTCGTCCTCCTCGACGTTCGAGAGCCCATGGAATGGGAGATTGCCCGCCTCGACAAGGCGGTCCTGATGCCGGTGGCCCAGGTTCCGTCTCGGGTGAACGAGCTCAGCACGGCCGACGAAATCGTCGTGTACTGCAAGACCGGCGTCCGCTCGGGCCGAATCACGAACTTCCTGCGGGAAATCGGCTTCCGCAAAGCAAAGAACCTCGTCGGCGGGATCGACGAGTGGGCGGACAAGATCGAGCCCGACATGGCCCGATACTGATCAACATTGCGTCGCTTGAGCCCGCGTCCACCTCCGAGGCTCATTGCAATTCGTGGATGTCGTCTTGACATGAGCTCCGGCCTGCCGGCAGCTTTATGGTGATACCGGGCTACTCGCCAACCGGAGGGGGGGCGTGAGCGCCGTCGGGCGGGAGCTCGGTCACGAGCTCTCTTGGGAGGTCATTCTTGCTGCCGTTCTTCTTCTTGCACCCGCCGGTTTCGTCACGGCGTACCCTCCCATCGTGTCCGCAACTCAAGGAACGCCGGACCCGTGCGGATATCGATGGACTGACAGCAACGCTCTCCCGCCGAAAGTGAACTTCAATTGGATTGAGATCAAGGATAACGGCACTCTCATTCACAATTCCGACTGGATTGGAAATGCCGACGACGGATATCTCGACGTTCCGTTCGGGTTCGGTTTCGCGTTTTACGACCGCACTTATTCCGATGGCTTCCTCGGCACGAACGGCTACATCTCGTTCGGTCAAGGATATACCGATTCCCGGCTCGCGCCTATTCCGGACTCGTCATACGCGAATAACGCGGTCTACGGCTTTGGGGAGGACCTCCAACCCGGCGCCGCGGCTTCGCCGGGCGGCGTCTATTATCTCCGATTAGTGACTCCGTATCGGTTTGTCCTTGAGTACCTCGAAGTCCCTCACCTCGGCGGCGGTGACGTAGTTACTTTCGAGATCATTCTGCTCGAAACGGGCCACATCCTGCTCCAATATCTTTCCCCGACGGGCACGGTCCAAGTCGTCGGGATCGAGAACCGAGACGGGTCTGCGGGCCTCGAATATCCGCAACGTCCCATAGCCCAATTGGCAATCGAATTCGCGCCCGCAAGCGATCCGCCAGGCCCCGTGGGAGTCAGCCTGACCCCGTGCGCCCAGAGGGCGAAGTCGCTTCCCGATGCCGATGCGGACGCCCGGTTCACAGTGGCGAATATCGGCACGGGGTCCGATACGATCGACGTGAGTTTCTCTTCGCCTTCGCCCGGGTGGGGGGCCCCGACCCGGATCGAGACCGGCACGCGGGACGCTTCGGCACCGAGGCTGGCTGTGGATCCCAGTGGCAGCGTGGTCGCCGTGTGGGCACAGTCTGACGACAACCTAACTTCTTTGGATATCCGCGCGAATCGCTTCACTCCTGGCTCGGGATGGGAGACCCCGACCTTGATCGAGGACCTTCCGGGCGCGGCCAGCAGTCCGGACGTAGGTGTGGATTCTGCGGGCAACGAGATTGCGGTGTGGGCTCAACTCGACGGCGCCGTCCCGAGCATCTATGCGAATCGCTTCGTTCCGGGGACTGGGTGGGGGACCGCCGCTCCGATCGAAGCCAGCACGGCTTACGCTTCCAATCCGGTCGTGGCAGTCGATCCCGATGGCAGCGCGGTCGCAATCTGGACTTCGTATGAGGAGGGACACAGCTACAACGACCTTTGGGCGAATCGCTTCGTGCCTGGGTCCGGTTGGGGAACACCGAGTCTCCTTGAAAACAACACGCGCAGCGCGCAGACCGGGGATATTGCCATGGATCCCGGCGGTAATGCGATCGCGCTGTGGATGCAACAACAAGTTCCAGGGAGCGGCACCTACGACGTTTGGGCGGATCGGTTCGTGCCTGGCTCGGGCTGGGGCACAGCCACTTTGATTGAGGACGGGCCGGGCCACGCGGAACCGGCGGGAGTCGCCATGGACTCGGGCGGCAATGGGATCGCCGTGTTCATCCAGGATGACGGCACCCGCTACAACAATTGGGCGAACCGTTTCGTCCCGGGTTCAGGATGGGGAACGGCCACGCTGATTGAGAACGGTCCCGGTAACGTGGGCGCGCCTGCGATCGCCGTGGATTCCGTCGGGAACGCAACCGCGGTGTGGGCGCAGTCCGATGGTACGGTCTACAGCGCCTGGGCGAACCGTTTCGTTCCCGGCTCGGGCTGGGGAACGGCGAGTTTGATTGAAGCAAACACGAGCAACGTTCGGTTCACGAGTGTAGGAACGGATTCCGCTGGAAACGCGATCGCTGTGTGGACGCAGTTCGACGGCACAGTCTACAATGTCTGGGCGAACCAATTCGTACCTGAGTCCGGCTGGGAATCGGCCACTCTGATCGAGACCAAGAACAGGGGAGATTCGTATGACCCGAGGGTCGTTGTGGATCCCGCTGGCGACGCGGTCGCGGGGTGGGCAAAGTACGACGGTTCCTCCCCCGCTGTCCTCGACATCTGGGCGAATCGTTTTGTCTTCAGTTCCGGCTTGGCCGGAAAGTTTTACCAGTCAGATGGGGCGACGCCACTGGCCGACACGAATGGTGATGGCGTCCCAGATACCGGGTCTCTTGCATCAGGCAGCTCGGCTGACGTAATCCTTCGGATTCACGTCACCTCTGGAACGGGCAGTATCCAACTCGTCACGATCCGAGGCAGGTCCAGCATTGACACAAGCATCTTGGACACTTCTTACGTCTGGTTCGTGGTCCTCTCCGCACTTCTGAATCCGCCTCATTTCGATTATGGCCTCGACACGAACGGTAACGCGGAGTTTGATTGGCTCATCATGGCGGTCAATCTGACCGTCGCTGTCCAGGACACTTACCTCGTCGAGGCGGCCCTGCGTGATGCGACGGGTGCGTTGTCCCTCTACAACGCAACTAGAGTGTCGCTTGGTGCAGGGCCGGCGACCGTCGGACTTGGCTATGACGGACGAGCCATTAATGCCAGCGGAATGGACGGTCCGTACACGATGGAGGTCCAGCTGCGCATCGCGCTGGCCTTCACGCCGATTGACAGGGACAAGTACGTCACAAAGGCGTACAGTCACTGGGAGTTTGAGACTCCACCCGCCGTCCTGAGTCCACCGCACTCGGAGTCGGGTGTCGACGTGGACGCGGATGGGCGCTATGACTTCCTCAACCTTAGCGTCAACCTCACGGTGAACTCCGCGGACTTGTTCTCCGTCTCCGGGACGCTCTCCGATCCCACGTCCACGTTCTTCGTGTCGGCCACTGGCTCCAGGTTCCTGGTGCCGGGGCCCGCTGTCCTCAACCTCTCTTTTGACGGCGGACGTATCAATGGGTCCGGCAGAGATGGGCCCTATTTTGTTGACCTCCGGCTCTACGACACCGGGAGCATACTATTGGCCCTGGGCTACAATCGGCACATCACGGCTGCGTATCGCCACACACAGTTCGAGGAAATTCCCTCCATTCGTTCCGTTGTCGCGACGATGAGGCCAACGATCAACGGAATCATTGGAGCGGAGGAGTGGAGCGATGCTGCCATCGTCGATCTCTCGACGATTCCCGGGAGCACTTTGTCCGCGCTACTTTACCTGATGGACGACTATACGACGCTGTATGTGGCCTACGACGCTCCGGGCGACACGACACAGGATCCGTCCGACGCCGCGTCGATTTCGTTCGATACCGGCAATGACGGGAACGCCGTGAGAGGCCACGAGGACGAGTTCGTTCAGGGCGGCTTTGCGCCAAACAACCAAGCGCATTACGTTTATGACACCGCCTCCGCAGGCTGGGTCGTCGAGGACTCCCCATATGACCACTCTCTTCCGAACCACACCGGCCTCGCGAGTGCCCGGGGTTTCGGAACGAGCCCCAATTCGGCGACGAACCATCGGATGTACGAATTCGCAATTCCGTTCGCATTGCTCGGCGCGGACCTCGGGGCCACCTTGGGCTTCATTGGAGGAAGTGCCGTCGCGGCGGGCGTAATCGACGGACCGACCTCACGGTCGAGTTCCTGGCCCGGGCTGGGCTTCCTCCCGCTTTATGCATACGGGGATCTCGTGTTCGCGCCTGACTCCACGGCGCCGACGGTCGCAATCATCTCGCCCGCTCCGGGAACGATCTTTGACGTCGACTCAGTGGAGTCTACGTGGACCGGCTCCGACGTCGGGCTCGGGCTCGATCATTTCGCGGTCAAAGTGGATGACGGAACCCCCGTCTCTCTGCCTTCGAACGCAACATCGTACACGTTCACCAGCCTGGCCGACGGCATCCGTCTCATCAACGTTACTGCGGTCGACCGCGCGGGGAATGCGGCCTGGGACACCGTCTCCATCGCGGTGGATACCACCCCGCCGGCCGTCGCGATTTCCTCACCCGCCCCGGGCACGTACCTCGCGGCGGGCGAAATCGTCGTTACGTGGGCTGCGTCCGATGCGGTGTCCGGCGTTCACCATTTCGAGGTTTCCCTCGACGGGACGTTCCGGGTGACCCTTCCCGCGAGCGAGTCTACCTTCACGTACCTCGGGGTCGGAGACGGCAGCCACACGGTCGCGGTCACGGCCGTCGACGTCGCGGGTTACTCGAGAACCACCTCGGTCCTCGTTACGGTGGACACGATTGTCCCGACCGTCAACCTATTGTCGCCGCCTCCCGGTTCGTTGTTGAACGTCTCGACCGTCACGGTGACTTGGGATGCTGCCGATTCTGGATCTGGTGTCGATTTCTTTGAGCTCTCCGTAGACGGTGGCCCTGCGATTGAAGTTCCCGGCGGGGCGCGATCGTACGTGCTCGCAGCCCTCTCCGACGGGTCCCACCGTGTGGAAATCGTCGCTGTCGATCGGGCCGGCAACCGCGAATCCGCCATGGTGACCCTCACGGTCGACGCGACCTCACCGAGTCTCTCGATCACATCGCCCGGAACCGGGGCGGTCATCCCGATTTCCGCGATCGCTTTGAGCTGGACCTCGAGCGACGCGACCTCCGGGGTGAATCACTTCGAGTTGAGCCTGGATGGTGGCGTGCCCATCATTCTAGGTGCCGGTTCGTTGAGCTACTTGCTGTCCGGTGTCGCGGATGGGAGCCACACGATTCGGCTGCGTTCGGTCGATGGCGCCGGGAACATCCAGAGCGCGAGCGTGACGCTCGTCGTTGACACGACAGCACCGAGCGTCGGGATCACCTCGCCGACGAATGGCGGCTTCGTGGGGTCCTCCGTCCGCATTGCCTGGACCGCCCAGGATGCGACGTCGGGGATCGATCATTACACGCTCACGCTCGACGACGGTCTGGCAGTTCAAATTCCCGGCTCCGATTCGGAACACACGTTTGCCAGCGTCCCCGAAGGCCTCCGATCCGTCACCCTGACGGCGTTTGATCGGGCGAACCACGATGCCAGGTCCAACGTCATCTTCTTCGTCGATTCGACCCCGCCCGTTCTCGCCCTCCAGTCCCCGGCCAACGGGGCCGTCGTCGGGAGCGGGTCTGTCCTCGTCACATGGACCGCAAGCGATTCCGGCTCCGGGCTCGCGCGCGTCGAGATCGTCGTCGACGATGCGTCCGCCATCGTCTTGAGCGGCCAGACGTCTTCCTACACCGTCACGGGCGCGGTGGACGGCACGCACACGATTGTGGTTCGGGTCGTCGATCGAGCCGGAAACGCTCAGCAGAGCTCGATTTCCGTTCGGGTCGATACGGCGGTCCTGAGTCCGAGTGGGCCGTACGGGATTGCCCCGTTGGGCGGACTGAGTATCAGCGTGATCGTCGGCGTGCTAAGCGTGATGCTCGTCATGCGGCGTCGGAAACGTGCGCCGCCACCGTCGTCGCGGAAGGGAAACGGGTAGCGCGAAACGTTGTGAGCGCGGCCCGATTCGACGATCGACGGGCTGTATTTGGCTCGGTCTTCGACACCGGCAAGGATATGCGAGTCCCTGCCGCTCCTCGCGCTCGTGCCCCTCGACCCTGGGACGGTCCATCGGTTCGCGATGCTCGAGCGGGCGGTGAAATCGTTCGCGAGGACCGGCCGCTTCGATGAATCGCTCAAGCTCGTCGAGGAGATGCTCGAGATCGCCCCGGCGGATGCAGGCCTGTCGAAATTGAAGGCGCGCGTTGCCGCCGAATTGGTCCATCAGGCGATCCAGGCGCAGAAGATCGCCGCTGCAACGCAGATCCTCGGCCTCGTTGAGACGAAGATTCCCGCGACGCACCTCGGCCAGACCGAGAGAGAACTCCTTGGGAAAGCGAAAGAGCACCTCTACTCGATGTGATTCGCACAGATTTATGGCGGACGATGACGGTCGGGCCCGCGATGTCGCCCAAAGGTTCCGCCGAGGATCATGTAAAGGAAATCGAGGCGATGCGTCGCGAGAAAGATTTCTTCTTCAAGGAGGACGCCGAGTCCCCGATACCGCACGAGCTTCGCCACAAGCTTGAGGGCCTCGCATATTTTCCCCCGGATCCGAAATACCGGCTGCGCGCCAAGCTGATCAAAGACCCGAATCCTCAACGGGTCGTCCTCGCGACCTCCAAGGGCGTTCCTCGGGAGATGATTCGATATGGCGTGTTCGAGTTCGAGATCGACGGCACGAAGCAGCAGCTCGCCGCGTTCAAGTCGGTCCCTCAGCCGGGCCATCACCACGCGGACGAAAGCCTGTTCGTCCCGTTCCGTGACGCGACGTCCGGCAAGGAGACGTACGGGGCCTGTCGATACCTCGACGTCGAAGCACAGCCGACGGACGAATACGTGATCGACTTCAACCTGGCGTACAACCCGTACTGCGCGTACAGCGATGACTACGTGTGCCCATTCCCGCCGCGGGAGAACTGGCTCTCCGTGCCAATTCGTGCCGGCGAGAAGAACTTCCCGCTAGCTCACTAGCGTTCGTCGGGGCATCACGAGTCGGTCCCATCGAGCCAATCGAGTCGCCGTTCGCGGTTCGACAGGATTTCTTCCGCGCCCTTGAAGTCCTGTTCGACGACCGCGAGCCTCTCGATGAGGGTCCGGATCGCGTTCGTCGTCGGCGCGCGGACGTCGAGGCCGGCGAGACCGAGCTGACGCTTCACGATCGGCATGCCCGTCTCCACGCCGCCCATGTGGTAGCAGAAGTCCGTCATGATCTTGTCCGTCACGCGAATCAGGCGGTCGACGGGCTCCTGCGGGGGAGTCACGAGCGCGATCCGTCGGATCGGATGGCCGGCGGCCTGCAGGATCTGCTCCCCGAGCGCCTTGAAGGACGACTCGACCCGGTCCCCCGTCTTCGCGCTCGTCAGGATCCCGGGACACGAATATTTCTGCGTGAGGAAGTACAGGTACTCCTCGGCCCAGACCCGATCCGGGACGAGGTCGGACTTGTTGCCTGCGAAGACCGTGGGGATTCGCCCGGCGAGCCTCCAGACCGCCGGGATCCAGTAGTCCTCGAGGGCCCGACGGCTCTCGTCGTTCGTGGCGTCGTACACGAGCAGGACGCCTTGGGCTCCCTTGATTGCCGTCTCCTGCACCCCGCTGTATCCTTTCTGCCCGAGGACGTCCCAGATCTGCATGACCATCTCGACTTCGGCCAGGGGCGATCCGAGGCTCAGGCTTCGCTTCGACACTTTCGTGCCGACCGTGGTGATGTAGTCGTCCGAATACTGGTCGACGACGAGGCGGCGGACGAGCGAGGTTTTCCCCACTCCGCCGTCGCCCAGAAGGACGACCTTCGACTTCATTGGCTCTCGCGGCATCGAAGGACGAGGGCTATCTCCGAGCCCCCTTCTTGAACCGTTCCCCGTGGTTCTCATCGGGAGCACTTAATGTCAGGTCAGCGAGCGTCCGCGCGGGGAGGGGGATTTGAACCCCCGGGCGCAGAGCGCACTGGATCCTTGCGGACGGGATTCGTCCTTAGCAATCCAGCGCCCTACCAGGCTAGGCGATCCCCGCAGGCGGCGCCTATCAAGGCACGAGCTATAAACGCTTTCGGGGCCGCGGCCGCGCTCTCCTTAGAACACGTGGACGAGGTTCCCACAATCGTCTTCGTCACGCGTTACCGCGTACTCGGAAGGCCGTTGCGACGCAGCATTATTATCCACGATGTCCTCCCGCTCTTGGCAAGCCCGTATCCCGAACCAGATCCAGACACCCCATCAGCGACTTGGCCAACAGCCACTGGGGATCGATGACGGGCTCTTTGCGGACATGACTCTCATCCTCGTCTCGAACCGTCTTCCGGTCACGGTTCGGCGAATCGGGAACCGCCTTGACGTGCAGCCGAATCCCGGCGGAGTCGCGGCGGGCCTCGCCTCGTTTCATCGAGAATTGCAGGCCCGCTGGTTCGGATGGCCCGGCACCATCGCACCCGGCGATTCCAAACAAGTCACCGCGCGTCTCGAGAAAGAGTTCGACTGCGTTCCCGTTGTTCTTCCTTCCAACCTGGCCCGCCCGTACTACGCCGGCTTTTCGAATGGGACCCTGTGGCCGTTGTTTCACTCCTTCTCCACGTACGCCAAATACTCGGCCTCGGAGTGGGAGGCGTACCGCGCCGTCAACGCGAGGTTCGCGGACGCGGTCGTGCGGGCCCTCCGCCCAAGCGATCAGCTGTGGATCCACGACTATCATCTCCTCCTCCTGCCTCGCTTGATTCGGGAACGGATTCCCGAGGCCCGGGTCGGATTCTTCCTTCACACCCCGTTCCCGCCGTACGATGTGTTTCGTCTCCTCCCGTGGCACCGGGAAATCCTTCAAGGGATGCTCGGCGCCGACCTGATCGGCTTCCATACCTACGACTACGCCCGCGCATTCCTTGGGAGCGTCCTGCGGGATCTGGGCCTCGACAACCGGATCGGCACGATCGTCGCGGGCCATCGGGCGGTGCAAGTGGATGTGTTCCCTCTCGGGGTCGATGTCGCGAAGTTCAATTCGACTCCGATCGGTCCCGCCGCCGGCCGTTCGATCGCGCGACTGAGGAAAGGGCTGGAACCGTCGAAGCTGCTGTTCTCGATCTCCCGCCTCGACTACACGAAGGGCATCCCGGAAGGGCTCGATGCGTTCGGACGATTCCTCGAGCTGCACCCGGAGTGGCGTCGGAAGATCACCTATCTCCTCGCCGTCGTGCCGTCGCGCGAGCGAGTGGCTGAGTATGCGCGGTTGAAGCGGGCGATCGACGAGCGCGTCGGGCGCATCAACAGCCGATACGGGACGATTGCGTGGTCGCCGATCCGATATGTGTACCGCCAACTCGACTTCGACGAGCTCATCGCCCTCTACCGCGTAAGCGACGTGGCGATCATCACGCCACTTCGAGACGGGATGAACCTCATCGCGAAGGAGTATGTCGCAGCGAAGCAAGAGCCGCGCGGCGTCCTGGTCCTCAGCGAGATGGCCGGCGCATCGAAGGAGATGCGGGAGGCCCTCATCGTGAACCCGAACGACGTGGAGGATGTCGTGGGCGCGATCCATCGGGCGCTCACGATGCCGCCGGAGGAGCAGGCCTGGCGAATCCGGGCGATGCAGGAGCGGCTCCGACGCTACGACGCTCGCACGTGGGCGATGCGGTTTCTCGAGCGCCTCGACGACGCTGTCCGGTTGTCCGAGGATCTCAATTCGAAGAGCCTATCGGACGCGCACCGGAAAGAGATCCGCGAGGCGTACCGGAAGGCGGCTCGACGGCTCCTTCTCTTCGATTATGACGGAACCCTCGTCTCCTTGTCGGTGAACCGGGAGGCGACGCTGCCGGACGGCCGCGTCATGGGAATCCTGAAGGGACTCGGGTCCGATCCGACGAACCACGTCGTGCTCGTGAGCGGCCGGCCGCGACGGGACTTGGAGAAATGGTTCGGGGAGCTCCCGTTGACGCTCATCGCGGAACACGGCGCGTGGGTCCGCGACCGCGGGGACCGGGAGTGGAATTCCACGCTCCCGCTCGACGAAGGCTGGAAGGTCCGCTTACGACCTGTGATGGAGCGTTTTCTCGACCGAGTCCCAGGGTCTTCCCTCGAGGAGAAAGATTTCTCGATCGCATGGCACTATCGTTCGGCGGATGTGGAATCCGGAACCCTCGCGGCGAAGGACCTCGTCGACATCCTGACCACGCTGACTGCCAACTTCGATCTTCAGGTCCTGCCGGGGAACAAGGTCGTCGAGATCCGACGGAGCGGGGTGAGCAAAGGCACTCACTTTGCGACGCATCTGGCACGCGAACCATGGGGCTTCATCTTGGCGGCCGGCGACGACTGGACGGACGAGGCGTTGTTCGCTTCGCTCCCTCCGAGTGCGTTTTCCATCCGGGTCGGCATCACGGCGTCCTCGGCCCGACTCAACGTGGAGAGCGAGGCGGCGATCCTCGATCTGCTCGAATCGCTGGTCGCCGCAACGCGTTGACCCTTCGGTGCGTTCGAGCGCCTCGAACGGGGGCTGCGTAGCAATCGGCGAATGGTTTCCCATCGCATGCGTCACGATTCCGATTGCGAGGGGCCGCTGCCTCCCGATGAGACGCGGAACTCGGCGCGAAGTCTCTTTGTACAGGGGCATGCGTCGGTGCGGCCCGAATGGTCTCTGCCCCGCCGGCCCCGCCACCGTTTCGGGTCTCGCAGCGCTTCCGGTATCGCGAGTTGCTCGGGCTCGTGGCGGTCCAGTCGTTCGGGAACCAGATGACCGGCAGTTTCTGGATCGTCTACCTAGTCAGCCGACCGCTCGACTTCCGGGTCGCGACGCTGCTGTGGGTCATCGCGTTCCTCACCGCAGCGCTCGGGGTCCTCCTCATGGCCCGCGGGCGACCGATTCCTGCGAGGACGAGCATGACGGTCGGCCTCGCGACCATGGCCGCGGGTCACTTCGCCTTCGCGTTCCTGCCGGCGAACTGGGTCGTGTTAGTCGGCGGGATTGCCTTCGGCATCTACCTGCCGTTGTTCTGGCTCCCCATGAACTCCTTGCTCGTCCGAGAAACGAGTCCGGCGAACCGCGCGGGCCGCTTGGCGGGCGTCACCGCGACCTTCACCGCGGTCGCCGTCGTCGCGCCCGTCCTCGGTGGGTATCTGGCCGTCACCGTGGGTTTTCCGTTCCTCTTCTCGCTGGGAGGGCTCATCTTGGCCGCCAACCTGATCCGCGCGCGCCGACTCGTGCCGCGAGAGGAGTCTTTCTCCTACGTCATCGACTTGCGGCGGATGGGCTCGCGGACCGCCCTCGCATTCGCGGGACAGGGAGGCGTCGACGGTTTGCTCTCCGTGGCCACGCCGCTCGGCTCGTTCCTCCTCACCCGGGATTCGTTCGCCCTCGGGCTCCTGTTCGCGCTCTTCTCGCTTGCGGCCGGCATCGCCGCGGTCGTGCTCGGCCGTGTGTCGGACCGCGTGAAGGTTCGGAGTCCCTTTCTCCTCCTGGGACCGGCCCTTTCCGTCCCTGCGTGCCTCCTCGCGTTCGCATCGCGGGACCTCGGATCCTTCGCCTTCGCCATCGGCTGGCTTTCGATGACCTCCGTGGTTGCGCCGTCGTTCATCTATACGATTCTCGTGGATCGCATGGAAGACTCGATCCCGGCGGTCACCGCGACGCGGGAGTTCATCCTGAACACGAGCCGCAGCATCGCGCTTTTCGCGGGGCTCCTCGTGCTCGCGTTCGGTGGCGATGTCTACGCGCTCTACTTGCTCGTCGGCGGAGTGATTCTCCTCGAGGCACTCGCGAGGTGATCGTTACAGTGGCCGCATCGGTTCTTTCGGGATGATCACGAGGTGAATGGCAGATCCAGGACCTTCGGGCGTCGCGACGGCGTTCGGTTCCGTTCCGGGCGCCGCGTGGCGTTTCCAGTCGCCGCGACGATACCGCTCGCGGCGCGCGAACAATTGAACCATCGCGTCGATCCCGAGCAGGTCTTCGTTCATCCCGGACCACCATTGGAGCCGGTCCCCGTATCGTTCCTCGATATCGGCGAGGAAATCCCGCAGGCTTGTGGAAAAACGATTCCGGATTGGCCCCGATCCGATCGCGGCGACATATACGTGTTCGGAGGGCTCCAAGGCGACCGTCTTGTTTCCGATTTCGAATTGCCTCAGCCCCCCGATTTCCTCCTGGAACACGTCCTGTGCGAAGGACATGATGGCCGTCAACATGCCGGCGAGGATGTCTTCGTCCCCGTGCGAATCGCGACGGCTCGTCGTGTGGGCGATCAGGAGTCCTTCGCGGTTGATGAGGAACAGGTCCTCGATTCTGAAGGCGTGGTTGGCGGACCGGCGGAGCGCAACGAATCCGGCGGCACCGAGCGCGCTGACGAGCATGGCGAACCCGGGCCATAGCATCGTGTCCCAGGGCGAGGAGGGAGGGACGACCGCGATCGGTGGGTCGACGGTCACGTTCGCGCTACCTCGAATGGTCCCCTGGGTCGCGGAGACGACCCCGGTCCCCGGTTGGGTGGGCGCCTCAAACCGGGCGGCGGTGCTGTTGACGGCAACGATCTGCCCGATCGTGGAGGACCAATTCGTTCCGGTGAGCGGGACCGGATTGCCGTCCGTGTCCCAGCCTCCTGCGGTGAATACCGCCATCTGTCCGACGAGGACGGAAGCCGTCGTCGGCGTTACCGCGATCCGCGCGAGGGTGCCGGGGATGACCAGCGTGACATTGTCGATCCAAGCCCTCATGGACGGCTCTTCCCACCCGGTGCGATTGAGCCGCAGCGAAATGACAAGGGTGAACGAACCGGTCGCCTGCAGGGCCGCGTCGCCGCTGAGGTCCACCTCGACCGTGCGGGTCCCTGCGGCCACGGGAGTCTCGGACCATTCAACGGTGTTACCGATGGCGACTTCCAAACTCGCAACGACACTCGACGATGAAGTGGCTTCGAGGTCGAAGACAAGCCGAAGCGAATTCGGGCTCGCACCGGTCGGAGTCGACTTCGTGAACGTCTGGGCGACACGAGCGCTCTCAGCAAAGGCGGTGGAATTGAACAACACGATGTCGTCAACGTAGACGGTGCCGGTGGTCCCCGCTGCTCCGGCAAAAGCGACCTCGATGTAGTTCACGTGCGAGACATCGAGAGGCGCGTTCAGGTCGATGGGGTACCGATACCATCCGCTGACCAGGGAAACCAGGCCCCATGAATTCCCTCCTGCTTGGTCCTGGACAAACACCCACGCCCACAAGGTGCCGGGCGTCGCCTTGTTCATTCGAATCGCCAGGCGGTCGTAGCCGGACCAATTCCATGGAAGCGGATCGTCGCGGATCGCGCCGGCCCACTGATTGTTCTGGGCGATCGTCACATCGTCCTTCATCGAACCGTTCCCTTCCGTCCGGATGACGGTTTCTTGGGAGAGGTTGCTGGACGACTGCGGATTGGACACCGCGCTCACCCATGGCGTTGATCCGAATACGTCGTCCATCGAATCAAACCGGAGGACCGGCGTCGAATGGCCGAGTCGCGCTCGGGCCGTCAGATCGCGCGATGCGGTGACCGCCCCGGTCGTTCCGTTCGTGTAGATCCAGGGTCCGGGTATCGCATCGAACGTTCCGTCTACGATCAGGTTCGTGGCATTCCGCACGACCCGCGGGTCGGAGCTCGCGACCATTCCGCCGGCGAGTGGAGGCGGACCTGCGGAAATCAGACCGTTTGCGTGGTCAGCGGACCCCGCCGTTCCGGCGACGGTCCCGTTGACCGGGGCGAGGATGAACGGAAAGAAGGCTACTGCCGCGAGGATGAGCAGGAGGACGGCCGTGCGGTACGTGCTTGCCTTCACTGACGGTACCTCGGGGCCTCTCGTCGAGGCCGATCTCCCCAGGCCGAACGCCTACCCCTCCCCCGCGGTCCGGGGGCTTGAATTCGTTCCAGATGGCGGGGCTTAAACGTATCGGCTCCATTCCTCCCTTTGCCAGATTCGGACGCCTGGATGGGATCGTTGCGAGCTCGCTCCGACCGAGGCGAGGAACCGATCAGGCAGCCAGCCGACCGCGCGGCATTTTCATGCCGGGGTTGCCGATGTTCCGTGCGATGGGTCTCACAAGTGATATCCGAGGGACAAAAGAGCTCCACCTCTCACCGAGCGACCTGTCCGAGCTGATCGTCAGCATCGGCGGCGTGAAGTTCTGGATCGTCTCCGTCGCGCCGTTGTACATCGGATGGGTGCTCGCCCAACCCGTGGGGCTGCGACATCTGTTCGTCGATGACCTCCGCGTCGTGCTCGGCATGATCGTCGTCGGTCCACTGCTCGGAACCTTCACGCTCCTCCTGAACGTGTATCACGACATGGGGACGACCGACCGCGTCAATCCCCGCAAGAAGTACGTTCAGGTCGTGGAGGAGCTGATCGGCGAAGGACTGATGGAGCGCGACACGCTCCTCCTGGCCGCGTTCGGCTTCGCCGCCATGGGCCTCGTCCTTGCCGCCTACGTCTCGGGGAGTCTCGTCCGGTACAGCCCTGGCGACGGAGGCGGCCTGTTCACGTCTCTCGTCGGAACGCAAGGGTTCCTCGTGCTGACGATCCTGATCATCGCGCTTTCGTTCGCCTACTCGGTTCCGGGCATCCACTGGAAAGGCGTCGCCGGGATGGACCTCGTGACGAACATGGTTGGGTTCGGGGTCCTCTGCCCGCTCTCGGGCTGGGTTCTCCTCCGGCCCATCGAAAGCGCGCCCTGGTGGTTCATCGGGACGATCGCTCTGTTCCTCGGGGCACTCTACGCGCCGACGACTGCATCCGACTACGCGGCCGACCGCGCCTTCGGAATCCGCACGATGGCCGTGCGACTCGGCGTGAATCGCACCCTGCTGATCGGCTTCGTCCTCCAGGTCCTTTCGGTCGCGTTCCTGCTGTTGGGCTGGGCTCTCCGGTTGTTCCCGTTCGACGGACCCGCATACTCTGCGATGGCGGATCTGTGGCCGTTCCTGGCGTTGCAGGTCCTGTTCTACGCCGTGTTCACTCGACGTGCGACGGTCGGCCGGATCTGGGCGCTGTTGCTTCTCTTGTCAATCCTCCAGGCGCTCGGCGTGATCCTCATGCTCTGGCGTTTTGTCGGAGAACATGCCTGGTTGCCCTGACCGAGCGAAATGCCCGGATCACCGGGTCGCATCCCCAGTACCCATAATACGTACCAGACTTTCAACCGGTCTGCGCATTTTTCCTTCGAAGGCCCCGATTCTTCCAGGGCCGGAGGGAACGCGATTGCCTGAGGAGAACGATTCGGAGACGCCGGGACCGTGGACCCGGCGGGATTTGGTCAAGCTCGGCCTCGCCGCGGGCGGAGCGGCGGCGGCCGGCGGTCTCGGAGTCGGCCTGGCCGGCACCCTGCTGAAGGCTCCGGCTCCGCCGGTTCACCAACCCCAGACTACGATCCGGTACACCCGATTCCCGACGGATGAGTGGTGGAACGTGCTCGAAGGCCAGCCGGTAAAGGTCACCGATTTCCAGGAATGGCAAGGGGCGACCGGCGTTTGGGATGGTCAGTTCACCGACGGGAAGTGGGTCATCGGGACCGGGTACCCGGTCCTCGTGATCCGCGTGAAACGAGACGACTCGGTCTTCTCAGCACCGACCGACGTTGCGGTTCCGTCCGGTTTCAACCTGTACTACGACGATTCCGCCCGGGACATCCGCATCGTAGTCGTCTATGATCGGTGTGCGCATCTGTGTTGCTATCCCGGATGGCAAGTCGTCCAGAATCCGCCGCCGGCACGGGACTATGTCTCCCCGGCACCGACCTATCAGGTGTTCGGCGTCGATCCGATCTACTGCGTCTGCCATGGGTCGCAGTACGATCCGATGTTGCTCGTCAAGAATTTCAACGACAAGAACGGCGTGGAGTTCGTCGGGCCTTCGCGGGTCCACGGTCCGGCGAGTCGAGCGATTCCGGTCTTCGCAGTCCGCGCCGTCGACGATGTGCTCCAAGGCGCCATGGGGGACGCCCGCTGGTACACGTATTGCTGATTCCCGCGCTCGGGCAGGTGGACAGGGAAGCGCTCGTGTCGAAAGACTCATATAGCCCGCTCCGGTATCTGTTGGAAGACTCGGCAAAGGCGACGAAACTATTCGAGTCACCGTCGCCCGAGTCCGTGGTGGCCGCTTTCGGCGAAGGCCCCGATTTGTGACGGGCCCCCTTCTGATGTGGCCGACACTGTGGAGGTTTGAGAAACCCGTACCCTTTGCGGGTGCGTGCCCTCTCGAACCCGACGTTCGCGATCAAGGCAGAGGTATGTTCGAGCTACCTCGCCAAGATTCCTTTAGATGGCAATAATGTGCGTCGTGCACGATCAACTCCGGTTGATCCTGCCGGCGGGCACCGCTATGGGAGTTCGCTTAAGACATGCGAGTCGAGAGGTGCAAGACCTCGGCGGACGGCTC
>Ga0137396_10000661_pt1 | contig 16887 bp, 9 predicted proteins | sample czc16metaG_FD_108284 | JGI IMG/M metagenome (GOLD analysis project Ga0137396, IMG submission 108284) | Vadose zone soil microbial communities from Angelo Coast Range Reserve, California, USA - czcobulk3.16 metaG | ecosystem: Environmental > Terrestrial > Soil > Vadose zone | place: USA...
AGTGCGTAATAGACTGCCAGGGGATATCCCGGGGCGGCACATCGGAGTGTTCCCAGTTGGCGTAATGGACCGTATGCCAATACGGTCTCGGCTGTGAAAAGAGCAGGGAGAGCGTTGAAAACAAGAGAAGAGTCAGCCCCGATAGTCGTCTCATCTTCTATTCTATCGGGGATTGCATGTGGGGGTTCATCGATGTCAGAGTATTATTAGTTGTCGAATCGCTCATCGTATCGTTGCGCCAGCCTCTCGGCGGGCTATTTCCCGCATTACAGGGCATGGAATCGGGAATACTCCACCTCATGATGGATTCCCAGCAAAGTCCAAATGTCAAAAACCCGATTGACTGGCTACGAAAGCGAAGGAGCAGGAATCCCGGCTTTGGTTCCGACTGAAGCTGGTTGCTTCGGATCGGGGCGGGGTGATCGCCGGGAATTTTGAAAACGTTACTTTCAAAGATAAACCATTCGGGGGTGAATTACAACAGAGAATTCATTAAAAATTGTTCATATGCGCGGCTGGTTTTTAGGGAGGGAATGACGGCAAAACGGGTAAATCAATCTTCGCAAAATAGAACGATCCCGCCCCGACTAATCGGAACGCGGGATCGTTCTCTCAACAACGGAGGCACGGAAGAATTGGACCGTAACCTCTCAATCGAAGGGGCGAATCATCGGCCCCTGAGGTTCACGTTACTTGGCGAAAATCATCCTCTGATGCCCGATATAAGTCCGATCGGGCTTCTGAAGTCCCGTGGCCTCCAGGCGATAGAAATACACTCCGGTGGCGACGATCAGGCCCCTGCGGTCGGTCCCGTTCCACACGACCGACCTCACCCCGGGATCTTCGATATCGTTGACCAGGGTGACGATCTCTTCTCCGAGCACATTGTAGATCCTGAGCAGAACTTTGCTCGGGACAGGGATCGTATACCGGATGTAGGTTTGCGGATTGAATGGATTCGGATAATTTTGAAGGAGAGCATACTCGTCCGGTCCATTCCCCGGGCCCACTCCTGTCGGACTGCCGATCTGCGCCGTGAGCGTGTCGGAACTCGACCCGCTATTGTCGATGAATATAAACTGGGCCGTCTCGAGTTGGGAGGTTGTCGGAGTTGCCGTGACGAGGAAGTGGACGCTCTCGGCCGGGGCGATAACGACATTCTTCGGTGCCATCTTGAAGTTCGGGTTTGTCGATTGTATATCGCTGATCAGCAGGTCGAAATCCCCCGCGTTTGATATCGTGACGTTTCCGGTAACGGAAGTACCCGGTTGAACCGGTCCGAAGACGATGATTCCAGGACTCGCGGAGCCCCGCGGTGAAGCCGCCCCACGGCCGGAAACGAATACCGTATCGGTCAATCCCGACGTGTCGCATACTGTCACGATCAAACCGTTCGCGGTTGTCCTCTGTTGGGGAGTGAACGTTACGTACACGTTCTGCTGTCCGGCCGGTTGCAAGATCGTTGTTGCCGGGCTCGGTTGAAAGAGAGGCGATGAGGATTGGATACTGCGCACCCTCAACGGCGAATTACCGGAATTGCGAATGAGAACGGAATCTTTTTTCGTCAGGCCTATCTTGACCTTGCCGAAGTTTATCGTCCTTCGATTCACCACAAGCACGGCACTGCCTGAAACGGTCGTGAAACCCCAGGGGCCCGCATACGGACCTACACCGGCAGAATTCACCGCACCCACGCGCCAAAAATACCTCGCCCCGTTCGCGAGAGATTGCACGCTATCAGAGGGCGCGGTAAGCGTGGAATCGTCCACGAGCGTCGAAGCAAATGCCGAATCGATGGAAAGCTGGAACCGGTAGGACAAAGCACCGGCGACCGGATTCCACGAAAATCCGGGATTCACCGATTGGCCCGCGGCGTCTTTAGGAGGCGAGAGAAGGAGCGGCGACGCTAACGTGGCCGGCTTGCGCGTGCTCACTGCGAAATTGTCGTAACGGACCGGCGTCGGAAACACACAGGCCCGGAACGCGAAGTACCACTGCGCGCTCGCGTAGGTCGAATCCGTTACGGAGATGACTTTTGTTCCGTTCACAAATCCTTCCATGGTCTGATTATCGGAGAGCACGCGAAACGTAATTTCATCTCCGACATTGACCTCATGGTAGGCGGTAACCAGAGAAGTTGAGACCGCATAACCGGGCCCTACTCTCTGAATCTCGAACTGGTCGGTGCCCGGCTGCTCGAAGAAGCGCAGGCGGTATCCGGTGCCGGTGTTGAAATCCTTGGTGTTCATCCTGCCATAGATGAACAAGGATGTGTAGGTCGAGTTGCCGCTTTTCTGTCTCAGGGTCAGGCTGGCCTCGGTCCCGGCGCCCATCAGAGTGTCCCAAACGACCCCGCCGAAATTCAAATTCGCTCCGTTGACTGTGGGTTGTATCGCGGAAGAAACGATATCCATCGACCCGTTCATTGGAGAGTTAACAATCGAAGCCCACCTTGATCTCCCGGGGAGCGGTCCATTGGGGGCGCTAAAATCATCCCGGAGGACGGCGGGAGCAGGAATCGTATCAGGAGGCGGCGCATTCGTCGTCGTACAATTCCAGGAGCCGGTGAACGGACTGTTGCCATAGGTATTGCTCGCGCAGACTCTCCAGTGATACGTTGTGCCTGCGGAAAGCGGCCCGACGAGTTGAGTGGTTGCTGTCAACGTGGAATCGTCGTACACCATCGAGCCGAAGCCGGCATCGCCTGCTACCTGAAGCCGGTAGGAGAGGGCGCCGCCGGACGGGGACCAGCTCAGGGTCGGGGAAGTAAAGACATTTGTCGCACCATCTCCGGGCGATAGCAGTGTGGGAGCCGCGGGCGGACCGGGAGGCAACGATTTGACATACACTGTCACCGTGGGTGTTGATGCGCTGTTTCCTGCCGCATCGTAGGCCTTCGCCGATAAGGTCTGCGCTCCCGATAGCGCGGCGGTGTTCCATGGATAGGCGTACGGAGGGGCCGTTGCACTGAATGCGACGGCGCCGTTGACGATGAAGTCGACTCTGGCCACACCGACATTATCCGATGCCGATGCTGTCAGTTGTACGATGCCCGTCACGGTGTCGCCATTTAACGGCGACGGAAGCGTGACCATCGGATTCACCGTGTCGGACGGAGGCGGAGGCGGAACAAAACCAACAAGCGCTCTTCCAATTCCATAGGCGGCGGGATTCCTGTTCCAACCAGCGGGCGGACTTGCAATGTATCCTCTTCCGAGACAGAATCCCATCGCACCGCCGAAACCGTTTCTCTTAATGAAGTCGGCCTTGTAATATCCCGTCAGCGTATCTTCGTAGGCGACCGTATGCCCATTGGCCACGAACCATCGCGCTTTACTTTCATCGTCCCACTGAACACCGGCAGGATTGAAGTAGCCGATCAGATCCGACCATTTTCGTATGCAGCTCGAGCATCCGTCGTACACCTGAATGGCATATCCCAAACCGATTTTGTTCCGCGGGATGCCGGCCGAAAGGTACGCATACGCGACCGCGCTGTCGTTGCTCCAGCACGGGTGAGTCGACGAGCGGTACAAAGGAGCTGTCTCCGGAAAGCATTGATCATACCACATCGGGTTTACCTGATCGATATATTGGATACCGGAGGCGATGCCGAACCCGATCACATCGGCCTTATTGGGCATGCACGATACCGTGAGATCGTATTTCTTCCCGGGATTCAATGCCGCAAGCGAGTCGTGGAGCAGCTGCGCCATCTTGCCCATACCGCCGTTGGCCGGATAGCAGCCACCGCCTTCGGCGTCAAAGTCGGCCCCATCATAACCCCAGATTACCATATAGTGTGCAACTGTGCTGGCCCAGGTCTGCATCGCGGTAAGGCCCAATGAACAGACCGTACAGAAGTCGGCATTCTGATTGAAACCGAGGTCAACCATGATTTTCACGTTGTACCGCCTGCCGTAAGACCTCAAGGAATCGCCGATGTGGTACGTCCCGTCGATCTCCCAATTTGAGGGAGCCTGAAAGTAGGGAAAGGTACCATTCGTTTGAGCTCCGAGCGTCTTGCCCGCGAAGTGGATCAGGTGAGTGATGTACTGCCACGGGATCTGGCTGACCGGAATGTCCCCGTGTTCCCAATTCGCAAAGTGAACGGTGTTCCAGTACGCCCGCTGCTGGTGCGGCGCAGTCATGAAGCTCCACGTGGATGAAAACGGACTGGTTCCGGCGCTGTTTGTCGCGCTCACCCGCCAGTAATAGAGCGTGCTGTCTGAGAGCGGCCCGACCGGCTGCGACGTGGATGTGATCGCCGATTGATCGATGACCGCCGTAGAGAAGGATGGGTCGGTTGAAACCTGAAGTCTGTACGACGCTGCACCCGCCGAGGCGTTCCAGTTCAGGGAAAGCATCGGGAACTGATTCGTCGCGCCATTGGCCGGTGACAGAAGCGCAGGCGCGGGAGGCACGACGAAGGTTGTCGTAAAATTGCAGACTATGGAATAGGCGCTCGCCGCCGCGTTGTTGCGCGCGTTTACACGCCAGTAGTATTTCGTGCTGTTGGAAAGAGAAGCCGCCAGTCTCGTCGTATCCACCAGCGTGGTATCATCGACGATCTTGTTTGCGAACAGGTTGTCGGTCGCAAGCTGGAACCGGTAGTTTGTCGCGCCCGCCGAACTGCCCCACGTGAAGGTGACTGTCGTGGCCTGTCCGGTCACATTATTTGCCGGCGAAATCGGCGCCGGGGCCGGAGGAGCACCACCGCTCACGATGTATCCCACGCCGGTTCGCGAGCTTGTGGCAATGGGCCGGCCGTTCTGCCAGTCGATCTCAAGCATTTTCCTTGTGTTCTTGAGGGCCGGAAGCGTGGCGACTGTCGTACGCGTCGAGGTGTTGATCACATCGCCCGCATCCCCGACATAAACGAAACGCCCATCAAGGCTGTGATGGATCCAGCCGTCTTTCAAGCAATCGTACGCGCAACCCGATTCGTTTCCCGACATCGCGTTCACGAGCTGGATGTCGGCAAGTTTTGTCGGGGCGATATTCCGGGAAACGCCGCTGACATCAAAGACATGCACATAGCTGTTGGGCTGGTCGATGACGTAAACTTCTTTCTCATCCGGCGAAAGGGAGATCCCATGGCTCGGGGCCGATGCACACCCGCTTCCACACGTTGTCTTGGACCATCCCATCGTCGTCAGGTCGACCGTGTAGACGACCTGGCCGGTCGTCAGGTTACACACCTGAAAGCCCAGGAGGCCGGTGATTGTCACGAAGGCGAACGTCTCCGTCCCGTTGATCGTAAAGGGGCGAATGCCGCTCATGAACTTTCCGGCCTTCTTGATCACCTGAAACGTCGTCGTGCTTGCGACGTACAATGAATCATTGCCGGCGTTGTTAATATCCCGGTCTCCAAGGTACACCCGGGATCCATCGAGGCTCACGACGGTGTTGTGAGGGCCGTATCCGCCTGTCGTAATGACGCCTTTCTCGCTGCCGTCGGATGTATTCACGACATACCATTTGCCGTCTGAGGAGAGCTCTCCATCGGGCATAAAAATCGTCGTCCCATCCGGAGACATCGCATGACTGTCGATCCCGTGGGTGTAGCTCCGATTCCAGCCGATCCTGTCATTGATAAGGTCGTACTGTAAGAGGGATCCATTCCCGAATGTTCCACCATCGCCGCCGTAGCTGATATAGAGCATTCCGCCGGTGGGGCTTACCGTTACGCCCCGGGTGCCCGTCGTGGTCGGCACGCTTATCGATTTCACAAGCGCGTGTCCGCTGTCGATATCATACACGTTGATCCATCCGTCGGGAAAAACGTACTCGTAGCGATGGTATCCCGGATTCCCGGTGGCGGAAGCTCTGACGTAGACAGTCAGAGGCGAGGTTGCCGCCGTATTACCCGCGGCATCGTATGCCTTCACCGATACCGTCTGTGGTCCGGTCAGCCCGACGGTATTCCAGGAGTAGAGGTACGGCGAGACTGGGTCGGTGAATGCGACGGAGCCATTGACGATGAATTCAACCTTGGTCACGCCGATATTATCAGACGCCGTCGCTGTCAGCGCCACAATGCCGGTGAGCGTGTCTCCGTTGAGCAGCGACTGAAGTGAGACGACCGGTTTCACCGTGTCGACCGGGGGCGGAGCCACGTTTCCCAATAACGCCCGTCCGATTCCATAGGCGGCGGGGTTGTTGTTCCAACCCGGGGGCGGATTTGGAATATATCCCCTTCCGAGACAGAACCCCATCGCTCCACCGAACCCCTTCCGCTTAATGAAGTCGGCCTTGTAATATCCCGTCAGCGTATCCTCGTAGGCGAGGTTTACGCCGCCCAACGAGTACCAGCGCGCCTTGCTCTCATTGTCCCATTGGACCCCGGCAGGATTCACAATTCCATTCAAGAGCATCGACGAAATCTGCTGACCGAACTTGGCGTAGCAAGTATTACATCCTGTATAAACCTGTATAGCATAGCCCAGGCCGATCTTGTTCTTCGGCACCCCCGCGTTGAAGAATTGGAAAACCATCGCGCTATCATTTGACCAACAGTGATGAGCCGAGGATGGATACAGTGGCGAAGTCTCCGGATAACACTGGTCGTACCACATTCCGTTCACCTGATCAAGCCATCCACCCGCAACAGCCTCAGGTACGTGCCAGCCCGTCACGTCGTACGCGTTCATCATGATGGACGTGGTGAGATCGTACTTCTTTCCGGGATTTTTTATTGCAAGAGAATCGTGCAATGCTCTCGCAAAATTGGCGATGTTCGCATAACATCCCCCACCTTCAAGATCGAAGTCCGCCCCGTCGTATCCATACTGAACCATGTAATTACTCACAGTCTGCGCCCATGTTGCGATTCCACCACTTGCACGTTCCACCGCGCAGAACTGTCCCGACTGGTTGAAACCGAGATCGAGAAGGAACTTCACCCCATTCTGTCTGGAGAGGGTGTGAAGCTGTTGACCATAGGCATCCTCGTATCCTGACGGGGCCTGGAAATAGGGTGGGCTCCCGTTTGTCTGCGCTCCGCCCGTGCTGCCGGCGAAGTGGATCAGGTGCGTGATGTATCTCCATGGGATTCCGGTTGCGGGAATGTCACCATGTTCCCAATTGGCCAAATGAACTGTATTCCAATAGGCTGGCTGCGATTCGACTGCGGAAACACCTAACAAGAGCAAAATCACCATCCCGTAAAGATTTCTCATCATCCGCTCCTTGTGATTTTAGTCTGTACATCTTAGTGGAAAGGCCCGGGCCGGCAGTTCCGGTCAGCTTTCCGGTCTCGCATACTCTTCAGAAATTGCCCCCAGATGCCTTCCGGATAGGGAAGTTTGCGAGGCTGACGGTGCTCGATTTATCCGAATTTTCGCCGACGCAGAAAATAAAGCAGTTTCGGGTGGTGTATTCCACCCGCCGATGAGGAAAGTCACACGACTAATGGAAAAGCTCTAGGTGAGAGGGAGGATGGTGACGAATAGCACAGCAAGAAATGAGCGGTGAAGGGGGACACAATCGAAGAGCGCTATCACGTTCGCATCGAGTGCGGGGGAGTGGAAAAATCGCCCGGAAGGAGCAGGCGGAAGAGCTGGCGGGTGAGGGGTCAAAGAAATAACTGGGTGCCGGTCCCGCTCGACTCGGCTCGGTCCCGGCCTGCGGGACATGGCGGGATCAGCGCGAATTCAAGCGCAGTCCGGAACGGTCGGGGAAGAGCAGGATGAAGCCAGAACGGGTGAAAACGAGCGGGATGGGGCCTAAATGGATACTACGGACGCGAGCTCGAGGGTCGCGGCTTGATAAAGGCGAACTCTGCCTGGAGAGGCGATGTCACGTCATTCTCTTCACGGATATCCTCCAAACTCACCCTGAAGGTTCTGATGGCAATTCCGTGCCCCCGCGTCGCGTCGACCATCCGCTGCATAATTTCGGGATGCACATTGTCTTCTGCAAGGATGATTTCGTTAATGGTCATTTTCCGGAGCAGCCGCGGGAGTTTCCAGTGGCCCCCGAAGATCGGGTAGCCGCTGAGCCGCTTTCCTTCCAATCTCGGGTCCTCATCGAGAAATCCCACCGGCTTGAGGTGGATGTGGTCATCATTGAGAATGGTCTGGACGATAGCCATCCCCTTCGGGTGAGCGCCGTAAATCAGCACCTTCCGTCCGCCGTTCTGTTTCTCGACGCGCGACAGATAATTCAGAATATGGAAGGAAATCCGGGAACCGAGAACGAGAGAGAGAAGAACATAAAAATCAAGGATGATCACGTTGGCGTTATACGAATGCCAGGACTGGGGCGAAAGGGTGAGTCCGACCCAGGAAACAATTGCCGCGGCGGCGCACGTCTTGAGCACTTTCAAAAGGTCGCCCATCGCAAGCTGGCGGAACGTGGCTTTGTGCAAACCGCTCAGGCTGATGACAGAGATTTGGAGCACGCTCACAAGGGCGAGTGTCCGCGCGAACGGCAGGTCGATGCGAAAGAACATCTCGGTTTCGCCGGCCAGCAGAAAGGCAATGCAGAAGGAGCAGACGACAAAGGCCAGATCCAGAAAACCCTGGAACGCGGTACTGGACATTAAGGGCCACTCGTAGAGCGGAAGCAGTGCGCCGTTTCTGAGGACCGCCATCTCCCGGTATTGCAGTTGCCTCACGCCGATGAAGGTGGCGATGCCGATTGCGATCATGATCGCCGAGGCCGTGAAATCGTTGCTCAGGGTAATCGCGAGGGCGCAGAGTCCGAATAAGCAGGATACCATGTAGAGCAGCAATACCACGTTCCGATGAGACAAGCCGCGCGCAACCAGCTGATGATGGATATGTCCGCGGTCGGGCAGAAAAATCGACAGCATCTTTTTCATCGCCGATTCGGATTTTCCTTCGCCGGGGAAAACCGAGCGCAGGAGCCGGCGAGTCATCGATAGAAACGTGTCCATGATGGGCAGTCCGAGGGCCAGAAACGGCACGATGAGTGAGAAGGCGGCCGATCCCTTGGTCGAGCTCTGGATCGAGAGAATGGCGAGCGTAAATCCGAGGAAGAGACTGCCGGAATCTCCGAGGAAGATCCGGGCTTTATTAAAATTATATCGCAGAAATCCGAGCACCGAACCTCCCAGGACCAGCGCCATCGTGGCCGTGGCAAGATCCCCCTTCATGAATGAAATTGTAAAGATCGTAAGCGAAACGATGCAGGCGACGCCCGATGCCAGGCCGTCGAGGCCGTCAATCAGATTGAATGCATTTGTAACCCCGACGATCCAGAGCAGTGTGACCGGAAAATCGAGAATGCCCAGGTTGAACAGATCGGCGCTCAACGGCTGGGTGACGACGGAGATCCGAAATCCCGCAAGATAAACGATCGTCGCGGCAAGGCATTGCCCGATGAGTTTTCGGCCCGGTGAGAGCGGGCGAAGATCGTCCCAAATGCCGAGCGCAAGAACGAGCGTCAGCGAGGCCACGAGCATGACGACGCGGTGCGGGTCCATCTGCTGAAATGCGTGCAGCGTAGGATAGAGATTCACCGAAACGATCAGCGACAGGCAGAAACTGATATAGATTGCGATCCCGCCGAGTCTCGGTATCGGGTATCGATGAACCTTTCTCTCGTTCGGTTGATCGAGCGCGCCGACCCGCGTGGCAAATTTAATCACCAGGGGCGTGATCAGCAGTGAAATCAGAATGGGGATGAAAAATATGTCGTAATGTGGAAATCTCATTGTGGTCCCTTCCCTTTGTCAACCAGAGGGATTCGCGGATCAAGATTCAATTCGTATTCGAGCAGCTTGCTCGAGAGCGTTTCAACGCTCATCCCCAGTTGCGATGCTACCTCGCTCCGGGTGGTGGAGGTCTTCAGCGCATGCTCGATCATCAGTCTTTCCAACGGCTCTCCGTGCAGCATCCCGCGGGTCTTCAATGCTTCGCCGTTCTGGCGGTTCCGCCGGATCAGGTACATGGGCAGGTGACCGGGCTGGATGTACTGATCGGCGCACATGATCGAGGCATACCGTATGGCATCTTTCAATTCCCGGATATTGCCCGGCCAGTCGTACATCAGGCAAGTATATAACGCCGCTGATGTGATGGCTTTGGCCCAGTGCTGACTGCTTCCGGGGGATTCTGAAATGAACTTCTCTATGAAAAACGGTATGTCCCCCGGCCGCTCGCGCAGGGGAGGAAGATTAAGCAGCACCGGGGTGATCCGGTAGTACAAGTCGCTTCTGAAGTTCTTTCCGGTCGACGACTCTCCGTAGTTCTTATGTAAAGAGGCAATGACTCTCACGTTCGGGGTGTTCTCATCGTACCCGCCCACCCTTCGAAAGTCCTGATACTCCAGCATTCGGGCGATCTTTGCGATGATTCCTGCCGGGAGTTTCGCGATCTGGTCGAAGAAGATGGTTCCGCCGCTTGCCTGTTCGAGGGCGCCGCTGCGGACCTTGATCCCGGAAAGAGTAAGGACTTCGCTCCCGAAGATTTTTATTTCAAGATCGCGCTGGGGGAGAGCGGCGCAATCCACGCGGACAAACGGGCCCGCGCTGCGGCCGCTGCATCCGTGAATCATCCGGGCAATCCATTCTTTTCCGGTGCTGGGTTCTCCGGAAATGAGCACACCGAGGTCGCTCACGGCGATCCGCTCAACGGTCTGCAGAATATGCTGCATCATGACGCTCCGGGGAGCGCCCGACAGGAGCCGTTCAGTGGAACTCTTTTCGTAGTGCGGCATAATTTGTGCGTGTGGGCGCGAGTTGTTTACCAGAAGCCGATTGCCAAGGACACATCGTAGGTGCGATCCGTAAGGTGGCTGGGAGCGGTTGCGTAATCCAGCTTAAAGCGCCCCAATGCAATGCCCAGACCATACCTCGTAGATCCGATAGCGGGATCCGTCCGGTACACATAGCCCACTCGCAGGGCCAGAGACGCCGTCGGGAGCCACTCCACACCGCCTTTATAGATCAGGCCGGTTTCCGTGAATAGCTTCTCGTTTGCAATGGAAAGTGTCAGCACGGGTTTCTTGAATTCAGAAGGATACCGCAGCGTGGCGCCGACCTCAAGGCTCCGGTGCAGGTTCATGGAGTGCAGGAGGGTCATCGAACCGTCATAACTGTATTCAATCGAGGAACCGACATCGTTCAGCGCCGCCCCGTAACTAACTTCCTGGGAGGGGGAATAAAAGATACCCACCGATCCGGAAATGGCCCACAGGTTTGACAGATCTCCACGCCCATAGCGCACGTCGACCCTCCCGCCCATCGCAAGAGTGGGAAGCAGTTCCTGCGCGTACGCGAGGTCGTAGCCGTACTCGACAACCTTAAACTCCGAGGGGGACGAGATGCTCTGGAGATACCCGCGGTGGTGCATGATGAGCCCGATTGAAATGACTTCCCCTCGCTTGATCCGGAACGGGGAGGCGATGCTTTCGATCATCATGCCCTTGGATACATTCATCGAATGGTTCATGACGAGCGAATAATTCTGTAGAAATGCCAGGGCCGACGGATTCCAGTACATCGAGGTTACGTCGTAGGCGTCCGCCATGAACGACTCGGCAAGGGAGCTCGCTCTCGCCCCGCCGCCGTACGCCCGCGCACTATAATCTTCAAATCCCTGACCGAGGCAAACCCCGTTCAGGATGATGCCCAGGACCAGAACCGCTGTGCCGTGCATCGACCTCACCGTAAGGCTTCCGGGCCGTTCGCCGATGTCAATTGAAAACTCTGAAAAAGCCGAAGATGAAGATCGCATCCCGCATGAAGTCGGACAGTTCTCTGACGACGTTTCCCTTCTTCGGGACAAACACGGTATCACCCGGCCGGATTAACGGGAGTGCCTCGATGTTTCCATTTTCGATGTAGGATGTAAGATCAACCTCGACCGGTTCTCTTGTCGCGCCGCGCCGCAGAATCTTGATGTGGCGCAAATCGGACTCGGGGGTAGTTCCTCCCGCCGTAGAAAGAATCTCGAGAAGCGAGACGTCGTTCGTTATCGTATATGTTTCCTGCCTCGACACGGCTCCCAGGATGGCTACTTTCTGTGCAACGCCGCTCGATACCGTCACCGTCAGCTTCACCTCGCCTTGAATGTACTCCGCAAGTTTTTGACGCAGATTGTTGCTGAATTGCAGCTTCGTCAGGCCGGCCGCGGAGAGCTCCCCGATCAGCGGAATGGCGATCGATCCGCCCTCCTTCACATTTCCCGTGGCATTGAACTCCGGGTAACCCCAGACAGAAATCTGAATCTGATCTCCCTGTCGAATGACATAATTATCGGCTTGCGCTTCGGCCTGAATGTTTCTGCTACCCGATCGCATGATCTGGGTGAAACTTTCTTTCGTGATATCATCGGAGGCGCATCCCGACCATAATCCGGCGAAAAGTGCACAAGTGACAAATGTGAGAGCGATCTTCATTTAGTATAGAGGAACGTTCGAGGGAGTGAGCTCCCACTCATTCGGCAAATAACGTGCCAGACCGAAGAGGGGCGAAATGACCGTTTCCAGATGCCTCACCGGCGTTTATCCAGGCCAGCGACCGATCATCCGGGACCGGCCGATCTAATGCTCTGCTTCACATTTCTCCAACAATCAGGTAAATGGCGACGACCGGAACAAAAAGTGGGAAATTCTTACACACATTTGCCTCTGATATCTTCGGAGTGTGTAAGAATTACCCGCTTCTCCTCCCTCTTTGATTGTAAGCGGCACGGAGTTCCGCGCCTTCAACGTCGGCAGTTTTAATAGTGCTCCTTTCCGTCTCAATTTAGCGTGTAAAAAGGTGGCACATTAATTGCGCATGACCGGGCAGACGTTCTTATACTGTCCCATTCAATTCATCCCGAAAAGAAAGGTTCTACATTGCGCCCCGCTCAACTGACGCTGCGCGAGTTAGTCGCAGTATTTCGCCGCCGGAGGAAATATTGGCTCATCCCGGCGATCATCGTTTCAATCCTCAGCATTTTCGGCGCCATCATTCTTCCCAGCAGGTACGAGTCGTCGACGACGATCCTCGTCCAGCGCGACGAGATTCTCAACCCGCTGATCAGCTTTGAGATGGCGGTTACCATCGCATCCGAAGACCGGCTGCGGACGTTCAACGAGGTCATTTACAGCCAGACGACCATCCAGAGATTAATCGACACGCTTCACCTCGGCGTCAAGAACGCTACCGAGGAACAGCGGCAGTCTCTGGTTGATGTCGTGAAGCGCCAGATCGCCACTGAACGGAGGGGCTCCGATTCATTCAGGCTCCTGTATACCGACACGGAGCCGGTTCGCGCCCAGAAGGCTGCGGAAATGCTGTCGAATTTATTTATTGCGACGATCCTGCAGGTCGAAGGGCAGCGGAATGAGAATACGGTCAGATTCTTCGAGGGCAAGCTCGAGGAAATCCGGCAGAAGTTCGACGCGAGCCAGAAACAGGTTGTTTCCAGGCTGAGACAACAAATCGACGTCATGCCGGCGGAAAGCCGTGCGGCGTACGGGCAAATGGATGCACTCGAGAGGCAGCTCAATGAAGTCGACGCGCGCATTAAGAGCTATCAGCAGGAGTTGATCGTGCTGCGCACCTCTCCCGAGGCATTCCGCACAGACAGCGGGAAGCAGGCCCTCTACGACCTCCAGCGAGCGGAGATTCCGTACGTGGGCGATCTTCGAGCCCTGATGACAAAGTACGACGATTATATCAGAAGATATACCGTCAAGTACCCCGAGGTTTCGAAGCTCGAGAAACAGATCGCCGATCTGCTTATACGCATGCAGAGCTCGCTGCAAAGCGAACTCGCCAAACAGAGTCCGCAGCGATGGGATCTCGAAAGGCGGCGCACGATGCTCGTAGAGGAAATCAAGCAATCCTCCATCAGCCAGCACGTCAACGAGGACAAGTCGTCGGATTACGAGATCTACCGAAAACTGTACGACGAGATGAAGGTCAAACTCGAACAGGCGCAGACCACACGGGATCTGGGGAGCAGGGCCGCGAACCAGTTCATTATTCTCGACCCGGCCCTCGTTCCGGTCCATCCGTCGAAGCCCAACCGCCCGCTGATCGTCCTCGGCGGGGTTTTTTTCGGGCTGTTCATCGGATTCGTCGGGGCCATCATTAAGGAGATGGTCGATACAACCGTCCGCGTGCCCCACGATATAGAAATATACCGGAAGCCGGTCATCGCATTCATCATCGAGGGCGACGAAGGTCAATCCTTCTGAGCGTCCGACGCATCCCCCCTCAAAGAAATTTCAAGTAATCGGAAGAGAGTTGAAATGGATCAGGATCCCAAAATAAGGCCGGAGAACACCGAAACGGAAAGCGAGGGCAAGTCCGCTCCCAAAGGCAGCGACAACCGCCTTGTCCGGCTCATTAAATCGATTGTGGTCAACCCTGAAAAAGGCGGACATATCGACGACAGCGTCGTCAAATTCCAGTATTACAATTCTTTCAATTATTCACTCCTTCCGCAGGGACAAGACAACGTAAGCCTCACGCTCGGGATCACCAGCGCAAAGAGAGGCGAGGGAAAAACACTCGTCGCCAGCAACCTGGCCGTCTCACTCGCGATGGGCTCCCAGAAGAATACGGTTTTAATCGACCTTCACATCTCCAATCCGCGCCTCCACGACGTTTTCGGAGTTGCGGAATCTCCCGGGTTGATGGAAGCGCTCAGTAACGGGGAAATCCACGTCTCGCAGACTCTGGTGGACCATCTCTCGATTCTCAGCGCAGGCAAATGGATGGGACGCCAGTTGAGTTTTTCCCAGCCCCGGACGGCCGAAAACATTCCGGCCCGTTTTTTCGCCGAGCACTCTCTGGGCCTCGATCAGCTCGCGTCCTTCCGCGACGTGATCTATTCGCTGGAACAGGAATTCGAATTTATCATCGTCGACATGCCGTCGATGGAATCGGAGGAAGTGCCGGTTCTCTATGCCAACCAGTTAAACGGATTGATTGTCGTCATCCAGAGCGGCAAGACCAAGCAGGAAGACCTCGACGCCATGTTTCACAAAGTGAACGAGCGCCAGGTTCTCGGATTCGTCTTCAATCGCTTCAAGAATACCCAAGACTAAGGCGGCGTCCCCCCGATGCTCACCCTGGACGGGACAATTTTCATGCTGATGGTTGCGATCCTGATCGGGAAAAAGACGCGCCGCTATACCCTGTTCAGTTATTTCCTCATTGTTCTGATCGCCCTTATTGAGGTTGGCCTGGTTCTCTACGATATGTACACGATGCCGATGCCAAAAATATGACCCCGGATCCGAAGACTGCCATCGCAAAATTCGGACCGCTTCGCACGGCTCCGGCCCGGCCGGACGGACGAAGCCCGGTTCGGGGGCGGGATAAGCTCCTTGCGGGCATTCTGATCATCCTGGTTCCGCTCCTCGTTTCCACCGTCCTCATCCTGTCGTACGGCGACCTCCTCGCCTGCGTCGCCGTGATCGGAGCGCTCGCAGTACTCGCGATCACGTTTTATCGGATTGACTGGGGGTTCTACATCTTTATTGCGGTGGTTCTCGTCCTCGACCAATATCCGATTCCGGGGATTCAGACGTTTACGACGATGGTCCCGTATTTTCTGAATCTGAAGGAAATCGGTTCAATGGAATCCGCGGGATTCGCGGTTGTGAACGTGCTGGAGCTTCATCTTCTCTTTATTTTCCTGGTCTGGTTCGTCATGCTCGCGGTTCGAAGGGAAACAATGCTCAGTCACGTTCCCGTGTGGGCCGTTGCGCTGATTTTTCTGGGCGCGCTCGCACTGTCATTTGTGCACGGTATGCGAATCGGCGGCGATTATCTCGTGGCGCTCTGGGAGCTCAGGGCCCTGTGCTACTTTCTGATCCTGTATTTCTTCGTACCGCAGATCATCCAGACAAGGAGCCAGGTGCAAACCCTCATGTGGATCGTCATCGGGGCGATCTCGTTCAAGGCGATTCAGGCATGCCAGCATTTCGCCGAACTCGGCTTTACGTTCGCGGGGCTGCCGACGCTCACCAGCCATGAAGACCCGGTCTTTATCGTCACCCTGATCATCTTCCTGTTCGGGTTATCGGTGTTCGGCGTTCGCAACGGACAGCATCGCGCGTTGAAACTCCTTCTCCTGCCGCTGTGCTTCGCCTTCGTGGCCGCGCAGCGGCGTGCGGCCTATGGCGCCTTCATTGCGACCACCATCGCGTTCCTGGTCCTTGTTCCGAAAAGGCCGCTCCTAAGGTATGTAAAGTTTATCGTGCCGGTGATCTTCTTACTGGCGATCTATGTCGCAGCATTCTGGAGCAGCGAGAGTCAAATCGCCTCGCCGATCCGGCTTTTGAAAACATCCCTGTCCTCGGACCAGGAAACGGCGGCCGACCGGTATTATTCGAATCTGTACCGCGAGTACGAACGCTACGACCTCGCGATGACGGTGCGCCGGGTGCCAATCAAGGGGACCGGCTTCGGAAACATGTATGACCAGCCCATCTGGCTGGAGAGGATGCCGATGTCCTTCACATTGAGGTCCTTCATACCGCACAACGAATTCCTGTGGCTTGTCGTGAAGATGGGCGCGATAGGCTTTTTCACTTTTTGCCTTTTTTTTACGGCCTACACGTTCTATGCCTCGTCTGTTTTCTCCCGGTTGACAGATCCCTACCTGAAATCGATCTGCGCGGTGATCGTGATCGTCGGTATTGACCAGATCTTCGTCTCGTATTTTGACCTTCAGTTGACGTATTACCGGAACATGGTTTACTTCGGAACCCTCATGGGGCTTTTGCCGGCGCTGGAAACGATCGACCGGGAGCAGCAAGCGCCCGTTCTTCCGGAAACCGCATGAGCGATTCCATGACAGGGCGAATCCCGCAAGGCGGGATGGTTCTCCTTGACACACGGATTGATAACATCGACGGCCGGACAGCGCTTGAGCGGGTTCTATCGTACGCCAAAAACGGAAACGGCGC
>Ga0137396_10000664_pt1 | contig 16837 bp, 22 predicted proteins | sample czc16metaG_FD_108284 | JGI IMG/M metagenome (GOLD analysis project Ga0137396, IMG submission 108284) | Vadose zone soil microbial communities from Angelo Coast Range Reserve, California, USA - czcobulk3.16 metaG | ecosystem: Environmental > Terrestrial > Soil > Vadose zone | place: USA...
ATCGGGCGTGAAGGACGGCTTCGAGCGCAAGCTCGAGATCGTGGGCATCGGCTACCGCGCTCAGCTCCAGGGACGAGCGATCACGCTGGCGCTGGGCTACTCGCACCCCGTGATCTTCCCACTGCCGGAGGGCATCACGGCGGACATCGAGCGCCAGGTGTCGATCACCCTGCGCGGCGCGGACAAGGCCCTGCTCGGCCAGACCGCCGCGAAGCTCCGCGCGCTCCGCAAGCCCGATCCGTACAAGGGCAAAGGGATCAAGTACTCGGACGAGGTGATCCGCCGCAAGGTCGGCAAGAAGGCGGGAGCGGGGGCCAAGTGATCACGAAGGAACGACGTGCTTCGCGAGACATCCGGCACCGGCGCCTGCGCCGGTACGTGCGCGGCTCGGGCACGCGGCCGCGACTGGCCGTGTTCCGCAGCCTGAGCCACATCTACGCCCAGCTGGTCGACGACGACGCGGGGCGGACCTTGCTGGCGGTGGACAGCCGGAGCAAGGAGTTCCGGGCGCGTCAGCCGTCAGGAGGCAACGTCGCCGCCGCCAAGCTCGTCGGCGAGCTCCTGGCGGGCAAGGCGAAGGCGCAGGGGATCGAGCGCGTGGTGTTCGATCGCGGCGGGTATATGTATCACGGACGAGTGAAGGCGCTCGCCGATGCGGCTCGCGCCGGCGGCCTGGTCTTCTAGGAGAAACGAGTGGCCGAAGCGAGGATCGATCCGAGCGTGCTCGAGCTGAACGATCGCGTCGTCTCCATCAACCGCGTCGCCAAGGTCGTCAAGGGCGGCCGCCGGTTCTCGTTCACGGCGCTGGTCGTCGTCGGTGACGGGCGCGGCCACGTGGGCGTCGGCCTCGGCAAGGCCCACGAGGTGCCCGAGGCCATTCGCAAGGCGGTCGAGCACGCCAAGAAGGACCTCATCTTCGTGCCGCTCAAGGACACGACGATCCCCTGCGAGATCACCGGGCACTTCGGCGCCGGGCGGGTCTTCCTGAAGCCGGCGGTGCCGGGCACGGGCGTCATCGCCGGCGGCGCGGTGCGGCCGATCCTCGAGGCCGCGGGCGTGCAGGACATCCTCACGAAGACGCTCGGCTCCAACAACCCGCACAACGTGCTCAAGGCGACGATCGACGCCCTGCGGCGGATCAAGCGCCTGCAAGATCTGCACGCCGCGCGGCGACGCGGCGATGGCGCAGCCGCCCCCGCGGAGGAGACGGCCGTTGCCCGACAAGAAGCTTAAGGTCACCTTGACCAAATCGATGATCGGTCTGTCGCCCAAGCAAGAAGCGACGGTCCGGGCGCTGGGACTCCGCCGGATCCGCCACTCGGTCAGCCACGATGATTCCCCGTCGGTGCGCGGCATGATCGCCAGGGTCACCCACGTGCTGAGCGTGACCCGTGAAGCTTGACGAGCTGCGCCCGGCGCCGGGCGCCACGAAGCGGCGGAAGAAGATCGGGCGCGGCCCGGGCTCGGGTCACGGCAAGACCTCCACGAAGGGCCACAAGGGGCACAACGCGCGGTCGGGAGGCGGTAAGGGCGGCGGCTTCGAGGGCGGGCAGATGCCGCTCTACCGGCGGTTGCCCAAGCGCGGCTTCGTGCCGTACGGCGGCAAGACCTCGTACGCCGTCGTGAATCTGGAGTCGCTGAGCGGGTTCGCGGCGAACGCCGTGGTCGATCCCGATGGTCTCGCCCAGGCCGGCCTCATCAAGCTGAGCGGGCGCTCGCGCGTCAAGATCCTCGGCGCCGGCGACGTCGCGCACGCGCTGACCGTGCGCGCACACGCGGTGAGCGAGTCCGCGCGCGCGAAGATCGAGGCGAAGGGCGGTCGGGTCGAGACGCTCCCCGAGCGGGTGCCGGCTTCGTGATCGAGAGCCTCCAGAGCTTCCAGAACGTCTTCAAGATCCCGGAGCTGAAGCGCCGCGTCATCATGACCGCGGTGCTGCTGGTCTCCTACCGCATCGGGGCGCACGTGCCCACGCCGGGGATCGACGGACACGCGCTGGCGCAGTTCTTCGACCAGGTCCAGGGCACGCTCCTCGGCATGGTCGATCTCTTCTCGGGCGGCAATCTGAGACGGCTGTCGATCTTCGCGCTCGGTATCATGCCGTACATCTCGGCGTCGATCATCTTGCAGCTCCTCACCGTCGTCGTTCCGGCCCTCGAGCGACTGGCGAAGGAAGGCGAGGCGGGCCGCAAGAAGATCACTCAGTACACCCGGTACGGCACGATCTTGCTGTCGGGTATCCAGGCGCTCGGCATCGCCTACGGGCTCGAGAGCATGCGGAGCCCCAACGGTCTGTCGATCGTGCCGGTGCCCGGCTGGGGATTCCGCCTGCTGACGATGGTCACCCTGACCGCGGGGACCGCGCTGATCATGTGGATGGGCGAGCAGATCTCCGAGAAGGGGATCGGCAACGGGATCTCGCTGATCATCTTCGCCGGCATCGTCGTCCGCCTGCCGTCGGCCATCAGCGCCTCGTACACGCTCATCTCGACCGGCGAGCTGAAGCTGATCGTCGTCGCCGCGATCGTCCTGGTGATGATCGGCGTGACGGCGGCGGTCGTCCTGATGCAGGAGGGTCAGCGAAAGATTCCCGTGCAGTACGCCAAGCGGGTCGTCGGCCGGCGCGTCTACGGCGGCCAGTCGACGCACATCCCGCTGCGGATCAACACCGCCGGCGTCATCCCGGTCATCTTCGCGTCCTCGCTGATCCTGTTCCCGGCGACCCTGACGCGCTTCGTGCCGCATCCGTGGATGCAGGCGATCTCCGATGCGATGTCGCCGGGTCGCCTCTTCTACACGGTCACCTACATGGCGCTGATCGTCTTCTTCGCCTACTTCTACACGGCGATCGTGTTCAACCCGATCGACCTGTCCGACAACATGAAGAAGTACGGCGGGTTCATCCCGGGCGTACGGCCGGGCAAGAAGACGGCCGAGTACATCGACCGGACCCTGACGCGCATCACCTTGCCGGGCGCTCTGTTCCTGGCGCTGATCTCGGTGTTGCCGGACTACTTGATCCGATGGTTCAACGTGCCGTTCTACTTCGGCGGCACGAGCCTCCTGATCGTCGTCGGCGTGGCGCTCGACACCGTGCGGCAGATGGAATCGCACCTGCTCATGCGGAACTACGAGGGCTTCCTGAAGAAGTCGAAGTCGCGCTCGAGCGTATACGGGAGTTGAGTGTGCGAGTCGCGTTCCTCGGACCTCCGGGCGCGGGCAAGGGCACGCAGGCCCGCGATCTCGCGCAAGAGTGGGGCGTGCTCCATCTGGCCACGGGCGATTTGCTGCGCGAGGCGGTGGCGGCCGGCAGCCCGCGCGGCCGCGAAGCCAAGAGCTACATGGATCAAGGCGCGCTCGTCCCCGACGACGTGATCATCCGGATGATGGCCGAGCGCCTCAGCGCCGCCGACGCCGGCCGGGGCTTCATCCTCGACGGCTTTCCGCGGACGATCGCCCAGGCCGAAGCGCTCGCGCGGCTCTTGAAGGATCTCGGCCAGACGCTCGACGCGGTCGTCTACTTCGACGTCTCCGAGCCCGAGCTGCTGCGCCGGCTGACGGGACGCCGCGTGTGCCGCGCCTGCGGGCACTCGTATCACCTGACGTCGAATCCGCCGAAGCGCGCGGGCGTGTGCGACGCGTGCGGCGGCGAGCTCTACCAGCGCGACGACGACGCCGAGGCCACCGTGCGCAACCGACTGGACGTCTACCGTCGGCAGACGGCGCCGCTCCTCGACTACTACCGCCAGCGCAATCTGCTCGCGCCCGTGTCCGGCGAAGGGCCGCTCGCGACGATTCGGGACGCGATCCGGGCGGCCGCGGGAGCTGCGCGGTGATCGTGCTCAAGTCGGCGCGCGAGATCGCCATCATGCGGCGGGCGGGCCACATCCTGGCCGGTGTCATGGAGCGCCTGCGCGGCTTCGTCCGACCGGGGATGTCCACGCTCGATGTCGACGAGGACGTCGAGGCGTACATCCACCGCGAGGGCGCCGCGCCCGCGTTCAAGGGCTACCGGGGGTTTCCGGCAACGGCGTGCATCTCGATCAACGAGGAGGTCGTGCACGGCATTCCATCCGCCCGGCGCAAGATCCGCGAGGGCGACATCGTCGGCCTTGACCTCGGGTGCATCGTAGAGGGGTACTACGCCGATTGCGCGTTCACCCTGCCGGTCGGGACGGTGCCGGCCAACGTGCAGAAGCTCCTGGACGTCACCCGGGAGAGTCTGGACCTGGGCATTCAGGAGTGCCGGCCGGGCCGTCGACTCTCCGACGTGTCGCACGCGGTCCAGTCGCACGTCGAGGCCAACGGGTTCGCGGTCGTGCGCGCGTTCGTCGGTCACGGGATCGGTCGGGCGCTCCACGAAGAGCCGCAGATCCCCAACTTCGGCGATCCAGGCCGCGGCCCGCAGCTCCGGCCGGGAATGGTCCTCGCGATCGAGCCCATGGTCACGATGGGAAGCTGGGAGGTCCGGATCCTGGACGACGGCTGGACGGCCGTGACCCAGGACGGGAGCCTGGCGGCGCACTTCGAGCACACGGTGGCGGTGACGGACAACGGCCCCGAAGTGCTGACGAGCCTCAGTGGCCAGTCGGTGCCGACGGCCCCGGCCGGTCGAGGGTGATGACCAAGGAAGACGCGGTTGAAGTCGAGGGAACGGTGGTCGAGCCCCTGCCCAACGCGATGTTCCGCGTCGAGCTCGAGAACGGCCACAAGGTGCTCGCGCACGTCAGCGGGAAGATGCGGATGAATTTCATCCGGATCCTGCCGGGCGACCGCGTCAAGGTCGAGCTGTCGCCGTACGACCTGACCCGGGGCCGGATCACCTATCGGTTCAAGTAAGAAACTTCGGTGGACGTGGAGACAGGGACGCGATGAAGGTACGACCGTCGGTCAAGGTGCGCTGTGAACACTGCAAGATCGTCAAGCGTCAGGGCGTGACCCGGATCATCTGCAAGAATCCGCGGCACAAGGCCCGACAGGGATAAGCATCTCGGGGGGGGCTTTATGGCACGAGTGGCAGGAGTGGATCTACCGCGGGAGAAGCGGGGCGAAGTCGCGGTCACGTACATCTACGGCCTCGGGCGGTCGACGGGCCGTCGCGTCCTGCTCAAGGCCAACGTCGATCCCAGCAAGCGGGTGAAGGCGTGGACCGACGACGAGGTGAACCGGATCCGCGAGATCATCGAGCGCGAGCTCAAGGTCGAAGGCGACCTTCGCCGTGATGTCTCGATGAACGTGAAGCGCCTCATGGACATCGGAGCATATCGTGGGATCCGTCACCGGCGCGGTCTGCCCGTGAGGGGCCAGCGGACCCACACCAACGCGCGCACGCGCAAGGGACCCAAGCGCGGCGTGATGGTCAAGAAGAAGGCGACGGCGGCGCCTTCGGCGCCCGCGGCGGCCCCAGCGGCGACAGCGGCGCCGAAGAAGGCGGGAGCGTAAGGCATGGCCGAAGAAGCGAAACCAGCACCACGGAAGAAGGGCGCCAAGAAGCGCGAGCGGCGCGAGGTGCGCACGGGCATCGCGCACATCCAGGCGACGTTCAACAACACGATCGTCACGCTCACCGACCGGATGGGCAACGTCGTGTCTTGGTCGAGCGCGGGCAGCGCCGGGTTCAAGGGCTCGCGCAAGAGCACGCCCTTCGCCGCCCAGACGGCCTCCGAACTGGCTGCGCGCAAGGCGATGGAGTACGGCCTGAAGCAGATCGAGGTCTTCGTGCGCGGCCCCGGGGCCGGGCGCGAGGCGGCCATCCGTTCGCTGCAGGCGGCCGGTCTGGAGATCACCGCGATTCGCGACGTGACGCCGATACCGCACGACGGGTGCCGCCCGCCGAAGCGGCGGCGGGTGTAGGGGGCGGCCATGGCGCGGTATCGCGACGCGAAGTGCCGGCTGTGCCGCCGCGAAGGCATGAAGCTCTTCCTGAAGGGCGCCCGTTGCTTCACCGACAAGTGCGCGATCGAGCGGCGCAACTATCCGCCGGGCCAGCATGGGCTCAACCGCGGCAAGCTGACCGCGTTCGGCGTGCAGCTCCGCGAGAAGCAGAAGGCCAAACGGATCTACGGCGTGCTCGAGAGCCAGTTCCGCAAGTACTTCCAGTGGGCGGAGGCCGAGAAGGGTGTCACCGGCGAAAACTTGTTGAGGCTCCTCGAGCTGCGGCTGGACAACGTCGTCCACCGGCTCGGGTTCGCGGCCTCGCGCCGCGAGGGGCGGCAGATGGTGGCGCACGGCCACTTCCAGGTGAACGGCCGCAAGGTGTCGGTGCCGTCGTTCCTCGTCAAGGTGGGGGACGCGGTCCAGCTCCGGTCGACGTCGAAACTGCAGGCGCGCATCGACGACAACGTCAACGCCGGTCGCGGGCAAGTGCCCCAGTGGCTGGAGCTCGATCCGAACGAGAAGAAGGGCGTCGTCAGAAGCCTGCCGTTGCGCGACGACATCCAGATCCCGGTCGCCGAGCAGCTCATCGTCGAGCTTTACAGCAAGTAAGGAAGGCTATGCCACGCATTCCATTTCAGAGGCCGAAGAAGGTCGAGTGGGAGATTCTGAGTGACCGGTACGGGCGGCTCGTCGCGGAGCCGTTCGAGAAGGGCTATGCGCTGACGGTCGGCAACTCCCTCAGGCGGACCCTCCTCGCGGTCGTGCCCGGCGCCGCGGTGTCGTGGGTGCGGATCGACGGGGTCAAGAACGTCGAGACGAAGATCCCCGGCGTCAAGGAGAACACGGTCGACGTCCTGCTCAACCTCAAGAAGCTGTCGATCCAGGTTCCGTCAGGGGAAGCCAAGGTCCTCCGGATCGAGGTGACCGGACCCAAGGTCGTGACGGGCGCCGACGTGCCCGAGACCGACGTGGAGGTCGTGAATCCCGAGATCCACCTCTTCACGATCGAGTCCAGCACGCGGGTCACCGTCGAGCTCGGCGTGGGCATGGGCCGCGGCTATGAGGCGGTCGACCGCGCCACGGTCGGAACACCGGCCGGAGCCCTGGCACTCGACGCCGCCTACTCGCCGATCACGCGGGTGTCCTACAACGTTGAGATGTCGCGCCTCGGGAAGATCACCGACTACGAGAAGCTCGTGGTCGAGGTATGGACCAACGGTTCCGTGAGCCCGGACGACGCGCTCACGCGGGCCTCGACCTACCTGAAGGAGCACTTCCATCCGCTGGCCGCCGGCGTGCCACGCGAGGACGAAGAGGCGGAGGGCGCCGAAGGCGAGGCGTTCCTGCGCGACGCCCTCGGCAAGACGCTCGAGGAGCTGGCGCTGCCGGCGCGCGCGATCAACGCGCTGAAGAACGCCGAGCTGAACCTGGTGGTGGACCTCGTCCAGAAGAACGAGGGCGACCTGGAGCACGTGAAGAATCTCGGCGAGAAGTCGATCGACGAGATCAAGACCGCGCTCGCCGCGCTCGGCCTGTCGCTCGGCATGCGGATCGACCCGAACGTCCTGGGGGCGCTCGGTCGCGGTAGTGTGAGGTGAGCCCTTCAATGCCTCTGAGACACCGCGCGGTCAGCAGGATCGCAGGAGGAGTCACGCGATGAGGCACCGGAACGCCGGCTACAAGCTCGGCCGGCTCACGCAGCACCGGTGGGCGTTGTTCCGCAACTTGCTCGTGGCGCTGTTCCGTCACGAACGCATCACCACCACCGACACGAAGGCCCGGGCGGTGCGCGGGCTCGCGGAGCACATGATCACGCTGGCCAAGCGCGAGAACCTTCACGCGCGGCGCCAGGTTCTGTCGATGGTGCCCGACACGGAAGTCGTCGGCCGGCTGTTCGACACGATCGCCGCGCGATTCGCCGACCGGAACGGCGGCTATACCCGGATCATCAAGGTCGGGCCCCGTCCCGGCGACGCGGCGCCCATGGTGTTCCTCGAGCTCGTGGACCGCGCCGAGGAGCCCAAGGACAAGGACAAGAAGTCCGAGAAGAAGGAACGCACGCCCAAGGGCGAGGCCGGCGCGACCGGACGACGCAAGCGGAAGGAGAAGGCCGCCGCGGCGTCGGCGTAAGACCGATCAGAGCGCGGCGACGAGCCGCGCGAGCTCCGGCTGCTCGCGTCGCGCCTCGGCGACGTCCGCCTTGAGGAGCCGGAGCGCTTCGGGAACGTGCTTCAAGAAGTACTTCTTCCCCTTCACCTCCGACAGAAATCCGTACGCTCCGAGCGCTTGCATGTGGCGCTGGAGCCGGCAGGCGACGAGGCTGCCCAGGAAAGCCTTGTCGTCGAACGCCCGCGCGCGATCGGCTTTCATCTCCTCCAGGTAGTAGGCGAGCAGACGCTCGCGCATCCCGTCGTCGAGGCGATAGTACGGATCCCAGAGCACCGACGCGATGTCGTAGGCCGGCGGCGCCATCCGCGCGCCCTGATAGTCGATGATCCGAGGACCGCCCGCGTGGACCATGATGTTCTGACACTGGAAGTCTCGGTGGATGATGACCTTGGGCTCGTGGAAGACCGATTGCGCGAGCCGATGGAGGCCCTCGTCGAGGGCGGGCCTGTTCTCGATCTCGAGCTTGCGAAGCCCTCTGACGAACCGGTCGAGGAAATACGTCGTCTCCCACCGGAGATAGTCGTAGTCGAAAATCCGCGCTTCCAGGAGCGGGCACTCGTTGACGTGCGCGGTGGCCGTCGTGTGGAGCGTCACCAGGCTCCGGAGCACGTCGCGATACATGCTCTCGATGCTCTCGTGATCGCGCGGGAGCTTCAGATACGAGTAGAGCGACGTGTCGCCCAGATCCTCGAACAGGGCGCGCTTGTCGGCGTTGTCCGCCGTCAGGAGTGCGGGCACCGGGACGGTGTGCTGCGCGAAGAACCGGGTGTAGGCGAGATGCCGCTCGAAGTCCGGATCCTCCGGGCGGCATTCCATGAGCACCGCCGTCCAGCCGTTGTTCCGCACGCGGTAGTAGCGGCGGTCCGAGCCGCCGAGCCCGACGAGGATGGCGTCGGACCACGCGGACGAATTCGCGTCCGACGTCGGGCCCCGTCCGGCTGCGGTCCGAATCCGGAAGTGCCGCGCGAAGAACGGATCGCCCAGCGAGACGCGCTTCTTCTCGGCCGCGTGAACCGACGGCTGCATGTCGGACTCGGCGAGCGAGATCACGTAGTCGGGTCCGACGATCGTGTTCTCGTGCTCCCCTGAAGTGTCGGCGCCCGGCATCAGAAAGCAGTTCCGGACGCGCGCTCCGTCGCGGACCTGACTGCCGGATTCGAGGACGACGTAGCCGTCGATCTCGACCTTGCCGCAGCGGGCCTCCGGGCCCAGGTAGACGGTCTCGCCACTCTCTCGAAGCGCGTCGAGAACGCCTCGCGCGTAGGTGGCGGGATCGCCGACGTCGTTCCAGTACGCGCCGCTCACGTCCATCGCCCGGACCTTGAAGCCGGCCTTGGACGCCGCGACCCACGCGACGGTGGCGTGGGAGACCCCCTCGGGCAGGAACCGGAGGATCTCCGGTGAATACACGGCGATGCCGGTGTAGGCGACCTTGTCGGCGATGTGGGTCGGGTCCGGTCGCGACGCTCCTGGATTCTCGACGTCCAGCACCTGACCCTGCTTGTCGATGACCACGTTGCTCAGGTGCGGCAGTCGGTGGCACACGAGGGTCGCGGTGTTCCCCGAGGCGAGATGCTCCTCGACAAGCCGCCCGAAATCGATGTCGAGGAGGATGTCCGAGTTGTGGACGATGAACGGCCGGCGCGAGAGAAACGATTCCGCGTTCTTGAGCGCGCCGCCGGTGCCGAGGATCGGATCCTCGGGAAAAAAGACGATCCGGTCGCTCCAGGGCGAGGCCGCCGCCCACGCGCGCAGAAGCTCGGCCTTCCAGTGCAGGTTGATGCCGATCTGGCCGTCGCACACCCGCGTGAGCTTGTTCAGGATCCGCTCGATGATCGGTGTCCCGAGGATCGGCAGGAGCGGCTTGGGCAAATGACTCGTGATGGGCCTGAGCCGCTCGCCGAACCCTGCCGCGGGAAGGAAGACATCGAGGGGATACCGATGCATCCTCACGAGCTTATCGCTCGTCGGCACCCAAAGCACCATGAAACCGAAACGTGTCACGACGCGGGCAACGAGGGCCGCGCGACGGAAACGGCCCTCGTTGCCGTCGGCGCGAAACGGCTATTTCACGTTGGCTCGGAAGAACGCCAGGGTGCGCGTCCAGGCATCGGCCGCGGCCGCCTTGTTGTAGACGTCCGCCCGCTCGTCGTTGAAGAATCCGTGGTCCACGCCCGGGTAGATGCGGAACTCGGACTGCTTGTCGGCCTTCTTGATGGCCGCGTCCGTGTCCTTCGCGACCTGCGGCGTCACGAAGCCGTCCTTTTCCGCGAACAAGCCGAGCACCGGGCCCGAGAGCTTCGTGTAGTCGGGCTTCACGTTCGGGTGAATGCCGTAGAAATTGACGCACGCGGACACCGAGGGGTTGAGCGTGGCGGCGTACAGGGCCAGCTGGCCGCCCATGCAGAAGCCCACGGCGCCGATCTTCTTGGTGGACGACTGACCCAGGAGATACGTCGCCGCGCCTCGCAGGTCGCGCTCGGCCTGCGAGATGTTGAGCGCCATGAAGAGCTTACCGGCGCCGTCGGGCTCGCTAGCTGTCTTGCCGTGATACATGTCGGGCGCCAGCGCCGTGAAGCCCTCGGCGGCGAACCGATCGCACACGGTCTTGATGTGGCCGACGAGGCCCCACCACTCCTGGAGTACCAGCACGCCCGGCCCTTTGCCGGAGGCGGGAGTCGCCAGGTACCCGGCGGTCTTGCTGCCGTTCGACGCGAACTCGACCATTGTTCCAGCCATGCTCGGACTCTCCTTACGGTGAAATGTGGGTGCCGACCGGCACGATCTTCACGGAGACGACGCGCCGGGCGTCCGACTCGAGGACGGTGATCGAATAGCCCGCAATCTGGAACTCCTCGCCGGCCCGAGGGATCCGGTGCAGGGTCGCGAGCACGAGCCCGGCGACGGTCTCGTAGTCGCGCTTGGGGAGACTCCAGTCGAGCGCCTCGTTCAGCTCGTCGATGTTCGCGCGCGCGGCGACCCGGTAGCTGCCGTCGGGCAGGCGCTCGGCCGGCGCGGCGGCCCGGTCGTGCTCGTCGTGGATGTCGCCCACGATCTGCTCGAGGATGTCCTCAAGCGTCACGACGCCGGTCGCCCCGCCATATTCGTCGACGACGACGGCCATGTGGGTGCGGTTTCGCTGCATCTCGCGGAGCAGATCGTCGATGCGCTTGGTTTCGGGCACATAGTAGGGCTGACGCTTGAGCTCGTCCAGGGTCTTCACCGCGGCGCCGCGGCTCAGGATGTCCTTCGCCCCGACGACGCCCACCACGTTGGTCTCGCGCTGGCGGTAGATCGGCACGCGGGAGAATCCGCGCTCCAGGATGAACGCGACCGCCTCGCGCGGCGTGGCCGACTCCGGGAGCATGGCGACCTCGACCAGCGGCACCATGACCTCGCGCACGGTCGTATCGCCCAGATCGAAGATCTTGTCGATCAGCTGGGCTTCGATCGTCGTCACGTCCGCCTCGCCGGGCTCGAGCTGGAGCAGCGCCTTCAGCTCCTCGCGCGAGACGAAGGCGCGCAGGTCGCCCTGACGCGCTCCGAAGGTACGCAAGATCGCGCCGACGAAGAAGTTCGCGAACGACACGAACGGCACGAGCAGGACGGCCGCCCAGGTCAGCGGCCGATAGAGCCTGAGGATCAGGCTGGTCGCCCATTCTCGCGCGATCGCCTTCGGGATGATCTCGCCGAGGACCAGCATCACCGGGGTCAAAAGGATCGTCACCACGATCGGCGCCATCCCGCCGAGCATGGGCAGGAGGGTCCACGTCACCGCCGAGGCGGCCACGATGTGCGAGATCGTCACGCCGATCATCGCGGTCGACAGCACACGCTCGGGCTGGCGGAACGCCTCGAGGTAGCTTTGCGCCGTGCCGCTGCCTTCCTCGGCGAGGTGTCTGAGCCGGAGGCGATTGGCGGCGATGAACGCCATCTCGGCCGCGGAGAAGAACATCGTGAGGACCAGACACAGGATGGCCAGCCAGATCAGGCTCACGCGGCCGCCTCCTTCGCGGGTTTCTTCAGCGACACCAGGACCTCCACGATCCGCGTCCGCTCCACTTTCTCCACCGTCAGCTGCAGCTCGGCCGTCTCGGCGCGCTCGGCCCGACGCGGGACACGCCCGAAGAGGTCGAGGACCCAGCCGCCGACCGTGTCGTAGCCTTCGTTGGAGATCTTGAGGCCGGTCGTGGCGTTCAGCTGCTCGATCGCCAGCTTGCCGGCCACTCGATAGGTCGTCGCGTCGACGCGCTGGATCAGTCGCTCCGGCTCGTCGTATTCGTCGGCGATCTCGCCGACCAGCTCCTCGAGCAGGTCTTCCAGGGTGACGAGGCCCGCAGTGCCGCCGTACTCGTCCACCACGATCGCCATCTGGACCCGTTTGGCCTGGAACTCCTGGAGGAGCGCATCGGCGCGCTTCGATTCCGGCACGAAGTACGGCGGGTGCAGGTGAGCGCGCAGGTCGAAATCGGGAGGCAGGCCTTCCATGAAGGGCAGCAAGTCCTTCGCATACAGGATGCCCACGATGACGTCGATCGAGCCCTCGTAGACGGGTACGCGCGAGTGCAGGTGCTCGCGCAGGGCCGGCAGGATCTCGGCGGTGGGTGTCTCGACGTCGAGGCACACCATGTCGGTGCGCGGCACCATGACCGACCGCACCTGGGTGTCCTCGAGCTCGAACACCTTGTGGATCATCTCGCGCTCCTCGCGCTCGACGACGCCCTCGCTGGCGCCGACGTCGACGAGGGTCCGCAGCTCCTCCTCGCTGAGCATCGCCTGCTCCATCCGACCGCGACTGACGATCCGGACCATCAGCGCGGTCAACCCGGCCAGCGCGGCGCGCACCGGCGCCAGGGCCACGCCGAGCCAGGCCACCGGTCGGCCCGCGACGGCCAGGAACCGCTCCGGATACGTGACCGCCAGGGTCATCGGCAGAACCTCGCCGAAGGTCGTGAGGACGAAGACCAGCACGACGATCTCGACGAATACGCCGACGGTCGGACCGAAGATGCTGTCGGCGATCATCGTCGCGATCGCGGCGGCTCCGATGTTGATCACGGTGATTCCCACGAGCAAGGTCACGAGCAGCTCGTGCGGCCGCTCGATGAGCGCCTTCGGCGCGCCCTCGGGCTCGGCTTCGTCCTTCGCGGTGACGTGTCGCAGCCTGGCACGGCCGAGCGAGAAGTAGGCCGCCTCCGCGCCCGTAAGGATCGCGGAGCAGACGATCAGCACGCCCAGCAGGACAAGCTTCCCGCCGATGCCGTCAGGCACGGGCGCGCCCCGTCACGAAGTGCTCGAAGCCCGATCGGACGGATACGGCCTCCCCGCAGGCGTCGAGATATCGGATCCCCTCGGCGGCGCGCGTCATCTCGCCCACCGCCGTGAGCTGGGTTCCCGTCGCGCGCGCGAGGCCGCTGGCCAGGCGATCGAACGCCTCGCGCGAGCAGGTGAGCAGGAGCTCGTAGTCTTCTCCGCCCCCCGTGGCCCAGTGGAGCGTGTCGCGCCCGAGCGCCAGCGCGACCGCGTGGACCGAGGCCTCGATCGGAATACGTTTGAGGTCGACTCGCGCGCCGACGCCGCTCTCCTCGCAGAGATGGCCGAGGTCGGTCGCGAGGCCGTCCGAAAGATCGATCATCGAGGTGACTCCGCCCGCCTCGGAGAGCCACTGCCCCTCCCGCGTCCGGGGACGCGGCCGCAGGTGGGCCGCCGTCACGTCGGCGCGCGCGTCACCGGGGACGCTCGACAGCGCGGGCGTGGCTTCAAGGAGCGCCAGGCCGGCGGCGGAGCGTCCGAGCGATCCGGTGACGGCGATCACGTCACCGGCGCGCGCCGTCGACCTCATGAGCGGCGCCCGGACGGCCTCACCGAGCAAGGTCACGTTGACGATCCAGCCACCGGGAGAGGCCGCGGTATCTCCGCCGACGATCGCCACGTCATGCTCGGTTGCGAGAGCCTGGACGCCGGCAAAGAAAGCCTCGGCCTCATCCACGGCGACGGTCTCGGGGCACGCGAGCGCGATCAGCCCCCACCGGGGCCGTCCACCCATCGCGGCGATGTCGGAGACGTTGACCGCGAGCGCCTTCCACCCGATATCGGTGGGCGTCGCCCAGCGGCGGCGAAAGTGCACGTCCTCGATGAGCAGGTCGGTCGTCGCCAGGAGCAAGCTTCCTGCGGCCGGCTCCAGCACCGCGCAGTCGTCGCCGATTCCGACCCGAACCGCCGGTGCCCGCCGGGCCGCCCGCCGGATGATCTCGATCAGGCGTCGCTCGGTCGTCGCGGGTTGACTCATCCGGACAGGAAGTTCCTCAGAAGCTGCTTCCCCTCGATCGTCAGAATCGACTCGGGATGGAACTGCACACCCTCGACGGGATCGCGCCGATGGCGAAGGCCCATGATCTCGCCGTCCTCGGACCAGGCCGTGACCTCGAGCGCATCGGGCACGGTCTCGCGCAAAACCGCGAGGGAGTGGTAGCGCGTGGCGACGAAGGGGTTACCGAGACCCGCGAAGACACCGCGGCCGTCGTGACGGATCGCCGAGGTCTTGCCGTGCATCTGCGTCTTCGCGCGCGCGACCGTGGCGCCGTACGCCTGACCGATCGACTGGTGCCCGAGGCAAACGCCGAGAATCGGCGTCGTGGGGCCGAGCCGCCGGATGACGTCGAGCGATACGCCGGCCTGGTCGGGATTGCCGGGTCCCGGCGAGATCACGACGCGTTCGGGCTTGAGCGCGACGATCGCGTCGCAGGTCAGCGCGTCGTTGCGCACGACCTCGAGCGTCGCTCCCAGCTCACCGAGATACTGGACGAGGTTGTAGGTGAAGGAGTCGTAGTTGTCGATGACGAGGATCATCGTTCCGTCCCTGCCGCGAGCCGGAGGGCCAGGATCATGCCGCGGGCCTTGGAGCTGGTCTCGAGCCACTCGGTCTTCGGATCCGAGTCGGCGACGATGCCGGCGCCCACCTGCACCGAAGCGCGCCGGCCGTCGCACACGATCGTGCGGATGGTGATGCAGGAATCGAGATTGCCCGAATAGGAGACGTAGCCGACGGCGCCCCCGTATGGACCCCGCTGGGTCGGCTCGAGCTCGTCGATGATCTCCATCGCGCGGATCTTCGGTGCGCCGCTCAGGGTGCCGGCCGGGAACGACGCCTGAAGCACGTCGAGCGCGTCGCTTCCGGACCTGAGCTTGCCGGTCACGTGACTCACGAGGTGCATCACGTGCGAATAGCGCTCGATCTCCATGAATTCGGTGACCTTGACCGAGCCGAGCTCGGAGACGCGCCCGACGTCGTTGCGCCCGAGGTCGACGAGCATCACGTGCTCCGCGCGCTCCTTGGGGTCGTTCTTGAGCCGCTCCTCGATCTCGCGATCCTCGGCCTCGGTGGCGCCGCGCGGGTGCGTCCCGGCGATCGGTCGGAGATCGACCCGATCGCCCTCGACGCGCACGAGCACCTCGGGGGACGAGCCGACGATGGACATCGGGCCCAGCCGGAGGAAGAAGAGGTACGGAGACGGGTTGACCGTCCGGAGCGCGCGGTAGACGGTGAACGGGTCTGCGGTGAGGCGGCAGTCGAGCCGGCGTGAGAGCACGATCTGATAAGCGTCGCCCGCGGCGATGAATTCCTTGGCCCGATGCACGGCGTCGACGAACTGCGCCTCGTTCATGGTCGAGGTGAACCCCGCCTCGCCTTCGGCCAGGAGCGGCGCTGCAGCCGGGAGTGAAAACGTGGCGGGCGCCCGCGCCGGACGCGACAGCTTGGCGAGCGTCATCCCGATGCGGACCGCGGCTCGATCGTACGCGCGGTCCAGTGCCGCCGGGTCGTGCCGCTCGATGACCGCGTTGGCGATGACGAGCAGCCGGTGGCGGAGGTTGTCGAACACGAGCAGGGTATCGGTGAACAGGAACACCGCGTCCGGCAGGCCGAGGTCGTCCTCGGTGGTGCGCGGCAGGCGCTCCATGTGGTGGACCATGTCGTACGCGAGGAAGCCGACCGCGCCGCCCTGGAATCTCGGCAGTCCCGGCACCGCCACGGGCTGGAACTGCTTGAGGAGATCGCGGACGGTGGCGAGCGGGTTGCCCTCCGGCAGGCGCTCGGTCCGGCCGTTGCGGTTGAGCGTCAGCCGACTGTTCTTCGCCGTCAGGACCATCAGTGGATCCGCCCCCAGGAACGAATAACGCGCCCACACCTCGCCGCCCTCGACGGATTCCAGCAGGAACGAGTACGGGCCTGGACGCAGGCGGAGATAGGCAGAGAGCGGCGTGTCGAGATCGGCCGGAAGCTCTGCGAACACCGGGACAAGGTTGCCCCGTGCCGCGAGAGCTCGGAACTCGTCCCGGCTCGGAGAAAGTGACGGGATGCCTATGCCGGCGGTACTGATGCAGACCCCGTCGGGGGCGCGCTAGGCGAGAGCGTCCAGCTTTGCTTGGAGCTTGGCCTTGGGTACCGCGCCGATGACCTGATCGGAAACCTTGCCCTGCTTCACGAACAGGATCGTCGGAATCGAGCGGATGCCGTAGCGTGCCGCGAGCCCAGGGTTCTCGTCGACGTTGACCTTGGCGAGCGTCACCTTGCCCCCGGATTCTCTGGCGAGATCCTCGAGGACGGGCCCGATGGCGCGGCAGGGGCCACACCATTCAGCCCAGAAGTCCACCATCATGAGCCCGGCTTCACGGGTGATTGCCGCATCGAAATTATCTTCGGTCAGGTGGACGGTCTCGGGGTTGGCCATGTGCGGTCTCCTCGGTAAAAAGTCAACGGCTACGCTAACATGGCCACCCCGCCGGCGCAAGCCA
>Ga0137396_10000666_pt1 | contig 16815 bp, 11 predicted proteins | sample czc16metaG_FD_108284 | JGI IMG/M metagenome (GOLD analysis project Ga0137396, IMG submission 108284) | Vadose zone soil microbial communities from Angelo Coast Range Reserve, California, USA - czcobulk3.16 metaG | ecosystem: Environmental > Terrestrial > Soil > Vadose zone | place: USA...
AAAAATCTGTGGAAGAAGCCGGACGCGCCCTGCTCGCGCATTTTGGCTGCTCAGCGGTGCTCATCACCCGCGGGAGAAAGGGCATGAGCCTCATCGAAGAGAGTTCGCCGCGCGTTTTGCACATCCCCGCGACCGGATTTGAAGTCACATACGCCCGCATCGGCCAGCCCGGCATAGACCGCACCGCCGGCGGCCGGCAAGTCTTCGACGTCACCGGAGCTGGCGACACCGTCCTAAGCGTCCTGGCGCTCGCCGCAGCGGCAGGCGCTCCTCTTCCTGACGCAGCCATTCTCGCCAACACCGCTGCGGGCGTAGCCGTCAGCAAACTCGGCACCGCCATCGTCACGCCCGAAGAACTAACCCACGCCCTAGACGAAATTCACCACTAGCAACGCCCAAAGCATTTTTTTGAAGTTACGGCGGGAAACTAAACGATTTCTCCTCCGTATTCATCCACACAGTCACTACGCGCGTCCTGCGGCTCTTCTCCGCATCGGTCGCCTCCGGCATCGGCGAGAACGGACTCACCGCGACTTCCACCACAACGCTGTTGATTGAGCCCTCTGGCCTGCTTATCTTCATGATCTTGTAACTCTTCACCGGCCCGTAGTATCCGTGCGGTCCCCAATCCGTCAAAAAGTCCTGCAAACGGTAGCTGGGCGCCGCTTTCCAGAGTCGATAAGCGGTATTCGTATCTCCGGCCACCAGTGCATTGAAAAAACGTTGGGCCGCCCGCTGCTCGGGGTAGTACCGAAACGCAAAGTAGATCGCCACGGCGGCCAATATCACCAGCGCGCCCGCCACAAATTTCAATGGCCGCGATTTACTGGAAGTTTCAGCCGGCGGTTCGAGAAGGGTCATCGACCATCTCCGCAATGCGAGCGTAGCACAGCGCAGTCGCTATTGTTTACCTGAGCCTCGAAGGGCGCGCGTCAACGCCGACAACGCGCGGACGTGAATTCCCAAGGGAAATAGCTGATGGGGAGTGTTCAACCGCGGGAAGTCAAATCCTAGCTATGTCTCCAGCGCCCCGCCGGCGCCTTCCGGCAATTCAATCTGATATTTCGTGCGCGCCTTCTGCGCATGCTGCTCCAGCGCCAGCGCTATCAGCTTGTCGATCAGCTCACGAAACGGAATCCCGCTCGCTTCCCACATCTTGGGATACATACTGATGGACGTGAAGCCGGGAATGGTATTCGCTTCATTCAGGAAAATCTTCCCGCCCTTCTTCTCCAGGAAAAAATCCACGCGCGCCATGCCGCTCAATTCCAGCGCGCGAAACGCCGCCAGCGCGAATGATTGAATTTTCTTCACTTGTTCCGGCTTCAGCTTCGCCGGAATCAGAAGCTGTGTTCCTTCTTCCAGATACTTCGCTTGGTAGTCATAAAACTCGCGGTGCGGCACGATTTCGCCCGGAATCGACGCTGCCGGCTCGCTGTTCCCCAGCACCGCCACTTCAATCTCGCGCGCCACCATCGCCCGCTCCACCAAAATCTTCATTGCGAATTCGGCCGCTAGATTCAGCGCAGGAGCAAGCTCCTCCCGCGAATGCACTTTGGTCATACCCACGGAAGATCCCAGCGTGGCCGGTTTTACGAACACCGGATACTTGAACCTTCTCTCGATGCTGCGCTGAACCTCTTTCGGCTCCTTTTCCCAATCCGCGCGCTGCACCGCGATCCACGGCACCACTGGAATCTTGGCGACCTGCAGCAGGCGCTTGGCGACATCCTTATCCATTGCGATCGCCGACCCCAACACGCCCGCGCCGACAAACGGCAACCCCGCCAAATCCAGCAACCCTTGAATCGTGCCGTCTTCCCCGTACGTTCCGTGCATCACCGGAAAGACCACATCCAGCCGCTGCCCGCCGCCGCTACCGTCCAGCCGCACCAACGCCGCATCCGTCGGGTCCGCCGTCATCATCACGCGCTGCCCGCCCTTCAACACCTCAGGCAGCATTTTCTGCGCCCCCGCACCGACTAGCCAATGTCCTTCCTTCGTAATCCCAATCGGCACCGCCTCGTATTTGTCCGGGTCCATCCCGCGGATCACCGACGTCGCCGAGGCCAGCGAAACCTCATGCTCACCGGAGCGCCCGCCAAACAACACACCAACCCTCAACCGTTTCTTGTCTGTATTCACGCCGATTATTTTTCCAGAAAAAGCCGCAACCCTGAAGGGCGGACCCACATCATGTTTCCAGAATCAGAAAGGTTCGCAGCTGCACTGAAGAACCGTTTCTCTTGACTACTCACTGCCCGCTATTCGCCGCCCACATTCTTTCAAAGAATCTTTTTACCTAACCCTGAAAGCACCAACTCCACTCCCAACAGCGCCGTGCGGTTATGCTCATCGATAACGGGATTGATCTCCACAACCTCCAAAGACACCATCGCCTCCGTATCCGCAAGCATCTCCAAGGCCAGATGCGCTTCGCGATACGTCACGCCGCCGCGCACTGGCGTGCCGACACCCGGCGCGTCCGAAGGATCGACAAAATCCATGTCCAGGCTCACGGAAATCCCGTCCGTGTCGTCCATCGCATACTTCAGCGCGTCGCTCATCACCTCGCGCATCCCGCGCTCATCGATGTCCCGCATCGTGAAAACGTGCACGCCCGATTTCTTCGCCAGCTTCTTCTCCTGCGCGTCCAAGTCGCGAATCCCCACCAGCGAAATATTCTGCGGCTCCACTTTCGGCTTGAACCCTTGCAACTCTACCAATTCCGTAGCCCCGTAACCCATGGCCGCAGCCAGCGGCATGCCGTGCACGTTCCCCGAAGGCGACGACTCCGGCGTATTGATATCGCCGTGCGCGTCCAGCCAGATCAAACCAATCTTCTTTTCCTTCTTCCTAAAGTAGCCCGCCACTCCTGACAACGAACCCGCCGCAATCGAGTGATCTCCGCCCAGCACGACTGGCAGCATGCTCTCTTCCAACGATTTTTCCACCATCGCCGCCAAATCTTTACAAGCGTCCGCTATTTCCGCCAGATACTTAGCCCGCTTTTCTCCATAAGACATCTCTTCCGGCTGTTTCACCGAAATATTCCCAATGTCCTCGACTTGGTGTCCCAATTGCTTGATCCGCGCCTGCAGTCCCGCCACGCGCAGCGCCGATGGCCCCATATCCACACCGCGCCGGCTCGCCCCCAAGTCCATGGGCACACCAATGATTCGTATTTTCTGCGCCATAAGTCTGTTCCTGGATGGTGACGGTTATCGGCCTATGTCGGCGGATCGTCTTTCACGAGTCACCAGTCACGAGTCACTAGTCACGGCCTTAAGGATATACCCGGTAAAGCATGCGCGGGAACGGAATCACTTCTCGAATGTGCTCCGCCCCGCAAATCCATGCCACCGTGCGTTCCAGTCCCATGCCAAATCCCGAATGCGGCACGCTGCCGTAGCGCCGCAAATCCAGATACCATCGGAACGCTTCCACCGGCAGGTTGTGCTCCCGCAGGCGTTTCACCAACAGATCGTAGTCATGAATGCGCTGGCTTCCGCCAATAATTTCCCCGTAACCCTCCGGCGCGAGCATGTCGAACGCCAGCGCCAGGTCCGGGCGCTGCGCATCCGGCTGCATGTAAAACGCCTTGATCGCCGCAGGATACCGGTGCACCAGCACCGGGCGGTCAAACTCATTCGAAATAATCGTCTCCTCGTCTCCGCCGATATCATCGCCAAACTTCGCCGGATTCCCGTGCTTCTGCAGCACCTTAATGGCATCTTCGTAGCTGATTCGCGGAAACGGCGGCTTCACGTTTTGCAGCTTCGTCGTATCCCGCTTCAGAGTCTCCAGTTCGCGCACTTTATTCTTCAGCACCGACTGCACAATCGCGCTCACCAATCCCTCGCCGAGCGTCATCACCTCATCCAGCTCGACGTACGCCGCCTCCGGCTCCAACATCCAGAATTCGGTCAGGTGCCTCCGCGTCTTCGATTTCTCCGCGCGAAACGTCGGCCCAAACGTATACACCTTTCCCAACGCCATCGCTGTCGCTTCGATGTACAGTTGCCCGCTCTGCGTCAGGTAGGCCTTTTCGTCATCGATGTAATTCACTTCGAACAGCGTCGATGTCCCTTCGCAAGCCGCCGGCGTAAAGATCGGCGCATCCGTCAGCGTGTAATCCTGACTGTCCATGAACTCCCGCGCCGCGCGTTCCGCCTCCGCGCGAATCCGCAGAATCGCCGCTTGCCGCGGCGTGCGCATCCACAAATGCCGGTGGTCCAGCAAGAAATCTACGCCGTGCTCTTTCAGCTGTATGGGAAACGGCGTGCTCTCCGGGACTCTCTGCACCACATGAATCTTGCTGACCCCCATCTCGTATCCGCCCGGCGCACGCTGCTCCGCGCGAATCTTTCCCGTCACAATGACACTCGATTCCTGCGTCAATCCTTTCAAGGCTGCAAACGCTTCCGGATTCTCCTTCAGCGCGCACACCCCTTGAATAATCCCCGTCCCATCGCGAAAAATTGGAAACACCAGCTTCCCGGACTCCCGCAAGTTGTAGAGCCACCCGCGAATCGTCACTTCCTGCCCGGCGTACTTCCCCGCCTGCTTAATGGTAATTACCGTCATTCTTTTCTTTTCTGTGCTCTCTGCGGTGAATTCTTCCTCCTGGCACGTCTGCATCTATCCCCACTCCTCCTCAAACCGGTCCCAAGCCTTCCGCGCCGCCGCAAGCTGCGCCTCCGCCCCAGGGGCATCCGGCCCCGTCTTCTCTTTCAATTCCAGCAGCAGCGGCAAATTCGGGTCTGGTGCCGTCTTCAAAATCTTGATCGCGTTCTCCCAATCGATCGTCCCGTCGTACGGCGGCAAATGCTCATCCTTCTCCCCATGGTTATCGTGAATGTGCGCGCCCACCACCAACTCCCGCAAAGGAGCAAATCCCTTCTCCACGCGCTCTTCCGCGGGTCCGTCTGCCAGATAAGCGTGGCCGATATCAAAATTAAATCGCAGCCCTGTCAGTCGCGTCTCGTCATAAAACGCGCGCAAATACGCCGGATCGCCCATTTCGCTCGTTGTATTTTCCACGCAAATCGTCACGCCCACGTGCTTCGCGTGCAAAATCAAATGCTCCAGCGAACTGAACGCGGCGTCGCGCTTGCGCTGGTCCTCTGTCTCGCGCGTCCCGCCCATGTGAAAAATCATGCGCGGGAACGGCAAATCTTCTGCCACGTCAATGGCCCGCTTCAGTTCATCCATCGCTTCAATCCGCCGCACTCGCTCGACCTCGCAAATCGAAAGCGGCTGCCCGCTTTCCCGCGTAGCACTCAAATCGCGGCTCGTCGGCGCGTGCAGCGAACTGAGCGTCAGCCCCAAATCAGCAAGACTCGCTCCGATTTCCTGCGCTTCCGCCTTCGAAGTGTAATCAAAGTGCGCTCGCGAACAAAAAATCTCCACGCCTGTAAAGCCCGCGCCGGCAATCTGCCGGAGCAGCTCCCGAGTCAGTTTTCGTGAAACAAAAAGATACGTCGATAGCAGTCTCTGCACAGTCTTCTCTCTGCCCTCTGTGATCTCTGTGGTGAATTTCTTTCTTTAGTAGCCTACTGCAGAACCTTTGTCGCGGGGATCCGCCGCTCCTAATCTCTCATCACTCTTCGCATCGATCCCAATCGCATTCACAAGCCCAATATGCCCGCGCCGCTTCACCGTAAATCCCCGCGCCTCCAGCGCCTTCTGCGTGCTCTCCGGAAAATCCTCTTCCATCAAAATCCGGTCCGGCAGCCACTGATGATGAAACCTCGGAGCGTTGATCGCCGCCTGCGCATCCATCCCCAGCCGCATCCAGTTAATCACGCTCAGCAGCGTCGCCGAAATAATCGTCGGCCCGCCGGGCGATCCCGTCACAAAGCTCAGCTTCCCATCGCGCAGCAAAATCGTCGGGGTCATCGAGCTCAACGGCCGGTGCCCCGGCGCAATCGCATTCGCGTCCGATTGAATCAAGCCGAACAGCGCATTCGGCACGCCCGGCTGCGTCGTGAAATCATCCATCTCGTCGTTCAACAAAAATCCCGCCGTGCTCGTCACATGCGACCCGTACCAATTGTTCAGCGTGTACGTGCTCGCCACCGCGTTCCCCGCCGCATCCACCACCGAAAAATGCGTCGTATGCGGTCCCTCGCCCAAGCTCACCAGCGTCGATGGCGCGGCGCCCAGCGACGCCGTACCGCACGCATGCGGCTTACCGGCGTGCACCTCTTTGCTCGAAGACGCCCGCTGCGCATCAATCGTCCCCGCCAACTCCTTCGCATAGCAAGGATCGGTCAGTCCCGCCACCGGCACATTTGCAAAATCGGGATCAGCAAGATACGCTGCGCGGTCCGCGAACACCCGCCGCATCGTTTCCGCCACCATGTGCACGCTCTCAACGTCGTCCCAACCCTTCAGCGGCACGTCCTTCAGCATATTCAGCGCCTCAATGATCGCCACGCCACCCGAACTCGGCGGCGGCGACGTTAGCACTTCCCATTCGTGCCCGCCGCTCTCGTACTTCGCGCGCAGCGTCTCGCGCAGTCTCGGCTTATACGCTGCCAAATCCTCCAGCGTAATCAACCCGCCCGACTTCGCCATATCCGCCGCGATCATCCGCGCTGTCTCGCCGCGGTAAAAATCCGCCGCGCCGTTTTTCGCAATCCGTTTCAACGTCGCCGCCAGTTCCGGCTGCTTCAGCGTGTCTCCCGCTTTCCACGTTTTCCCATCGTTCAAAAAAATCCGCCGGCTCATGGGAAATTGCTCCAATCCCGCCTTCTCTTCTTGCAACTGCCGGGCCAGCTTCTCGCTCACCGCAAATCCGTTTTCCGCCAACCGAATCGCCGGCGCCATCACGTCAACCAGCTTCATCGTCCCATACGTTTTCAGCGCCAGTTCCAGTCCCGCTACCGTTCCCGGCACCGCCACCGACTTGTACCCAATCACCGAAGCCTCATCCAGCTTTCCATCCGGCTTGATGTACATGTTCCGCGCCGCCTTGCCGGGCGCCACTTCACGGTAGTCCAGAAAATTCGTCCGTCCGTCCGTCAAACGCACCAGCATGAACCCGCCGCCGCCAATATTCCCCGCCGAAGGCTCCACTACTGCCAGCGCAAACGCCACCCCCACCGCCGCATCCACCGCATTCCCGCCGCGCTTCAAAATCTCCGCGCCCGCTTTCGACCCCAACTCCTCATCGGTCGCGACCATCGCGTTGGCCCCGCGCACGGCCTCACGCGGCCATTGTTTCGCCGCCTCCGTATGCGTCCGATACTCCGCCGCAGTCTGCCCGCTGGAACCTCGCGCGGTCAGGAGAAATGCAGCCACCGCCAAGCCCAAAGCGTAAACTGCTGATGTGATTGGTCGTCTCATAACAAATAAAAGACACTAAGTGATTAAGCTTGCATCGTCAAGGCAAGCCGCATTCCGGTAAGTGGGTCAGTTTCCGGTAAGCACGACCAATCGGGCACTATACACGGACACATCTCAACACGATTCTTGTCTATGCGCAGAACTTGGATCGCGGCAGGTTGGACCGGCGTCTGAAGTTTTCATTGGTTTTGCGGCTGGACTAGGCGGCGTAGGCTCGGCGCTGCTCGGCAAACTAACCACATCACGAGCATCAACTTTGTTTACCACGCCTGCTAGTTCTCCCCGGTGATGGGCATCCAGAACGCCTTTCTGCCAAATCTGAACCCGCCCTAAACGGCTGCGACGCGCTAATCACGCGAAGCCTCAGCAGTGCATTGGTTTGCGCTATCAGGTTACCGTCGGCTGCCAAAATCCATTTCTTCAGTGCCGACGTAACCCGCCGTTTGACGTTTTGCAAAGTCGGATTGCTGCCGCGAGATTCTCCCTCAAGTACCGTTAGGTGGGCCTGCAAGTAATCCGTTTCGGTACAAATTGTTAATTTCGTTCTCAGTGGTTGCTCCTTAGCGGAAAATTTGTCCTGGGGCTAAGACAACCTCGCGCGAAAAACAATCTTCAGGCGAAAAAGCGCTTGTTTCAGTTTTGCTGCTCTGCGACGGGCTGGCTCGCGACTGACGGCGCCGCGGCGTGCAGCCCTCCTCCGAACCCCTGCCTTATGAGTTTGAAAATCGTGTGCCGATTTTCGAAAATCGATTTCAGCCAAGCGAAACGTCCCATTTGCGGAAAATAAATTCCCCGGAAGCAAAGGCGGGCGATGAGAATGTTGATGCGATAACCCAGCGGCTTGTGGTTCAGTGAATCCACCGCCTTTTCGATTGCCTCCGGACTGTAAGACCTGGCCCACGCAATCCGTACCTCGTTATGAGCTTCGTCGATGCTCATCTTCAGAGGCGTATGGGCCATCGCGAAAGGAATGAACTCTTGCCAGTGCTTCGGGCGGGTGAGCCGCCCCGCGGCTTCGAGCCTTTTGTACAAGGGCGTTGCAGGCAGTGGGGTCATCAAACCAAAGATCGGCAGCCCCGGGGGCCAGGTGCGAATTTCCTTCAGAGTGCGTTCCGCCACGCCAGGGGTGTCATTGTCCATGCCAAAGATAAAAGAGGTAATGGCAAAAACATTGCGGCGGGCGAGCCGGTCGAGCACCGCGGCATACTCACCGGGCTTGTTGAAGCCTTTTTTTACGTCAGCAAGATTGGCCGGATCGATGGATTCCATTCCGATGAAGATCCACTTGCCTCCCGCGGCCGCAATCAGATCAACGAGCTCTTCATCGCGCAGCAGATTGGCGCTGATCTGCGCGACCCAATGCACTTGCGCGTTAGCGGCGATGATGTCGCGCAGCAATGATTTTGTGCGCTTTACGTTGATGGCAAAATTGTCGTCGATGAAAAATACAGCAATCTGGCCGCCTTCGTCCCGCGCGCGCGCTTTCAGCAGCAGGAGTTCGTTCACCACGCTTTCATTGGTACGAAAGCGAATGGAGTCGCCAAAAAATCCGGTCACCGTGCAAAACTCGCATCCGTAAGGACAACCGCGCCCGGACTCCACCGGAATAATCCGAAACGTTCCCCAACCAGCGCCCACGCGCTTGAGCAGCGGATGCAACATGCGCGGGAGCAAATTGAATTGGTCCAGCTTGATCTTGTCCCAGGGAATCTCCGGATAGGGCTGCAGGGATGGTTTGCGCTCTTGGCCAAAGTCGTCCACTGGCGCGTAGACGTCCTTGAGCGTGCCGCGCACAGCATCTTCCACGATTCTGGGCCATGTCTCATCAGCTTCGCCAAGAGCAACCGCGTCGGCATGGCGTGAGCCGCCGTCACGCCCGAGAGCCTCATCGGCCATTTCCGTGACGTGAGGGCCGCCCATTACGACCTTTACTCCCACTGCGCGCACTGCGTCCGCCATGCGATAGGCTTTGGCGATCATCCGAGTCATCGCACCGATGCCGACGAGTCCGATATTTTGTTCACGCACGTAGCGCGCGATACCTTCTTCATCCATGGGTTGCGCGTTGCCATCGATCAGCACCACTTCGTGGCCTTCTGGAGTCAGCGACTGGAGAAGAAACATCCAAAGATGCGGCATGAAATTGCGCGTGACCCCATTATCGGGGTTGTACAGCAAAATGCGCATCAGTTCTTCTCCATTTAAAGGCCGCTTCCTCGTTGCTAAACAGGACGAGCGACGATCTCAGTGTTCGTTGTCTAGGGGCTGCAGGAGAACCAACAAACTGGCTCAGAACATACCACGTTCTTGATTCTTCATGCGGTGAATCAGGCGATCCGATGCCACTCAAGCAACAGTTCTCGGCACCTGCAATCTGGATCGTGCCCGGCAAACGCCCAAACAGGAAAGTGGGTTGGAAGGGGCCATTGGGATGGTCTGGAACCACTTGGCCGCAAAGTCGGCTATACGCAAAAGTAACTTCCTTTGTAACCGATTAGCAGTGCCTCTCAGGATTGTGCCTGGGTCACGGGGCACTCGGAAGTAATCCACATGCCCGATTAGCGCTTACCGGAAACTGACCCACTGCCCGCATTCCAGCGCCCTTTCTCGACAATCTCGATCCGTTCTCATAATGCTTTCGGGTTATTGCGGCTGCTCACCGTCTCCGCTGTAATCCTCCCCAACCTTGGTGATGTCCGTCACACGAGGCTTCTTCCCCGGAGCCATTTCTCAGGTGCATCGCGGTTGAGGTCTTGCGCTGCTTCGGAGTGGGGTGAACCGATGCGTCGATTACTTCTGCTCGGGTTACTGTTTGCTGCGCCGTGCGCCTTTGGCCAGAGCAATTTCGCCGTCGTGCGCGGCATCGTCTACGACCCGCAGCGCAATGCTGTCGCGGGCTCCGAGGTGCAACTCACCTCGGCCGCCACGCACGCCGTGCGCCGCGCCGTTAGCAACGAGCAGGGCATTTTCGAAATTACCGCGCTGTGGCCCGGCGATTACGAACTTGCCGTGCAATCTACCGGCTTCGCTTCCCTCACGCAAACTCTTCGCCTCGAGGTCAACCAGCAGCTCGCCCTAGACCTCAACCTCAAGCTCGCTTCCGCCAGCAGCACTCTGCAAGTCATTGCTTCGATGGCCGACGTCCTCCACACCACCGACGCCAGTGTCGGCGAAGTCATCGAGCCTGCCGCCGTGCAGGAATTGCCGCTCAACGGCCGCATGCTCATCGATCTCGTTCTGACCGTGCCCGGCGCCCACGTGAGCCACGGCGCGCAGACCGGCGACATGAATCCGCTCTACTGGCGCCCCGGACAGCGCTCGGCCGTCAGCATCGGCGGCAACCGCCCCAACGCCAACTATTTCCTCCTCGACGGCACCACCGACACCGACCCCACCTTCAACACCCTCAACCTAAGCCCCTCGCCCGATGCCGTGCAGGAATTCAAGGTGCAAACGGGCAGCTACTCCGCGGAAATGGGCGGCGCCGGCGGCGGCCAGATCAACATCGTCACCCGCGGCGGCACCAATCAATTCCACGGCACCGCTTACGAATTCCTGCGCAACGGCGCCATGGACGCCCACACGTTCGGCGACATGGGCGGCTCCAAGTTTCTTGTCCAAAATAATTTTGGCGCGTCCCTCGGCGGTCCCATCGCACACACCAAAACTTTTTTCTTTGTCAATTACGAAGGCCTTCGCCATTCCAAAGCCGACTCGATGATGGACACCGTTCCGACGCCCGCCGAGATTTCCGGCGATTTCAGCATGAGCGGCACGACCATCTACAATCCCTTCAGCGCTCACACCAATCCCAACTTCAATCCCAGCAAACCCGTCAGCCCCAGCAATCCGCAAATCATCCGCGATCCCTTTGCTAACAACAAAATTCCCTCCGGCATGCTCAGCACCGCAGCGCAAACCTTCCTCCTCAACTATCTTCCCGCCCCCAACGTGCCCATGGGCATGAACGGCTGCGGTATGACCATGATGGGCGCGCCGCAAGTGGTCGGAGCCGGCCAGGACTGCAACAACTACCTCGATTCCCGCGACGAGCGCCACGTAAACGATCAAGGTACCGTGCGTATCGACCACGTCTTCGACCGTGGCGACACCCTCTCCGCCCGCTATTCCCTCAGCTCCGAAAATGGTTTCATGCCCATCAATCTCCCCGGCTTTGGCACCTTCCACGACGACTTCTCGCAAAATGGCAACATCTCCTGGAACCGCATCGTCAGCCCGCGCATGGTGAACGTCGCCTCCCTCAGCGTCTCGCGCCTCTCCATGAGTCACACCACGCAAAGCGCCAACGTCAACGACATTGTTTCGCAGCTCGGCATTCTCGGCGTCGGCTTCGGCGGACCCGGAGCCTTCGGCGCTCCGTGGTTCAACGTGCAGGGTTACTCCGGCATGGGCGACACCTACGCCGCCACGCCCATGCGCGCCTGGGACACCACCATCGAAGGCCGCGATCTTCTAAGCTGGCAGCATGGCCGCCACAGCTTCAAGTTCGGCGGCAGCTATCGCCGTTACATTTGGCCCATGTGGGGATTTTTCCAGAATCGCGGCTACTACCAGTTCACCAACGGCTACACCACGCAAACCGCCACCAATGACGGCACTGGCTCCGGCCTCGGCAGTTTTCTGCTCGGCCTCCCGGCCGTGAAGCAGCGCCAGGCCGGCATCCCGCAGATGCAGCTTCGCAATTGGTCCGCCGACGGCTTCGTGCAGGACAATTTCCAACTCACGCGCAACACCACCGTCCAGATGGGCCTGCGCTACGAGTACATGAGCCCGCTTATGGACATTCGCTACACCAATTCCAATCTAATTTTCTCCAGCGGCACGCCCCAGGTTTTCATCGGCGGCCAGAACGCCTACCCGGGCGGCCTGATGTATTCCAACAAGCACGACTTCGCTCCCCGCCTCGGCATCTCGCAAAATCTTCCGCGTTTCGGCCTCGTTTTCCATGGCGCCTACGGCATCTTCTTCACGCCGGTTGATCTCAACACCTGGTGCAACCAGCGCCACAACGTTCCCTACGTTTTCCCCGAGACCCAGCAGTTCGACAATTTCACCCCGCCAGCTACTCTGCTCTCCTCGGCGCAGGCGCAATCCTCGTTGAATTTCGGTCCCGCCGTCCTCGGCAGTACCGCTGTCAGCTTCACTGCCTTCGATCCCCACGCGCCCGCGGAATACGTCCAGCAATGGAGCACTTCGATCGAAAAAAGCCTCGGCCGCGAGACCTCACTCGAAGCCGGTTATCTAGGCGCTCGCGGGATTCATCTCCAGCGCGCCGACCTCATCAACAACGCGCCTCCTGGTCCTGGCGCCATCGGCCCGCGCCGCCCGCTGAAGTTTCTGGAATTCGTGGCTAACTCTAGCCTGCCCGCAAGCGTCGCCGTGTCGCCGAAGCCCCCTGCAGGCTGCCCCGCCGACGCGCTCTGCACTCCCGTCAGCACCATCAATCTGCTCGCTAACTCCGCGCAATCCTGGTACGACGCCGGCTATGTCAATGTCCGCCGCCGCTACGCGCACGGTCTCAGCCTCCTCGCCAATTACACCTATTCGAAAAGCCTCAGCAACGCTCCCGATTTCCGCTCCCCCATGTTCGAATCGGCCATCCCGCAAAACGATTCGAATCTCGCCGCGGAAAAAGGCCTCGCTTGCGACGTCCGCCACCGCTTCGCCGCCAGCCTCGTCTACGATATTCCGTCCGTGAGCCGCGAGCGTGCGCTGCACGCCGTAACCCGCAACTGGAATCTGTCCACCGTCTACCAAATCCAAAGCGGATTCCCGCTCACCATTTCCGTTTTTGGCGACACCGCTAACGCCGGCACGGTCCTTGGCGAAAATCCCATTCGTGCCAACCTCACCGGCCAGCCCATTTTCCCCTCCGGCACGCACACCTCTGAAATGTGGTTCAACCCCGCCGCCTTCTCCACGCCGGCCGCCTTCACCTTCGGTAATGTGGGCCGCAACACCGTCTACGGCCCCGGGATGCAAACCCTGGATTTCGCGCTTGCCCGTGCCTTCGACATAACCGAGCGCGCCAAATTCCAATTCCGGGCGGAGTTTTTCAACGCCCTCAACCATGTCAATCTCGGCACGCCCGACCGCTTCGTGAACACCCCGCAATTCGGCACCATCACCGAAGCCGCCACGCCCGGCCGCGAAATTCAGCTAAGCGCTCGTGTCTCCTTCTAGTTTTATCTTTGGCACAACCCCAAAACTCCCCTGTAACCGCGAGCCGCGCGGCGGCGTCCTAGTCAATATCGGGGGACTCTCGTCCGCGAGGTGGCGCAAATGCCGGAGCCTGTTCGATGCGATGTCTGCGGCAAACTCTTCAGTTCGCGTCACTTGAGCTCACACAAGCGCTTGGCGCACCCCAAGCACAAACTGGCGGGTTCGTCTGCCGGGGAAGACGGGATGAAAAAAATTCTCGAACTCTACAAGAATCTCACGGCTGAAGACAAACGGCGCGTGCTCGCGGAGCTCGCGACACTTGCGCAAGAACCTTCCTGAAGAAACTGCGGCGGTCAATCCGCGAAGCTTTTCTTCCCGGCGGAGGCCATCACCCAATTCTGCAGCACGCCGACAAAATGGGGCTTCACGTCGTGAAATGCCAGGCCCATGCCTAGCTGCGGGCGGCAATACACCACAATGCCGGGGCTCTCAAAGAAATACTCGTCGGTGAAAATCTTCACGTACACGCTGGTGCCTTTTGGCAGTGGATTCAGCGTGTCGATGTAGCAGCCGTGCAAGCTCAGCTCGCTCACCTGCGCGTTCATGCGCGTCCCGGTGTCGACTTCCAGCAACTCCGCCGACGCCACAAACGGCACGCGCGGCATGCGCCTTCGATCTTGTTCCATCTTTGCCGCTCTCCCAAGCGATCCGCAACCGCCTCGCGTTTGCGGCCTTGCCGGCAAGTCTTCCTGTTTTCCCGGCGGGTTCGTACAGCTTTCGCCCTTACCTTGATTCTCTCCGCAGACAACTTGGCCCATCGTGAAAATTGAGTCCCAGCGTGCCCTGCCAGTTACTCAATACTGCTACAGAAGTATCGAGGTGCTTAACGCCCCCAGGATCAAGTTCTAGCCGCGCTGGATCGGGAGTTCCCGCCACCCGCACACCCAGTACCACTAGTAAGGTGAACGCCCGCTGGAAAGCGCTGTTTAAGTCGCTCATGAAAGGCTCCGCCCCCGCTAAAAAATGCTACAATTCCGCGCATACTCAGGTCTTATGCCGGACACTGTACCAATTGGGGCGGAGACGGTTCTGGAGGTCATTTCTCCAGACGGGTCTCACCGTTTCGTGCGCGTGACGCAGTCGCCGTTTCTGATTGGCCGCGGCGCCGAAACCGGCAACCACTTGCAGCTTTCCGACCGCCGCATTTCGCGCACTTGCGCGGCCATGGTCGTCGAAGCCAACAAGAATTACATCGAAGATCGCGGCCAGCGCCGCGGCCTCTTCGTGAACGGCGAGAAGGTGGAAAGCCGGGAGTTGCAAGACGGCGACCTCATCACCTTCGGTGTCGACGACTCCTACGAGATTATCTACCGCTCGTCTGCTTCTGCCGGCGAAGACTCCATTCCGCACTTGCTCACCCGTATGGAGCACATCACCGGCTCCGACGCCGTGGGCAGCGAAGGGGCGCGGCTGAGCAAGCTGGACCAATTGTTAGCCGCCACCGCGCTGCTGCACTCGCAGCTCCCTCTCGACGAAGTGCTGGGCATGATGCTGAATCACGCCATCTCGGTGATGGACGCGGACCGCGGCGTGCTCCTCGAAGCCGATGACAAGGGCGCGTTGCACGTGCGCCTGGCGCGACGCAGCGGCGGACTGCGCCTGCCTCCGGAAAGTTTGGCCCCCAGCCAAACCGCGATTCAACTGGCGCTGCGCAAACAAGAGGCGGTGATCACCGAGGACCTGGCGCAGGCGGAAATGGACTTGCAAGCGGCGGAGAGCATCGTCGCGCAGCGCCTGCGCGCGGTGGTGGTGATTCCGCTCTACGCGTCTTCGCACGCGAAAACGGAAGAGTCCATCGTCAACGTGAAACGCGGGCAATTCCTCGGAGTCTTGTATCTGGATTCGAGGCGCCCGGCGGCATTCTCCAAGCTGGACCGCCAGCTGCTCGACGCCTTCACCGATCAAGCCGCCAGCATTCTGGATAACGCGCGGCTGGTGGCCCGTGAACGCGAACGCCAGCGGCTGGAGCAGGAGATCAGTATCGCGCGCGACATTCAGCAAGGCTTGCTCCCCCGCAATTTCGGCGCTTATCCCCATCTCTCCGTCGTCGGATGCAATTTCCCCTGTTTCTCGGTTGGAGGCGACTACTTCGATGTGTTTTCGCTCGGCGAAAACCGCACCGCGTTCCTGATTGCCGATGTTTCCGGAAAAGGATTAGGCGCCGCGCTGCTCACTAGCATGCTGCAAGGCGTGATCTCCGGGATGACCCTCGGCACTGATCCCGCACGATTGTTTAATCACTTGAATCGCTTCTTGTGCAATCACGCCGAAGTCGGCCGCTATGCCACGATGTTCTTCGGGATTCTGGACGAGCAGGGCGCGCTCGACTACATCAACGCCGGGCACCCTTCGCCCATTTTGATCCGGCGCAACGGCAACGCCGACGAGGCCTTCACCGAAGGGTCGTTTCCCGTGGGCCTGGTGCCGGAAGCCGAATATTGCACTGCTCGCGTGAAGCTCGAGCCCGGAGACACTCTGGTGCTGTTCAGCGACGGCGTTACCGAAGCGATGGACCCGCAGGAAGATTTGTTCGGGATGCCGCGGCTGGTGAAGTTGCTGACTGGGCACAACGAAACCCCGCTCGATGAGCTGCAGAAGCTGGTGCTTGAGGCGGTGGAGAATTTCGCGCGCGGCACCAGCCAGGCGGACGACTTGACCCTGCTGTTGGTGCGCTATCGCGCCGCCACCGCCGCAACAGAGATGACGGAATTCCCCCAAGCGCATACCTCCGCGTCGGCCGGCTGACACCTTCTCTGTCGGCATCAACTTATAAACGAAAATGTCGCTTGACAGTTTCGCGCTGACGTTTTATGAATGGGGCTCCGCGAGACGCCGGCCTGCCTTCTAGCCTCGCGGCCGAGGCCCCCGATGAACCCTTCACGTCGTGACTTCCTGAAGTTCTCAACTGTGGGTGGCGTGGCGGCAGCCGTATTTGGATTTGACCTGCGGCCGGCCTACGCACAACTCCGTACTCTGAAGATTGCGCGGGCCAGCGAAACACGGTCGACCTGCCCGTACTGCGCGGTGGGCTGCGGCACCATCATCTACACGATCGGCGACCGCGCCAAGAATGTGACCGCTCAGGTCGTGCACGTCGAGGGCGACCCCGATCATCCGACCAACCGCGGCACGCTCTGCCCCAAGGGTTCCTCGCTACAGCAAGAGATCATGAACGACCGGCGCTTGCTGAAGCCCCTGGTGCGCCGCCCGGGTGGCACT
>Ga0137396_10000668_pt1 | contig 16777 bp, 14 predicted proteins | sample czc16metaG_FD_108284 | JGI IMG/M metagenome (GOLD analysis project Ga0137396, IMG submission 108284) | Vadose zone soil microbial communities from Angelo Coast Range Reserve, California, USA - czcobulk3.16 metaG | ecosystem: Environmental > Terrestrial > Soil > Vadose zone | place: USA...
CGTCGGATTCGCCGGCAGCTTCCCCCTCTTCGTCGCCGAGTACGAGGCGATCATCAACGACGTGAAGAACACCGCGCTCCTGGTCACCACCCTGGTGCTCTTGTCCATCCTGGCCTTCTTCCGGGACCTCCGTTCCACCCTCTCGCTGGGCGTCGCGGTGCTCACCGCGGTGGCGGTGACCTTCGGCCTGACGCGCCTCACCATCGGCTACCTGAACACCCAGACCGCGTTCCTCGGGGCCATCGTGCTGGGGAACGGGATCAATTACGGGCTCATCTACCTGGCTCGGGTGAAGCAGCTGCGGCGGCGCGGGATCGATCTGCTCCCCGCCTGCGTGGAGGGCGCGCAGAGCACGGCCGAGGCCACCCTCCTCGCCTCGGCCGCGACCAGCGTCTCGTTCGGAACGCTGATCATCGCGGCGAACCGCGGCTTCCGCCACTTCGGGATCATCGGCGGCATGGGCATGCTGCTCTGCTGGCTCGGCACCTTCGTGCTGGTGCCCGCCCTGCTCGCCGCGTACGAGAAGGCGCGGGGAGCGCCGAAGATGGCGCCGGGCACCGCCGAGGAAGGCCGCGCGCTGCTCCCGGTCCTGCGCCGGTTGTTCGCCCGCCCCGAGCTGATCGCGGCGTTCTTCGCCGTGGCGACCGTGGTCGCGCTGGTCGCCTTCGTGCGCGATCTGCCGGATGCGATGGAGCGGAACCTCGAGAACCTGAGCAACGATGCGCCCAAGGGTCAGCAGACGCTGGTGCGCGATCAGCAGCGCGCGGGCACCTCGCTGGGCACCTCGACAGCGTCGGTCCTGGCGCTGCTCGACTCGTGGCCGGAGGCGGACGAGTTCTGCGACGTGATCCACCGGCGGGCGCAGCAGCCGGCGTACTCGAAGCTGATCGAGAGCTGCAACACGCTCTCGATCGTGGTCCCGCGTCCCGATCAACAGCCGGAGAAGCTCGCCGCCATCCGCGATCTCGCGGCGGAGCTGGGCGAGCGCGTGCTGTCGCGCCTCCCTCCCGATCTGCGCGCCCGGGTGGCGGAGGTGCGCGCCGAGCTCGGCGCGCAGCGGCCGGTAAAGGTGGAGGAGGCGCCGGCGAGCCTGCTGGACAAGTTCCGGGAACGCGACGGATCGATCGGCAAGCTGGCCCAGGTCGTCGCCCGACCCGACGCGAAGCTGGAGCTGGCGCCCAACCTGGAGGCATTCGTGCGGGGCGTGCGCAACGTTCCCGTCGGCGGAAAGCGGGTGGACGCCACCGGCGAGAACGTCATCTTCGCCGACCTGCTCTCCGACATCGACAAGGAGGGCCCGCGCACCACCATCCTCTCCTTCGCGGGTGTGTTCCTGCTGGTGATCCTCTTCTTCCGCCACGTCCGGACCAGCATCGAGGTGCTGGGATCGCTGACGGTGGGCGTGGCGCTGATGAGCGGAGTAGCGGCGCTCCTGCATCTCAAGATCAATTTCTTCAACTTCATCGTCTATCCGATCACCTTCGGCATCGCCGTCGACTACGGCGCGAACGTGGCGGCGCGGGTGCACGAGCGCGGCGGGCGCGTCCTCGACGCCCTTGCCGAGGTCGGCCCGGCCGTCGCGCTCTGCTCCTGGACCTCGATCGTCGGATACGGGTCGCTGCTCATCTCGCTCAACCGCGCGCTGCGCAGCTTCGGCGAGTACGCGATGATCGGCGAGGTGACGACGATCCTCACCGCGCTGGTGCTCTTGCCGGCGCTCCTCATCATCGCCCAGCGGCAGCGCGGAGTCGCGGAGGAGGCCGCCCGCGTGGAGCGTCAGACGGGCAGCTGAGGCTGCGCGCCCTCCGCCTGCGGTCAACTACTACTGGAGCGCGCGCTCCACCGCCCTGTTCACGTCGTACAGCAGCGCACCCCGTTCGGTCACCGGCAGCGCGGGCGCGGGCATGCGCGTCCTCCGCAGCATGCGGTTGTAGGCGATCTCCGCGATGGGCCTCAGGTGGAAGGCGTCGTGCAGGTTGTACTCGAGCAGCCTGCGCAGCGCGGTCCGGTCGCCCTGGCGCTGCGCGTGCCAGAGCCAGACCGCGTCGGTCCCGGACAGCGGCAAAAGGTGGGGCGGCCTGTGCAGCCCCAACCGCGGCTCGATCTGCTTGAGCCCGCCGGCCTCGCCGAGCCGCCGGAGCAAGATGCACAGGTCCACATGCGCCGCCGGCGGCTGCCACCCCGGGAACAAGCGCCGCAGGTGCGGCAGATCGAAGGCGGTCCCGTTGAAGGTCACCACCGCCCGCCACCGGGCTGCCCGCGCCGGGAACTCCTCCAGGTCACGGCCGCGGACGAACGAGCGCGGCCCCTCGGCATCGAGAACGCCGATGACCGTCACCTCCTCGGCCGTCTCGACGTCCACGAATCCGGCTTGCTCGAGCAGATGCGGCAACAGCCGCCAGTGCTCCGTCTCCGGGAGAGCGCGGGCGAAGAAATCGAGATCGCCCGCGGCGAATCGGGCGCGGCTCTCCACGACTCCCGCGCGCAGCTTCTCATCCAGGCGCTCGGCGAGCACCGTCCCTTCGGGCAGCGCTTCCCAGCTTCCCACCCCCTGCATCCACAGTTGCCGCTCGCGCATCGGGCCGATGCCGCGGATGTGGCGGAAGGAGGCCTTCAGCACGGCTCTTCGGCCAGCCGGGTGAGCACCGGCACGTCCGCCTCGCAGAAGCGCAGCCCCGGAAGCAAGCGGCGGGGCACCCAGCGCAGCTCCTCGGCGGTGAGCGGACGCGGCTCCTCGTGCTCGTGCAGCCGCGCCCGGTAGAGCGCCAGCTCGACCTGCAGGTCGGGATAGATGTGCTCGAGGCGCGCATACAGCTCACCGACCTGCACCCGGACCCCGAGCTCCTCGCGCAGCTCGCGTGCCAGCGCGGCGCGCTCGCCCTCCCCCGCCTCTACCTTGCCGCCCGGGAACTCCCACAGCCCGGCGCGCTCCCCCTCTTCCTTGCGGCGGGCCACCAGCACCTCGCCGCCGCGCTCGATCAGCGCGGCCACGACGAGGACCCGCCGTTTCATGGAAGCAGACCCAGCGAGAAGAGCACGCCCGCGTTGGAGACGGCGAACGCCGCGCCGGGAATGGCCAGCGGTCCCCCTGAGAACCCGGAGCCGGGGTTGAACGCGCCTCGCGTCCGCCCGGTCACCGCATCGACCGCCATCAGGGGCCCGCGCTCGACGGCCAGGAGCAGCAGCCCGCCGCTCATGGCGGCCGGCGTGGCGTAGCGATCGTTGCCCAGATTGAGCTTCCACAACACCTTGCCGTCGGCGCGGGAGAGCGCGACGAGCGCACCCTTCCCGCTCGCGTACACCCGCGGACCGTCCACCATCACGTGGTTCGCGCCGGGCAACGGCGCCGTCCATACCGGGTTCCCGGTCGCCGCGTCGACCGCAACCACTCCCACCCTGCTGCTCGCCGCGTACACCCGGCCCTCGTCGTCAGGCGCCTGCAGGTCGTCGACGTCCAGGTAGTCGCCGGTGCCGCTCACGGCGCGGATCCACTTGGCCACGCCGTCTTCGGGGCCGAGCGCGACCACCGATCCGTCGGCGAAGCCGGCGTAGATGCTTCCGTGCGAGACGCGCGGACGCGAATTGCCCCGGATGGTGAAGCCGGCCGGCGGATCTCGGTGGAACTTCCACAAGCTCTTGCCCGTCTCGGCGTCCAGCGCGGTGACCGACTCCTCGCTCGACATCACGTACAAGCGCCGTCCGGACAAGGTCGGGGTGGTGGTCAGCTCCTCGTGCAGATCGCTGGACCAGCGCACCTCGCCCGTGATCCGGTTGAGGGCGGTGAGCTTGCCGTCGGCCGAACCGACGTACAGGGTGTCCCGGTCGAGCAAAGGCGCGGAGAGCACCGAACCTCCGGCCCGCCACGACCAGGCGTTGCGCCCGTGGAACAGACAGCGCACCCAACCGTCGTTGGTGCCCACGTAGAGCCGGCTCCCGGCCTCGTCGAGCACCGGCGCAGCGGTCTCCCGCGGCTGGTAGGCAAGCTCGCGCTGCGGCACGAGGCGAACCATGTCGCCCACGAAGAACGCCCGCTCACCGTGCCCGGGCTGCGCGCGCGCCAGAGGTCCGTGCGAGAACGGCGTGAACGCGAACGCCAGGACCGCCGCAGCGAGCATCTACTTCTTGCCCTTCGCGGGGGCCCCGGCGGGCTTGGCCGCCTGCGGCGCCTGTGCCTGCGGTGCGCCGGGCGGCGGCAGCGAAGCGAGCTCCAGGCGCATGTTCGCTTCCATCGCCACCGGCTCCTTCGGATAGTCCCTCGCCACCTGCTCGAGCTGCTGCTTGGCCTCGGGCTTGCCGGCGACGAGCGCGATGCGCGCCTCCTGGAAGGCGGCGCGCTCGGGTGCGCCGTCGCGCGCCAGGCGGGAGAAGGCGGCGCGCGCCTCGTCGAGCTTGCCCTGCGACTCGAGCGCGTAGCCGACCGATTCCTGCGCCAGGGCGCGCAGCGGATGCCCGCTGGACGCGTGGTCGAGGAACGCCCGCACCGCGGCCTCCCCACCTGCCGCGTCGCCGGCCTTCAGCTTGAGGAATCCGATCTCCGCTTCTGCGGTCTGGGCGGCCGTGGAGCGGGGAAAATCGGCGTGCACCTTCTCCAGCGCGGCGAGGACGGCCTTCTGCCGCTCCTCTTTGTTCGGGAAGGTTTCCACGCCGGGCTGTCCCTGCCCTTCCGAGGCCAGCGGCCGCGACGAAAGCTCGAGCGCCGCCGCCAGCTCCGCGCCGGCCTTCACATCGCGTGAGGAGGAGTACGCGGAGGCGGCCCAGCCGCCGAGCAGGGCGACCGCCACCACGACGAGGACCGCCAGCACCGGCTTCTGGTGCGCGACCATCCAGCCCATCGCCTTGCCGGCGACGACCTGGAACTCGTCCGGCTTCTTCAGCTCCTTGCGGTCCAGCTTCTGCGCCAAAGCGGTCTCCCTCAGGACGGCGTTCCTGCCCGACTTCCCCTCTGGAGTCAATCATCGAGTAAGGTGCTCCGCCGTGCTGGTCCTCGCGCTGCTCCTGGCCGCCTCGCCGCGCCCCGGCGATGCGGCGCTTTCGGTGCGGCTGGAGACCGCGTACCTGCAGCCGGCGGTGGACGCCGCAAGGCGCGGCGGAGGAGCCGGGCTGTCCCTGGCGTATCGCCTGACCGATCAGATCGCGGTGGTCGGCGGCGCATCGGCCTCGCTCCTCTGGTCCCCGGCGGGCGGAGCGCAAAAGACGCAGCCGCTGACGATGGTGTCCGCGGGGCTGGAGGGGCTGATCGACGCAACGCCGATCGCGCCGTTCCTCGAGCTGTGCGTGGTCCGGCTCCTGCCCGAGAACGCGGCCGGGTATTCGCTCGCCGCTCGCACGTCGGTGGGCGCGGACTGGCTCCTTTCCGCCGCGTTCGCGCTGGGCCTCGCGGTACGCACGCTCACGCCGCTCGACGGCCCGGGTGGAGTGAACGCGCCCGGCCTCGAAGTCGCCCTGCGCTTCACCTGGACACCAGCGGCCCACCGGCGGCCGCCTTGAGGCGATCATGCGCGCAGTCCGCTTGCACGAGATCGGTCAGCAGTTCCAGGTCGAGCAGGTTCCGGACCCGGTGGCCCCGCCGGGCGGCGCCGTGGTGCGCCTGGAGGCCGCGGCCCTCAACCACCGCGACGAGTTCATCCGGGTAGGCCTGTACGCCAGGATCCAGCTTCCCGCCATCCTGGGGTCCGACGGGGCCGGCGTGGTCGAGTCCGTGGCGCCCGACGTGGACCCGTCCTGGGTCGGTCGCAAGGTGGTGGTGAACCCCTCCGACGGCTGGGGATCCGATCCGCGCGCCCAGGACACCAAGACGTTCTTCATCCGCGGCATGCCGAAGCAGGGCACCTTCGCGGAGAAGATCGCCCTCCCCCTCGACCGGCTGGAGCCGATGCCGGAGCACCTGAGCTGGCCCGAGGCAGCCGCGCTGCCGCTGGCCGGCGTCACGGCGTACCGGGCGCTCGTCACCCGCGGCGAGGTGAAGCGCGGCGATCACGTGCTGATCACCGGCATCGGCGGCGGCGTGGCCACCGTGGCCATGCAGCTGGCGCAAGCGCTCGGCGCCCAGGTCTCGGTGACCAGCGGCAGCGAGGAGAAGCTGCAGCGCGCCCGCGGCATGGGAGCCATCGCGGCGGTGTCGTACAAGCAGAAGGGGTGGGACAAGGAAGTGGCCCAGCAGGCGGGCCGGCCGCCGTCCTTGGTCATCGACAGCGCGGGAGGTCCCGACTTCGGCGCGGTGGTGAACGCGGTCGCCCCGGGCGGGCGCATCGTTTCATACGGGGCGACCCGCGGCCCGGCCGAGAAGCTCGAGCTGACGCGCGTCTTCTTCAAGCAGATCGACCTGCGCGGCACCACCATGGGGACCGACGACGAGTTCCGCGCCATGCTTCGCCTGGTGGCGCGCGAGCGCGTCCGGCCGCTGGTCGACCACGTCTTCCCGCTGTCCCAGGCCGCAGACGCGGACCGGCGCATGGCCCAGGCGGAGCAGATGGGGAAGATCGTCCTGAACTGCCGGGCCTGACCGCAAGAAAAGGCCCCGGTGCACCGAACAGGTGCCCGGGGCCTTCGAGATGCGGGCGCAAGTGTCTCTTACAGGTTCGGCCCTGCGTCCGTGAACGTCCGGATGGCCACCCAGAGCGGCGCCGCGACCGGGCTGCCGCTCGAGGGCGTCACCGTGAGGCGACCCCAGTACTGGCCGCTGGCCGCGCTCTTGGCGGCGTCGACCGTCACGTTGAGCGTCGCAGACTCACCCGCGCCGAGCGTCACCGAAGACGGGGATACCGAAGCCACCACGTCGGCGCTCGCGCCGACCGTCACCGCCGCGGCCGCCGCGAACGTCTGGCTCGCGCTGCTCACGTTCGTCAGCGTCACCGAGATGGTCTTCGACTGCCCCGACTCCGGCTCGATCTTGCGGAAGGACAGCGTCGCCGGCTCGAGCACCGCAGCGGTCGACGACGCCGCGGCCAGGTTGATGACGCCGCCGCCGATGTTCTGCGGATTCGTCGTGCGCAGCCGCGCGTCGCGGGTGGCCGTCCCGACCAGCGCCCCCTTCACCTGCGCCGGCGTCCAGTCGGGGTGCAGCTGCCGCAGCAGCGCGGACGACCCGGCCACGTGCGGCGTGGCCATGCTGGTGCCCTGGAACATGGCGAAACCACCGTGTCGGATCGACGAATAGACGTTCACGCCGGGAGCGCAGACGTCCGGCTTGATGTCCAACAGGTTCGTCGGCCCGCGGCTCGAGAATCCGGCGAGGAAGTTCTGGTTGTTCGTCAGGACCTCGGCGAACGCGGCGCCGTTCGCCGTCGCGCTGGTGCTCGAGGCAGCCAGGCCGCGGATGGCGCCGCGATCGGCCTGCGCCAGCATCACCGCCGGCGTCTTGGGCTGGTCCGGGGTGCCGTCCTGACCCATCGCCGCGGGATCGCCGGCCGAGTTGTTCACCACCAGTACGCCCACGGCGCCGGCGTCGCGCGCGTTGCGGATCTTCGTCGAGAAGGTGCAGGTCCCGCGGTCGACGACCACGATCTTGCCCGCGTGCGTACCGGCTGCGACGGCCGTGCAGGCCTGGGTGGCCGCCCCCGATGCTGCTCCGGCGGCGCTGCCGTTCCAGTTGGCAAGCTGTGCGGTGACCGCCGGGTCGAAGGCGTTGAAGTCACCCACGGCCCCGCCGAGGGTAGTCCCGCCCGCCGCGACGTTGATGCCGAAGAAGTGGTTGTTGGTCGAGGCGCACGCGGTGATCGCGTCCGCCGCCTGCCCGGGGCTTTCGACCGTGTTGACGCCCGGCCCGGAGTTGCCGGCCGCGACCGCCACCACCACGCCTGCCTTCGCCGCCCGGTTCGTCGCCACGGTGAGCTGATCCTGGAAGCCGCGGATCCCGCCGCCGAGGCTCATGTTGATCACGTCCATCCCGTCCTTGACCGCGTCCTCGATGGCCTGCGCGATGTCGTGCGAGGTCGCGTTGGCGGTCGGCCCGGGGAACACGTTGTAGTTGCCGAGGAAGGCCTTGGGCGCGACGCCGGTGAGGCCGGTCACCGCGGGAGTCTTTCCCTTCGCCGGAGCCGTCGTGCCGTTCACGCCGGCGATGGTGCCGGAGACGTGCGTGCCGTGGTCCTGGAGCGCCTCGGCGGTGAACGTGCCGGGCTTGCCGGTGAAGTAGACCCGCGCGACGATCACCTTCTTGCTGGTGAACTGTTGGTTGCCCGGATCGAACTTCGGGAAACCGGCTGGCGGATTGAGCGAGTTGTCCGTGAGGAACGGGTGCGTCTGGTCGATGCCGGTGTCGAGCACGCCGATCTTCATTCCCGCGCCGGCGTTCGCGGTTCCTCCGAGCGCCGCCCAAGCGGCCGGGGCGTTGATCACGCCGACCGAGCGATTCATGGTGGGCGCGTAGGTCAGGCTCTGCTCGACGGAGGTGACGCCGGGGCCCGCGCGCAGCGAATCGAGGCTCGCTCCGTTCAGCTGGACGCCGAAGCCGTTGAGCACCGTGTCGTACTCTCGCAGTACCTGGGCGGGCGAGTTGGTCGCTTTCAGCCACTGCTTGAAATCGTTCCGCGCTTGCGAGAGGGCCGCCTGATACCGGCCGTTCGCGCCGTTGTTGAAGTCGATCTTGCCGTTCTTGGCGCGGGCGACGCCGGGCCAGTCGGCGAGGGGCGGATCGGAGAGGGTCACGATCGCGTAGCCGTCGGCGATCCCGGTGGCGGGAGGGGACCCGTCGGTGTCGTTGACGATGGCGTGCGCAGCCGTCGCGGCGGCAAACAAGACGGCGAAAAATGCGTTCAGGGAACGCTTGTGCATTTGAATTACCCCCTTGCGGTGTGGGTGCGGGGTTCTCCGACAAGGCTTGGGGTGCCGTCAAGTCGAACCACAGCGGAGCACGAGCACCGCTGCACCGTGCCGCGGGCGCCTGCTTGCTCGAGGACCTGCGAGGAGCGCATGTCCTGGAGAAAATTGCGAGCGGTGGCGCCGGGTTCGCTAGAGCCCGCGCAGCGATGAGCGGGCGCGGCCGAGGGCCAGGCCGAACCGCCCGTCCGGCGACTCGAACCAGCGCTCCGGCGAGAAGCCGGATTCGTCGAGGAGGCGCAGCACGTCCTCGCGGGTGAACCGCCGCGAGATCTCGGTGCGGATCCCCTCGCCGCGCGCGAGCTTCAGCCGGCCGCCGAGCAACCCCAGATCGACGTCCAGGGCGCGGCGCGCGACGAGCCACATGTCGATGCGCTGCCGCTCGACGACGTAGGGAGCGTAATGGTCGAACGCGGCGGGATCGAAGTCGCTGCGAGCCAGCGCGTTCACGTTGCGCAGGATGTTCCGGTTGAACTCGGCCGTGACGCCCGCCCCGTCGTTGTACGCGGCGTGGATCACCGCGGGCTCGCTGACGAGGTTCGCGCCGAGGAGCAGCAGGTCGCCCGGCGCGAGATGGCCGCGCACCCGGGCCAGCAGGCCGATCGCTTCCGGATCTTCGTCGTTCCCGATGGTCCCGCCCAGGAACAGCGCCAGCCTCGGGCCGCCGCCCGCCGCGGCCGGGAGCCGCAGCTCTTGCGTGTAGTCGGCCAGGACCTCTTCGACGGGGATCTCGGGCCGCGCATGCGCGAGCAGCTCGCGCGTGCGCGCCAGCGCATGCGCCGAGATGTCCACCGCCACGTAGCGAGGCGTCCCGCCCAGCCGCAGCGCCGCATCCAGGAGCGCGACGGTCTTCGACGCGGCCCCGCTGCCCAGCTCGACCATCTCGGAGAGGCGCGCGCCGCCCGCCGCCTCGACGATGGCGCCCGCCTGCGCGGCCAGCAACGCCTGCTCGGTCCGGGTCGGGTAGTACTCGGGGAGCCGGGTGATCTGTTCGAACAGGGCTGACCCCAGGTCGTCGTACAGGTACTTGCAGGGGATCTCGCGCGGGGCCCGCGCCAGCGCCGCGCGCAGCTCCGCGAGCGCGGCCGCCTCCGCAACGACGCTGGCCAGCGCCGCGGTGCGCGCCGACTTCCCGCCGCCGCCCTGCACCTGCTCGAGTCGCCGCATCAATCTCCTCCAGCGCACCGCACGCCCGCCGGAATCTCCCGGAAGCCCGGTTCGTACCAGTTGCGGAAGCTAGGACGCTTCAAGCGCAAATGCGTTGCCCAGCTGCCCCCGCGAACCACCCTGTGCGTCCCGAACCAGGGCGTGGAGTAGCCCTCGTAGGGGTACGCCCGGAAGCCAGCGTACGGCTCGAACCAGCTCGAGGTCCACTCCCACACTTGACCGCAGCCAGGCAACCCCGAGCGGCGCGCCGTCTCCCATTCGGCCTCGGTGGGCAATCGCGCCCCTCGCCAGCGCGCGTACGCGTCGGCCTCGAACCAGGAGATGCAGCTCACCGGATGGTCGGGAGGAGGCTCGGGCCACCCGGGCGGCGCCTCGATGGCGCCCTCCGTGCGCCAGCGCCAGCCCTCCGGCGTCCAGAAGCGCTCCTCGCGGTACCCGCCCGCCTCGACGAAATCGCCGAACTGGCGGACGGTGACCGGCGACGCGTCGATCCAGAACGGCGCCAGCCGCATGCGGTGCGCGGGGCGCTCGTTGTCGTAGGCTTCCGCGGCGTCGTCGCTCCCCACCGAGAGGCTGGCCCCGCCGGGGAACTCGAGGCGCGCGGGCGCGCGCACCTCGGCGAGCACGGCGCCGCGGTGGAGGCGGCGCTCGCACAGCGCCGCGATGACCTGCACGTGCTCGGCGTGCTGCAGCTCGTGCTGCGCGACGTGCCGGACCAGGAAATCCGCCGGGAGCCCGTCGAGGGCCGGCGCTGGCCCGGCGCCCAGGCGTTCGCGGACGCGCTCCAGCACGTCGGCGAGCCAGGCGCTCAATTCGCCGGAGGTCGGCAGCTCGGTGCGCTGCGCTTTCGCCGTCTGGGTTGGATCGAAGAACCCTCCGAATCGGTCAGCGGCCGCATCTCCCGGCAGGAGCCAGCGGGCCTGCGCCGCCGCCACGTGGCCCAGATGCCAACCGATGGGGCTGTAGGCGGCGGACGGCCGCTCCGCCCAGCGCTCGGCGGGCAGCCGGGCGCACGCTTTCAGGAGGAACGCCCGCGCCTCCAGGAGTTGCGCAACCGGGCCCTCCCCTCTCGCGCCCTGCGGAGCGCTCACGAGAGCGCCTCCACCAGCGGCTCGCTGCCCCGCCGGGCCACGGCCAGATGGTCCGCAGGGACCTCGCGGAACCGTGCGATTCCCCGATCGTCGGGCCAGAGAGGTTCCGATGCCATGCACCAACCTAGCTCCCGCGCGCCGGGGGGACCACCCGCGCGATACAGAGACGCTGGAGCCAGGCCGACTGCCTGCCTCGCTCCGACCAGCACTTCGCCGTCGCTCACCAGGAGCGTCGCGACCGCGGTCGAGTTGGTTTGCGAACAGATGCGACGGAGCTTCGCCAGCGCCGATCGGACCGCGTCGGGGAGCGAGCCCGCGCCGCGGTCGAGCGCATCGAGGATCAGCGCGAAGAGCCCCTCCGAATCGCTGCCGCCCTGGACCGCCTGGTAGGCGGGGTCCCCCAGCCCCTCCCGGAGCAACCGGGCGGGCCCCTGCTGCCACCCGGTCACGAAGCCGTTGTGCAGGAAGGCGATCCGGCCGCGCGCGAAAGGCTGCACGCAGGCGAGATCGTACGCGATGCCCGGGGTCGCGCTGCGGACGGCCGCGAGCGCGGCGGTGGCGGAGAGCCGGTCGGAAACCAACGCCAGATTCGGATCCGCCCAGATGGGCTGCGCGCTGCGGTACAGCGCCGGCTCCCTGCGCGGATCGTCGAGCCACAGCGCGGCACCCCAGCCGTCGGCGTTCACCACGCCGCTCGTCATCTCGCGCGGCTTGTAGCTCTGCACGTAGAGTGAGTGCGGCGGCTTCTGCAGAAGCTCCGCCGGCGCGAGCGGCGGACCGATGTATCCCACCATTCGGCACATGACCTGGAGGCTGCCCTCGGACGAGGGCGAGCGCAAGTCAACCTGGCGGCGCGGGCCTCAGCCAGGACACGGCGATCGCCACCACCAGGATGCCGGCGATTACCGCGAGCGAGGTTCCGGTCGGCAGGTGCACCCAGCGGTAGAGCAGCATTTTCAGCCCGACGAACAAGAGGATGGCCGCGAGGCCGGGCTTCAGGTAGCGCAGCCTGACCAGCGCGCCGCGCACCACGAAGTAGAGCGCGCGGAGCCCCAGGAGCGCGCACACGTTGCTGGAGAAGACCAGGAAGGAGTCGTCGGTGACCGCGAACACGGCCGGGATCGAGTCCAGCGCGAAGACGAGGTCCGCGGTCTCCGCGGCGACGAGCGCGAGGAGCAGCGGCGTCGCGTACAGCCGCCCCTCCTTCCGGACGAAGAAGTGCGCTCCCTCGATGGTGTCGATCATCGGCAAGCGGTTGCGCACGAACCGGACCACCGGGTTGTCCGCGGGCGCGCGCTCCTCGTCGTCGCGGTGGAGCGCGATCTTCACGGCGGTGTAGACGAGGATGGCGCCGAACACGGCGAGCACCCAGTGGAAGCGGTGCACCAGCGCTACGCCCGCGAGGATCAGCGTGCCCCGCAGGATGAGCGCCCCGAGCACCCCCCAGAACAGCACGCGGTGCTGGTACTCCGGCGGGATGGCGAAGCTCTGGAAGAGCAGCACGAAGACGAACAGGTTGTCGACGGAGAGCGACTTCTCCAGCAGGTACCCGGCGAAGAACTCCAGGCCGGGCTCGCCGCCGTAGCGCCGCCACAGCCAGGCGCCGAAGGCGAGCGACAGCGCGATCCAGAACAGGCTCCACCCGATCGCTTCGCGGAAGCGCTCGCCGTGGCCCCGCCTCGAGGAGAGGTAGAGATCGAACCCCAGCACCAGCAGGACGCCGGCGAGGAAGCCGATCCACAGCTCGGGCGAGTTGATGTTGCGCGCTCCGGCGTCGAGGTGCTGTGCACTCACGCGCGCTCACCCCGTCCGCGAGGAGTGGAGCGGCTCTTCTGGCGCAGCACGAGACGGACGGGGACCTGCAGCTGGAAGCGATCGCGCAACCGGTTCACCAGGAACCGTTTGTACGAGTCGTCCACCGCCTGCGGGCGGTTGCACTGGATGGCGATGCTGATGGGCCGTACGCCGACCTGGTTTGCGTAGGAGAAGCGCACGGGGTAGCCGTGCCAGAGGGGCGCGGGATGCTCCTCCTGCGTGCGCTGCACCCAGTCGTTCAGCTCGGGCGTCTTGAGGCGCGTGGCGGCCTGGTCGTGCAGCCCGGCGGCGAGGTCGAGGATGCGCTGCACCCGGGTGCCTTCCAGCGCGCTGACGAACAGCAGCGGCGCGTAGGCGACGTGCTGCAGGTGCCGTGCGGCCTCCTCGCGCAGCCGCTTCGCTTCCCCTTCTTTGTCGCGCACCAGGTCCCACTTGTTGACCACCAGGATCACCGCACGGCCCCGCTCCTCGGCCTGCGCGGCGATCCGCGCGTCCTGCTCGACGCCCAGATCGGTGGCGTCGGTGAGCACCACCACCACATCGGCACGCTCCACCGCGCGCAAGGCGCGCTGCGCGCTGAAGATCTCCACCTTGTCGGTGACCTGCCGCTTCTTGCGCAGGCCGGCGGTGTCCACCAGCACGAAGGTGCGCCCGTTGTGCTGGGTCGATTCCTCCACCGCGTCGCGGGTGGTTCCCGGCATCGCGGAGGCGACGAAGCGCTCCTCGCCGAGCAGCCGGTTGAGCAGCGTGGACTTGCCCACGTTCGGCCGCCCCACCACCGCCAGGCGAACCGGTCCTCCCGGCCGCGTTTCCGGCTCTTCCGCGGGCGGGGCCTCTTCCTCCTCCGCGCGCCGCGGCAGCTTCTCGACGGCGGCGTCGAGCAGCTCGGAAACGCCCCGCCCGTGCTCGGCGCTGAGCGGGAACACCTCGAAGCCGAGCGAGTGCAGCTCGCCCAGGTCCATCGCCTCGGCGCGCCGGCTGGAATCGATCTTGTTGGCCGCGAGCAGCACGGGCTTGCCCCCCTTGCGCAAGAGAGTGGCGAGATCCCGGTCCGCGCCTGCGAGCCCCTGCTCGGCGTCCACCACCAGCACCAGGACGTCGGCTTCGCGGATGGCCGCGTCGGCCTGCTCGCGGACCGCGCGAACCAGCTGCTCGTCGGTGCGCGCGGTAAACCCGCCGGTGTCCACCGCCCGGAAGCGGCGGCCCGCGTGATCGGCCTCCGCGTACTGCCGGTCGCGAGTCACTCCCGGCGTGTCCTCCACGATGGCCAGCCGCCGGCCCACGATGCGGTTGAAGAGCGTCGATTTGCCGACGTTGGGCCGTCCCACCAGGGCGACGAGCGGGAGCATTCGCTTACGCGCTCACCACCGCGAGCCGCGTGCGCGGCAGAGGCGGCGCGCGGTTCACGGTAGCGTCGATCACCGCGGCCTCTGTCCCCACCAGCGCGACCAGGCCGGCGCGCTCGACCCGCACGCGGACCAGGTCGCCGGCCGCGCAGGTGCCGGTGAAGTGGACGGTCCAGTTCTCCCGGGACCGGCCGAACCGCTCGCCCAAGGCTCCCGGCGGGGTCCGCGCGCTCTCCACCAGCACCTCGACCTCGGAGCCCACCCGCGACCGGTGCCGCGCCAGGGTCCGCGCCTGCTGCAGACGTTGGACCTCTTCCAGCCGCCGGGTGGCGACGGTGCGCGGCACCTCCTGCCACTGCGGACTGCGCTCGCCTGCGGCGCGCTCCTTGGAGAGCCGCAAGGAGGCCGCGGTGTGCGGGCGCTCGCTGAACACGAAGCTGAACAGGTTGTCGTACGGCACCCGGCGCAGGAGCGAGAGCGTCAGGGCGTGCTCCTCCTCCGTCTCTCCGGGGAACCCGCAGATGATGTCGCTGGTCAGGGCCACCTCGGGGCAGGCGGCGAACAGGCTCGCGACGCGTTCCTCGTACTCCGCGATCGTATAGCGCCGCCGCATGCGCTCGAGCACCGTGTCGGCCCCGTGCTGCACGGGAAGGTGGAAATGCGGCATCAGCCGCGGCACGTCGCGGAAGCAGTCGACCAGCTCCGGCGAGAGGTCCATGGGATGGCTGGTGGTGAACCGGATGCGCCGGACGGCCGGCGCGGCAGCGACGCGCCGGATGAGCTGCGCGAAGCTGCAGCCGCCGGCGTAGGAATTGACGTTTTGCCCGATCAGCCTGATCTCGCGGACGCCGACCTCCGCGAGCGACGCGACCTCGCGCACGATCTCGGCGTACGGCCGGGAGACTTCGCGGCCGCGCGTGTGCGGCACCACGCAGAAGCTGCAGACGTTGTCGCAGCCCTTCATGGCGGTCACGAACGCGGTGACCTTTCCGCGCGCGCTCTCGGGGTCTGCCCGCGGAAACACGTACTCCTCGGAGGGGACCCAGCCCGTCTCCACGCCGCCTCGGTCCGCCAGGTCGGCGATGCGCGCGATCTGATCGGGTCCGAGCACGAAATCCACGTACGGGGCCCGCTCGAGGAGCCTCTCCTTTTCTTGCTGCGCCACGCACCCGGCCACGCCGATGCGCGCACCGCGCTGTGCTTTCAACATCCGGTAACGCCCCAGCGCGGAGTAGAGCTTGTCCTCGGCCTTCTCCCGGATGGCGCAGGTGTTGAGCAGCACAAGATCCGCGCGCTCCGCCGCCTCGGCTGGGACCCACCCGGCCCGGAGGAGGGCTTCGCCCATCCGGGCGGAGTCGTGCTCGTTCATCTGGCAGCCGAAGGTGTGGATGAAATAGCGCTTCTGCATCGGCGGGAGGGGTATGTCAGAGCGACCGTGGCCCGTCAATTCGATCGGGAAGCGGTTGACTCCGCGCCGCTCCTTGGGCGACGCTCCGCTCCCGCTCGAGAGCAGGGCCCGTCCCCTCGGAGAAATCGTCATGCGCCTCACACTCTTCGCCGCCGCTTTCATCGCGCTCTCGGCTCGTGCCCAGGGACTCGACCGCGACAGCCTCCTCACCGAGGCGCCGGCCGTACCGGTCAAGGGGACCGTCCGCCTCAGCGGGATCACGACCGGGACCAGCGACGACGGCGGCGTGAACGGCAGGCAGGGGCAAGCGAACGTCGCCGGCAGCATCCTGTGGACGCCCGTCGAAAACCTCGCGGGCGACGTCGGGATGTACTGGCAGGTCGGCGCCAATGGCCCTTCGGCCCGCGTCCGCTACCAGATCCTCTCGCAGTCGATAACGGGCATCGACCTGTCCGCGGGAGCGCGCTTCAAGACGGTCGGTTTCCATCCCGACCAGGGCGAGGTCGAGCTCCTCCTGCTCGCCGGCCGTCGATTCGGGCCCGTGGAGCTGGTGCTCAACGGCGTCTTCGGCTTCGAGACCGGCGGCAAGAGCGGCAAGGACGCCGAGGTGAAGGCGTTCGCGGGATACCGCTTCAGCGACGATCTGCGCACCGGCCTCGACGGCAGGATGCAGGCCGAGGTGGGCGACGAGGGGACGCCGGCCCCGGGAGCTGCGGCGCCGATCGGACGCGACTACGACCTCACCGCGGGCCCCGCGGTCTCGTGGATCGTGGCGCGCAAGGTCAGCACCCTGTTCCACAACCTCCAGGTGCAGGGTCTGGCCGGAGTCGCCCAGCCGAAGCGCACCAACACGACCGCCGCGGTCGGCATCGTGTCGGCCAGCATCGACTTCTAATCCGGCCGCGATCGGGTCCGGCGGCGGGTCCGGGATGGGTCCGTCCCTCATGCACGCGCCTCTGCGGTCCGAGTCGAACGCACGCCCGAGATCCGGCGCGTGAAATCTGGCCGGCCGCGATCGGGTCCGGCGGCGGGTCCGGGATGGGTCCGTCCCTCATGCACGCGCCTCTGCGGTCCGAGTCGAACGCAGGCCCGAGATCCGGCGCGTGAAATCGGGCCGGCCCCACCCCGGACCC
>Ga0137396_10000669_pt1 | contig 16775 bp, 18 predicted proteins | sample czc16metaG_FD_108284 | JGI IMG/M metagenome (GOLD analysis project Ga0137396, IMG submission 108284) | Vadose zone soil microbial communities from Angelo Coast Range Reserve, California, USA - czcobulk3.16 metaG | ecosystem: Environmental > Terrestrial > Soil > Vadose zone | place: USA...
CCACGCGATGTCATCACCGACCGTCCACACGCGCCAGCCCGGGAGCTGCGAGACCGCCATCGCCAGGTTCGTCTTACCCGACGCGCTCGGCATCGCGGCGGCCAGATACGTGACGCGCCCCTCGGGATCCTCGACGCCGATGATCAGCATGTGCTCGGCGAGCCAGCCCTCTTTGCGGGCCTGCCAGGACGCGATGCGGAGGGCGTGGCACTTCTTGCCGAGGAGCGCGTTGCCGCCGTATCCGGATCCTACGCTCCAGATCAGGTTCTCCTCGGGAAAGTGCAGGATCAGGCGCCGCTCGGGGGAGAGATCGCCCATCGAGTGCAGGCCGGCGATGAAGTCGTCGTCCCGCCGCATGTGCTGGATCGCCACCTGGCCAACCCGCGTCATCAGATGCATGCTGGCGACGACGTAGGCGCTATCGGTGACCATGAGCCCGACCCGGCTCATCGGCGAACCCGCGGGCCCCATGAGGTAGGGGATCACGTACATCGTGCGACCGCGCATGCTCCCACGGAACAAGGCGCCGGCCGTCGACTTCGCCTCGATCGGCGCGATCCAGTTGTTGGTGGGGCCAACCGAGTCCTTCTCGCGAGCACAGATGAAGGTGAGCTGTTCCGTGCGCGCGACGTCCGACGGGTGGCTCCGGTGCAGGTAGCAGTTCGGGTAGGTCTTCGGGTTCAGCGGCAGGAGCGTGCCGTCCTGCAGCATGGCCTCGATCAGGCCGTCGTACTCGGCCTTGGAGCCGTCGCACCAGACCACGCGCGAGGGCTGGGTCATGCCCGCGGCCTCGGAAACCCACTTCTGGGCGACGCTGGTCACGCTCATGAGGGGCTGAGAAATTGTCTCCTTGCCCCGCCGGGGGCGTCAAGCAGAACATGCTAGCATTCGCGGCGTGACGGGCCTCGTCGTGGCCGCGCGCTATCTGACGATCGTTCCCCTCCCTGGACCGGCGCAGCCGAGCCCCGACGCACTGGGGCGCGCCGCGCCCTGGTTTCCGGTAATCGGCCTCGGACTCGGCGCGGTCCTCGTCGTCACCGAGCGCGTGACCGAGCTCTTGTTTCCCTTGCTCCTCGCCGGTTTGCTCACCGTGACCGTATGGAAGCTCCTGACCGGTGGCCTCCACCTCGACGGGCTGGCCGATTGCCTCGACGGTCTCGGCGGACGCGACGCCGAGCACCGGCTCGCCATCATGCGTGACAGTCGAATCGGCGCGTTCGGCGCGCTCGGCCTCATCCTGCTGCTGCTCCTGGAGATCGCGGCCGTCACCGAGCTACCGCCGAGCATCCGCGCTCAGGCGCTGCTGGTCGTGCCGGTGGTCGCTCGTGCCACGCCGCCCTTGCTGGCGCGGCTGTTTCCGGCGGCGAAGTCCGAAGGGCACGGCGCCGCGTTCGGCGCGGGCGTGGGCGCGCTGGCGGCGCCGATTGCGCTGTCCATCGCCCTGGTCGTCGCCATCGTGGCGCTTCGCGTGCTCGGGGTCGTCGTCGTGATCGTCTCGGTCACGAGCGCGCTGGCCGTCACGCGGTTCTACGTCGCGCGGGTCGCCGGCATCACGGGCGACGTGCTCGGCGCCGCGATCGAGATCGCCGAGCTGACCGGCCTTCTCACGGTGTCGGCATGGTCACACCTGGGACGTTGATCTATCTCTTCCGCCACGGCGAGGTCGTCCTGGCCCAGACGCGACGATTCATCGGCCATCTCGACGTCCCGCTTTCGCCGCGGGGCGAGCGCCAGAGCATCGCGCAAGCCGCCCGCCTCGCGGCGGTGAAGCTCGGCGCCGTATTCACGAGCGATCTGATCCGCGCCCGACGAACCGGGGAGATCATCGGCGGGCCCCACGGGCTCACGCCGACCCTCGTGCCCGAGCTGCGCGAAATGGCCATGGGCCGCTGGGAGGGGCTGACGGCCGCGGAGATCCAGCGCGGTGAGCCGGAGAAGTTCGCCGAGTGGATGTCGAACGTCGGCGAGTTCCCGTTCCCCGACGGGGAAAGCGTCCCGGACCTCGAGGCCCGCGCGTGGCCGGCGTTCGAATCGATCGTCGACGCCCACGCCGGCCAGGCGATCGCGATCGTCGCGCACGGGGGCACGAACCGCGCGCTGATCTGCCGGGCGCTCGGGCTTTCGGCTCGGCGGCTCCTCGCGGTCGGTCAGGACTACGGCGCCCTCACGGTCCTCGAGCGCGTCGAGGCGACGTGGCGCCTGCTCCACCTCAACGAACGCCCGATGCCCTAGCCCCGATGCTATAGCTATAAAGGAGGCGACGCACAGAGGGCGGTCGGCCCCGGACTGGAGATCACATGCCACCACATCGAAACGCCTACCGACCGAGCGTCATGGGAACTCGCGGGGTCGTCACGTCCGCTCATCCGCTCGCTTCGATGGCCGGAATCCAGATGCTGCTGGCCGGTGGTAACGCCGTCGATGCCGCGGTGGCGGTCGGCTCGACCCTGAACGTGGTCGAGCCGTTCATGTCGAGCGCCGGCGGCATCGGCCTCATGCTGATCTCGCGCGGGCGCGAGCGCCACGTGCTCGACTTCATCGGTCGATCGCCCGCCGCCTCGGACCCGTCGGCCTGCACGGACGACGAGCTGGCCGGCGGACCGAAGTCGTGCGCGACTCCGGGCAACCTCGGGGGCTGGCTCGCCGCGCTCGAGCGCTTCGGCTCGATGGACCGCGCCCGCGTCCTGGCGCCGGCGATCTCGCTCGCTGACAACGGCGTGCCCCTGACCTTCAAGAACGTCGAGTTCTTCGAGGCGGCGCGCCAGACGCTCGCCCGTTCCCCCGAGGCCCAGCGCCTCTATCTCGGCAACGGGGCGCCTCGCGCCGGCGGAATCGTGACCTACAAGGAGCTCGCGTCGACGTTCCGCCAGGTCGCCGAAGGCGGCGCCGAGGTCTTCTATCGCGGACCGATCGCGCGCGCGATCGCCCGCGCGGTCCGCGAAGCGGGCGGATGGCTCGGTGAAGAGGATCTGGCCGGGTTCGCGGCGGAATGGCGGGAGCCGACCACGATCACGTATCGGGACCGCCAGGTGTTCTCGATGCCGCCGCCGTTCTCCGCGTTCCAGATGCTCGAGACGCTCAATATCCTCGAGGGATACGACCTCAAGGGCTTCCGCCACAACTCCGTCGACTATCTCCACCATCTGATCGAGGCCGTGAAGCTCGGCTCCGCCGACCGGCTCGCCTATGCCTACCGTGACGGCGTCCCGATCGCCGGGCTCCTGTCGAAGAAATACGCGGCCTCCCAGCGCGTGCGGATCGACGGCAAGCGCGCGGCGGTGAGCGAAGGCGAGCGTTACAACCCCGACACGCTGCGAGGGCAGATCGCGGAAGGCCATCCCGCGAACTTCATGAACGAGCACACCACCCACTTCGCCTGCGCCGACGGCGCCGGGAACGTGGTCTCCGTCACTCAGACTCTGGGGGTGCCCTTCGGCTCCGGCTTTGCCGTTCCGGGCACCGGGCTCGTTCTCAACAACATCCTCAAGTGGATGGACCGCGACCCCGGATCGCCCAACATTTTGAGGCCTGGGCGCAAGGCCGGGACCATGATGTCTCCGACGCAGGTCTTCCGGGACGAGGTCTTCCACGTCTCCATCGGCACGCCGGGCTCGTACGGGATTCTCCAGACGACGCCCCAGATGCTCCTCAACGTGCTCGAGTTCGGGATGAACATCCAGGAGGCGATCGAGGCGCCGCGCGTGCGGGTGTACCGCGATCGGCTGGTCGACGCGGGGTCGCGCATCTCGCCGGAGACTCGCGCCGGGCTCGTCGAGCGCGGCCATGATGTCCACGCGATCGACGACTGGTCGTGGATCGTGGGTGGAGGGCAGGGGATCGTGCGCGATCCCGAATCCGGCGCGCTCATCGCCGGCGCCGACCCGCGCCGCGACGGGTACGCGCTGGCGATTTAGCTTTGGGCGGGTGGTAACTCACCCGCACCGAGCGGTTCTTGACCGGTAAACTTTACCCGTCCCGGAAGTAACTGTCGAACATCCATTACTTATTTCCTGGCATTGTTCGTGCACTTTCCCTGGAGTCGAGCGCGCCGCGCAACGGCGGGCCCCAGGGGGAAATGAGATGACTCGTGGAGCGATGGCCGCAGCCGTGCTCGGGGCAATGCTCGCGTCGAGCGGATTCGCGATGGCGGCCACGGTCGAGCGCGACGGAGATGCCCGAGTCGTCACGCGCTCCGCTCATCCGCCCCAAGCTCGGGCGCTCGACGATCTTCTGGAGCGCTCGGGGCTGAAGGTCCAGCTCGACACCCTGACGGCCGGCATCCGCGCGCAGTTCCTGCGCGCCCACCGCAGACAGAGCAGCCAGGACAGGCTCACGATCGACCGGATCGTCGCGGAGCGCTTCGCGTCCGATGCGCTCTATGCTCGGATCAAGCTCGAGTTCCAGCGCAACCTCGAATCGGAGCGACTCGAGAAGGCGCTCGCCTGGTACGACTCGCCGCTCGGCCAGCGAATCATCGGACACGAGCTCGCCGCGCTCGTCGCCACCGGCGAGGCCGAGGCGGTCGCCCACCTCGAGCAGAATCGTCCGTCGGCGCGGCGCCTCGAGCTACTCGAGCGCCTCGACGCCGGCGGCGGCGCGTCCGAGACGACCGTCGACATCACCGTGGCCATCGTGCGCAGCCTGACGCGCGCCTTCCAGCCGGGCTTGCCCGCCGTCGCGGACCTGACCCCTGGTCAGCTCGACCAGCAAATCGCGCAGGCTCGCAATCGCACCCTGGTAGACATGAGGCGCGCGTGTCTGGTGAGCATGCTTCTGGCGTACCGCGGTCTCTCGGATGACGAGCTCGACCAGTACGTGCGGTTCGTCGAGTCCGAAACCGGCAACTGGTACATGGGCATGATGAACGGCGCGCTGCTGACCGCCGTCAATGCCGCGGCGGACTCGACCGCCGCCGAGCTAAAGACCGCGGTGCCCCAGCTCGTCGGCGACCTGCGCTAGCCCTCCGGTCACGGCTGCTTGAAGAGGATCGGACCGAAGAAGGACTCCGCCGACGAGGACGTGTCGTCCGAGTCGATGGCGATCGAGATGACCGCGGGGTTGTCCGGCTGGCTGCCGTAGATCTTCCGATAGTCCTCGGCCACGTTGCGGCGCTCCGTGAGCCATTTGCCGAGGTCGGCCGTGCCGGAGCGCACGACCACGTAGGTGACCGTCGCCGTCTTCTCGCTCTTCACGATGCTGCCGGCCGGCGCGGTCGTGTCCCAGATGTAACCGATGATGTGCGAGCGCACCGCCTCGGGGAAGCGCGGCCACACGATGTAGAGCTGAGCGGCCTGGTCGTCCGCGGTCTTCTTGCGGCAGTCGCCGTTGGTGGGCAGGACGACGGCCTTCCAGGTCCATTCTAGTATGGGCGTCTCCTTGAGATTGACCTTGCCCTTGATGTCCTTGCGGATCGACGAGCTCTCGATCTTGCTCTTGAGATGCAGGACGCGGCGGCCGTCTTGCTCCTCGACCACGAAGTCGTGCTGCGGTAGCCCCCATGTCTGGCCGCCGAGCCAGCCCTCAGGAATGCCCTTCGCGCCGAGCTTCTGGGTCTTCCAGTCCTCGATGATGACGACGTCAGCGGCCCAGGCGACGGCCGTCAGCAGCAAGACGAGAGCCGGCACGACGAACCGTGTCATGGTCAGGGCTCCTTTGCCCGCTATGATACCGTCTCCGCGTGCAAGCCTCGCTCGATTCGATCCGCGTCGACAAGTGGCTCTGGGCCGCGCGGGTATTCAAGACACGGAACCTCGCGTCCACGGCGTGTGACGGCGGCAAGGTCGACCTCAACGACGAGGCCGCCAAGCCCGCCCGGAAGGTCCGGACCGGAGATCTCCTCACGGTCACGCTCCCGCGCGGGCGCCGTCGCATCCTCAAGGTCACCGCGATCGGCGACCGTCGCGGATCGGCCGAGGCCGCGAAGGCGCTCTTCGAGGACTTGACGCCGCCCGAGCTGCCGCGTCCGCGCCAGCCGGTGCCGCCGCGGCGCGAGCCCGGCGCCGGGCGGCCCACCAAGCGCGAGCGCCGCGAGATCGACCGCCTGCGCGGGTACTGATGGGAATCCGCGTCGCGCGACGGCGAGTTTTCAGGGGGCGGAAACCAGTGCGCTATAGTTGGTCAACCCTCAGCCGTGGAGCGTGGCATGCAAGCGTATGACTGGAACGCGATCGTCGACGGCCTCAACCGGTACCTGCGACTGCGCTCGATCCCGATCGGCATGAAGCTCTTCGAGACGGTCGAAGCGATGGAGGCGATCCCGAAGATCCGCCGGCCGCGGGCCCGCCACACGACCGATCAGATCGTCGCGCAGGCGCGCCAGCTCGGCTGGACCGTCGGCATCACGATGGCCGACCTCATCGGCGCCCAGTGCGGAGCCGTGATCGGGCTCTCGCCGCAGGACGACGAGTGGCTCTCGGGCAAGCGCATGGCCGGCGTCTGGTTCAAGACCATGGAGGACGCGAGCCAGCACCAGCATGCGATGGACTGCGTGCCGTACGGACGCTTTCGCGCGATGGCGGTCTCGCCGCTCACCTCGGGGCGGCTCGATCCGCCCGACATCTGCCTCATCTACGGCACGCCGGGCCAGATGATCTTCCTCATCAACGGACTCCAGTGGACGGGATACCGTAAGCTGAGCTTCACGTCCGTTGGAGAGTCGGCCTGCGCCGACTCCTGGGGCAAGGCATTGAAGACCGGCGAGCCGGCGCTGACGATTCCGTGCTACGCGGAACGGCGCTACGGCGGTGTCGCCGACGACGAGCTCTTGATGGCGATTCCACCGAGCTTTCTGCCCAAGGCGCTCGACGGACTGGCGGCGCTCGACAAGAACGGCTTGCGCTACCCGGTGCCGCCCTACGGCATCCAGTCGGACGCCGGCGCCGGGTTGGCGGTCAGCTACGCGACGAAGGAGACCAAGACAGGATGAGACTGATTGGCGACTTCGAGGGATTCCGGACCGCCCGTGAGGAGAAGATCAGGTACCTCGAGCGGGTACCGATCTTCGAGGCGTGCAGCCTGCGCCAGCTTCGCGCCGTTGCCGACATCGCGAAGGTCGTCGAGGTTCCGGAGCGGACCGTCCTCACGCGCCAGGGCGAGCCCGGGGACGAGTTCTTCATCATCATCGACGGGACGGCGCTGGTGACGCTCTCGATTCACAAGCGCCATCGTCTCCGTCCGGGCGAGTTCTTCGGCGAGATGAGCCTGCTGGACGGCGAGCCGCGCTCGGCCACCGTGAAGGCGGAGACCGACCTTCGCGTCCTCGTGATCAGTCGCGCCAATTTCTGGCAACTCCTGCGAGAAGTCCCGGAGGTCACGCAGAAGATGCTGGTGACCCTCTCCCGCCGTCTCCGAGACCTCGAGAACGCGCTGAACACCTGACGCGCGGCGCCTGCGGCCTCACGACGACCGAGCGCGCAAAACCTGGTAGATGACGCGCCGGACGTCCTGCGGCTCGAATGGCTTGTCGAAGGTGGGCGCCGCGCTTCGTCGGAGGAACTCGGCGCTCTCCGGTCCGAGCGTATCGCCGGTGACGAAGATCATGCGCCGGACCATGTGCGGGTGGCGGCGAGCCACCTCGCGATAGAGTCCCGGCCCGTCGAGGTGCGGCATCTTGAGGTCGCTGATGATGAGGTCGTACGTTCCGTCGCGGAGCTTGTCGAGCGCCGTCACGCCGTTGGAGGCCGTCTCGACCCGATGAGCGTCCTCCTCGAGGATCTCGGCCAGTAGCGAGGCGACCTCGGGCTCGTCGTCGATGATGAGAATCGATGCGCCGTGAACAGGATCTCCGGGGCTCACCGGAGCGGGCGCCGCGCGCGCCGTCGGCTCGTCATCCGCTAGTCGAGGAGCCGGCCCAGATGGCTCTCCACTTCGTCGAGCGCCAGAGGCTTCGTGAGCACCGCGTCGGCGCCGGCGGCGAGTAGCCCCGGAGCGGCCGCCGGGTAGCCGGTGACACCGAGTATCCGGATGGCCTGCGTCTCCGGATTGCTCTTGAGATGACGACACACCTCGATCCCGTCGAGCTTCGGCATCATGACGTCGAGGATCAGGAGGGCCGGTCTCAGCGAGCCCAGCTTGATCAGCGCCTCGTACCCGTCGCTGGCTGTTTCGATCTTGAACCCCCGCGGATGATGCGTGAGGAACTCGACGAGCATGTCGACGACCTGAGGCTCGTCGTCGACCACGAGCACGCCCGCCGGCGCGGGGGGAATCGGATACGTGGGCATCTGATGTCTCTTGAGGAAGCGCTGGAACTCTCCGACGGCGATGCGCGCGTGCCCGCCGGGCGTCTTGAAGGCGCGAAGCCGTCCCTCCCTGATCCACGTCTTCAGGGTGGGCGTCGAAACCTGGCAATGCGACGCGGCCTGGCCCGTCGTGAGCGAGGCCCGCGGAACCGAATCCTTTGGATTCTTCGAATTCTTCACTGGGCTGCCCAATTTCCCCACCGGGCCCACCCAATGTCAAGTTTCGGGGCGGTCGCCCAGGCGTCTGCGCCGCCGCGCCGTCGAGGCCGTGTGTCGAGGCCGTGTTGCGGTCGGGCCGTGGTTCTGTTAGGGTTTTCGGCGTTGTTCGCGCTCGGGATGCCCACGAGGGCCCAGGGAAGGCGGTAGAAGCCGCCGCGACCCCGTCACTGTGATCGGGGACGAAACCCGCGAGTGCCACTGGCCGCGAGGTCGGGAAGGCGCGGGGAGTAGGACGATCCGAGAGCCAGGAGACCTGCCCGGGCGCGATCCGTTCACCGGTCTTCGAGGGAGGATCCGGGTCGGTGGTTCCATCATTGTTGATCGTGGGGGGCGCGCGCAGCGGCAAGAGCCGCTTCGCGATCGAACGGTTCCCATCCGACGCGCGAATCGTCTTCGTGGCGACCGCCGAGGCGCGCGACGAGGACATGGCCAAGCGCATCGCCCGCCATCGCGCCGAGCGGCCGCCGCGCTGGTCGACGGTCGAGGAGCCGAGTGATCTGGTCCCGCGCTTGCGCGGCCTCGAGGGCGTGTACGACGGGATCGTCGTCGACTGCCTCACGCTCTGGGTCTCGAATCTCCTGCTCCGCGGCGACCGCGACGACGCGATCCTCGAGGAGGCGGAGGCGCTCGCCGGACTGATCGGTCGCCGCCGCGCGAGCTTCACGCTGGTGTCGAACGAGGTCGGTGAAGGCGTGCACCCGGAGACCGCGATGGGTCTCAGGTTTCGCGACCTGCTGGGCATCGTGAACCAGCGCGTCGCCGCCGTGTGCGACACCGTCGTGCTGATGGTCGCCGGCATCCCGCTGACGGTGAAGGCGCCGACCGTGCGGCCGTGACCGAGCTCTCCAGGCTTCTCGATTCGATCACGCCGCCCTCTCGCGACGGCGAGAGCGCCGCCCGGCGCCACCTCGACAGCCTGACGAAGCCACCCGGAAGTCTCGGCCGGCTGGAGGAGATCGCGCTGCGCCTCGCCGTTCTGCGCGGCGCGGCGCCGGAAGTCACACGGCCCGTCATCTTCACGTTCGCCGCCGACCACGGGGTCGTCGCCGAGGGCGTCAGCGCCTATCCCCAGGTCGTGACCGCGCAGATGGTCGAGAACTTCACGCACGGCGGCGCCGCGGTGAACGTGCTCGCGCGACAGGCGGGCGCTCGCGTGGTCGTCGCGGATTTCGGCGTCGCGACTCCTCTCGGGCGCTCGCCGGATCTGATCGAGTGCCCGGTCGCGCGGGGAACGGCGAACATCGCCGAAGGCCCCGCGATGACGCGCGAGCACGCGATCCGAGCGGTCGAGACCGGCGCGCGGCTCGCGGGCGAGGCGATGGACGCGGGCGCCGATCTTCTGGCGACGGGTGAGATGGGCATCGGCAACACGACGGCGGCGAGCGCGATCACCGCCGCGATCACCGGCGCCCCGGCCGAGCTGGTGACCGGGCGCGGCACCGGCGTCGACGACACCACCCTGGCGCGGAAGGTCGCGGCCGTACGACGGGCGCTCGAGATCAACCGGCCCGACCCACGCGACGGCCTCGACGTGCTGGCGAAGGTCGGCGGCTTCGAGATCGGCGGCCTGGTGGGCGTGATCCTCGCGGCCGCCGCGCGGCGCGTTCCGGTGGCGCTCGACGGATTCATCGCCGGGGCGGCGGCGCTGGTTGCGGTCACGCTCGCGCCGGCCTCGCGCCACGCGCTCTTCGCCTCGCATCGCTCGGCCGAGCCCGGCCACGCGCGCGCGCTCGAGCATCTCGAGCTCGAGCCGTACCTCGACCTCGGGCTGCGCCTTGGCGAGGGAACGGGCGCCGCGCTGTTCATCCATCTCGCCCGGGCGGCCGCCCTCGTCTGGAGCCAGATGGCGACCTTCAAGGCCGCGGGCGTGAGTCAGTCGGAGGGAGCGCCGGCGCCGGCGAAGCCGACGCTCGAGCCGCGGCGATGACCAGGCGCGGCTTCGCGATCGTCGCAGCGATCATCGCGGTGTGGTGGCTCGTCGCTTCGCCGTCGGAGGCGGAGTTCGCGACACGCGACATGCTCGGCCGGGATGTCGCGCTCGCGGCGCCTCCCAAGCGCATCGTCTCGCTCGTCCCGAGCGTCACCGAGATTCTTTACGCGCTCAATGCCGAGCCCCTGCTGGTCGGCGTGACGGACTTCTGCGACTTTCCGCCGGAGGCCAAGCGACAGCCGAAGGTCGGGGGGATGGTCGCGCCGAGCCTCGAGGCGATCATCGCCCTCAAGCCCGATCTCGTGATCGCCACCACGGAGGGAACTCGCGAAGACACGTTCACCCAGCTCTCGCGCGTCGGCGTGCCCGTGTATCTCGTCGCCGCCCATCACGTCGCCGACGCGACGTCGCTCATGCGACGGCTCGGTGAGCTGACAGGCCGCGAACGGGCGGCCGGGCCACTCGTGGCGCGACTCGAGGAGCGGATCGAGGCCGTGAAAAAGGCGGTGCTCCCGCTGGCGCGTCCGCGCGTGCTCTACGTGCTGTGGCCCGAGCCGCTCATCGTGCCCGGGCGCGACGCGCTCGTGACCGAGCTGATTCAGCTCGCCGGGGGCCAGTCGCTCACGGCCGACGACCCCGACGCCTGGCCGCGCTATAGCCTGGAGGCTGCGGTCGCCAGGAACCCCGAGGTGATCCTGCTCGCCAACCACGGCGCCGGGACGGGGGCGGTCTCGATGGACAAATGGCGAAGACTCGCCTCGCTTCCCGCCGTCAAGTCCGGCCGGCTCCTCTCCATCAACGGCGACCTGATGCATCGCTACGGGCCGCGCTTCGTGGACGGTCTCGAGCAGCTGGCTCGCGCGATTCACCCCGAGGCCTTCCGGTGAGCCCGACCCGACGGCTGATCCTGGTGCTCGGCGTCCTCTCGGCGGCGCTGTTCGTCGCCGCCGCCGTCGCGCTCTTTCTCGGGAGCGCTCAGCTCTCGCCGAGCGCGGTGCTGTCGGCGGTCTCGGGACGCGCCGCGCCCGAATCGGTCGAGCGCGTCGTGATCCTGTCCATCCGCTTGCCGCGGATCGGGGCCGCCGTGCTGGCGGGCGGGGCCCTCGCGGTCGCAGGCGTCGCCTTCCAGGCGCTCACGCGCAACCCGCTCGCCGAGCCCTCCGTGCTCGGCATCTCGGCCGGCGCCGCGTTCGGGGTCGTGATCGGGCAAAGTTTCGGTCTCGGCCTGACGCTTGGCGAGGCGCTGGGCCTCACTGCCTTCGCCTTCGCCGGCGCGCTCCTCGCCGCGGGGGCGGTCTATCTGATCGCGGCGATCGGCCGCGGGCTCTCGATCCAGACGCTGTTGCTGGCGGGCGTCATCGTCGGCATCTTTTTCTCGTCAGCGATCACGGTGGTGATCTCGCTGCTCGACTTCAACCGGCTCGGCGGGGTCATCCACTGGCTGCTCGGCAACCTGGCCCCGATTCCGCCCGGTGCCCTCGGGTTGTTCACGCTCCTGGCGGCCGTCGGCTTCGCGCTCGTGGTGACTCACGCCCGGGAGCTGAATCTGATGGCGCTCGGGGAGGAAGCGCTGCAACAGCTGGGTGTCGCCGCCGACCAGCTCAAGCTGACGATCTTCCTCGCCGCGGCGCTCCTCACCGCCAGCGTCGTGGCTTTCGTGGGACCGATCGGCTTCGTCGGGCTGATCGTGCCGCACGTTCTTCGAATCCTTCTGGGCTCGGACAACCGGCTTCTGGTGCCGGCCGCCCTCATCGGCGGCGGCATCTTCCTCCTGTTCGCCGACACCATCGCGCGCAGCATCGTTGCCCCCGCCGAGCTGTCGGTTGGCGTCATCACATCCTTCTTCGGCGCCCCGTTCTTCATCTATCTCCTCCGCACCCGCTACCGCGCCAATCTCTGATGAGCAGCCTCTATGCCCCCACGACGCGATCGAACGGGCTCACCGTGCTCAGCTCGTCGGTCTCGAGCGCGGAGCTCGTGATGGGGATCTCCGCCCGCGCCTCACGCGCCGAGGCCGGATGATGCTGGCAGAGTTCCGCGGAGTGAGCTTCGCGTATCCAGCGTCGGCGGAGCGGCGAACGCCACCGTTTGCGATCGAGGAGCTTGGCTTCGAGATCGGGCCGGGCGAGATCGTCGGGGTGATCGGGCCCAACAGCTCGGGAAAGACGACGCTGATTCGACTGCTGACGCGCGTGCTCGAGCCGGCCTCCGGCGAGATCCGCCTCGAGGGCGCGCCGGTCCGGCGACTGTCCCGCACGGACCTGGCCCGCCGGGTGGCCGTCGTGCCGCAGGGGACCTTGCCACAGTTTCCGTTCACCGTCGGCGAGCTCGTGCTGATGGGCCGCTATCCTCACGATCCCGGCCGCTATTTCGAGAGCCCGCGCGATCGCACCGTGGCGCGCGAAGCGATGGAGGCGACCGGCGTGCTCGAGCTCGCCGATTTGCCGCTCGATCACCTGAGCGGCGGCGAGCGCCAGCGCGCGGTCATCGCGCGCGCGCTCGCCCAGGAGCCGCGTCTGCTGGTCCTCGACGAGCCGACCGCGCATCTCGATCTTCGCTATCAGGTCGAGGCGGCGACGCTCCTGCGGCGTCTGAACCGCGAGCTCGGCATGTCGATTCTGCTCGTCTCCCACGATCTCAATCTGGCCGCCGAGGTGTGCGACCGGCTCCTCCTGCTGAACGCCGGACGCGCGACGGCGATCGGCTCGCCCGAGACGGTGCTGGACGACGCGCTACTGGCCTCAGTCTTCGGCTGCGAAGTCGTCGTCGACAAGAGCGAGACGACGCGGCGGCCGATCGTGCGACTCACCTGGCGGGGGAATCCGCCGATCGCCGGGGACGCTCCGGCGCGGGGTGTGCGCGCGGCAGGCCGTCGCGGGGCTGGGGTCCCGCCGGCCGAGGCGCGCTGACGAAAGGAGGTGGACGGAACGCGGTAGCTCTTCGAGAACTTCGCTCCGGATCAAGGGAAGCCGGTGAGGTCGGACGAGACCGATGCCGGCACGGACCCGCCACTGTGAGTGGGGAGCAAGCGCCCGAGGTCGCCACTATCCGCATCGACGCGGATGGGAAGGCTGGGCGCGAGCGGTGATCCACCGAGTCAGGAGACCTGTTCCGGACGACAGCTTCCAACCCTTTCGTGGAAGAAGGAGTGAAGCGCCATGCTCTGGGTCGTTCGATTGCTGTTGCTACTCGTCGTGCTGCTGCCTGAGGGGATGCTCGCGGCGCAGGAACAGCCCCGAGACCTCGACCCCGTGGTGTTGACGGCCACCAAGCTCGAGACGCGCGCCGAGCAGCTCGGGGCCTCCGTCACGGTGGTGCCCGGCGACGACGTGCAGAAGTACCACTACGAGACGGTCGAAGACATCCTCCGCACCGTGCCCGGCGTCGAGATCCGGCGCTCGGGAAGCCTCGGCAAGGTCTCCAACATCAGCATCCGGGGCGCCAACGCGAACCAGGTCCAGGTCCTGGTCGACGGCGTCCGGGTCAAGAGCCCGACGACCGGACAGGCCGACCTCTCCGACATCTCGCCCGACCTGATCGAGCGGATCGAGGTGATCCGCGGGCCCCAGTCGACGCTCTACGGCGCCGACGCGATCGGCGGCGTCGTCAACATCATCACGAAGAAGGGCAAGGGCCCGTTCTCGGCGACCGTCGAGGGCGGAGGCGGTAACTACGACACGTACACGGGCCGCGGATGGTTCAGCGGCAGCTACTCGCTGTTCGACTACTCAGGCTCGATCTCCCATCTCGAATCGAACGGCCAGTTTCGAAACGACAGCTCGGACAAGAACGCGGTCAACCTGCGTCTCGGGGTCTCGCTCCCGTGGGACAGCTCGATCGCGTTCAGCCTGCGCTGGGTCCAGAACGAGACGGGGTTGCCGGTGAAGTTCGTCTCCACGAGCCCGCCGCCGCTGCCGAACGACCCGATCATCGACGTCAACAACCGTCAGACCAGCGAGACCTGGGTGATGGCGCTCAACGGCCGGACCAAGCCGGTCGAGTGGTGGGAGGCCGAGCTGCGGCTCGGGCGCTATCAGAACAAGACCACGTTCGTCGATCTCCCCGATCCGGCGCAGGAGTGCCCGTTTCCGCCGTGCGAGTTCCCCGGACGGTTCAACGTCCACCGCTGGGAGGCGGAGCTCCTGAACCACTTCCACATTGGCACCTGGTCGACCAGCTCGGTCGGGCTCGAGTACCGCGCCGAGGACGGCGAGGCTCAGGGCAGCACGGTGTTCGATGCCAGCAGCCACACCAAGTCGGCCTTCTTCCAGCAGACATTTCGATTCTGGGACCGCCTGTTCATGTCGGCGGGCTTTCGGGTCGAGGACAACAACGTGTACGGTACCCACTGGACCGAACGCGGCTCGCTCGCGTACGTGCTCCGCGAATGGGGCACCCGGATCCACGGCGGCGCGGGCTCGGGCTTCCGCGCACCGACCTTCAACGATCTCTTTTTCCCGGGGTTCTCCGATCCCACGCTCCAGCCGGAGACGAGCTTCTCGTACGACTTCGGCGTCGACCAGAAGCTCTGGAAGGACCGGATCCGCCTCGGACTGACCTACTTCCACAACGACTTCAAGAACCTGATCGGGTTCACGTTCGTCGCCACGCCGCCGTTCGTGAAGGGCGTGAACATCGGCAAGGCGCGCGCGGAGGGCGTCGAGTTCGTCGGCGAGGTCGACGTGCTCGACAACCTCACCGCGTCGCTGAACTACACCTACACCGAATCGGAGAACCGCCAGACTCATCGGCTCCTGTCGCGTGAGCCGCGCGATCGTTTGAACCTCAGGCTGACGTGGCGCCCGATCCCGCGTCTGGAGCTCTTCGGTGAGGGCCAGTGGGTGAGCAAGCAGTTCGAGCCCACCGGGACGAGCGGCACCTACGTGTGGAACAGCGGTTACACGACGGTGAACGCCGGCGGCACGTATCGGCTCTTCCAGCGTTACGCGTTCATCCAGTCTGTCGATCTGTGGACCCGCATCCAAAACCTGACTAACGAAGACTACTCGGAGGTACGCGGCTTCCCGGCGCTCGGCATCAACGCGCTGGCCGGAGTCCGCATGACGTTCTAGACTTCCCGGGCTGGCCGGATGACGGTCTCCGATGGGGCCGTCATTCGGCTCGTTCGTGCATTGGAAGGAGTGGCAGTGATCGAAGGGATCGAGGTCGTGGTCGACCGCGAGGCGGTGGTCGTCAGTGCCCGCGAGCCGCTGACCGTTCTTTCCTCGGCGTTCGTACGGGGCGGATTCACCACCGCGCGCGCGATCGTGAACCTCCACGTCCGGAAGAACCTCCCGGAGCAGGAGACGGATGGTCTCCTGCCTCGATTCGCCGAGCGGCGCGGGGTCCGCGGGCCGTGGGTCGGACTTCTCACCTCGGCATGGACGGAGAAGGCGGTGGTCGCGGAGGCTTCGGGATTCGGGTTGACGGCGCTCGCGGTTGTGACGGTCGGCCTGTCGAACCGGATCGCCGCGGGTGAGACGCCAGTCGCGGTGTGGGCGCCGTCGACGATCAACTCGATCGTCGTCGTCGAGGGCGCGCCCGAGGCGGCGGCCCTAGTCAACGCGGCGATGACGATCACCGAGGTCAAGACGGCGCTGCTGGCCGCGGTCGACCTGCGGTGTGACGACGGTCTGCTCGCGAGCGGTACGTCGACCGACGCGGTGGTCGTGGCGGCGACCGGACGGGGCCCGCAATGTCGCTTCGGTGGACCCATCAGCGACTTCGGGTGGGTTGTCGCGCGAGCGGCCCGCGAAGCGCTGGACACGGGCATCCGCCGCTGGATCGAGGAGCACCCGTGATTCAGCGACCACCGCTCGCGACGTTGCTCGGCTCGCTCGTCGCGCATGGCGGCGTGCTCGCGATTCTGTTCTTCCTGGTCTCGGAAGAAACTCACCCCGGCGTGCTCCTCATCGACCTCGAGGCGGTCTCGGAGCGCGACGCGCCCGGCGCGGCGGCGGAACGTCCGCCCGTGGCCGCCGGTGGAGGCGCAAAGAGCGCTGGGTCGGGTTCGTCCCGGCAGACCCGGCGAGACTCGGCCCGGTCGAGCGCGGCGCCGGGCGCGTCCTCGCAGTCCGAGGCGTCACCATCGCCCGTCGCGCCCGCGCCGCCCGCAGAGCCGGAGCCCGTGCGAGCGCACGTCACGCCGCCGACCCAGCCTGACGAGCCTCGCCAGCCCGAGCCCGCCGTCGCCGTCGCGCCGGCGCGCGAGGCCGCTCAGGACGTGATTGTTCGCAACGAAGCGCCCGCGGAGTCTCGCGCGAGTTCCGGCGGGGCCCCCGGCGACCGCGTCGCGTCCGGGACCGGGCAGGGCGGCGGCGGTCGAGCCATACCGGGCGCCGGGACGACGGGCCAGGGTCCAGGCGGAGCCGGCGGCGCCGGGGTTA
>Ga0137396_10000671_pt1 | contig 16757 bp, 9 predicted proteins | sample czc16metaG_FD_108284 | JGI IMG/M metagenome (GOLD analysis project Ga0137396, IMG submission 108284) | Vadose zone soil microbial communities from Angelo Coast Range Reserve, California, USA - czcobulk3.16 metaG | ecosystem: Environmental > Terrestrial > Soil > Vadose zone | place: USA...
CGACGCTGGTACAGAGCGGAGAGCTCGTGCCTCCGCTCGAGGTGCTTCTGAGCGATGACGACAATCGGTTGGTTTGCTGCGTCGAGATGAACAGCCAGGGTGTCTTCCGAAACATGCTCGACTCGAATCCTCGGCTGCGAGCGAGCTTCCCGGTGAAGGCCAGCGTGACCGATAGAGACGGGGAACATCTGGCACGTCAGTTTCGACTCGGCCAAATTGCCCTCTCTTTAATGACGCCGCGTCGCGCGGTAGCCATTGTATTGCGGACCCGTTCCTACTTCTTTTCCAGGCGATTTTGGAGCGTTCCTAGGAAACGTACGAGAGGATCAGGTCGTAATCGTCCGGATTTTTGCTTGAGGGATCTCGACCGGGCAGAAGGCGCAGCTCAGCGTAAACGTCTCCGGATTCGATGGACGCTCCGGCAAGGAGTTGTTCCTTCATCGCCCTTCTCAAGTCGGCGAGCTTTCACTCCTCACGACGTAGACGATTCTCGATGCGTCCCAGCTCTTCCAGTTTCTTTCTAAGGTCGGCGGACATCAGGTAGAATCCCTACCGCAAATGAGGGGCGACTGCTCTTGGCAATCGCCCCTTTCCATTTTGTGGCAAAGATTCGCTGTTTCCTTTACGAGGTCGCGCTGGCAGCGGCGGCCTGCTCCAGAACTTTGGCCGCCTTGCCGGCGTCTGCAACCCCGAGAAGCAGCATGGTCGCATTCGTACTGGGATCCACTCCGCAGTACCCGTAATCGATGTTGATTCCCGCTTCGCCGAGACGTAGCGCAGCACGCGCCAGCTCCCCAGGACGGTGAGTGAGTGTCACTTTCGCAACCTCAGTCTCGGTGTAGTCCGTCTTTAGGAGATCGAGAATCGATCTGGCCACGGCCGGGTTGTCCAAGATGAGGCGCACGGAGCTCTTGCCCTTCTCTAGAGGGGAAGATTGAAACGCGAGAATGTTGACGCTTTGTTCGGCGAGGGCTTGGCAGAGCTTGCCAAGCGTTCCAGGCTGGTCTTCTAAGCGGATTGTGAACTCCTTATTGGTGGGCATGGTAGGAACCTCCTTGCGGTGTACCTCGTCGTGGATGGGCTGGAAAGGTCCTGCGAGATCCAACGATGTCTCGAATCCTACTCCGGCGACCTGCTTGCATCAAGTGGTGGGAGGATATTTTCACTCGAAGGGCGGCCCGTTTCAAAGTGATGTACGGAAATTGATCGGGAGCGCGCGGCGCGGGGTCAAGGTGTGTAGCGCCTTGCCTGCGGGCGACCGCGCGGGCCGCGAGCGTTTACCGACCGTATAAGTCACTTGATTATAGTCAAGTTTGAGAGGATATTTGTCTCAGTTCGCCTGGTTTTTCAATCGGACATTTGCGAATCCATCGGAGAAGCTCAAGACTGCTCAGGCGGAAGTGTCCAAGTTGAAAGAAGAGAACTCTCAATTGAGGCATCAAGTCGCGACTTTGAAAAGTATTGGTCGATATCAAATCCACCAGAGCGGATTCAGGACGTGGCGTCTGGACACAGCGACAGGACAAAACTGCCTGCTTCTGACGAGTAAAGAAGATTGGAAGAAACTGGACACCACGTTGGAAGGATGTCCATCGGAGTAAGTGCATACGTATAGGATCGCCTTCGTACTGTAAGGAGAAGACATGAGAAAACTGCTCGGATCCGTCGTGCTGATCCTATCCTTGGCGGCGCTGTCACAAGCGCAGACTCAGCACCGACATCACTCGACGGCGCGCCACAATCGGAGCCAATCTGCGTCGGCAACTGCAACGTGCAAGGACGGGACCACAAGCTACAGCGCGCACCGCCGAGGCACGTGCTCTCATCATGGAGGGGTGCGGACTTGGTTGAACAGCGTTCCGAAGTAGTCACGGCGGGTGTCTGCGTCTGAAAACCTTTAGGTGAGTACAAACCCAATTGACGCCGTGATCGCTCAAGCGGCGTCTCGCGACCTTTGCGTGGAGCGCTTAGCGGGAGCACGAAAGAACAGTCTCGATCCGAGGCTGCTCTACATAGAAAAGAAGCCATGCTAAGTAATACGGACAGCTCACGACAGCACTAGTCCTGCATATTCCTACGCAAAGTCTCTTCGGTTGTATCTGCCACGCACTAACTTTGCGGACTTCCTGATCTACGTGGTGATTGACTCGGCGCCCCCAGGCTTCTACGTCATTCCAAGAGGATTTCTTTCCCAGGATACTAACCGCACCTTGAAGTCCTTGGAGAAGTACCTGAATGCTTGGCGCTTGTTGGCAGCTTCGGTTTCGCCTCAGCTAACCAAGCGACCTTTCACCTCTATTAGCCCCAACTCCAATACGCGATGGGCGCCGCGCAGCGTGCGGGTCTTTAGTCGAAGACGGCGCAATCTATGTCGTCCCAGGGGAGAGCATTACGGTCACCACAACGCTCTCTCTCTCAGCAGTCTTGGGCTCAGACCCTACAGGAACGCATGGGATCAATTGCACGGAGCCTCGATTCGATCCGAGTTTTATTGATGGGCGGTGAGGTTCGTACTGTCGGTTGCACACTCGGTTGCATACTCGCTGCCGAATGTCCCCACTTGTCACGACTATCCCCGTCGCTAACCGACTGAAAACACGTGAGCCGACGTCAGACTCCTCGCTTCCGGAACCAGATGTCGGGCGTTCGAATCGCCCCAGGCGTGCTATTATTTTCAAAAACTTATCCGGGTCTACTGCGTTCCGCTGTTGCACGCTCTTTGCACAATGCTTCTTTCGGCTTCGTCACTTCAGGCGTGTTCTGGCACGTCTCTGATGGAGTGCGGCTCTGCCGGGCCACTTCCGCTCATCTCCTGCAACTGTCATAGCATTGCAATTGGAAAGGATTTGTAAGAGCATTTGCTCTGGTTCGGTATTCGTGGCACGCAAGGGGCGGAAGCTCCAGCCTCGGCATTCCACATCCCTCAGATGGCCAATGTCAGAAAATTTGCCAGCATAGTCTCCATTCTTTTTCTCGCGGTCACCGTTATGCGCGTGGCAGCCCAGCAGCCGGCTACGACCACTTCCGCTCGAGAAGCAGATGCGGTTTGCGCCCGTTGCCATCAGCATCTCTACGGACAGTTACATGAAAACGGTCATGGCGAATGCTAGCGGGCCTGCCGCGGAACACGTCACGCCCGCGACCTTTCGTCATAAGGCTTCCGCAGTGGAGTATCGCGTTTCCTTGGAGAACGGGAAGGTGTGGCTCCAGTATGACCGCCCTGGAGAATTTGAAATCGGTGGCCTCCACGGCCAGCGGCTCCTTGAATACTACGTTGGCTCGGGAAACCGCGGGAGGACTTATCTCTACAGCACTGAAAACTACTGGTTTGAGGCGCCCATTAATTGGTACACCGCCCATGGCGGCTATGATATGCGGCCGGGGTTTCAGAACAGCATCGCGGCGCCGTTCGATCTGCCGGTGGCCTCCCGATGCCTGCACTGTCATACCAGCGATGTGCAGTTGGAAATACCGGGGACGCGGAACCGTTATGCCTCGCTTCCGTTCCTGCACACCGGTATTACCTGCGAAGCTTGCCATGGCGATTCATCTGGGCATGTAGTAAGCAGCGGCAAAGAAAGAATCCTTAATCCCGCAAAACTTGACCCCTTGCGCCGTGACTCGATTTGCCAGCAGTGCCATCTAGAAGGAGAAATCCTGATCGACCGTGCCGGCAAGAAGCTCGCGCAATTCCGTCCTGGGGAACTTCTGACAGACTACGCCGCCTACTTTGTACATGCCGGTGCCCCCAAGGCCGGTTTTGGCCCGGTTACACAGGTGGAAGCCTTGCCTCTGAGCAAGTGTAGACAGGCGAGCGGTGACAAATTGACTTGCACCACTTGTCATGATCCCCATCGCAAACTGGCTCCGGCAGAAAAGGTCGCCTTCTATCGCACAAAGTGTCTGCTGTGTCACTCCGCGCTCACGTTCGCGACGGATCATCACGGCGAAAACCCTGATTGTGCCAGCTGCCACATGCCTCGCAACAAAGCCGTCGACATTCCGCACCAACAAACTACCGACCACCGAATCCTGCGCATTCCGCAACCCGCGACTGGCCCGGCTCCCCTCGGCCGCGAACTCGTTTCTGTTCTGACTTCGCAACCCGATGATCGCGACCTCGGACTCGCCTACGCAAAATTGGCTGAAAGCGGCGATGAGTTTGCCGCAGCGCGGGGCCTCCATTTGCTGCAATCGGCCCAAGCCAAGAGCCCGAATGATTCCGCTCTTTTGGCGGGGCTCGCCTTCTTGCTGAAAAAGCAGGGGAAAGATGATGCAGCGATTCACATCTTCAGAAAATCCTTGGAATCTGACCCCCAAAATTCTTGGGCCGCCGCCAACCTCGGCGTCCTCTACAAGAGGATTGGAGAAACGGATCGCGCACTTGCGCTCTGGGAGGAGGTCTTCTCCCGAACGCCTTTCTATGCGGGACTAAATCTGAGCGCACTGGACTGCTCTCTCGGCCGTCGTTCACAAGCGCTGGCAGTGCTGAAGCGAATGATTGAATTTGATCCGGACTCCATCGAAATCCGCCGCCGGCTCAGCGAGGTTGAGAGCTACAGGAAGCCGCCGTGAGCTTCCGCATGGAAGCGCGCGGGTGTATAGTACGGACCGCCCGTGGAATCAAAAATGGGAATTCTGTCTATCCGAAAAGTTTCCTCGGAATAGCCAAGGGAGGCGCGTAACATGCTGGGAAATCGCAATCTCGCGCGAATCATCGTGGCAGCGGTATTCCTGGTGTTCTGCGCGGCACCCGCGATTTTGACGCAGGAAAAGACTGCCGATTCCAACATCAAGGTCCAGGCTGTCAACGTGGTCGTGGATCTGATCGTGACGGACCGCCATGGCCGTCATGTGCAGGGATTGACCGCCGCAGATTTCAAAATTTACGAGGATGGAGTTCCTCAGAAGATCATTGGATTTACGCCCTCCGCGGGTTCAGCCTCGGACTCTTCGTCCCCGGCGGTCGCGGCGGGTTCCGACGCAAATGCGAAACCTGTCTCGCAGCCAGGCCCAGCCGCGTCGCTATCTGAGCCCCACCTTCTCACGGTCGTCCTCGATTTGGCGGACAACCGCCCTGCCAATACCAAGACATCGTCCGACGCGGTGCTTCACTACTTGGACAAGACTTTGGGAACTGGCGATTATGTCGCGATCTACTATATTGACCAGAGTCTTCACATGGCGCTCCCCTTCACGAACGACCTCCAGAAGGCGCGTGAAACGCTCCAGCGCATCGAGACGCGCAGGCCCGTCGGCACGTTTAACGGCTCTGACCGCGCCGCAACGCAAGAGGAGATTAACGATCTATATCGGCAAGCGCACCCCGAGACTCAACTGGGAGCCGTCGCCGGAGACCTACAGAGCGCGTCCAGTAGCGGAGGTCCGGGGGGCGCACCTTCTGGACCCGGTAACAACATGGCCATGATGATGGACCGCCAGATTGCCACTATGCGGACCTTCCTCAACATGCAGAACACCTTTCAGGCGCGAGCGGTTTTTGCGGCTTTGCGTGCGATCTGTTTGGCGTACCGGGATATGCCGGGACGCAAGAACGTGGTCCTCTTTTCGGAGGGCTTTCTGTATTCCGACGACGCCAAGCCGGAAATGGAGGCCGTCGCCGACGCTGCAAATCGGGCCAATGTATCCATTTATGTGATCGATCCGGAAGGCATCGAAATCAATCCTTATGGGGCGGGAAGCCGGCCCACCGATACCATTGGCTCGCGGATGGCCGCTGCCGGCGCTCCTGGTTCAAATGTGGGACAGGGTGGAGGCGAGAGCAAGTTCGACAAGATTAAGACCGTTGGAAATCTGAGCCGGGGTGACCAACTGCAATGGCTGGCCGACACCACAGGCGGGCTCATGGTCAAGCGCACGAATGACTTGCTCCCCGCCTTCAGCAAAGTACTCGACGACGGCCGCGACTACTACACCTTGGCGTATCTACCTGCAAAGAGTGAATTTGACGGCAAGTTTCACAGCATCAAAGTGGAGCTTCTGCAGCACGGACACCAACTCCGTTATCGCAAAGGATACTGGGCCACTCCTCGCGGACAGGCTGTTGCCATGACTCCGATTGCTGCCCAGCTCATTGCCGGCTTTCAAAATGGATCCCTGAAGACAACATCGGTGCCCGACGTATTTGCGGATTTGCTCTTGGCTCCTGACGGCCACTACACGGCTCCTGTTTCAGTTTCATTTCCCGCGAATAAGATTCCCCTGGAAAAGGAGGGGCAAGAATATAAAGCCGCGATGACTCTGGTCCTGGTCGCGCGCGACGGTCACCAAAATTTGTTGTCCGTTTCCCAGCGTGGCTGGAACGTCCGGCTCAGTGATAAGGAAAAGAGTGACTTTGAGAAGACCATTGTCACGGTCCGGAGCCAGTTGCCGATCGCCGATCCGCAGTCTGTCTCCGTCGAGGCAATTCTTCAATTGTCGGGGGCGGCGTTTGCCAGGGGAGGAACAACCATTGACGTCCCTGATCCTGCAGGGGCGGGATTTCGCCTTACAAGCATTTTGGTCTCCGATCGAGCTGAACAGGCTACCTGTCTAGATCCTTCCGATTCGCTTTGTTTCATGAATGTGCGGCTGCGCCAGCCACCCAAGTCGCGGTTCCCTTCGTCGACCAAAGTCATCGTCTATTTTGCCGCCAATGACCTTTCCTTGGACCCGCAGACAAAAAGGCCACGGGTGGGTGTCGCATTCACCTTGAAGTCTGGCAATGAGATTGTGAAAACCGCATCGGCGGAAAACATTCAGTCTCTATCCGGTCCGTCTCCCAACGCGGTATTAGTTCTCGCGGAGTACGACCTGAAGTCCTTGCATGCCGGCAACTACACCCTGCAGGCCTTGGTCCGCGATCTGGTTCGCAATACCTCGCTTTCGCAGCAGAGCCAGTTCGTTGTGGAATGAGTCGCCAGATCTGAAAACCCAAATCTTGGCTGAGTTCCGAGTTTGGACCTGTGCCTCGCGGGTGTTTGCTGGGAGCCGAAGGGGTCTGTACTTCCGTCATTATCCAATCTTTCCACTGCTCCTGAAGCGGGCTTCCGGCGACATACCGCACTAAACAAGTCTACAAATTTTGGAATGCCAGTCCGAGACAGGGTCCAAAGCAGCCCTACCGACAGAATGGGGCGCCCTCTGAAGTTTTCCTACATGGTCTGTAGAATATCGTTATTTTTTGCTTGACAAGCACTCCCATGCCGGGTCTATAGTGCAAAACAATTAGGGGTTCACATCAAAAGAATTAATCTTCGGGGGGTTGCCCATGCGCAATTTGCGATATTTCGTATTTACAACATTGATTATCTCCTTGCTGGCCCTCGTTCCTTCGGGCTTCGCCCAAAAAGTCACAGGCACGATCACTGGGGTTGTGACCGATGACAGTGGTGCCGTGCTGCCAGACGCGACTGTGACCGTCACCTCAACTCAGACTGGGGCGAGCCGATCCACGACCACTGGATCGGACGGGTCGTTTAGCTTCCCTGAACTGAATCCAGGTGTGTACAACGTCAGCGTCACCAAGCAGGGATTCAAGAAGGTAACGACAAAGAATGTTGAACTACACGTCAGCGACATTACGACCGTCCCGATTAAATTGCCGGTAGGCGGGATGGTGGAGACAGTGGAGGTGCAAGCCACGGCAGTCCAAGTAGAAACCCAGTCGGGCGTGGTGGGCAACGTCGTGAACGGGCAGGAGGTAAGGGAGCTGCCCATGAATGGCCGTAACTTTGTTCAGTTGACCACGCTGATGCCGGGCGCTGCGGTGGCGGAAAATTTCGACGCCAAGAACAAGGGGCTTCTAGCGGGCGTAGATATTTCCTTCAGTGGCGCTCCAGCCAACGCCAACCAGTGGCGCGTGGATGGCGCCAACAATAATGATATCGGCTCGCAGCGCACAATCCTCATCTATCCTTCCATCGATGCCATTGAGGAATTTAAGATTCTCCGGAACAGCTATGGACCGGAATTCGGCGGCGCGGGTGGCGCCCAGATCAACATCGTAACTCGTGGCGGCGGCAACGACTTCCATGGCAGTGCGTTCTATTTCGGCCGCAACGATGTACTGATTGCTAAGAATTCTCTACTTGGTCCAACGGACCACAAGCAACTGCTCCGCCGCAATGACTATGGCTACACGTTTGGCGGACCCATCAAAAAGGACAAAGTATTCTTCTTCTGGTCCCAGGAATGGAACAAGGAGAAGCGTGCTCGCGTTCGCGCTTTCCAGGTTCCCACGGCTGCACAGATGGCGGGCGACTTCAGAGACCTCCAAGGCTGCCCTAACCAACTTCCCAAGGATCCTGCCAACGGGGGCGCCCTGTTCACGTTTAATGGCCAGACCAACGTGATCGACCCCGCCCGTTTGAGCCCTGCAGGAACGGCATTCCTTTCGCAATTAGCCGCTCCCAATCGGAATAACCCTTGTATAGTCAACTGGGTACAAGGCGTAACGATTCCCGTCGATTGGCGGGAGGAAAACGTCCGTGGAGACGTGAATATTACGAAGAACACGGTACTGACGCTGCGCTACACCCAGGATTCGTGGAAAAACCCGCTGCATTCAGACGAAGAAGGTGGACTCTGGGGCGAACAGGCCTATCCCTCACTGAGCGGCGATTGGGACCAGCCCGGCAAGGTCGCCATTGCCAAATTGACCACTACAATCGGCAGTTCCGCAACCAACGATTTTTCGTTCTCCTGGTCGGCGAACCGGATTAATATTGCCATTGGCGGAGACACACCCGCACTGAACGACACTATCAAAGCGGCATTTCAGACCGTATTCCCGCAAAGTGGCAAGATGCACGGTGCCGCCACTGCCTCGCCTTTGTGCTGGTGTGGCGGCTCGAGCGGCCTCATCGGCCACTTTGGACCTTGGAACAACGGGCAAGACCTCTTCACATGGAAGGACGACTACTCCAAGGTGATGGGTAGGCACATTTTGAGGGCCGGCATTTATTACAGCAAGAATAAGAAGGATGAGGAAACGGGTAGCGACTTTGGGGGCCTTTGGGGCAACTCGTATAGTGGTGCCACTGGCTACGGAACGAACGCTTGGAGCGGCGCAACCGGCAACGAATATGCAGACTTTCTGCTGAAGGGCACCATCTGGGGCTACGGTGAAAACACGACCGACGGTACGGCGCTGGCCCGCTGGAGCGACCTCGAGTTCTACGTCGGCGATAGCTGGAAGGCACGTCCACGCTTGACTTTGGAGTACGGCTTCCGCTGGTCGTTCACGCCTCCGGTGTACGACGCGAACAACAACTACTCCAGTTTCCGGCCTGATCTTTATGTTGCTTCGTTGGGAGGTGCTGCTTGCAACGGCATCCTTCTGCCTAGCGGCAGTAAGAATACTTGTCCCCCAGGCTCGGGCGGTACGATCGGTACCAATCGTTCCTTGGCGCCTAGCAATTATCATCTGATTGCCCCACGCCTCGGAATCGCATGGGACGTGTTCGGCACTGGTAGATTCGCCTTGCGCGCCGGAGTCGGGCAATTCTTCTCCCGCGATCCGGTGGGAATTCTGGTGAGGGTGGAATCGAACAATGCCCCCGAAGCCATCGCGCCTGGAGGCCAGCGACAACTCGACGGCAACTTGACTCCGTATAAGGCTCCCACAGCAACAGATCCGGGCAATCCAACCGGTGTATTGTTTGGTTGGGGAGCCGGTGGCGGTCCAAAACAGGGCATTGAGTACAACAACCACGTGGCAAATAGCTGGCAATGGAATCTGACGACAGAAACGGAACTATGGAAGAACGCAAAGCTCGAGGTCGGCTGGGTCGCCTTACGCGGTATCCATCTGAACTCCTCCCAATCTCTCAACCAAGTGGCCCCTGCCAACCGCCTTGCCTATATCGTTGACGGGCTGTTGAACAATGGCAATGGCCAAAACGCTTTGAAACCGTTCGGAGCCATCAACGCCGCCCTGATCCAGTGGGTTCATCGCGGTGATTCGGTCTATCACTCTTTACAGACGACGTTCCAAACCAGGCTCTCGCGGAACTCGCAATTCCAGGCGAGCTACACCTGGTCGAAGAATCTTTCCGATACGACGCTTGCCTATGTGGACACTACGACGGGCCTCGCCGATACCTATAATCCGCGGGCCAGCCGCGGCAACGCGGATTTCGATCGCCGGCATATCTTCAATGCCAGCTTGATCTATAACCTGCCAACTTTGGAGAGTCAGAACGGTTTCGTGAAGAATGCCTTCGGCAGTTGGGAGATGAGCACGATCGTGAATCTCTTCAGCGGAGCCGGACTGAAAATCACTTCTGCCGACCTGACTGGAAACTGGATCAATCCTGCCGATGGCACGTCGCACAAATTCAGTGGAAATCCGTGGGGCATCGGAAATTCGGCTTCCACGTCCGTGGCTCCAAATCGGGATTTCAGTCAGCCGTGCCACGTTTCTGGCGGGGACCGGACTCAGTGGCTAAACCCGAAGGCCTACACATGGAATGGCTTCAAGCTGGGCGGTTATCCAAATATCGGACCTGGGGCGTGCTCCGGTCCGGGTGTCCAGGACGTTGATTTCTCCGTCAGCAAGAACTGGGTGCTGCCGTTCCATGGCGGCAAAATGCTCGGAGAGAAATCCAGGATTCAGTTCCGCATGGAGTTCTTCAACCTGTTCAATCATCCAATGTTCCGCAACACTAATTTGAACTACAGTGTGAGTGGAGCCAGAATTGTGAACAACGTGGTGGATTGCAGCGCCTGCACGCTAAACAATAACCAGTTCGGAGTAGCAAACACTCCGAGCAACATCGGCAACCGGGAGATTCAGTACGCTCTCAAGTTGATCTTCTGAGACTGCATCAAGACACCATCCGGCGGGGCTTGACAAGCGTCAAGCCCCGCCTTTTTACTTGTACGGGTCGTTCGAGGCTCCTTTGATGCATCCCCAGGTATTCCGAAATCCCTTCAGCTATAGGAGCTTCCTACTTTTCCTAGCCCCGTTTTGCATTCTTTTGCCATCCCTCGCCGCCTGGGCGCAGCAGAAGCCCACGCCAAAGCCGGCCGCGCCGCGTAATAAGCCGGTCCCGCGACAACCCATGCCCTCCGTCAATGCAGGGGCAGCGAAAGACCCTGTCGAGCAGCACTACCGCGCCGCAGAGACGTTTCAACTCGCGGGCGACCTCAAAGCCGCTGAGGCCGAGTATCGCCGGGCTATCTCGCTGGCACTCCAACGCCTGGCCGTTGTTCGCGTACTATCGCAAGACGAGCAACAGGCGCTTGTCTTTCTGCAATCGGCAATTGCCGCTGATCCTTCCGATATGGAAGCCCCGATGAGCCTCTCGTCTCTGTACTTCCGCTTAGGCGACCTCGCGAGTGCAAAGACAATGCTCAAATCCGTTCTGGCCAAGGACGATCACTTGATCCCCGCGAAGAGCCTCCTTGGAAACATCCTCTTTATGGAAGGTGACTATGCCGCGGCGGCCGATCAGCTTCAGGCCTCGTTGAAAGAAGGTTCCGACATCAATGCTGCTTATAGTCTGGCGCTCACCTATCTCAAGCTCAACAAACTGCAAGATGCGGCGGGCGTCTTTGACGAGATGCTTGTTTCGCTGGGATCTTCAGCCGAGCTGCACGTCCTCATCGGTCGCGCCTACCGGGAGGGTGATCAGTTTGACTTAGCCGCCGGGGAGTTCCGCAAGGCGCTGACCCTGAATCCGGATGTGGCCAGGGCCCACACGTATCTCGGCATCGTGTATCTCCTCCAGCGCGGTGACGCGGGGTTTGCTGAGGCGCGCCGCGAATTTGAAGCCGAGCTCCTCCACAACCCCGAGGACTACTCCAGCCACTACAATTTGGGAGTCATTCACTTCAAACAGCATGAGTTCGCGCTAGCAGAGCACGAACTGGCCAAAGCAATCAAGTTGCTCCCTGACGGTCCCGATGCATATATCTACCTGGGTCAAGCATACCTTGAGGACGGGAAGAGCAATCACGCCGTTGAGCAGCTCGAAAAAGCGATCCAACTCTATGGGAGTGCTTCCAAAGCAGCCCAACCCGCTCACGAAGCATTGTCCAAGGCTTTCGAGAATCTCGGGCGTCATACCGAGGCCCAGAGTGAATCGGAAACCGCTCACGAGTTGGGACGCCCCGAGGGCGAAACGGGGCCGAATGGTTTGCCAGCGAAGTTGAGTTCGGGCAAGGAGATGCGGGCCTTGCTCATGCCGGCAGCACCCAGCGTCAAGACGCCGGAAGTCCCCCGGGAATACCTCGCAGGCTTGCAGGAGGCGCTCGGAAACGCCTATCACAACCTCGGCGTGATTCACGCCCAAAGGAGTGACTATCCCGAGGCAGCGCGCCTTTTCGCCGAAGCCGCGAAATGGAGCCCCGGCATCAAGGCTCTCGATCGCAACTGGGGCATCGCCAGTTTTCGGGCCAACCAATACGAGATGGCCGTCGACCCACTGGAGCGGCACGTGCATGCCAATCCTCAGGATTCCAACGCGCGGCAAATGCTTGCCCTTAGTTATTTCATGACCAAGAACTATGCAAAGGCGGCGGAAGCGTTCCGCCCAATCCTGGTGGCCCTTCCCGACAATCCCAGCCTGCTCTACGCGGCGGGCGCCTCGCTGGCGAAGACAGGCGATTCAACCGGCGCGAGCGAGATTTTTCGCCGGATGTTGGTGCAAAACCCGAACGCGGCGGAGGTGCACCTTTTCCTCGGGCAAGCCCATGCCCAAAACAAGGAAGACGACGAGGCCTTGAAGGAATTTTCGCGCGCGCTCGAATTAAACCCTAAATTGCCAGAGGCCAATTACAGCCGTGGCATGATTCGCCTCCGCCGGGGCGAGCTGGAGCAAGCGGAAGAAGACTTTCGGGCGGAGCTGCTGGCCAATCCGGGCGACGCGTCGGCCGAGTACCGTCTCGGCCACGTCCTGCTTTTGCAGCACAAGCAAGCGGAGGCGATTGAACTCCTTACCGATGTCGTCCGACAAAAACCAAAGGATGCCGATCCATACTACGAACTGGGAAAAGCTCTTCTCGAAAAAGGCGATTTGAAACCCGCGACAGAACGCCTGGAAACCGCCGTCCGCCTGGAGCCCGAACAACCGTATGCCTATTACCAGTTGAGTCTTGCGTACCGGCGTCAGGGCCGTGCACAGGACGCCGAAACGACGCTGCGGCAATATGAGAGACTCAGGCATAAGAAGGCAACGGTCCCAAGTGAGAGCGACACTGAAAAGCCGAAGTAATCCCGCCAGTAGCTCATTCTCGAGCCGAAGGCTGTCTAGCATCCTCATGATCGCGCTGGCGGTTACTCTTTCTGCCCCCAGACTCGCGAATCCACAGATTTCCAAGAGTTCGGCACGCTTAAGTCAGATCCAGAAAGCCGTCGAACGCGGCGAACTCGATGCGGCCGAAAAACAACTCTGGGAGATTGTTACGGCCGAGCCGGAAAACGCTCCGGCGATCAACCTTCTCGGCAGGATCAGGACCCAGCAGAGGCGCTTTCCGGAAGCCGAGGCACTCTTCAAGAGAGTGCTGGCAATCATGCCGGACTATGCCGCCGCCCATCGCAATCTTGGAGAGCTCTATCTTCTCCTCAGGCGCGGCGACGAGGCCGAGCTCGCTTACCAAAAGGCGCATGAGCTGGACCCGCGAGATGTAAAGACGAGTCTCGCCTTGGGAACGGTGTACGGAGAAATCGGCAAATTCGAGCGTTCCGTGGAAATTCTGATTGGTATCCCGGCTGAAGTGCGCCCCTCCGCGGCTTTGCCCGTATTGGCTTCCGATTATCTGGCGCTCCACCAGCCGGACAAAGTGGCTGCTCTGGCTCCACTGGTCCACCATGGCGCACCATCGGATCCCTCTCTCATTCCCCGGTTCGCGCGCGTGCTCGTAGAGAATGGATTCGTGGACGACGCCGGAGAACTCTTGAAGTCCGCCCCGGAAAAGCAAAAATTAACTGCTGAGTATTTGTTGGTTCTGGCGCGTGTCCAGGAGCGTCAGGGAGATCCTGCGCAGGCGGAACGCACACTAAACCGCGTCGCGAAACTGTATCCCAAATTGTTTGAGCCCTGGTTCCAGTCGGCTCGGCTAGCCTCGCAAGCGAAAGACTACAAGAAGGAAGCCAGTCTGCTGAGCAAGGCGTTGGAGATCCAATCGGACCATCTCGAAGGCCTTCGTCATCTCGTGCTTGCCCGGATGCGTTCCGGCGATGCGGCGAAGGCCGTCACGGCTGCCCGTCACCTCTACTCGTTGCAGCCCGAGGACCCTGACGCGCTCTATCTCCTTGGCGCGGCGATGGCCAATCATGCGGAATGGCACGACGCTCGGCCGATTATGGAAAAGCTTGTTTCCGTCCGTGACGACGCTACGGCACACGTCATGCTGGGGATGACCCTTTTGAATGACGGCGACATGGAAGCCGCGTCGGTGCAGATTGAGCGCGCCCTGCTACAAAATCCGAAGGAAATCGAAGCGCATTACTACAAGGGTGTGATTGCACGGCAGCGCGGTGATCTGCCCGGCGCGATCAATGAGATGGAATTAGTCGTCGGAGCCAATCCCCAGCACGCCCTTGCCCAAGTAGAACTCGGCACGCTGGCACTGCAGACGGGAAATCTCGATCGGGCGCGCCAGGCTTTTGAGCAGGCCGTGGCCCTCAGCCCGGACGTTCCCGAGAATCACTACCAGTTAGGGCTCGCTTACAGCCGCCTGGGGCTTCAGGAAAAGGCTCGAGCCCAGATGGTGGAATTTCAGAAGCTTAAGGCCGCTGCCGACCACGCCAAATCCAATGGTTCTGCTTCTGGCGATCCAGCAGAAAGCAAGCCGCCTGCCGCTGCCAGGCCCCGCTGAGCACCTGCAAACTTTTCGTGTCGTCCCGAGCCATTTTGAAGACTGGGTTAACGAGAGGGGGATGTCTCTCCCTTAGCCGGCTTGGCCGGGGTTGCCTCAGCCGTTGTTGGTGGCGGTAGCTGCTGGGTACTGGTGATGCCTTGGCCTTCCGCAATCGTGTAGATTGCGTCGGCGGCGACATTCCGTAGCGTTTCCGTATTTCCGTTGGGCCAACGAATGTTCACTGTATCCATGACTTTGGCGTCCCCCAGCCCAAAATGAATTCTCAGGTCATTCTGTGACAAATAACTCCCCCCGCCTCGAACTTCGTTGAATTGAGTCATGCCTCCGCCAGTGATCGTGACACGCGCCCCGATGGCGGCGCGATTTGACTTTGTGCCTACTAGCCGAAAGAGAACCCTGTGCCTCGGGCTCGGAACATCCTGTATGAAAAGCGACGGAGCCGCACCGACATTTAGAACGAGAATGTCTATGTTTCCGTCATTCTTCACATCTCCAAACGCAGTGCCTCTCCGTGAAGCAAGCGGGACGGAGGAGAGCCCGGTTGCACGCGTAATGTCTTCAAAGGTGCGATCGCCTTTGTTCCGGAACAGAAACATCGGCTGCTTATATTTTGAGATATTATTTGCAATGCTATCGACCTGAGGATAAACATGACCGCTGGCAATGAAGATATCGGGCCAGCCGTCGTTATCAATGTCCACGAAGCCCGTGCCCCATCTCACGTAAGGGTATACCGCCTGCCCCATTTTTGAACTCCAAGCCAGATCCAAAAATCCGCGCGTCGCTCCCTCATTGTGGTAAAGGTCATCGGCCTGTTCGGCAAAATTCGTGACCATGATGTCGAGAAGCCCGTCATGATCGAAGTCGCCGAAGTCTACTCCCATCGAGCCTTGTTCTTGTCCTTCCCCGCTGAGCGCCGTGCCCGAAAGCAGGCCCACCTCTTCGAATGTGCCGTCATGTTTGTTGTGATAGAGATAATTGGGACCTGCGTCGTTCGCTACGTACAAGTCGGGCCAGCCGTCATTGTCGTAGTCTCCCCAGACGGCTCCCAGCCCGTAGTGTTTCGCGGGGTCGCTGACTCCGGCCTTCTTGGAAACGTCTTCAAATGTCCCATCGCCGCGATTGTGGAAAAGGAAGTCCGTCTCGCCCTCCATTCCCCATGGCCCACATTGCACCAAGAGACCCTTATAGCGGCAATTATGTTGGTCGCTGCCAGGTTCAGGAAGCTTGTTGATGTCCACGTGGACATAGCGCGCCACGAACAAATCGACAAAACCATCTCGATCGTAGTCTGCCCATGCTGCGCCTGTTGTCAACCCATCCACCTTCAGTCCAGCGTGCTCGGTCACGTCTTCGAATTTGCAGTTGCCCAGGTTGCGATAAAGCGCAGTTCCTCCGTACCCGGTCACAAACAAGTCCAATCGTCCGTCATTGTCGAAGTCTGCGACCGCGACCCCCATGCCCCAGCCCTTGCGGGTCAAGCCAGCCTGCTGTGTGATGTCCGTGAAATGAAGATCCGAATCCTGGTGATAGAGTGTGACCAGCAAATCGCCGCCCTGCCGAAAGCGGTCTACTGTCGATCCGTTCACCACGACCACGTCCAGTTTGCCGTCGTTGTCGCAATCGAAGAGACCTACGCCGCCGCTCATGGATTCGAGGATGTATCGTTTCTCGCCGGAAATATGAGAGACCGTCAGACCGGACGCCCGGGCAACATCTTGAAAATGGGGATAGCTGGTCTGAGAATTCGCGGGAATAGAAAAGAGGGTTGCCACACCGAAACAGAAGACGCAAAAAATTCGCATGAGTACCCTGGCCACCCTGGTTTAGTTTACGTGAAACAACCATCATCCAGAAGTTGTTTGCCGGACCCAATCCTCCTGATTTGAGCCGTTCTTGCTCCCACGGAAACTTCACGCTGAAGCGGA
>Ga0137396_10000673_pt1 | contig 16728 bp, 13 predicted proteins | sample czc16metaG_FD_108284 | JGI IMG/M metagenome (GOLD analysis project Ga0137396, IMG submission 108284) | Vadose zone soil microbial communities from Angelo Coast Range Reserve, California, USA - czcobulk3.16 metaG | ecosystem: Environmental > Terrestrial > Soil > Vadose zone | place: USA...
CGTCCGCCGGGCGCCGCGCCCAGTAATAGGTGCGGGCCAGCTCGTACAGGCCCACGGCAGAGTCGCCGCCGACGTCGACGTAGGCCTGGAATCCGGCGATCGCCGAATCGGCCTCGCCCACCTCGCGCTCCACGTGACCGCGCGCGAGCTGCACGTCCGGGACGCGCCCCGCCGGCGACGCCGCGGCAAGTCGCACCGCCTCGAGGACGACCTGGAGCCGGGAGTGGATCCGCTGGGTGAGCGCGGTCGTGGCGAGGTCGATCGTCGCGCGCGCGAAGGAGGGGTCCGCCTGCACCGCGCGCGCGAACGCCGCCGCCGCTTTGGAGAGGTAGTCCGTGCCGAGCTGCTGCCGCAGGTTCTCGATCGCGATCACCGAATGTTCGCCCTGCGCCAGCTCGGCCAGTGCCAGCCCGTACCAGGGGTACGGCCAGTCGGGCCGGAGCTCGGTGGCCCACTCGAATTCTCCCGCTGCGTCATCGTAGTGTTTCTTGGAGTTGGCGAGCTCCCCCAGCCGGTATGCGAGGAACCCCAGCCGGAGGTGGATGAGGGGATTGTCGCGGTCGTGCTTGGCCACGTCGATGGTCCGCTCTTCCAGACGCAGCAGGGTCGTCGAATCCGTGACGGCTCCCAGCGAGTCGCGCAGCGCCTCGATGAGGCGGCGGTCGGCGGGGTCTTGGGCGGACAGCCGGAACGTCGGACTTGCGGACAGGACGGCGAGGATCAGCAGGCGGCGCGGGTGCATCATGGCAGTCCCATTATACGCCGTCCACCATAGCGGGTTGCGTCAGAAATCGGCCGCCAGCGCCACGTAGCCCTGCGGCCGGCGTCCGCCGCCGCCGGGCGGCGCGATCAACGGCTCGGCGACCCCCGTTCGCACTCGCAGCGGCACGTCGTAATTCAGCGTCAGGTCGGCGACGAGCTCGGCTCCCACCGAGCGCAGTCGATTGAGGCGGGCCCGCTGGCCGGGCTCCCAGGCGTCGCCCGCGTCGGCGAACAGCGCCGCCGACAACCGATCGGCCCCGAACGGCAGGTGGCCGAGCGCCTGCCCCACGAGGGCGAGCGGCACCCGGTACTCGAGGCTCACCGTCGCGGCACGACGTCCGTTGACGCTCGACCCGGCGTACCCGCGGACAGGGAAGAATCGGCTCCCACCAAGCGTGGCCCCCAACGTCAACGCCAGCACGCCCGACGACACGCCGCCGACGCCGAACGTCTCCGCCCGCGGTCCTGAACGCGCACCGGCGGCGGCCCGCAACGCGAGCACGGAGTGCGCGAAGCCGCCCGGACCCGGAACCCGGGCGTACCACAGCACCCGCCCGAGAGCTTCGTTCAGCCAGCGCGGGGATCCCTGTTGCTCGCGGCGGCGAAGGGCGGCCGTCACGATGGTGCCGTGGTCCGGAGCGATCGCGAGCGGCGCTGAAACGAGGTGGCCGAAGCTCAGGGTCGCCGAGCCGCCGACTTCGTCCCGGGTCGTGCAGCCGATGCACACAGACGCGAGCGGCCGCGCCGGATCGGCGAAGAAGTGGCGTCCTCTGTACTCGGCGGCGAGCCGCACCCGGGCGAAGGACCGCCAGCGGCGCCGCTCGACCGTGACGCCGAGCGCCGCGTCGTCCCTCCGTTCCGACACCACGGTGCCCGCGCCGGTCACGCCCACGAGGCTCCACTGCCGCGCCCCCGAAACGTCGAGGCTGGGGTTGCGGAGCGCGTAGGAGACGAGGGCGAACCCTCCCTCAGCCCTGAGCGGCGATGGCGCGACGGCGACATCGAGAAGGTAGGCGTAACGACCCAGCGCATCCGTGCCGGCCGTGAGGGCGCCGCCGAAGCGGCCGGCCTTCGCCTGATCGAAGAACAGCGGCACCCAGAAGTGGGGCTTGAGCGAAGGCCAGAAGCGGTAGCTCGTCTCGCGGCCGGCGACCGCCGGGGCAGAATCGAACGGCGCCGCTGCGGGCAGCGACGGAGCGACGCTCTCGACCGGCGCCGCCCGCCATAGCTCCCAGCCACTGGCCGTGAAGGTCGTATAAAGGAGAGAGCCGTCCGGGAGCGCGGCGGGTGTCCTGGCCCCGAACGGAGCGGCGGTCACCCGCTGAAGCGCTGCGCCGGGAGCCCAGCGGTGGATCTGCGGCAGGCCAGTCCAGTCCGCGACGAACAGCACCGCCGTGCCCTGCCAGGCGGGATCGCTCACGGTGCCCCCGTCGTCCACCAGCACGACGAGCGACTCCGGCGCAGCCGCGGGCCAGCGCACCAGCGACCAGTGCCCTGCGCGGTGGCGAGTGGCCGCGATCCACTGACCGTCGGCGGAGGGCACGACCTCTCCCCACGTGACCCCGGCGGTGTCGAGCCCGGGAAGGTCCACGCGATTCCCGCCCGGCACGAGCCGCGGCACGACGAGGCGGCCGCCTCCCGCGCGCGGCTCGACCAGGCGGGCGTCCGACGTGCTCCGTCGCCACTCGTTCCCTGGAGGGGGAAGCCAGCGGTACAGGTCGCTGCGAATGCGCCAGCGCGTGGTGAAGTCGAGCTGCACGACGACGAGCGTGTCGGCGAGCCAGTCGTAGCGGACCCCGCGGTTCACGCGGTGGCGGCGCAGCACACGCCACGTCGCCGCGTCGGCGACGCGCAGCTCGGGGGCGCTCTTGCCGTCGTCCCACAGGAAGGCCACCCGCCGGCCGTCGGGGGAGACGCGCGGCACGGGCTCCGTCCACAAGTGTCCGGCGAGGACCGTACCGGTCGTCGTGCCAGGCTCGACCTCGCGCCGCGCCGGCCCCGCTTGCCACTCGGTGAGCAGCTCGCGGCCGCTGGCGCGCCGCACCTGGCGCCCGACGCGGTAGGGAATGAGCTGGCCGGACGTGCGCTCGACGAACCGCGGAATCACCGAGTCTCCCGCCGCTTCCGAGAGCCGCTCGAAGAAGCGGCTGCCGTACGCATACGGCGCGTAGCCGTCGGGCCAACGAGTGAAGAACACGGCGTTCCACGGCGTGCGCGAGCGGCCTGCCGCGGCATCGGCCAAGAGCACCTGTGTGTGAAAGCTGCCCGTGACCCGCCCGCCGCCCGTCACCCGCGACTCGTAGTACGTGGCCAGCCCTTCGGCCACCCAGCTCGGCTGATACGCGTTGGGGAAGGAGCCCGGGAGACGGCCGAACACGCTCTGGACCACGTGCCACACGCCCTTGGTACGATCGAGATGGAAGACGTGCGTGAGCTCGTGCGTCGTGACGAGTCGCAGCCAGTCGTCGAAATGCTCGAGGCCGGGGTCGGTCGTGGGCGGGGCGGCGAACACGGTGAACCGGTTCGTCGGAAACATCGTTGCGAAGCCGTTGGCCGCGTCGATGTCGTCGCCAAGCACGAGGTCGACGATACCGCGCGGCGGGTGCAACTCGCGGCTCAGCAACCCGTAGGCGCGCTCGGCCTCCCGCGCCTCGCGCTCGGCCGCCGCGCGCGCGGCGGGTCGGAAGTGGACCCGGAAGTGCGCGGTGTGGAACGTGCGCCAGCTGCCGGACGGATCCACCTGCGCACTTGCCTGTCCGGCCAGCACGCACAACAGGGCGAGGGTCGCCCTCACCGCACCCGTTCCCTCAGGAACGCTTCGATGCCCGCTGCCACGCCGCGCGCGTACTTCCACTGCCCGTCCTCGCTCGCCAGCAGCGCCTCCTGCTCGGGGATCATGATGAACGCCGCCTCAGTGAGGGCCGCAGGCATCCACGTCGGCCGCGCGAGCGCATAGTCCCCCCGGCCCATGCCGAGGTCGCGCAGGCCCAGCTCGGCGATGAGGGCGCGATCGAGGGCACGCGCCAGATCGGCGCTGCGCGGCTGGAAGTAGTACACGCTCGTGCCGTTGTTGGTGAACGGATTGACCCCGTCAGGGAGCGCGTTCGCGTGGATCGACACCAGGACGTCGGCGGCGTGTTGCTCGGCGAAGCGGGTGCGCGGATACAGCTCCACGGGGAACGAGTCGGTGCGCGTGAGCAGCACCTGGGCGCCGGCCCGCTCGAGCAGCGTCTTCGCCTTCAGCGCGACGGCGAGTGTCGCCACCGGCTCCCGGAGCCCCGTGGGCCCGGTGCCGCCGAGGGGTGGGTGGCCGGGGTCGAGCACCACCACGCGGCCGCGCAGCGGATGCTCGGCGTCGAGCACCGGGGGTCGCCGGATCTCCAGCAACAGGTCGCGGCCGTCGAAGCGCACGCGGTACCCCCACACCCGCGTCGCCAGCTCCAGGGTGATCGTCAGCTCGTCGGCCGCGGCCTGGGCGTAGCTCATGCGCCGCACCAGCGGGTCGGTGCCGCCGTACTGCATCCAGTTGACGTCGGAGGCGACGCCGTAGAGCCGCAGCGTCACGCTGCGCTCGTCCTCCGTGACCTGGTACGGGACCAGCGCGGGGAGCGGGACGCGCAGCAGCACGGAGCCGGACTCCGGCGTCAGCCGCACCGAGCCGACGGCGCCGCCGGGCGGCGGCGTCCCCTCCGGCAGGGCCACGACGTCGGCGGCATTCACCCACGCGACAGCGCCCCGCGAGAGCTGTAGCCGCACTTGATCGTTCCAGCGGCCGGACAGCACCGCCGTGGTGCCCGTGGGAAAGAACCAGTTGTAGGTGCCGCCGGGCACGGCGCGTCCGGCCGTGAGGCTGTCGGTGGTCCCGGTGCGCGCGGTGTCGTCGTCGAGCGTCACGACGGCGGGTCGCGCGAGGTCGATCAGCGTCACGCGCAGCGGCCACAGCGCACGCACCGTGTCCGCGGCGGCCGCGACTTCGAGCACGGCGCACGCGCGGCCGCCGGCGCTGTCGGCGCATAGCCACTGCGCGGGCAACCAGCCGACGTAGCGGTCCGGCGAGGCAGGCACGCGCAGGCCCGCTGGCACGGTGCCGAAGGCGCGCTCGCCCCACGCAGGCTCGCCGGGCAGCGCGTCGCGCACGAGCGGCACGACCGTGCCTGAGGGCGTGCGCAGCCGCACCGTCGCGCCTGGCGCCGCCCGCACCGCCAACCGCACCCCTTCGCCGGGCGGCAGCGCGAGCACGCCCAGCGGCGCGAAGCTCGTCGTGTCGATCCACGCGGCACGGCCGGCCGGTGGGTGGAAGCGCGCGACGATCCGCGCCGCGAAATCCACGGCCTGGGTGTCACCCGGGACCGTCGCGACGAGCCGGAACGGCGCGATGGTGTCGTCGGGGAGCGGGACCCACGCGATCCAGGCGCCGTTGGGGTGCACCGCGACCGCTGCGCCGTTCACGGTCAGGCTCGCGTCGCCGCGGCCGACGCTGCCGAACAGGAATGCGGAATCGCGCGACTGGACGACGTCGGTGACTTTGGGATAGACGACCGAGATGTGCAGCGCGGGCGCCGGGGCGGGCGTCGGCGCGGCCGCCGGGGGGGCGCCCGCGCACGCCGCGAGGGCGAAGCAGAGCGCGACCGCGACCCATCGCATAGGCGCGCAAGCTACCACGCGCCCTTTCGACCCGTCAATTTGCCCAATAGATTGGCGTGCCATCCCTTATGACGACCTGCCCCTACTGCGGCCGCGCCAACGAAGACGGCGCACAATTCTGCATGGACTGCGGGAAGCCGCTGACCAAGAGCGCGGCGGCGCGGAAACCCACCCCCGCCGGCGCCGCGACCGGCGCGGCGCCGTCAGCCGCCGGGCAGCTGATCCCCGACACGCAGATGCTCTCCGTCCCGACGACCCGGCCCGACGGTTCGTACTGCCCGTTCTGCGGCGCCGCGACCCAGGGTCTGCTCTCCTACTGTCCCACCTGCGGCCGCCGCCTCCTGGCCCCGGGCTCAGGTCCGGCCTGCTCGCGGTGCTACTCTCCGGTCGTGGCGGGCGCGAAGTTCTGCGCCACATGCGGGGCACCGGTCACCGGCCCGGGCGCCACGCGCACTAGCGATCGCAGCTCGCCCCACCCCGCCCGGCCCCTCGCCCTCGTGTTGCTGGATGAAAAGGGCACCCCCGTGAAGCGTTACGAGCGCCACAGCGCCGATACGACGATCGGCCGGCAGGATGGCGACATCCGCTTCCCGGACGACCCGTTCATCTCGCCGCTGCACGCCAAGCTCTCGTGGGAGGCCGACCGGCTGGTGGTGCGCGATCTGGGGAGCCGCAACGGGACCTGGGTGTTCCTCGAGGGCCCGCACCGGCTGGTGGACGGCGATCTGCTGCTCATCGGCGCGCAGGTGGTGCGGTTCCGGCGCCTGGGATACCCCGGGCCCCACCCCCCAGACGCGGACGCCACCAAGCGGATGGGCAGCCTGACGCCGAGCGCCGATATCGCGTCGCTGACCCAGCTGCGCTCCGACGGCAGCCCGCGCGACGTCGTGCACCTGTCGCCGGGACGCGACGTGCTGATCGGTCGCGAGCACGGCGACTGGCTGTTCCCGTTCGATCCGTCCATGAGCGCGCGCCACGCGCTGGTGCGGAGCGAGGACGCCGACTTCGTCGTGGTGGACGCGGGCAGCCGCAACGGCGTTGCACTGGCGGCGCACGGCGACGTGCAGCTCGCGGCGCAATCGCGGATCCTCGTCGGCGACAAACTCCTGCGCATCGAGCTGCCGTGAAGATCTGTCCGGTCTGCGCGACCGAGTACCCGGACGACATCAAGTTCTGTCAGAACGACGGGACGACGCTGCGCGCGGCCGCGCCGGCGGGGGCCCAGGACGCGCTGGACACACTGTTTCTCGTGAAGCTGGGCCCGACGACGGCCCGCATGGTGCTCGACTCCGCGCGGCGCTTCTACGACGCCCCGGCGTACGCGGCGTTCGTCGTGGCCAACGCCTACTCGAACCTCAGCGATCGGCGCAGGTTCTGCGATTGGGTGGATAGCGCACGCACTCGGAACCCCGGCAAGACGGCGTACCAGACCGCCTACCAGCAGTGCCCATAGGCATGTTCGGACGCTCCGCGAAACCCATCAGAGTCCAGGTCCTCGCGCGGACCGACCTCGGCAAGACCCGCGAGCACAACGAGGATTGCTTCCTCGTCGCCGATCTGACGCGCGGGGAGCGCTCCGCCGACAGCGTCCCGCGCCAACACGAGCTGGGCGAGCGCGGTTCGCTGCTCGTCGTGGCGGACGGCATGGGCGGCGCCGCCGCGGGGGAGATCGCCAGCGTGATGGCGACGGACACGATCTTCGATCAGATGCGCAAAATGTGGCGCGCCGAGAAGGAGGCGACGGCGCAGCGGTTCGCCTACCGCCTGAAGGAAGCGGTCGAGGTCGCCAACACCCACATCCACACCTACGCCAAGGCGCACCCGGAAGTCCGCGGCATGGGTACCACGACGACCGCCGCGGGCGTGCTCGCCGACCACCTGTTCCTCTCCCAGGTCGGCGACAGCCGCGCCTATCTGATCCGCGGAGGCGTCGCCACGCAGCTGACCAAGGACCAGTCGCTGATGCAGCGCCTCGTGGAAGCCGGCGAGCTGACCGAAGAGGAAGCCGCCCAAAGCGAGCGCCGCAACATCATTCTCCAGGCGCTCGGTCCCGACCCCAAAGTGAAGGTGGACCTGACCCATCAGGAGCTGCGGCGCGGTGACCTGCTCGTGCTCTGCTCCGACGGCCTGTCGGGCCTCGTAAAGAAGGAAGAGATCGCCGAGAGGGTCGGCCAGGGCACGGACCTCGCCGGCGCCGCCGAGCGCCTGATCGCGCTCGCCAACGAGCGCGGCGGACCCGACAACATCACCGTCATCATCGCCCGCTTCGACGGCGAGGGGCTCAGGCCTCCCGACGGAGGGGACGACGTCGGCCACCAGGTCTACCCGCTGATCGACACCGAGACCAGCACCGAGCCGGTGCCGGTGTATACGGGCAGCCCCGCCCCGGTCTCGACCAAGCAGGTCCGCTGGCGCGTCATCGCGGCGGCGCTGCTCGGCGCGGCGATCGTGGCGGCCGTGCTCTTCTTCGCCGCGCGCAATCAGTGAAGGCGCAGTTCCGGTTCCTCGCGGGGGCGCGCGCCGGCCAGGTCGAAACGTTCACCAAGGCGTACATCGGTCTCGGTCGCCATCCGCTCTCCGACGTCCGCTTCGACGCCGAGCGCGACCTCGACGTCTCCTCCCGCCACGCCGCCCTGATGCGCAAGCCCGAGGGGTACATCCTCCAGGACCTGGGGAGCCGCAACGGCACCTACGTCAACGGCTCGCGCATCACCGGCGACACGCTCCTCAAGGACGGCGACGTCATCGGGTTCGGCGTCAAGGGGCCGGCCGTCGAGTTCCACCTGCTCGAGGCATACGCCGAGCCGGTGGCCCTGCCGCCACCGCCGCCGCCCCGCTCCAGCACGGCGGTGCGGATCGCGCAAGAGGTCGCTCGGCAGACCCGGCAGCTGCGCAACACCACGAAGGTGCTGTTCGCCATCATGCTCGTCGCCTTCGCCGCGTTCGCGTGGATCCAGATCCGCACCGCGCAATCCCAGCGTGAGGTCGCCCAGCTGCAGCACCGGGCCGACAGCCTGACGATCGAAGTGGCGCGGGTGATCGGCCAGTTCCAGAATCAGATCCAGAGCGTGCGCGACGCGCTGCGGGAGTCGCAGGGCGAGGTGGCCCGGCTGCGGGGGGCGCTGAACACCGCCGGGACGACGGGCAACGCCGCCGAGATCGCGCGCCTGCGCACCCAGCTGGACCAGGCGGAGGCGCGCCAGCGCGGCATCGTCGGCGCCGCGGGCGTAGACTACCGCAACCTCACGCAGCGCAATCAGGACGCCGTCGCGCTGGTGCTGGTCAGGTTCGGCGCGGACGACAGCTACAGCGGCACAGCGTTCGCCGTGGACTCCCAGGGGACGCTGGTCACCAACAAGCACGTGCTCGTCGGCGAGGAGGGCGACCGCGTCCCGCAGGAGATCGCGGTCAAGTTCTCCGGTTCCAAGCAGTGGTTCCGCGGGCGCATGGTCGGCGTCGCGCCGGACGCCGACATCGGCGTGCTGCGGGTGGACATCCGGGGTGGGACGCCGCGCGTCGCCGGCATCGAGCGGGATATGCGCAGCCTGCAGCGTGGCGATCCGGTCGCCATTCTCGGCTACCCGCTGGGGTTCGACCTCCCCATGCGCGGCGAAGGGATGTACGCCGTGGCGGAGCCGACGCTCACCGTCGGGACGGCGAGCAAAGTGCTGCCCGGCGTGGTGCAGGTGGACGGCTACGGCGCCCCCGGATCCTCCGGGAGCCCGATTTTCAACCGTGACGGCCACGTGGTGGCGGTCCTCTACGGCGGCGAGCGCGAGTCCAACGGCAAGATCATCTTCGCAGTACCGGTCCAGTACGTCCTGAGCTACCTGCAGCAGATCCGCGTTACCGCCCCGTAAGCAGCCACCGCGCCGCTGCGCCCTGCATCAGCGGCTGGCCGTGCCACGCGCACAGCACCGGCGCGCTCCCTGGAATCTGCGGCAGCAGCCGGGGGTGTCCGAACAGGACGACGAGCTTCGCTCCCGGCGTGAGCCGCCTGAGAGCGGCGAGCGACCGGGCGCCCAAATCCGCCCTGCCCTTCCACGACCTCGGCTCCGAGTACACGAGGACGATCCGCATCCCCCCTCCCCCTTCCCCCTTCTCCGGTGGTATCCCCGCCTCTCGCAGCGTCGTTGCGAACACATCCCGCGGCCCGACGCGATACGGCCCGCCCACGTCGTCGTCCACGATGGAGATGCGAACGCCGCCGCTCATTACCGGGGGCTCCCCCCGCAGCAGGCGCAGCGTGCGGTCGGCGAGCTGGTCGGCAAACAGTGCGTGTTCCGCAAGATCGGCAGACACCGTGACGCCCACATCCCCTCGCCCCCACACCGCCACGGCTTGTTCGTATCGCGCCAGCGCCTCGTCGGCGCGGGCGGTCGCGATTTCCTTGCCGACGCCCGCGTCGAGCGCGCGGATCACGCCCCGCCAGTCGCTCGGATAGAGCAGCGCGTCGCAGCCAGCCGCGACCGCGGCGACGGTCGCCGGCGCCTCGGACTGCGCGGCGGTGGCGCCCGCCATGATCAGCGCGTCGGTGATCACCAGGCCGTCGAAGTTCAACGGGTCGCGCAGGTACGCGAGAATCGGGGGCGAGAACGCCGCCGCCCGCCCACTCGCGTCCCACCCCGGATAGGCGACGTACGCGCTCATCACCGCGCCGACGCCGGCGCGAATGGCGTGTTCGAACGGCACGAGATCCATCGCCTTGAGCTCGGCGAGCGGAGCTGGGACGCGCGGCAGCATCTCATGCGAGTCCTGCGTGGTGCGACCGTGCCCGGGGTAGTGCTTGGCGCAGGCGAGGACGCCGTGCTCCTGGCACCCGCGCACCCACACGGCGGTGTGCTCACCCACACGCTGAGGATCGGCGCCGAAGGAGCGGGTCCCCACGATCGGGTTTTTCGGCTCGAGATCGAGGTCGCACACGGGCGCGAATGCCCACATGATCCCGACGGAGCGGGCCTCCTGCGCCGTGATGATAGCGGCGGCGTGGGTGGCATCGAGGTCGTCGAGCGCGCCAAGCGCCGCGGGCGTCGGCATCTCGGTCAAGCCCTCGACCTGCTGCGCGGCCCCGCGCTCCAGGTCCGCGCCGACGAGCAGCGGCCGGCCCGCCTGTTCGCGCACGCCGCGGGTGAGCTCGGCGACCGCGTCCTGCGTGCCGCCGAAGACGATGAACCCGCCGACGCCCGCGGCCAGCGCGGCGTCAATGGTGGGGCGCTCGTGCGCGAAACTGCCGCTCCGCCAGCGCAGGGAGGGAAAGACCAGCCGCGCGAGCGACGTGGTCATGCGGGCGTGACGTGGCCGAGGATGCGGGGGCCGCGCGCGCCCGTCGCGGCGGGGAGGTTGCCCGGCCGCGCGTTCACGGTGAGCCAGCCGAGAAAGGCGAACGCGACCGCTTCCTTGGCGTCACCGTCGAAGAACCGCTGGTCGAACCCCACGACGGGCCGCGGCCGGACGCGCGCTGCCAGCATCTCGACCAGCGCCGGGTTTCGCGCCCCGCCGCCCGAAATCACCAGGTCGGCGTCGGGCGCGGCCGGCGTCCAGCGCTCGAGCGCACGGGCGATCGACTCCACCGTGAGGGCGCACGCAGTCGTCACGGCGTCGTTGTCGGACCCGCCCGCTGCCCGCACCCGCTCGATCAGGCGGTCGGCGTAGGCGATTCCGAACGCCTCCCGGCCGGTGCTCTTGGGCGGAGGCCGCGAGAAGAACGCGTCGGCAAGCAGCCCTTCCACCACCTTCACCGCGGGGCGGCCGCGTCGGGCCCGCTCGCCGTCGCGGTCGTAGGGAGCATCGGGGTCGAGGCGGCGCGCCACGGCGTCGATCACCGCGACGCCGGGACCGGTGTCGAACGCCAGCGCCCCGTCGAGCACCCCGCGCCGCGGCACCCACGTGACGTTTGCCATCCCGCCGAGGTTCAGCAGCAGGCGTCCGCGCTCAGGGTCGCCGAACAACATCACGTCGGCGAGCGGGACGAGGGGCGCCCCTTGCCCGCCTGCCGCCACGTCCCGCGAGCGAAAATCGCTCACCACCCGCACCCCGAGCCGCTCGGCGAGGACGGCCGCGTCGCCGAGCTGCAGCGTGGCGCGACCCGGCTCATGCCAGATGGTCTGGCCATGCGACGCGACGAACGACAGCTGCCGCGGCGCCGTCTTGGCGTTGGCGAGCAGCTGGAGGACGGCACCGGCGAAGCGTTCGGCGAGGGCCACATGCAGCACGGCGAGGTCGCGGGCGCCGCCGCGCGCGATAGCGTCGATGATCTGGCCCCGCTCGCGGGCGTCGTAGGATTCCTGATGGAAGGCGACGAGGGCGACGTCGGGCGCGGTCCCCGAGATCCGCACCAGTGCGGCCGACACGCCGTCGAGCGATGTCCCGGACATCAGGCCGACGGCGAGCGTCTCGCTCACGCGCCCGTTCCCGTCACGGGGGGCGGGTCCCCGATAGCCTTGCGGATAAACCCGCCGGCGGCCTCGAGCGCGCGGCGGGCCGCGTCGCGACTCTGGCCGGTCTTCGCCATCACGATCGCGAGTTTGACGCTGCCGGCCGCGGCCTCGATGGCGCGGCGCGCCGCCTCCCGGTCCACCCCGCACACTTCCATGACGATGCGCTGGCCCCGGTCGCGCAGCTTGTCGCTCAGCGCCATCAGGTCCACCATGAGGTTGCCGTAGGCCCGCCCCATGCGGATCATCGCGCCCGTGGAGATGGTGTTGAGCACCAGCTTCGTCGCCGTGCCGGCCTTCATCCGGGTCGAGCCGGTGAGCGCCTCCGGGCCGACCTTGGGCAGGATGACGACGTCGCAGGTATCGGCCAGCTGCTTGGGCGGATCGGAGCAGGAAACCAGCACCGTCTTCGCCCCGATCGTTTGGGCGCGCGACAAGGCCGCGCGCACGAACGGGGTGGTGCCGCTCGCCGCGATCCCCACGACGACGTCGCGCGGCGTCACCTGCGCGCCGTCGATCGCGGCCATGCCAGCATTCACGTCGTCTTCGGCACCCTCGGCGCTCTTGACCAACGCTGGGTAGCCGCCCGCGATGAGGCCGACGACCAGCTCCGGGGGCGTGCCGAACGTCGGCGGGCACTCGGCGGCGTCCAGCACGCCGAGTCGGCCCGAAGTCCCCGCCCCGACGTACACGAGCCGGCCGCCCCGGCCGAAGGCCGCGACCACCTCATCGATCGCCCTGGCGATCCGCTCCCGCTCCCCGTGCACCGCGGCGGGGACGGTCCGGTCCTCGGCGTTCAACAGGTCCACGATCTCCAGGCTCGACGCGACATCGATGCGCTCGGTGCGTGGGTTGCGCTGCTCGGTGAGGCGCGGGTCGGAAAACGGGGGAGGGGGGATGGGGGAAGCGGGAGGGGTCATGAGGTGTGGTAGCCGCTAAAGTAGACGTTGACCCGCGCTCGGGTCAACGTGCAGTATTGAGGATGCGACCACTCTGGCTCGTTGCTTGCCTCGTCGTCCTTGCCGCGTGCGGGGGCGGCTCCACCGTTTCCACGCCTCGTCCTTCCCCCCGCGCCGCGGGGGAAGGGGGGAGCGCGGTGCCGGTCGACGCCGTTGTCCGCGGCGCACCGCTGTTGCCGCCGGAGTGGGGGCTCGCCGGACGAGCGAAGGCGACGAGCGGCGCGCGGGCGATGGTCGTGTCGGGCCATCCGCTGGCGAGCGAGGTCGGGATCGAGGTGCTGAAGCAGGGTGGCAACGCGGTCGACGCGGCGGTCGCCGTAGGCTTCGCGCTCGAGGTCGTGCTGCCCGAGGCCGGCAACATCGGCGGCGGTGGGTTCATCGTGTATCGCGACGCCACGGGTCGCGTCCGCGCGCTCGACTATCGCGAGACCGCCCCGGCGGGCGCCTCGCGCGACATGTACCTGGATTCGACCGGCCACGTGACCGAGCGGAGCCTGACCGGGCACCTCGCCTCTGGCGTCCCGGGGAGCGTGGCCGGGATGTACGAGGCGTGGAAGAAGTACGGCCGTCGGCCGTGGGCGACGTTGGTTGCGCCAGCGATCCGGCTCGCCGAAGGCCACATGCTGGACGCCGTACGCAGCCGCGACCTGGAGGCCGAGGCGGACCGGCTACGCCTGTTCCCCGCGTCGGCGCGTCAGTTTCTGGTGGACGGCCACGCGCCCCCGCCCGGCACGATGTTCCGGCAGCCCGAGCTGGTGCGCACGCTGCGCCTCATCGCCGACTCGGGGCCGGACGTGTTCTACCGCGGGCAGATCGCCGACTCGATCGTCGCCGAGATGCAGCGCGGCCACGGGCTCATCACCAGGAACGACCTCGCTGGCTACCGCGCCAAGTGGCGTACGCCGGTCGAGGTAACCTACCGGGGCTACACGGTCTACTCGATGCCACCGGCCAGCTCGGGCGGCGTCACGATGGGGGAGATTCTCAACATCCTCGAGGGCTACGACACGCTGCCGCCGTTCGGCAGCGCCGGCTACGTGCATCTCGAGACCGAGGCGATGCGCCGCGCCTTCATGGATCGCAACCGCTGGCTCGGCGATCCGGATTTCGTCTCGATGCCTCTCGACCGCCTGCTCTCGAAGAGCTACGCGGCGCGGCTGCGCGCCGAGATCGACCCCCACAAGGCGACGCCGACGCCGCCGTTCGCGGTGGGCGGCGATGAGAGCCTCGAGACGACGCACTATTCGGTCGTAGACGCCGACGGCAACGCCGCCGCGGTGACGACCACGCTGAACGGCGGCTTCGGCAGCGCGGTCACGGTCCAGGGCGCGGGGTTTCTTCTGAACAACGAAATGGACGACTTCGCCGCCGCGCCGGGCCAGCCCAACCAGTACGGCCTGGTGCAGGGCGAAGCGAACGCGATCGCCCCGAAGAAGCGCATGCTGTCGGCGATGACGCCGTCGATCGTACTGGACCGCGACGGCAAGCTGTTCATGGTGGTAGGGACGCCCGGCGGCCCGACGATCATCACCAGCGTATTTCAGGTGATCGTGAACGTCGTGGACTTCAAGATGTCGCTGGCGGACGCGGTAGCCGCCCCGCGCATCCATCATCAGGCGCTCCCGGACCTCATCGGCTACGAGCGCAACGGGCTGCTCCCGGCGGTGGTGGATTCGCTGAAGGCGATGGGCCACGAGGTGCGGATGCGTGGCGGCTACTCGGGCGACATCGCGGCGATCCAACGAGTGCGGGGTCGGTGGGTGGGAGTGCCGGATCCGCGGCGGGGAGGTGGGGCGGCGGGCTGGTGAGCGACGAAATCATGCGGAAGCTGCGCGCGCTTCTGACCGCCTATGCCGAGCTCAAGGAGCGCGAGCAGCCGGAACCGCCCGCCGGGCACGGCGCGGCGGAGCGGAAGCGCAAGGCGTGTGCCGACACGCTCCGCAACGTCGTCCGACCGGTGCTCGACGCCTTCATGACCGAGCTCAAGAACGCCGGGCACGACGCGGCGACCCGGGATCACACCGACAAGGAAGACGCCTACCCGAGCGTGGCCCTGTCGTTCACGCCTCGGACCCGCGCCGCCAGCAGCCCGGAGACCGCGCTCGCCTCGGCGCTGATCTTCAGGTACGAGCCGCGGCGCGGCATTCTGGTGCAACGCAGCGTCAAGCCGTCGCCCGCCAAAGGTCGGGTGGTGACGGCCACGGGAGATCGTATCGGGACGATCGGCGTGGATACCGTTTCACCGCAGTGGGTCGAGACCAAGACGCTGGCGTTCATCGAGGACGTGCTCAAAACCAACTGAGAGGGGGACATCATGACCGGGTTGGGCGCGCTGTGGCTGCCGATCCTGCTGTCGTCAGTCGCGGTCTTCGTCGTCAGTTCCGTCATCCACATGATGTCGCCGTGGCACAAGAGCGACTACCCGAAGCTGGCCAACGAAGACAAGGCGATGGACGCGCTGCGCGCGCTCGCCATCCCGCCGGGCGATTACTTCATCCCGCGCCCCTCGAGCCGAGAAGAGATGCGCTCCCCCCAGTTCGCCGAGAAGATGAAGAGGGGGCCGGTCGTGGTGATGACGGTGTTCCCCAGCGGCCCGCAGCGGCTGGCCTCGCGGCTCGTGAGCTGGTTTCTCTACTCCGTGGTCGTGGGCCTGTTCGCCGCGTACGTCGCGGGGCACGCCCTGCCCGCCGGGGCAGCGTTCCGGCAGGTGCTGCGGTTTGCCGGCGTCACCGCGTTCGTCGGTTACGCCCTCGCCCTATGGCAGATGTCGATCTGGTACGGCCGCGCCTGGCTCGCCACGATCAAGGCCACCGTGGACAGCGTGATCTACGCCCTTCTGACGGCCGCCATCTTCGGATGGCTGTGGCCACACTAGGACGCCTTGACCGTCAGCGGCTTATTCAGCGTCACCAGCACGTGCGCCCCCGCCGGGAGCACGATGTCGGCGTCCTTCGACGTCGCGGCGATACCCGCGCCCGCGGCGGCGCCGACGATGCCGCCGATGATCGTCCCCCGCTTGTTCCCGCCGATGACGCGGCCGAGGATCGCCCCCGCCGCCGCGCCCGCTCCTACTTTCGCGGCGTCGCCCGTCGTCACACCGCGGCCGTGACGCCGGGTCTCGAGCGAGTCGATGCGGGCGTCGAGGTCGTACTTCGTGCCGCGGATCGTGACGCTCGAGACCGCCAGCGTCAGTGTCCCCGGCTCGTTGGGATTCGGCGCCGGCTTGACCGCCGTGACCGTGCCGGCGACCATCGCACCCGCCGGAATCACGACATGTCCCCGCGCATCCTTCACGTCATCCACGACCTTCGCCGTGAAGGCGTCCCCCGCGTGGTTGGTGCGCGAGGTGATCGTATCGCTGACCGCCATGTCGAGGTGCGTTCCGGCCAGGGCCGTGTACAGCGTTGGCGCGGGTGGCGGTACGGGTTTGGGCTTGGCGACCGGCGGCCGCACGGCGGGCGTCGGCTGCGGGACGGGCGCGTCGTGCCGCGCGGCGCTCGTCTCGCTGGGCACGAGGGTCAGGTTGCGGGCCGTGGAATCGGCGGGCGCCTTGGCCTGCTCACCCTTCGCGCAGGCGATACTCACCGCGGCAGCCGTGGCCAGGACGGCAGCTATTTCGTTGCGCAGTCTCATAGCTTCAATTCCCTCTCAGTTCGCTTTAGCGTGGTGTCTGCCGCCCATCCGTCAGGATGGGGACACAGGGCTCGGCGAAAAGTTCCCTGCTTCACAGCCGGCTCTTCAGAAACTCCGGCGTGAGCCCCTGCAGGTAACTCGCTAATAGCGTGAAGCGGTCGGTGACCATCAGGATCCCCAGCACCACGAGCAGCGCGCCTGCGATGCGGTCTACCCACCCGAGGTAGCGCCGGAACTTCTGGAACCATTCCAGAAAGCGCTCCAGCGCCAGGGCTGCAAGCAGGAACGGCACCGCC
>Ga0137396_10000674_pt1 | contig 16728 bp, 11 predicted proteins | sample czc16metaG_FD_108284 | JGI IMG/M metagenome (GOLD analysis project Ga0137396, IMG submission 108284) | Vadose zone soil microbial communities from Angelo Coast Range Reserve, California, USA - czcobulk3.16 metaG | ecosystem: Environmental > Terrestrial > Soil > Vadose zone | place: USA...
CGCCCGGCGACACGTCGCCGGAGGGGGAGTGGCGCGGATACTTCGGGTCCATTAAGCGGTGGAAGCGGCTCGTAATCATCGTGACCCTCGCCGGGACGGCCCTTGGCGTCGTGGCCACCAAGCTGGTGGTGCCGTCCCTGCCGTTCTACTCGGCGACGGCGAACATTTGGATCGATGGGAGCGGGCACCGCCCCGATCGGGATCAGGCTACGCCGGGCCCGATCCACTCCGGGCAGCTGCTGGGGGCCAGTGGATGGGTGAATCTGGCGCGCTCCTACGTCGTGCTGGACAGTGTGGCGCGCGGGATGCGGCTCTATCTCGGCTGGGACAGCGAGCAGGATTCGGCGGCGCTCGCCTCGCTCGAGCTCAAGCCCCAGTTCCGCTCGGGAGAGTACCGGCTGCAGGTGGACTCGTCGGGTCGTCGCTTCCGCCTCCTCACGGCCCAGGGCGGCGAGGTGCAACACGGCATCGCGGGGGACTCGATCGGCGGGGCGGTGGGATTCGTGTGGGTCCCGCCGGCCAGCGCGCTCACGCCCCGCCGCACCATCCGGTTCTCGGTCTCGTCACCCTATGACGCCGCGACGAACCTCGCCCAGCGGCTGCAGGTCGAGCTCGATCCCGACGGCAATTTCCTGCAGATCTCGCTGCGCGGGTCGGACCCCGCGTACATCGCCGCCACGGTGAATGCGGTTGCGACGCGCTTTGTCGACGTCGCCACCGATCTCAAGCGCAAGCGGCTCAGCGAGCTGACGAAGATTCTCGCGGCGCAGCTCGAGCACGCCCAGGCGAATCTGCGCAGCGCCGAAAGCGCGCTGCGGAGCTTCCAGATCCGGACGGCAACCGTGTTGCCGGGGAGCGCGATCATTCCGCCCGAGGCGCTCGCCCAGGGGGCGAATACGCCACCGCAGCGGCGGCCTCCCGTGAGCGACCTGGTCGGACAGAGCCGCGACCCGGTGTTCGCAAACTTCCTGGACACCCGGGTGGCGCTGGAGCAGCTCAAGCGCGACCGGGCGGCCATCGAGCGCGTGCTGGCGCAGACCGCGGACTCCGGGCTGGCGGTGGACGCGCTGGAGCTCGTGGGGTCGGTGGAGCGCTCTTCCGAGCTGACGGACGCGCTCAAGGAGCTGGTGGGGAAGCGCGCCGACCTGCGGGCGCTGCGCTACCGCTATACCGAAACCAATCCGGAGGTGCGACGCGTCGCCGGGGAAATCGGCACGCTGGAGCGGCAGACGATTCCCGCGCTCACGCGCCAACTGCTCGGGGAGCTGCGTCGGCGGGAAGGGGAACTGGTGCGTCAGGTGGAATGGGCATCCGCGGACCTCCGCCAACTCCCCTCGCTGGCCATCGACGAGCTGCGGCTCCAGCGGGATGTGGTGGATGCCGAGCAGCTGTTCGCCAACATCCAACAGCGGTCCGAGGAGGCGCGCCTGGCGGAAGCGAGCAGCATCCCCGACGTCCGGATTCTCGATGCGGCAGTGGAGCCGCGGCAGCCGTTCATGGACGCGGCGCCGTTCCTGTTCCTGCTGTCCGTGGTCGGGAGCCTCGGCGCGGGCGTGCTGGCGGCCGTGCTGCGCGATCGGGTCGATCCCAAGCTGCGTGACCCGGCGCACGTGACACAGGAGATGGGGCTGCCGATCCTCGGGGCCGTGCCGCACCTGAACGCGGCGAACGGCAAGGGAGCGCGGGGACTCAACGGTGGGGGAGCGGGGGCGGCCGGACCGGTCATCGAGGCGTTGCGCGGGATCCGCCTCAGCCTGGTTCACGCACACGGCACGGCCGGGCCGCTGCTCGTCACCATCACCAGTCCGGGCAGCGGGGAGGGGAAGTCGTTCGTCGCGGCGAATATCGCGCTGGCGTTCGCCGACGCGGGCCACCGCACCCTGCTCATCGACGGCGATATCCGCCGCGGCCAGCTGCACCGCGTGCTGAACGCGGCCCGCGTCCCGGGCCTCACCAATGGGCTCACCGAGGGCACGCCGCTCGACGCGATCCTGCAGACGACTCCCTACCCGCGCCTCTCGTTCATCGGGTGCGGCCCGCGCACGCCGTTGGGCCCCGAACTCCTGGGCTCCGGGGAGATGGCGCGGCTGTTCGCCGGTCTCCGCCCGCGCTTTGAGGTGATCCTGGTCGACAGCCCGCCGCTGTCCGTGGGTGTCGACCCCTACATCCTGGGGACCCTGACGGGCAATCTGCTGTTGGTGCTGCGCTCGGGGGTCACCGATCGTGAGCTTGCCGGCACGAAGCTCGACGCGCTGGACCGCCTGCCGATTCGCCTGCTGGGGGCGGTGCTGAACGATATCCGGCAGGACGGCGCGTACCGCTGTTACTCGTATTTCCCGGAGGGCTACGAGCTGCGGGAGGAAGAGTCGGCGGGTCCGCGCAAGCGCATCCTCACGGCGGCGCCGTGAAGCGCGCCGCCGGGTGCTAGGAAGGGACGCTGGCGCGGGGCGGCTGGAAGGAGCGAATCCAATGTCCCGCGGGCTGGGCCGCAGACGCCTCGAGCGCGCTGGTGGCGTGCTGCAGCAGCCCGGCGGGGTCGAGCGACGCCTCACGGAAATTGGCGACTGCGTCGTAACCGGCGCGGAGTCGGACGGCCTGGTCGGGGAGCTGGCGCGCCTTGGTCGCCTGCTCGACGGCCAGCGCGAGGCGCTCGGCGAGTCGGACGGCTCCCGCACCGTCGGTGTCGGGTGCGACGATCGCGAGCTGCATGGGTCCCAGGCGCGCAGCCGCGTCGGAACCGCGCTGCGTCGCGCCGAACACCCTGGCGACTTGCTCCACGACGGCCGGGTCCACGGCTCGGGCGCCCGGGTCGGCGTCGAGTGAGAACACCAGGCACGCGAGGGCCGCGCTGCGGCGGTACGCATGCGATCCCAGTTCCAGGGCCCGGCGCGCGAACCCGCGCGCGTTGTAGAGCCCCGTCGCCTGGTCCACCAGGCCTTCGTCCCGGGCGTGGTCGGCGTCGCGTTTGGCCGCGACCATGGCTTCGAGTCTCAGGGCGAACTCTTCCGCGTCGATCGGGAGGCTGAGGCACTCGGATGCGCCGGCGCGGATCGCCTGAATCCGTTGTTGCCGCGGCGTGGGGCCGGGCGTGACGAGGAGAATGGGGGTACCGCGCGTGATCGTTGGTGTGGTGCGCAACACGCGGCATACGCTCAACCCGTCCGGTCGGGCGAGGTCCGCGTCGATGATGACGACATCCGGCGGCGTCTCGTGCGCGCGCTTGACCGCGTCCTGGCCGGTATGCGCGCGCACCACCACGTATCCTGAGGGTGCCAGGACGGTCTCAATGGCGCGGAACGACCACTCGTGCGCACTGGCAAACAGCACGACGGGCGCGCGCTGGGACGTCACTCGATCGGCCACGTACCCTCCTGCATTGTGGAAGCGCTTGTGTGTGGTGCCGCCGAGCTGCTGCGGGCGGCTCGGGCAACGTGTGCATTACGCGTGCGCCGCGGGCGCGCGGGCCAGTCTGTTATCCGACAGGCGGTTACACGGGGCTCCGTCGTTTGCCGCCGGCCCGGCGTCGCTCATCCGACCCACACTGTTGTGGCTCAAGTGCCGCGATTGGCGCACGCCACCGCACGAGCCGTGTGTCGGCGCGGGCCGCACCGCCCGCGCGGAACTCGTTGGGACGTACCGGATAGGGCGACCGCGCGATGCGGTCCGCTCGGGTGTCGGCCTCAAACTTGATATAGCCCGGAGCGACGGCAGAACCATCGTCGGAAGGGAGTTCCGGTCGTGCGGTGTCATGTTTGCGCAGAGTGCGCGTCGCCTTCGAGTGAGGGCGCCACGCCGAGCGGCGCCGCGCGGAGCGACCTGTTCTGTGAACGCTGCGGCGTGGCGCTCCCCCAGGGCGAGGTGGCGGAATCGGTGCCGCGGCGGCTGTCGCAGCTGGCGCGGTTCGGCGTGGCCGGGTCCACACGGCGTGCACGGCGGACGCGCAACTCGACGCCCCGAGAGGGGTGAGCTATGTGTGGCATCGTAGGCTACGTCGGCGTGCGGCAAGCGGCGCCGATCTTACTCGAAGGGCTGCGCCGTCTCGAATACCGCGGGTATGACTCCGCGGGGGTGGCGTTGCAAAATGGCGCGGGCGTGGTGGTCACCAAGCTGGCGGGGCGGGTCGCAGGGCTGCGCGACCGGCTCACCGTCGAGCCGGTGCAGGGCACGAGCGGCATCGCCCACACGCGCTGGGCCACGCATGGGGCCCCGACCGAGCGCAACGCGCATCCCCACAGCGATTGCACGGGGCGCATCGCGCTGGTGCACAACGGCATCATCGAGAACGCCGGTCCGCTCCGCGCGGCACTGGAGCGCGACGGCCACCGGTTTACCAGCGACACCGACACTGAGGTGCTCGCCCATCTCGTCGAGAGCGCGCCCGGCGCAACGCTGGAAGCGCGCGTGGCGGCCGGGCTGCGCCGCGTGGACGGGACCTACGGCCTCGCCGTGATCACCGCGGACGAGCCCGGCAAGATCGTCGTGGCCCGGCGAGGCTCGCCGGTGCTGCTGGGCATCGGGGAAGACGAATATTTCGTCGCCTCCGATGCGTCCGCCATCCTCGGGCACACGCGGTCCGTCATGTACCTCCAGGACGGCGACATCGCCGTGCTCACGCCTGCCGGGTGTCACGTGCTGGACGACGAGTCGCACGTGCAGGTGCGCGCGATCGACGACATCGACTGGGACCTCGAGGCGATCGAGCTGGGTGGCTACCCCCACTTCATGCTCAAGGAGATCTGCGAACAGCCCGAGACGATCCGCAGCACCTTGCGGGGGCGGGTGCTGTTCTCCACGGGCACGGCGCGGGTCGACGGGCTCAACCTGGCGCCCGACGCCTGCCGCCGGCTGCGCCGCGTCGTCATCGTGGCGTGTGGGACGTCGTGGCACGCCGGCCTGGTAGGACGCCACGTGATCGAGGAGCTGGCGGGCATCCCGGTGGTCGTCGAGTACGCGTCCGAGTATCGCTACCGCCGCCACATCGACGTGCCGGGCACGCTGATCATGGCCATCTCCCAGTCGGGTGAAACCGCCGACACACTGGAAGCGACGCGTACGGCCCGCGCCCTCGGGTCGCCGGTGGTGGGCATCGTGAACGTCGTGGGGAGCACGATCGCCCGGGAAGCGGATGGCGGCATCTATCTGCATGCGGGCCCCGAGGTCGGCGTCGCGTCGACCAAGGCGTTCACGGCGCAGATCGCCGCGCTGATCCTGTTCGGTCTGTACGTGGGGCGCCACCGCGGACTGTCGCTGGAGCAGGGGCAGGCGGTGGCCTGTGCGCTGGCCGGGCTTCCCGATCTGGTGGCGCGCGCGCTCGAGTTGGAGCCCGAGGTGAAAGCGCTCGCTCAGTCGTGCGCCGATGCACGCAATTTTCTGTACCTGGGCCGGGGCGTGAGTTTTCCGGTGGCGCTGGAAGGCGCCCTGAAGCTGAAGGAGATCAGCTACATCCACGCCGAGGGGTATCCCGCGGCCGAGATGAAGCACGGGCCCATCGCGCTGATCGATCGCGATATGCCCGTGGTGTTTGTGGCTCCGAAAGACGAGGTGTATGCCAAAGTGCTGTCCAACATGCAAGAGGTGAAAGCACGGGGCGGCCGCATCATCGCCGTCACGACGCAGGGAAACGGCGACCTCGGTGGGCTCGTCGACCACCAGCTGCGCGTCCCGGCGACGCCGTCCCTGCTCTCATCGGTCGTCACCACGATTCCCCTGCAGCTCCTAGCCTACCACATCGCGGTATTGCGAGGGTGCGATGTGGACCGGCCACGTAACCTCGCAAAGAGCGTGACGGTGGAGTAACACCATGACTCACTTGAGAATTGTGCCCGCGACGTTGGCCCTCGGCCTGTGCTGTCTGGCGCTGCCGCGACCCGGGGGCGCGCAGGAAGCCGCCGACTCGGGGGCCGCCTTACAGGCGACGCGCGTGGCGCTGCAAGGTCTCGCGCAACGCGATTCGTCTCGTTTCGCCGCCGCCATCCACGCGCGGCTCACCGATGGGGACTTCCAGCAGGGCGATCGCATCGTGCTCATCGTCGAGGGCGAGTCGCAGCACCCCGACCGGCCTGTGCCGGTGCAGCAACCGCGCACGATCGAGCGACAACTCTCCGACACGTTCTCCGTCGGGGCGGGTCGCGAACTGGTGTTGCCGGTGCTCGGCGCGATCTCGCTGCGCGGCGTGCTCCGGGCGGAGCTGCAACCGTATCTCACGCAAGAGATCGCGCGCTTCGTGAAGGACCCGGTGGTGCACGCCAAGGCGCTGGTCCGCGTCTCGGTGGCCGGTGCGGTCGCCAAGCCGGGCTTCTACTTCGTCGCCAGCGATGCGGCGCTCTCCGATGCGCTCACGGCCGCGGGGGGCCCGACCCAGGATGCGAAGCTCGACAAGGTGCGCATCGAACGGGCCGGCACGCGCATCCTGCAGGGGAACGAGCTGCGCCTCGCGTTCACCGAGGGCCGCACGTTCGACGCGATGAATCTACGCGCGGGCGACCGCTTCGTCGTGCCGGGAGTGCCGGGTCACGCGTACGACAACGTCAGGTTCTGGGCGACCCTGCTCAGCATCCCCGTCGCGATCTACGCCCTGAAGCGCGCCTTTTGACTCGGGCGGGGTCCGGGCTCGGCGCGCGCCGGGGCCCCATGAACGAACGTCGCACCGCCGACTTCGTGGTGGTGGGCGCGGGCATCGTGGGCCTGGCGGTGGCCCGGGAGTTGAAGCGCCGGCACCCCGCCGGCCACGTGGTCGTGCTCGAAAAAGAGGATGCGCTCGGCGAGCACGCCAGCGGCAGGAACAGCGGGGTGCTGCACTCGGGCATTTATTACCCCGAGGGGTCGCTCAAGGGCGCGATGTGCGCCGAGGGTGCCCGCGAGCTCGCCGCCTACTGCCGCGAGCATCAACTGCCGATCGTGCGCGCCGGCAAAGTCGTCGTCCCGACGCGGCCAGAGGACGATGCGGCGCTGGACCTGCTGCAGCAGCGCGCGCGCCGCAACGGCGCCCGCGCGGAGCTCATCGACGCGCAGCAGCTCCGCGAGATCGAACCCGATGCCCGGTCCGCCACCGGCCGGGCCCTCCATGTTCCCGAGACCGCGGTCGTCGCCCCCAAAGCCGTGCTGTGCCACCTCGCCCAGACGCTCACGAGCGCAGGTGTGGAGGTGTTGCTCGGTCACCGCGTGGGGGAGATCGACCCGGCGCGCGGCCGACTTCGGGCGGGTGGCCTGGAGCTGCACTACGGCCACCTCTTCAATGCCGCGGGCTTGCACGCCGACCGCGTGGCGCAGGCCTGTGGCGCCGGCGGGCGGTACGGCATGCTGCCATTCAAGGGCCTGTATTACCGCCTCGTCCCCGACTCGGGGCTCCACGTCAACGGACTCATCTACCCGGTACCGGACCTCCGGGTGCCGTTCCTGGGGATCCATTTCACCAGGGAAGTGGACGGCAGCGTCGCGGTCGGCCCCACGGCGGTGCCGGCGCTGGGGCGGGAGAACTACCACGGCGCACGGGGCATCCGGCCCGGCGAAGCGGCGGGTATCTTGCTGCAGGTGGCCGCGCAATATGCGCGCAACGATCAGGGATTTCGCCGGTTCGCACACATGGAGGCGCTGCGCTTCCTCAAGTCGCGCTTCGTCGCCGCCGCGCGCGCGCTCGTGCCGCGACTCGGCCCGGAGCACCTCGCGCGCAGCTCCAAGGTCGGCATCCGGGCCCAGCTGGTGGATCGGACCACGCATCGCCTGGTCATGGACTTCGTGGTGGAACCGGGCGAGCGTTCCACCCACATCCTGAACGCCGTGTCTCCGGCGTTCACGAGCGCGTTTCCCTTCGCGCGGCTGGTCTTGGACCAGGCGGGTGTCACGGGCGGGCGGCAGGCTTGTGGCTAATCTGGCGGATTGGTCGTACTTGCTGTACCAGCTCACGCTGCGCGACCTGAAGGCCCGCTACAAACAGACGTTTCTCGGTCCCTTCTGGGTGTTCGGCCGACCCGTCGTGGAGCTCGTCGTATACGTCATGGTGTTCAGCGTGTTCCTCAGGGCGCCATCGGACGGCGTTCCCTATGGGCTGTTCGCGTATTCGGGAATCGTGCTGTGGACCTTCGTGGCGGGGGGTCTGTCGCGCGGCGCCCGCAGCATTACGGCGCACGCCGGCCTCGTGTCGCAGGCCGTCTTTCCCAAAGCCGTCATCCCGCTGTCGGCGCTCGCCGGAGCGGTGATCGACGCGCTGCTCGCGGGGACCCTGCTGGCGGTCTGGCTGGCCGTGCGCGGCGCGTCGGCGTCGCTCGAGTTGTTGTGGGTGGTGCCGATCGGCGTCATCGTGGCGGCGATCGTCACCGGGCTCACATTGGCGACGTCGGCGCTGAGCGTGTTCTATCGCGACGTGACGCACCTCGTGGACGTCGGCGTCCGGATCTGGCTGCTCTTGACGCCCGTGGCCTATGCGGCCTCCGTGGTGCCGGCGCCGTACCGCCGGTGGTACGACTTCAATCCCCTCGTCGCCCTGTTCGATACGCTGCGGCGCGCGCTGTTCGGGGGGGCGGTCCCTGCCCCCGGCGCCCTCGTCTACCCTGTGGTGGTGGGCGGTGTGCTGCTCGTCGCGGGGGCGCTGGTCTTCCGGTACGCGGAGCCGTTCTTCGCGGAGTCAGTGTAGGACATGCCCGGCACGGTCTCGGTCGCGGGCGTGTGGAAGCGCTATCGGCTGCGGGAGCGCAGCCTCGCCGACCTGACGGCGCGCCTGTGGCGGCGCTCCCCCCCCGACCCGCGCACCGCGCCGAGCGTGTTCTGGGCGCTGCAGGACGTGTCGTTCCGGGTCGAGCCGGGCACCGCGCTGGCGGTCATCGGCGGGAACGGGTCGGGCAAGTCGACGTTGCTGCGGCTCATCGCCGGGATGATGCACCCCACGCGGGGCGCGATCGGCGCGACCGGGCGACTCAGTCTCCTCAGCCATCTCGGCGGCGGGTTTCACGGCGAGCTCACCGGCCGGGAGAATCTTTTCCTGCAAGGGGCGGTGCTCGGCCTGCGGCGGCGGGAGCTGCGCGCCAAGGCGGGCGCGATTTTCGCGTTCGCCGAGCTGGAGCCGTTCGCGGATGTGCCGGTGAAACGGTACTCGTCGGGCATGGCGCTCCGGCTCGGGTTCGCCATCGCCGCGCATCTGGACCCGGAGATCTTGTTGATCGACGAAGCGTTTGCCGTGGGCGACACCGCGTTTCGGGACCGCTGTCTCGGACGGATCCTGGGGTTCAAGGCCGCCGGAGTGACGATGGTGCTCGTGTCGCACGAGCGCTACCTCGTCGAGCAGCTGTGCGATCGGGCGCTGCTGCTCGATCGGGGCCGGATGGCCGCCGCCGGCACGCCGGGCGAAGCGTTCGAAGCCTACGAACGCCTCATCGAGGCCGAGCCCGCGGGTGCCCGCCAGATCGAGGGCGACGTGACCCGGAGTCCACTGGTCCTCGAGGGGGTCCAGGTCGACGGCAACGCCGACGGCGTCACGCCGGCGCTCGCCATGGATCAGCCGATGACGGTGCGGATCCGACTACGCGCCACGCGTGACGTCGCACGGGCGACGGTCGGCGTCCAGATCGCGCGCGACTGGCACGTCCTGCACGGCACGCGCTCCAATCGGCAGGGGATCGATATCGCGGCGCGCGCCGGGGAGCCCGTGGTGCTCGAGGTGAAGTACCGCCAGTTGGGTTTGAGCGGCGGCACCTACGCGGTGCACGTGGCCGTGCTGGAGCATCGGCTGGCCGAGGCGCCGCTGCTGGTGGTGAAGCGGGCCGCTCGATTCCGGATCATTCACAGCGAAGCGGAAGGTGTCGGGCTGGTGCGGCTGTCGCACGTGTGGCGCCGCGTCGCCGGCTGACCGGCGTCGCGGTCACGCCAGCGCGGGTCGGGGGGGCGGGCCCCACGCGTTCGTCCACCAGCACAGCAGTTCTCCCACTCGGCCGTCCACCGCGATGTGTCGCAGCAAGGCCCAGCGGCGTCGCACGGCGGCGGGCACATCGAAGTGGCGCACGTCGCCCACGATCGCGCTCGGCCGACCTGCGCCGGCGAGCCACGCCGCGGCGCCGAGCCAGCCCCCCGCGCGGGCGAGCCGGCCGGCTTCACCCGCTGCGAGGCGGCGGTGCACTTCACCCCAATCGAGCGGTACCGCGCTCGCCCAGATCGCCGCGCCGTCCAGCAGGAAGTGCAGCCGGAAGGCGTTGGCGCGATGGCGCAGGCTGTGGGTCATCCCGTTCCACAACAGCTCCGTCGCGGAGGGGATGCGCAGCCGCAGCCCGTCGCGGGTGATCTCGCGGGCGTGCGCGTTGGCGCGGTCCCACGCGAGGTCGGGGGCCACCTCGGGCGACGTCGAGCAATGCACTTCGACCGCCACGCGGGCGCCGTCCCACAGCGGCTGCAGGTGGTGGTGTTCCGGTCGTGGCGGCGCCTCTCCGGGCGGCAGCGCCGGCTCGTAGCCGACGCGCCGCAGCCCGTCCCATACCGCCTGGGCGCGCGCCGCCGGGACGAGCACATCGACGTCGTGGGTGGCGCGCGCGTCGGCGAACGGGTAGAGATCCGAGGCGATCCGCCGGGCGGTCCCCTTGAGGAACACGTGGGGCACGTTCCACTGGGCCAACTGGCGCGCGACCGCCGCCACCTGCGCATCGACCAGCAGGTTCCCCGCCGCTTCCGCGAGGGCGCGCTGGCGGAGCCAGCGGGGGAAGCCATGGTCGGTCAGGGCGGACGCGCCGATCTGTCGCAAGCGCCGCTCGAGCCAGAGCGCACACCGCTCGAACTCCACCAGCCGGACCAGCCCGGTGGTACGGGCCTCGCGCCACTCCGCGGCGAGCCGCCCGGTGTCGAAACCGCCGCCGAGCCGGAGGGTGTGGGCTAGGAGCTCTGCGGGATGCATGCGGCGGACGGGGCGGTGTGGGGCTCGGGGAAGCGGGCGATCATCGTGTGCGCGAGCGAAACGCCGGGGTCGGGCTCGAGGTACGACGTGCCGTCGCGCACCAGCCAGGCGTGCGCGGCGAGCGTCTCACCGCCGCCTTTGGTGCGGCGCACCCCGATCCACAATTCGACCGGGCGGCCCGCCGCGCGCAGCAGATGGTACAGGACGACGCTGCGCTTCAAGCAGCTGTGGTGCCAGGGGCCGGGGAGCCGCCGGAGCACGGCGTCCACCCAGCGCGCCAGCGCGGCGTCGTCCAGCTCGCGGGCCGGCACGGCCTGCGGGCCCGCGCTCGAGCCGAGCCAGGCGACCACGCGCGCGAAGGACGCGAAACGGAGCAGCGGTGGGACGACGAGCGCCACGCCGGCGGCCCGGAGCCGCCACGTGACGGACAGCCGACCGGTCACCCGACCCGCTCCACCGCCAGGAGGTCGGCCGTGACGCAGCGCTCGAGGAAGTCGCGGACGCTCTGCTCCGCCCGCTCCGGCGTGACCTCGTAGCGGTCGAGCACCACGGGGACGAGCTCCTCGAGCGTGCGCGGCGCGGCGAGTGCTTCGAGCACGGCCAGCCCGCTCTCGCTGACCGTGAAGTAGCGCCGCGTGCGGAGATGCAGCACGACCCCTTCGCCCTCGACGGCAGTGAAGCGCAGCTCTGGATGCCGCAGATAACGCACGGTCACGCGATCAACTCCGTCAGTCGGGCGGGCCGGGCAAACAGGTCGCGCCCCAAGGTCACGCGGTAGCTCTTTGCCTGGTGTGCCAGTGCGGCGAGGAGCTCCAAGTGTTGCTGGGCGAGGTCGGGCTCGAGCATCACCCACGCGGACCACCGCACGAGTTGGGCCAGGGACTCGCGCGCGCCGAGTGGCGTCGCGGTCGTCGGCCCGATCCCCACTGACGTGAACAGGATGACGTCGGGTACCACGCGGGCCGCGAATCTGCCGCCCAGCTCTTCCGGCCAGTATCCCAGCTTGCGCCGCCGCGGCAGCAGCGTGCCGCCCAGCCGGCCGAGCAGACGATACCCGGGCGGACGCAGCGCGATGGGCGCTCGATACGCCACCGCGGTGATGCGTTCGTTGAGCGACGTGAGGAACGCCGTGTCGTCGGTGCCGACGCGCCACCCCTGCGTCGCGAGCAGGGCAGCCGTGGTCGATTTCCCCGCTTGGCCGTCGCCGGCGAGCAGCCAGCCGCGCCCGGCAGGATCCACCGCCGTTGCGGCATGGATGTGGTGCCAGCCGGTGCGGCGTAGCAGGAAGATCAGCACCGTGACCAGGAATGTGTCGGTGCACTCGTCCAGCCGGCCGGCGGCGGACGGCGACAAGGTCACGCACGCTTTCGGCTGCGTCGCGTGCACCTCGGCGACGGCTGGTGCGGTCTCCCAGGTGAGGTGGACCCCGCCGCCAGACGGATCTGCGCGCACCACGACCCCCGGTTGCCGGAATACCGGCCGGGGGTCGTCGGTGAGAGTAGGGGGCTCCTCCAGCCGCACCTCGATCCACACGGGAATCGGCGGATCGAGTCGCGCCCGGTCGATCCAGGCGCGCAGCACGGCCCGTACCTGGGGCTCGCTACACACAAGGTGAATCTTCGACGCCATGCGAAGTCAGGTCCCCTCAAGACAACGCGCGCCTGGCCGCTTGAGGCAACCCGGCGCGCGCGCCCCAGTACTGGAGGCCGTTACAGATCTAGAAGCCGCCTCCATGACCGTGTGTCGGCACCTTATCGTGACCGTGACCATGACCGTGCTCGTAGCCATGACCGTGGCCGTGTAAGTCGCCGCCGTCCCCGTGCCCTCCCCCCCCGGAGTGCAGCGTCACATCCATCAGCGACGCCTCCTCAGTGAGAGTCAGGTTCACGAACGGTTTTCTGCGTAGCGCTTCCTGCATTCGTCCTCCCTCTGGTGACAGAGGATCCGATCGGTACCGACTACGTCGCGGCAAGTTCTGGACCTGTAGCAATAAGGGACAGCGCGGTAGCCGCGACACTGCGGTGTGGGCGTCGACTGCCACACCGTGGCCCAACGCCAGCACCCGCGCGGAGACGACAGCTGGGTTCGCTACTCGATGGGGAGGCGGGACTTAGCCGGGCGACGCGCGCGTCGGCGTAATCCTCCGAGGCGGGCGATGGCTCGGACGGGCAGCGTGGCCGCGTGCGGTCGGCTCGGAAGCGCCGCGGGGGATGGGGGAATTTTGCCCGCGGGTGCGGCTCGCCGGCGTGGCGGTTGTCACGATTCTGCGACACGACGGGAGCGACCGCCGCGCGGTACCGGGCTTGCAGAAGGGGGGCGCGTGACTGGGAAAAGCGCGGAGTTGAGCCGTTTTCAGGGACTTATGGGAACAGTGCGAAGGCCCGTTTTCGTGCGGTGGGCGACGGGCGCGCTGGTGTGTGCCCTCCCGCTGCTGACGGGCACCTGCAAGATCGGCGACATCACGAACCCGCCCCCTCCGCTGGGGAAGTTGGCAGTGTCGCCGGCGGCCGTCGTGGACTCGGCCGCCGTAGGCAGCGCCGCCCGGCGATCCTGGACCGTAGCCATCAGCAACGCCGGCCAGGGCGTGCTGTCGTGGACGGCGCACGCGGACGGCGTGAACTGGGTGGCGGTGAGCCCGACGAGCGGCACGGCGCCCGGCAGCGTGACGATCGTGCTCGATCCGGCCGCGCTCGGTATGGGCGTGTACCGTGACACGGTCATGCTGTCGGCCGACGGCGCGGCGAACAGTCCGACGGCGCTGCCCATCGAGTTCGCCGTCCATCCATGCGCCACCGCAGCGGTCGTGCCTGACATCGAAATCAGCGACTCCTTGCGCACCAGCGACTGCGGCGCCCTCCACCGCGCGGGACACTTCGCCCAGCTGTACCGCTTCGATGCCGCGCCGGGGGACTCGATCACGCTCGCGCTCGCGTCGGCCACGTTCGGCCCGCACGTCGTGCTCGACAGCTCGATGGCTACGACGGCGCCTCCACTGGCGGAGGCGGCGAGCTGCCCCGGCCAGGGCGGTGCGTGTCTCTCCTACGTGCTGTTGCCGCGCGCCGGGACCTACGTGGTGGAAGCGACCTCGGTCACTGCGGGACAGACCGGCGCGTACTCGTTGAGCGTGACCCGGCCGCGGGCGCCGAACCTGCCCGATTCGCTGCGGCAGCTGCGCAGCGACTCCATCACCGCGATCCCCGTCGGCGGCGCGGTCGATCAGGGGGCGGTCGTGCTGGGCGGCGCGCTTAGCGACCCCAATGCACAGGATACGTTGCGGCTCGACGTGGAGGTTCGCCCGGTCGGCACCGCGTTCACGGGCACCCCGACCGCGAGCAGCGCGCGCGTGGCCAACGGGCGGCGTGCTTTCGCTGCGATCGCCGGCCTGAGCAACAACACGTCCTATCACTGGCACGCGCGCACGGTGGATCAGACCGGGCGCAGCAGCGGGTGGGGTGCGTTCGGCGGGAATGCGGAGAGCGGGGCCGACTTCACCGTCGCCATTCCGCAGCCGCCCAACTCGCCCACGGGCGAGGGTCAATTCAAGGCGGACGGCGTCACGTCACTCATGCTGGGCGGCAGCACGGATCAGCTCAGCGTCGTGTTCAAGGCGCTCGTCACCGATCCCAACCCCGCCGACCAGGTGCGCCTCGACGTCGAGGTCGAGCCGGTCGGTACGGCGTTCACCAACGCGCCGAGCGGCAGCGGGGTCCCCGTCGCGAACGGCGGGACCGCCACCGCGACGGTATCCGGGCTGGTGGACAACACCGCCTATCACTGGCAGGCGCGCAGCGTGGACCAGACGGGGCTGGTGAGCCCGTGGGCCTCCTTCGGCGCCAACCCGGAGTCCGACGCTGACTTCCGCGTCGCCATCGCGCCGACGCAGCTCGTCTTCACCGTACAGCCCGGCACCGCGACGGCGGGGACGGCGATCACGCCGGCGGTGCAGGTGACGGCGGAGGACGCGGCCGGCCACGCCCTGCAGAGCTTCGCCGGGAACGTGACGATCGCGCTCGGCACCAATCCCGGAGCGACCCTCTCGGGGACGACCACGGTGGCGGCGGTGGCCGGCGTGGCCCGGTTCGCCGATCTGAGCATCGACAAGGCGGGTACGGGCTATTCGCTGCGCGCGGGCGCCGGCAGCCTCGCAACCACCAGCGAGCTGCTCACCATCATGCCGGGGGCCGCGACGAAGCTCGCGCTCACGACGCCGCCCTCGGCCGCCGCGCAGAGCGGCGTGTCGTTGGTGCAGCAGCCGGTACTGCAGCTCCAGGATGCCAACGGTAACGCCGTCAGTCAAAGCGGCGTGCCGGTGACGGCGACAGTGACGCCGGCGGGCGCCGCGGCGACCAATGCCACCGCTACGACCAGCGCGACCGGGGCGGGGACGTTCAATGGGCTGTCGCTCAACGGCACCGCGGGCAGCTACACGTTGAGCTTCGGCGCCACCGGGCTTACGCCCGTCCTCTCCGGCACGATCACGCTCAGCGCCGGAGCGGCGGCGTCGCTCGCCGCGAATAGCCCAATCACGCAGTCAGTCCCCGCGGGGAGCGTGGTCACCACGCCGCCCGCGGTGCTCGTTAGGGACGCGAGCGGCAATCCGGTCGCCGGGGTGGCAGTGACATTCGCGGTTGCGCCGGGCAACGGCGGTATCACTGGCGGGAGCCAGACGACGAACTCGAGCGGCGTCGCGACGGTAGGGAGTTGGACGCTCAGCCCGACGGCGGGGACCAACACCCTCACCGCCGCGGCACCGGGCCTGACCGGCAGTCCGGTGACGTTCACGGCGACTGGGACGGCGGGCAGCGCAAGCTCGATCGCTCTCAACGCGGGCAATAACCAATCGGCCATGGTGGGGACGACGGTTGCGACGCCGCCGTCGGTGCTCGTGCAAGACGTGCATGGCAACCCGGTGGCCGGCGTGAGCGTGACGTTCGCCGTGGCGACGGGGGGCGGAGCTGTGAGTCCCACGACCGCGCTGACGACGGATGGGAACGGGGTCGCCCAAGTGACTTCGTGGACCCTGGGAACCACCGCGGGGACGAACACCCTGACCGCGACTTCAGGCACCCTGTCGGGAAGTCCCGTGGCATTCACGGCGACCGGGACCGCTGGCAGTGCGAGCTCGATCGCGCTCAACGCGGGCAACAACCAATCGGCGACGGTGGGGACACAGGTCGCGACGCCGCCTGCGGTGCTCGTCCAGGATGCGCATGGCAACGCGGTGGCGGGCGTGAGCGTGACGTTCGCTGTGGCGACGGGGGGCGGAGCTGTGAGTCCCACGACCGCGGTGACGACGGGGACGAACGGCATTGCGGCCGTCACCTCGTGGACGCTGGGGACCACGGCGGGGAGCAACGCTCTGACCGCGACATCGGGTACGCTGACCGGCAGCCCGGTGACGTTCATGGCGACGGGGACGCCCGCCAGTTCGAGCTCCATCATGCTTAACGCGGGCAACAACCAATCGGCCACGGTGGGGACGCAGGTCGCGACCGCACCTGCAGTGCTCGTGCAAGACGTGCACGGCAACCCGGTGGTCGGCGTGAGCGTGACCTTCGCCGTGGCCACGGGCGGAGGCAGCCTCACGGGTGCGACCCAGACGACGAACACGAGCGGAATCGCGACCGTGGGCAGCTGGACACTGGGGACCGCGGCGGGGATCAATACGCTGACCGCGACATCGGGTGCGCTGGCCGGCAGTCCGGTGACGTTCACGGCGACTGGGACAGCCGCCAATGCGAGCTCGATCGCGCTGAACGCGGGCAACAACCAATCGGCCACGGTGGGGACGCAGGTCGCGACCGCACCTGCAGTGCTCGTGCAAGACGTGCACGGCAACCCGGTGGTCGGCGTGAGCG
>Ga0137396_10000676_pt1 | contig 16715 bp, 9 predicted proteins | sample czc16metaG_FD_108284 | JGI IMG/M metagenome (GOLD analysis project Ga0137396, IMG submission 108284) | Vadose zone soil microbial communities from Angelo Coast Range Reserve, California, USA - czcobulk3.16 metaG | ecosystem: Environmental > Terrestrial > Soil > Vadose zone | place: USA...
AGAACCGGGATGCGTCGCTCCCAGCAATTCATATGATGGGCGAATTGCTGAACGAAATGGCGGAAGACATCGCGAAGCACTAACCGAAGTTCGTCACGGAACGGTCGGGAAACCGCCTAACCCTTTCAGAATCAATTCAGGCGATCGCCGAGTCTGCACTACATTTTGAAAGGGATTTCAGCCGTTCCGGCAGGCTGAGTCCAAGTTGGTGAAGCAGGGATTTCTGTTCGGCCGTAGGTTCCGTGATCCGGCGCAGTCGGATCTCGCGCCCATCCGTCGTGGGAAGGACGATTTCGGCTCTCTAATGTGGACAGCAAAGCCAACGAAAAAGCCCAGGAGATGCTCGATAAAGAAGACAGAGACTCTTCAGGGGTGCTCTCGACTGCGAAGACAGCCCTGGCTCTCTACAAGCGACCCTCTCGTTTCTCGCTGCACATCCACGAAACATCTGGCCGTGATGGATGTCGAGCAGAATTCCTCCGTCCACCGTCTCTGTTCGCCGGATTGTGTCGGAAATTCTGAACATTGCAATTGCGTCTCAGGTGGAATCGATGTGCTTGCCTCAGGTCCAGAGGACTGTGTCACTCGGCAGGAGAGAATTCCAGAAACTCCTCCCGCTGTTCGCATCGGGGCAGCGTCCGGCCGCAAGCTCTTGCGAAGACGGGATATACAATGAGAATGCCAAGTCAACAGGAGGTCCGTTGCGTTCGCGCCCCCGACCTAAACGAATGCACAATGAAGACGGTATTTTGCTGGGCAACGAAGGAATTGAGGACCTAACCTGCGGAAACAACAGCGGTTGAGAGTCTCACGCAGAAAAGTTTGTGCTCATGAGATCGGAGCGGTTCTGGAAAACCTCCACTCGCAAGAACCGCGGCTGGCGACAGTGCACCAAAATGTAGGCGTTCGCTGCTAACTGAATCGCACCGGATTGGCTGGACAATGAGTTGAGTCTATTTATGCGGTCAATCCATGTTAGGTCTGGCAGTCAACTACTTTGCTCTGCCGAATTAGGTCGCGTTCGTCCGTGATCCCCGCATAGCTCAGAGGAGTTCGCCATGAACGCAGTTGACTGACCTTCCTGCAACCCTGGACTCAGGTCGCAAACAGGTTGCGTATGACGAAGACAGCGTTTGCCGGACGTTCCGCCAAGCGCCTCATAAACCACGGAAACCAGAACCTGCCATATGCCACTAGGACAATTGAATTCCACCCCTCTTGGGCCAGTCGACGCTGTTCGGCCCGTTGAATGCCATACAGCATCTGAAATTCCAAGCAATCCTTACTTAGTCCCCGGGACGCTGCAAACTCCCTGATGCGGCGAATGAGTTTTTGATCATGAGTGGCCATTGCCGCACGCACACCCCTGGCTCTTGCTTCGTCGCCCAACAACTGCTTGGCTAAAGCAAAGTAGTTCTCATCAACATCCTTCTTACGCGGAAAAGCCACATCCGGTGGCTCCTTGTAGGCACCCTTGACGAGGCGAATCGCAGCTCCGAGTGGAACTAAGGACGCCAAGTCTTTAGCCGTGCGGAAGAGGTATGCTTGCAAACAGACGCCAACATTGGGGTATACCAGCTTGGCGCGACGAAACAATGCCAGCGTCGGGTCGACGTAATTGCTCGCCTCCATGTCGATCCAGACGACACTTCGCGTTCCCGCCTGTTCGATGATTCTCACAAGATTCGTGTAGCAGAGTTCCGGGTTGAGGTCCAAACCAAGCTGAGTCAATTTCACCGACACTTCCGTCCGCAATCCTTGGGAACGAATGCGGTCCAGCACCTCCAGATAATGGACAGTAACTTGCTCCGCTTCAGTGAGATCTGAAACGTTTTCTCCAAGTTGCGTGAAGATCGTTCCGATCGACTGTTCGCTTAGCGCAGCAGCGGCAGCGAGAGCATCCGATACTGTCTCCCCGGGCATGAATCGTGACACGGTCCGTCGCACGAACCTGTAGCGAGGTGCTTGCTCGCGCAACCATCGACTCTGTGCGCATGTCAGAAAGAAGGTTCGCATGATTCCCACTTTTAGCCTCCACCGCTTGCCGTTCGCAACAGACCCAAGAAACTATGAACCGTACCAGTCGGCAAAAACCCCGGCCGCACGCCATCAATTTCGCAAAACGCGAAGACTCGGTCGAAGTCCAGCCCTAGTCGGAGTACGGACTACTACCAACTCCCTCGTTCACCAAACGTATCAATCACTTTGCACAGCCTGTCAGCACGGTTCTGCCAATTCGTTTGAATGGCGCTCTCCGCTACCTCAGAATCACTCCTCTCAATGCCCTCGATAACCCTGGCGTGTCCGCCTACAGAAACGCTCAGTTGATCAATAATGCTGCTCGCGTACAAACGCCAGTAGCATGGCCGGTCTCAATTTTCTGAACTTCATCCTGGCTTCGGCGTGAACTCAAATAACGCTCCGCACTAGCCCGCCGTCGACCTGCAGCGTAGCGCCCGTGATGTAGGATGCAGCAGCCGATAGCAAGAAAGCCGCCGCACTAGCCAATTCCTCGGGATTTCCATATCTGCCCAGAGGAATCGTGGCTGCTACGCGATTTTCCTGTTCCTTGACCGAAATCCCCGCGGCCTTGCTCCTGATGTCATCTAACTCGCGTACGCGACCTGTCGCGATGCGGCCAGGTATGAGCTGGTTTACCCTGATCCCGTGCCCCGCGAGTTCATTCGAGAGCGTCTTCGCGAGCGCCGCAACAGATGCACGCAGTACGTTGGACAACGCAAGATCGGTAATGGGCTCCCGAACTGACGACGACGTCAACATCAAGATGCTTCCCCCACGGCGTTCGATCATTGAGGGCACCACAACTCGGACCGTCCGAACCGTGCTGAGCAAAACTAGCTCGAATGCGTTCTGCCAGCCGGCATCGTCGAATGAATTCACCCTTCCCGGTGGCGGCCCGCCAGAGTTTGTAACCAGTAGATCGATGCCACCGAAGCGTTCGACTGTCTTTCGATGCCACGCTGCGATATTTTCGGCCGAACAAACATCGGCCACGCACCCGATTGTGGTCCCTCCGACCTCCTCCTGGACGCGAGCAGAGGCTTTCGCGATCGCATCCCGGTCCCGGGAAGCCATCGAGACGATGGCACCTTCGCTTGCCAGAGTCTTGGCCACTGCAAAACCGAGCCCGCGGCTGGCGCCCGCCACCATCGCCACCTTCCCGTTCAATCCTAAGTCCATGACACCCTCTGCTTATCGCGCATCCAACGTAAGAGTAGATCTAGTGCAGCGCGATCAGATCCGCCCATCATTGTCCCTGGAGGGCGAATTGTTGCTTCGGCTAGGACTCCCCGCCGACGCAAGACTTCCTTGCGAATAGACATGCCGAGACCTTCCTGGAATTCAAAGCGCATTAGCGGCACATATCGATAGAACGCGTCAGCCGCCTCGTCAACCTGGCCGGATTTGAACAATTGGACAACATCCACCAGCATTTCTGGGTACGCAAATCCTGTCATCACACCGGACGCTCCTGCCAATAGTTCCTCGAGCAAAAATACGCCTCCGAGACCACCCAAGACACTGACCTCGATTCCGCCGCATTGGGCCAGAATTCGACTAGTCTTAAACGGGGTGGGTGGGTCCTCCAACTTAATTGTCCGCGCCCTCGGGACCTCGCGCGCAATGCGAGCGAGAAGCAGAGGCTCCATGCTGAACCCGGAAATCGGAGGATAGTCCTGAATCACGATTTCCACTTCTACTGCTGAACTCAGTGCAGAGAAGTGCGCCAAAACTGCGTCCGAGTTGAGTTTCGGCATCCGCGGCGGGCTTACCATCACTGCAGACGCTCCCGCGCTTTGAGCGTGGCGGCTGAATTCGATGCAAGTCCGAAGCCCATCAGCTGTTGTTCCAGCGACTACCGGAATGCGTCCATTGACTCGGCCCAGGACTGTGTCCAGGACAATTCCTCGCTCACGCTCGTTGAGTCGCGCGCCACTTCTCCAGTGACACCAAGTGCCGTAACACCGTTCACTCCCGCTTTGACAAAGAAGTCCACCAGGCGACAAAGCCCATCGACATCGACGTCTCCCGCGTTTGTGAACGGTGTTGGCAGAACTGAATACACTCCTTCTAGTTTCAAAATCCCCCCTGTCCATCCGCCGCTGGCTGCCAGAGCAGAGCCCCAAATAGCGTACTACATTGCATACAATATCCAAAAGCACTCAGTCCAAAACGCAAAGCGAATGGCACTCGACTAAAGAGAGGGCAGGACAGTATACAATCCCGAATGCGTGTGGGGTTCGTGATGTACGAACGTCTGTGAGGAGGAAATCAAGGACATGAAAAAATTGTGTGCCTGATTCCTGTCTCCGCAACTGCTGGATGATCCAAGGGCTCGTCGGATGCTTCGCGACATTGAAATGCACGATACGCCGACGATCGTGGCTGATGACGAAAATGCATTAGAGCACGCAGAGACCAAATGCGACCGGTTGAATCTGGCAGAAACTGATATTGTATAATATATTCGAACTGTTTGGAGATCGCGGTGAGAAAGCTACTTCCTACCGTTTTGGCGATGAGTCTTTGTTTTCCGGCGATTGCACTTGCGCAAGCGCGGAATGCTGCCCAAATTTCCAAGAACAAAATTCTAAAGGCCCGCCCTCTTCCTCTAAACGATGTGCGTTTGCTTGGTGGGCCTCTGAAGATCGCGCAAGACCTGGACGCCAAATATCTCCTCGAGCTAGAGCCCGACCGTATGCTGTCTTTCCTACGTCTGCGCGCCGGCTTGGACCCCAAAGGGAAAGGTTACGGTGGATGGGACGGCCCCGGCCGGCAACTCACGGGTCACATTGCAGGACACTACCTGTCCGCTGTGAGCCTCATGTGGGCCGCGACCGGTGACGTGCGCTTCAAGGAACGCGCCGACTACATCGTGAAGGAGCTCAAAGAAATTCAAGAGAAGCAGGGCGATGGTTACCTGGGCGCCCTCATGGACAAAGACGGCGTTGATGGAAAGATCCATTTTGAGGAATTGTGCCGAGGCATTATACGGTCAGGTAGTTTCGACCTGAATGGGCTTTGGTCTCCATGGTACGTCGAACACAAAATATTTGCTGGGCTCCGCGATGCCTACCGTTACACGGACGACCGCGAGGCCTTGGAAGTAGAAATTAAGTTCGCCGGTTGGGCTGAAAGTATTCTCGCAAGACTGGATGACGAGCAGATTCAGAAGATGCTTGCCACGGAATTCGGCGGCATGAACGAAGTAACCGCCGACCTCTACGCGGACACCGGCGATGCTCGATGGCTAACGCTTTCCCGTAAGTTTCAACATCGCGCCATTGTCGATCCACTTGCCGCTGGCCAGGACATACTTTCCGGCAAACACGGCAACACCCAAGTGCCCAAGCTTCTTGGGTCCCTCGCGCGGTACATTTATACGGGCGATGAAGCGGATTACAGAGCTGCGACATTTTTCTGGGACCAGGTTGCGCTGCACCATAGCTTTGCCACGGGAGGCCACGGCAAGAACGAGTATCTCGGTCCTCCAGACAAGTTGAATGACATGATTGACGGACGCACCGCCGAAACCTGCGACGTCTACAACATGATCAAGATGGCGCGCGATTTGTTCTCCGTCGAACCCGACATACGCTACGCGGACTTCCACGAGCGCGCCTTGTTCAATCACATTCTAGCTTCCCAGGATCCAGACGACGGCCGTGTCTGCTACATGGTGCCGGTTGGCCGGGGCGTCCAGCACGAATACCAAGACAAGTACGAAGATTTCACCTGCTGTGTTGGTTCCGGCATGGAGAGTCATGCCCTGCACGCGTACGGAATCTATTACGAATCTGGAGACAAGCTTTGGGTAAGCCTGTATGCTCCGTCGACTGCGAACTGGCAATCGGCAGGCGTGAAACTGAAAATGAGCACGGACTTCCCTGCTGGCCAATCCGCTTCGCTGCAGATCACTTCTGATACGCCAAGGAAATTTACGTTGGCGTTGCGGCGGCCCTACTGGGCAGGCACAGGCTTTAGCGTGAAGGTAAACGGCGAATTGCTGACGAATCTTCCGAAAGCAGATTCGTATGTCGAAATCAATCGCACTTGGAAAAAAGGGGACAAAGTGGAGTTGGTGCTGCCGAAAACACTCCGAACGGAACCCCTGCCCGACAATCCGAATCGCCTTGCTCTGATGTGGGGCCCGCTGGTTCTGGCCGGAGATCTAGGACAAGAGAGAAGCCGCGGCCCGGACAGAAACGCGGAGCCACAAGCACCTGTGTTGGTCGCTGCAGCGCAGCCAGTGGAAAATTGGTTGAAACCCGTCGCAGGCAGACCAGGGATGTTTCGCACATCAGGAGTGGGATTGACCACGGATATCGATTTTCGCCCCTTTTATCAATTGCCAAGGCGTAGGTACGCTATTTACTGGGACATGTTCACCCCGCAGGAATGGAAGAAAAAATCCGCGGCCTACGCTGCTGAAGAAGAAAGAAAAGAGAAACTGGAAGCGTCAACCGTGGCCTTTGCGCAACCCGGCCAAATGCAGACGGAACGCGATTTCAACCAGCAGGGAGAAGACGCCTCCCCGGTCCAAATCCAGGGGCACTATGGACGACGCGGGACGAAGTGGTTCTCTTTTGACCTTCCCATCGATACCGCCCATCCAGTAGCTTTGATCGTAACTTACAGCAATGAGGGGCGCCGGAATGGGGCCTTCGACATTCTCGTGGACGGAACGAAAGTGGGGCAACAAGCCACGGAACGGCGCAGCCCGGAACAGGACATTCGCTTCTTTGACGTCGAATACTCTCTGCCGCCTCAGTTGGTCGAGGGAAAGCAGAAAGTGACAGTACGCTTCGAAGCTGCCGAAGGAAACGACATTTCAGGTGTATTCGGCATTCGAATGATCCGCGCTGACGCCGCGCGGTAAAGATTCCAGGGCACGAGGCGTTCCCGTCTTGCGACCAAACATGATTCGATGAAGGATCGCCTAATGTCCTGCACCCCTTTCCTTCGGCACTTCGGTAGACCGACGGATTTCGCGTGCGGACTGGAAAACCGCTGGTCACCGCGGATTCTACTATCATTGATCACTTGTGAATTCCTACTCCCGCTGCCGGAAGGGCGGGAGCCCCTACAAATCCAGTAATGTAGTGCAGACTCAGCCGTCGTCTAAACTGCGAAGGGTTTCCATTTGGGACAGGCAGGTCCGTTCAACTCAGCTGAACTCGCCAACAACCTCGAATCGACTCTCGTTCCGCGTCTGGATGACGACAGCGTCGTTGCGAGGACCGCGAAGATTCGCAGCCTGGCCGTTGACTCTGACTTTCAGTAATTTGTTCTGTGCGGGCAGCCGCAGCTTCACGTGCACCTCTTTGGGCGACCCAGAGCGGGCTAGCTCGACGGAAGCAGCGATGCTTTTCGTCGCAGGCATGGCCACCAGTTTGAAACTAATTCTGCCCCAGCGCGTCGGAGCTTGATCGATTCGAATTTCCTTCCCGCTGGCAACCCAGTCACGCGGAACGCCTTTTGCCAAGTACAGCTTCTCTTCATCGGAATCTTCGAGAACTAGCATCCAGCGAACCAACAGCGGAATGGTTTGCTGCGCGGGAATGCAAAACAGCGCGTTGTCTCCATCAATGCCAGCTACTTCCCCCGCAGTCCAACTCCCGCGAGTGTGGTCGTGGTACCGGTGCGAGTAGAGGAACAGTAGGTATTCTTCAACGCGATCCAGCCGCAGCAGCATCTGCGCGTAGCCGTATGAAATGAAACCTAGAATATCGCGGCCCTCAGGATGTGGCCGTTCTACGTTGGCAACAACTCCGAGCGTCGTAGCGCCGTACGCACGCATGCAGTCGATCACTATGTTGGCCAGCTTGGCGGGCAGCACATCGGCCTGCAGCAGCTCGGCATAGGCGCGGTGCGCCCACTGTTGCGGGCTCGGCTTTTCTTTCTGCATCGATTCCCAAAACGTCATCGTGGTTCCAGGGAACGGCCCTATGTAGGGCGGCTGAATGTCGCTTCGTACGTTCTTTTCCATGCTCGCCACGAGCACGTCCTGAAGTACCTTGCTGCGCTTCAGCCATTCGACTGCCATCTCTTCTATCGCTTGTGAGGGCTTCGATCGATTAATCTCGCTCCACACTCGAGCGATATCCCTGAGCCCCCTCGCAGAATATGCGTTGTTCGCGAAGTAAGGCAGCCACCAGGTCATGGGTTTCGGGGCCAGGCAAGAATCCGATTCGCTCCAGCCGTGGATCAATCCGCACCCGGGATCGTCCTGCGGCAAGCGCAGGCTTTCCTCGTGAAGCTCCACAAGCAAAGCCGCCGTCGCTTCGATCTTGTCCCGATGGCGCAGCAACAAGCCGCTGTCTCCCGTATAGTTGAAGTATCGCGCGAGGAGCGAAAGCGTCATGCCGAACTGCGCTATTTCGGGCCCACGCATGTTGTTCACACCCTTGGCGTCCACGAAATCCGTGAAGAAGTTGTCGATCACCGCTCGTGCCATCTCGAAGCGGCCCCATTCGAGATTCGCGTAAACACTCATCGTGAAGATGTCCTGGAACCCGTCGTACTCTGAACCGTAGTAATCGCGGTCTATGGCCCCATATTTCGGATACACGCCGCCAGGCCGCACCATAAGCTCTTTGGCAAACGCATGTTTAGACATGTCGATCCAGTCATTCTCGGGAACGGAAGCCGCCGAGAAATCGCTCAGCAACTTCTCCCAGTAGCCGGTAAACGCAGCGAGCGCGCGGTAGAACTGTTCCGGGTTGGGGTCGGTACGCCGCGGAGGGAACCCCGGGTAGCTGTGGCCGTAAACGACTTTTGTGATCTTGCCGTTCTCAACACGCGCTGTGCGATGCCACGTCTGGACGATGAACTTGTCGCGCGCCTGCACGTCACCGAACACCACGACTTCGTCGTAGGCCGTTTCGGAATGTGCCACCACCTTTCGCACCGCAGGCATCCAGCCACCGATAAGTCCATCGAATCGTTTTCGGGCCGCTTGGTTCGTGAGTTCGGGGAAGTTCTGCACCGGATGGTAGGTTCTCGTGCCGCCCGCTGGGAACACCGGCATCGTGTCAAAACATTCTTTCGTTCCCACAATCGTGTCCCAGGGTAGCCTCCAACCCGAGCGCTCCGGCGAGGACGATCCGAGCGGCGGAGCAGCTGACCTCACCTTCACGGGATCGGGATCACCACCACTTGCAAGAAGGCGCTCTGCCAGAAGATCCGCACCCGTTGTACCGATGTCCTTCAAGTCCAATCCAAGATAGGCTGGCTCGGCTTCTGGGAAGGAAGCCTCCGCGCTCTTCCTCAGAACGCGCGCCTCATCCCTTGCAGACACAAAGGTGATCTTTCCCTCGCGAGTCCGCAGGTCTTCGTATACCTTCCATATCGTCGTATCGATTTTGAATTCAGAAATCTGCGTGTGACCTTCGATATCCAGGCCGGCTTCCGAAGTCGCGCTCGCCTCGAAGGCTGTGTCGAGATCCGTCGTCGCTCCCGAATACTTCCCGGGTTTGACACTGTCCGGCAAACAGCGAGTGGCCGCAGCCACAGCGGCCAGATCCTTCAAGAATTTTCGCCGCTCCATGTACCTTTCCTTCCGGCTTTCATCACTGGTGAATCGTTTACAATTGGCAGCGGGCGTTGCCCTTGCCGTGATGCTCCCCGGGGTGCAACTACACGCACGGGCGTTCAGGAATGCTGTTCGCGATGGCGCTTGATAAATTCCTTCAGGTACTCGCCGGCGTCCGTTATATGTTTCCACAGAGCCGCAACGGCTAAATCGGGGTCCTTCGCCTTGCAGACATCGAGAAGCTCGCGGTGCGCCTGGCCGGCGCGGTGCAAGTTACGCGTGAAGACCAAGTGGAGACGGGTGTAGCGGTCGCAGTTGATGTTGAGTTTCTTCAAGAACGACAGCATGACCGGACGATTGGCGGGCTCATAAAGTGCGGAATGGAAACTCCAGTTCCACCGGCCCCAAGACTTCACGTCCGAATCATTCTCTAGAGATTGTTCGTACTGACTAAGGATGTCTGCAGCGCGCTGGAAATCTTCTTCCTTCATGTTTGCGATCGCGCAGCGCAGCATGTAGCACTCCAGGACCGCGCGCGTTTCGAACAACTGCATGATCTCGTCCGGAGAAAGAGCCGAAACAACAGCGCCTCGATTTGGGACTATGGTGATGAGACCTTCAGCCGCCAGATGGCTGAGAGCTTCACGGACGGGAATACGACTGGTCTGAAATTCAGCGGCAATGGCGTCCTGCCGAAGTTGTTCACCTTCGCGCAATTCGCCGCTGAGGATTTTCTCTGTAAGCCTTTCGACAACAGCAGCAGAAAGGGATTGCCGAGGGATCGGTGCCGACTGTTTTGGTGTGACTGTCTCCATGATCAGGCCGAAATCTGCAAACATCGTGAAACTGGCAACTTCGCTTCACCAATACCAACTTTGAAAACAATCAAGAAACGGGATTCAGATTATTAAACCTATGCATAATTTACAACTGTCCCCAACTGAACTTACCATCAACCACTCTCAAAATCCCCGACGACTTTGCATTTTTCAGCGCTCCGGATAATGCAAAACCCAAATAGCCCTTACAACGGCCGACACTGCCCGTAAGCCTGATAAGTCTAGAAACCACGCGGAATTAAGCGAACGGGGCCCGTCACCCCAAGAAAACGCTGGCCATGCTGTTGACGTTTCATCATGCATACAATATACATAATCCGGCCTGCGAGCAAACTCTATTTCACCTCGCGCTAACTGCTGCCGTTCCTGACTCTTGGAGACGGCCAGTTCAAGGAGGAGCAGAAAAATGTGTATTCTCGACTCTTGGCGGAAAGCTGGAATTATTGCTTTGGGACTTTGGACGGGGGGCTTGTCCGCATATGCCCAGCAACCACCCGCTCCACCTAAAGACGAAGAAACTTTCCGATTTAGATTTGTTGGGCCGCGAACTGGGAATCGAATCGCCGCCGCGGCTGGAGTTCCCGGGGACCCAAGCACCTATTATGCGGGCGCCGCATCCGGCGGTGTGTGGAAGTCCACGGATGGCGGGAACGGTTGGGAGCCAATTTTTGATAAACAGTCGGCCGCCGCAATTGGAGCGATTGCAGTCGCTCCTTCCGATCCAAGCGTGCTATGGGTGGGCACTGGGGAGGCCTGGGCCATCCGCGATAGCGATGTCATGGGTAATGGTGTGTATGTCTCTCTCGATGCCGGGAAAATATGGACGCACGCTGGACTCGATGAAACAGGAAGGATCGGTCGCATCCTCATTGACCCAAAAAATCCGGACATCGTGTTCGTTTGCGCGCTGGGCCGCGCGACCGGGCCACAGCAGGAGCGCGGCGTCTACCGCACGAATGACAGAGGCCAACATTGGGAGCGCGTACTATTCGCCGACGAGAACACCGGCTGCTCCGGCTTGACGATGGACACTCATAATCCGCGAGTTCTATTCGCCGGAATGTGGCATGTGGAAATGCATACATGGGGAGAATTCAGCGGAGGACCGGGAAGTGGAATTTATGTTTCGCGGGACGGCGGCAAGAAATGGACGAAATTGGAAGCCCATGGGCTGCCGAAACCACCACTCGGAAAAATCGACGTTGCAGTCGCCCCCACGAATTCTCAGCGCGTTTTCGCATTAATTCAGACGAAGGATCAGGGGTCTGTCTGGAGATCCGACGATGCTGGCGAGAATTGGCAGATTGTCAATTTTCAGCGCCCATTGATCGGACGCGCCGGATACTACATTCGAATCGCCGTTTCGAGCGGAAGCGACAATGAGGTATTTGTGGCCAATAGCAGTTTTTACCGTTCGCTCGACGGGGGCGAGGTTTTTCAGGAAGTTCCTTGGGGCGGAGACACCCACGATATCTGGATTGATCCGCTCAATCCAGACCGCTTTATCATTACCGACGATGGTGGAATGCGCATCACCACGGTGCACGGGCGCGGATTCCATCGTGTCACTTTGCCCATTGGTCAGATGTATCACGTCGCGGTGGACGAGCAGGTGCCTTATTACGTCTACAGCAATATGCAGGACGGACCGAACATGCGCGGTCCCAACACGACGTCGAATGAATTTGGCGAATACGGATGGGATCGCAGAATGGGCGGCTGCGAATCGGGTTTCACGCTTCCTGACCCCTCAGACCCGAACATCGTTTGGTCCAGTTGTTATGCCAACGAAGTGACGCGCTGGGATGCCAGGACCAGAGCCGCGCGCTCCGTGAGTCCCTGGATTCACACATTGGATTCACCTCCCAACGAACTGAAGTATCGTTGCCATTGGACTCCTCCTCTGGCGATCGATCCTTTCGATCACAATACTGTCTATTACGGATGCCAGGTCATCTTCAAAACGAATAATGGAGGACAGAGCTGGACCGTTATAAGTCCCGATCTTTCGACACAAGATCCGAGCCGTATCGTTTCGTCCGGTGGAATCGTGGGCGATAATCTCGGTCAATTTTATGGCGAGGTCGTTTTCGCAATCGCGCCGTCCAAGTTACAACAGGGCTTGATTTGGGCCGGAACCAATGATGGACAGATTTGGTACACGAAAAATGGCGGCACAAGTTGGACGAATGTTACCAAGAACATTAAGGGCTTGCCGGCTTGGGGCACGGTCACGAGCATCGAGCCTTCCCATTTTGATCCCGGTTGCGCTTACGTCAGTGTCGATTTTCACCTGGTCGACAACCGGGATCCGTTCATCTACAAAACCTCCGACTTTGGAAATACCTGGACGCAGATCATCGGAGGCCTGCCCGGGCATCCACTGGCGTACGTGCGGGTCATTGCGGAAGACCCCAACGTAAGAGGCTTGTTATTTGCTGGTACTGGAAATGCGATTTACTACTCGCTTGACGATGGAAGCCACTGGGTAGCTCTCACGGCGGAGCTGCCGCATGCTCCAGTTACCTGGGCCGTCGTGCAGAAGCAATTCCACGACCTGGTCATCTCCACATACGGGCGCGGACTCTATGTCCTGGACGACATCACGCCTCTCGAACAGCTGGCACAGAAAGCATCTGACGCGCCGGTCCGGCTTTTTGAGCCGCGTCAGACTTTCCGATTGTTTCCTGGCGGACGCGCCCTAATAAACTATTGGTTGAAATCAGCGCCCAAAGTAGTTCCAAGAATTGAGATCCTCGATTCTAATGGCGCGTCGATCCGAAAATTCGATGGGCCCCGCCGCGTGGGAATGAATCGAGCTGAATGGGACCTCCGCTATGAAGCTCCCAAGCTAGTGGCGTTGCGCACTGCGCCAGCTGAGAACTCTCACATTTGGGAAGAGCGGCGATTTCGCGGAACGGATGCAAGACCAATCCTCCACTGGGGCATCAAGGAAGCTGAAGTCGGGCCGGTTGCGCTGGCGGGAAAATATACGGTGCGCCTCAATGTGGACGGACAGCACTTTATGCAGCCGCTTACGATTGTGAATGATCTAAGTAGACACGCAAATGACTCGGACCTGGAAGCCTCTTTCAGGATGCAACTACAGATTCGGGATGACATAAGCAAGACCGCTGATGCGGTTAACCGGATCGAATGGATGCGAAAGCAAATCAGCGTGCTCGAAGCGATGGCGCGCAGCGCGGGCGAGAAGGGGCGTGGCGACGAGAAGGATGGAGGTGACAAAGACCAACAAGACAAGGACAAGCAGGAAAAGGACAAGCCGGACGAGAGCAATGACAAGTCCAATCCGAATGCCGCACTCCTCAAGTCACTACAAGCGATGGATCAGAAGATGCAAAGTGTGGAATACAAGTTCATTTCCCGCGCCGAGGCCTTAAGCGACGACAAATACTATTCCGCCTCCGACAAAATCTACCTCAACCTGATCTGGCTGAACGCCGAGGTGGGAACAGGGGGTGGAGATGTGGCCGGCGGCACTGGATTCGGTCCCACGGAAACGTCAATCACTTTACTCCAGATGATCGAGAAAGACCTTGACGCCGCTGAAAAGGAAGTTCAGACCTTAATCGAAAAAGATCTCCCCGAGTTCAACCGGTCTCTGACTGACCACCAGATAACACCGATTACATGGCTCAAGTCATTACCACCCCAGCGGAGGAACGGACAATCGCCAAGTAGATTGTACAACTGCGGAACATTTTCAGGCCTCGCTGTTTGTTAAGGGTCGCGATCCTGCGCGGTGCGCGAATCCCTCGCGAGCCAGTGACTTCTTGCCAGCCGTCTAGTCTTCAGCCCTTATCTTAATAAGCCACAATCGGCAGTAGAACCCCATGGAGTCCCAGGCAGGGACTGGGCAACTAGCCGTGCACGACCCAAAGAGTGCTTGACTGTCGTATATCTTATTTTGTATACACTTAAAAACCAACGACCGCTGAACAGGGCTGGGTTTTAATCCTATGGGTGCGTGTCGAAGAGTTCACTCGGAAGTGGAGGACGCAATGTCTAAGCGACTGTCTCGGCCGATTATTTCTCTCCTAATTCTTTTGTCTTGTTCGTTGAATTTGGTTCGAAGCCAAGTACGCACGACGGGGCAGCTTGAGGGCATCGTCGCCGACCCTTCAGGTGCGGTTGTTTCCGGGGCGACGCTTACGATCTCGCAGCCATCCACAGGTTTCACAGCAACTGTGACAAGCAACGAGTCCGGGCAATACGTATTTCCCGTGGTTCAGCCAGGCACATATCAATTGAAGGCTAGCGCGAAGGGCTTCAGTGAGGCGTTTTATGAGAGTGTGATTGTATCCGTTGCCAGAACCACCGAGCTCAAAGTGGCGCTAAAGGTTGGTGAAGCCACCGAGACGGTTCGGGTCTCTACGGTTGCCCAAGTTCTGGAGACGACGACAAACACGCTCTCCTCAACGATTAGTCCCGAAGCCATTGAAAACCTTCCCCTGGGTGGGCGAGACGTCCTTCCCTTCGCGCAATTGGTTCCGGGAGCGCAGAGCGGAGGAGACCAGCGTTTCACCACATACAATGCGCTGCCCAACGCCGCGATCAACATCTCGGTGGATGGCGTCAACAACAACTTTCAGAGATATCGTACGTCCACAACGGGTTTCTTCACCGCCGCTCCTCTGCGGGAGGGTGCCTTTGATGAAGTAACCGTCTCGACGGATGGCCTGACGGCCGATGCAGGAGCTGAAGGCTCGGTGCAGCTGCGATTCACGACCAAGCGTGGAACGAACGACTTCCACGGCTCGGCATTCTGGCAAACGCAGAACAGTGTGTTCAACGCAAACAGCTTCACGAATAATGCCCAGGGGCTGCCCAAGTCTTCTTTTCATCTGAATGATTACGGCGGCAGTCTCGGCGGGCCAATCTGGAAGAATAAGGTTTTCTTCTTTTTCCACTACGAGGAGGAGGATAATCCCTTTTCCAGTACTCCTAGATTTAACATACTGACGGCCCAAGCGCAGCAGGGGCTCTTTACCTACCAGCCGACGTGCTCGCCCGCGCCTTGCACGCCAGGACCGCCAGTGACCGTGAACCTGCTAGCCCTTGCCAAGAACAACGGATTCCCATTCACACCCGATGCCACCACCGCAGGGATATTCAGTGCCATCAATGGGTTTACGCAGGGTCAATCTCTGACCACGGCGACTGGACTTCCGTACATGAACCAGCTCACCTTTTTCCAGCGGCAGAGCAACACCAACCGGTATCCGACGGCCCGGCTGGATTACCAAGTCACCCCGAAAATCGCCGTGCATGGATCCTGGGACTTATACTGGCGCAAGATTGCCAACAGTGCGCAGTACCCGGGCGATCCCCACGTCAGCAATGGCTTCAAGTCGACCTACTACACAGGCATGTTGGGATTCGACTGGACTGTCACACCGCATCTCGTGAACCAGTTCAATTTCGGTGTCCTGGGCACCGTCGAGGAGTTCAATCCTGGAAACAACTTCGACGAGTTCAAGAATCAGGGTAACCGCCAGATTGGCACCGGTGGGCTGTTCCCGCCGATCATCCCTGGTTTCATTTTTCCGCTACCTCGCAACAATCCGGTGTGGAACATCTACGATAACGTTTCGTGGACCCGGGGCAATCACACCTTCACTTTCGGCGGCGACATCCGCATCTCGACCATGCACGAATTGGAATCAAATTCTCCGCCAACGTACAATCTGGGAATCAACATCCAGGACCCTGCGCTCAGCCAAATGTTTACCGCGAGTAATTTCCCCAATATCAACGCGAGCGTCGATCTGCCAAACGCGGAAAGCCTATACGCGACCATTGTAGGCCGGCTCAACAATGTCCAGGGCGCAAATTACGTAAGCGGGACCGCGCGGCAGTATCAGGTAGCCGGTTCCCTGAATTACCGAGAGAAACAGTCCGTGGGTGGAATTTATTTCCAGGACGCCTACAAGATAACGCCTCACTTGGCGTTGAACTACGGTTTCCGCTGGCAGTTGTCCGGTGCGATTCACAACACGAACAACTTCGCTACTAACCCGACTTTGGCTGACCTGCTCGGTCCGTCAACGGGGGAGTTTCAGCCAGGACAGTTGGGTGGCAACCCCAATCCGCAAATCAACTTGCGGCCCGCTCCTTACAAAGGCGACTTCAAGCAGCCGGCGCCGAACTTCGGGTTTGCATGGAATCCGACTTGGAACGAAGGGATCCTCGGAAAGCTGGCAGGCGGCAGCAACCTCGTTATTCGAGGCCGCGCAAGAATCAGACGTTTTCATGAAGGGTGGACTACGTTCGTACAGGCCACCGACCTCAGCCAGCCC
>Ga0137396_10000677_pt1 | contig 16697 bp, 17 predicted proteins | sample czc16metaG_FD_108284 | JGI IMG/M metagenome (GOLD analysis project Ga0137396, IMG submission 108284) | Vadose zone soil microbial communities from Angelo Coast Range Reserve, California, USA - czcobulk3.16 metaG | ecosystem: Environmental > Terrestrial > Soil > Vadose zone | place: USA...
CCGTTCGCTCTGGATGAATGCCGCCGGCGCATCGGCGACCACCGTCACGCTGGGCGTCATCGTCGTCTCCAAGTTCACCGAGGGCGCGTGGCTGACCGTGATCGTCGTCCCGCTCCTGGTCCTGGGCTTCACGTACATCCGGCGCTACTACGACCGGCTGTGGGGCGAGTTGGGCGCCCCGTCTCCGCTCGATCTGAGCCATCTGGCCCGCCCGATCGTGGTGGTCCCGCTGCTGCGGCTCGATCGCGTCGCGCGGAAGGGGCTCAGGTTGGCGCTCTCGTTGACGGACGACGTGCGGGCCGTCCAGGTCCTCACCGAGGAAATGATGGTCGAGTACGATCTGCGCAACCGCTGGCCCGACCTGGTCGAGCGTCCGGCGCGGGCGGCCGGGCTGCCCGTCCCCCAGCTGGTGGTCATCCCCTCCGAGTACAGGGAGTTCTTCGGCCCGTTCCTGGGTTACCTGCGCGGGCTGGCCGCCCTCGAGGCGGAGCGGTCCATCGCCGTCCTGGTGCCCGAGCTGGTGCGCCGCCGCTGGTACCAGTTCTTCCTGGAGTCGCGGACGACGATCCTCAAGGCGCTGCTGCTGCTCGAAGGCGGCCCGCAGATCGTCGTCATCGACTGCCCCTGGTACCTGCGGGACGAGCTGGACGAAAAGCTCGTCACGCGGCCGCCGCGTTTCAGGATTGGCCGGGCTGGGCGGGCTGCCCGGGCTGCTCCTGCTTCCAGATCTCCTGGTCGAGCGCCATCTTGATCCATTCCAGGTGGCGCTGCTCGTCCGCGTAGTTCTTGCGGATCACTTCCTTGGCCGACTCGGGGAGATCCTGCAGGTCGAGCGCCGCCTTGTAGCGGGCCGTGGTGAGCTGCTCGTTGCCCCGCATCGCCATCAGCGCGCTCTTGGTCCCGTGGGCGGTGATGGCGGTGAACGCCTCGATGAAGAAGCCCTTCACGTCCGTGCGCACGTCGGGCTGCTCCCCGAGCTTGCGCATCTCTTCGCTCAGGTCCTGCACGTGCCGCTGGTGGTCGCCTTGGAACGAGCGGAGCTGAGACTTCACGTTCTCGTGCTCGGCGGCCTTGATCGCCTGCTCGTAGGCCTTGATGGCGTCCATGTCGAGATGGATGAGATCCTGCACTGCGCGGATGGGGGTCATCGGGTGCTCCTTTCGCCGGTGCACGCAAAGGTACATCGGCCGCGCGGGCCGGCGTCCGTCGTTCTGCGCATGGGTTCCCCGCTCAGCCGACGCCGGACCTTGCGGCCGCGGCCGGAGCGCCGATCACGCGCTCCGGGACCGCTTCTCGTTATAGGCGTCGCGGGCCGCCTGCCGCTCGCGCTTGCTCAGCTTGGCCAGGTGGACGTCGCAGATATAGCCGAACCGCGGTCCGCGCGACCGGTTCTTGCACCCATCGACGCGGCACCGCATGTCGAGCTTTTGCCCGCCGCGCTTCCCCAACCCCCCTGGGGCGCCGATCTGGCGCCGTGCCCGCGTCGCGATCTCACCGGCGAGCTGATCCACGAAACGGTCGAGGAGCGTCGATAACCGATGATTTGCGGGCACCCGGTCCCCTTCGGGCTCGAAATCGAGCCACAGTGGCTGGATTTCTAGCCTCGTTTGCTTCGCGGGTCCAGGGGACGGGATCGAGGTCCAGCGGATTCACAAGTTATCTCGGGCTGATAGCTGACGTCTGGCGTTTACTTGTCCGGCTCCGCCGCTCGGCTATCGTCGGGGGTTGGAGGTGCGCGAATGGCAATGCGGCTGTTCTTCGTCCTGGTCACGGTCCTGGGCTCCGCGTACCTGCTGTTTACGGAGCGATGAGACCGCAAGGTCGCCATCGCCGCCTTGGCGGTCTCTTCCTTCGGGCTGCTCCTGCAGCTGAACGTGATCTCGCTGCACATGCGCTACGCGCGAACGGTGGTGTGGGCGGCGATCGCCGTCTGCGCCGCGCTGGCGTGGATGCGCGACAACTCGAAGACCGCCTCGACGGTCGCCGCCAGCATGGTGTTCGTCTCGGCGCTGACCGTCGCCCTGTCGTTGCGCCTACTGCACTGAGCGCGAATCACATCAGTTCGGCGATCACAGCCCGGGCGTTTTCGACCGAGACGTCCAGCGGGCGGTGCGAGAGCGGACTGCCGTCGGCCAGCACCGGCTCCATCTCGTCCAGCGCCGGCGCGTCCTCGTTCCGGTAGAAGAGCCCGATGGGGATGTCCTCTCCCCACATGCCGCCCTTCTCGATCGCGGCCTGGAAGTCGGAGGGATCGTGGCCCATCTCCTCCAGCTTCCGCGTGCGCTGCTTGAAGAACTCGTGCGTGTTCTCCTGGTTGTAGGTCACGCACGGGCTGAACACGTCCACGAACGAGAACCCCTTGTGCTCGATGGCGCCCTTGATCAGCTCGATGAGGTGCTTCTGCTGCCCGGAGAAGCCTCGCGCGACGTAGGTCGCTCCGCAGACGACGGCCAGCGGGATGGCGTTGACCGGGTTCTCCACGCTGCCGTGGGGGGTCGACTTGGTTTTCATGCCCTTGCGGCTGGTCGGTGAGACCTGGCCCGTGGTGAGCCCGTAGATCTGGTTGTCCATCACGATGTACGTGAGATCGACGTTGCGGCGCATGGCGTGCACGAAGTGGTTCCCGCCGATGCCGAACCCGTCGCCGTCGCCGCCGGTGACCACCACCGTCAGGCCATGGTTGCCCAGCTGGGCACCGGTGGCGACCGCCAGGGCGCGGCCGTGCAGCGTGTGCATCCCGTACGTGTTGATGTAGCCCGGCAGGTTGGAGGAGCAGCCGATGCCGCTGATGGTCAGCACCTCTTCCGGGCGGAGGCCCAGCTCGGACACCGCGGTCTTGAGCGCGTTCAGGACGCCGAAGTCGCCGCAGCCCGGGCACCAGTCCGGATCCGCCTTGCCCTTGAACTCCTTCACCGGCAGCGGCGCCCGCGCGGGCCGCTTGACCAGCGCACTCCTCGTATCGGTGACTGCCGGCTCGCCCATCGCGTTCTCCCTCTAGACCCGGATCTCGTGCACGGGGACGTACTTCTTCGTCTTGCCGGCGAGCACCTTGCGCACGCCGTCCACCACGTGGTGGGGCAGGAACGGCTCGCCGTCGTACTTGCGGATATGGGCGTCCGCCACCACCCCCGTCTCCGAGCGCAGGTACCTGGCGAACTGCCCGCTGTAGTTGTTCTCCACGATGACGATCTTCCGCGCCTTCGCCAGGGCCTGCTGGATCGCCTCGACATGCAGCGGGACCATCCATTTCACCTGGAGATGGCTCGCGCGGATCCCTTCCCGCCCCAGCTTCTCCACCGCCTCGTCGATCACACCCCAGGTGGATCCCCAGCCCACCAGCGTCACCTCGGCGTCCTCTGCGCCCGCCAGCCGGGGCGGATCGATCAGGGCCAGGGCGCCGTCCATCTTCCGCTGCCTGCGCTCCACCATCGCCTGGCGCTTGTGCGGGTCGGTGAACTCGTCGCTGATGAGGACGCCCCGCTCGTCGTGCTCGTCGGTGGCGACCACGTGAGCGTGACCCGGAGTGCCGGGCAGCGCCCGGGGCGCGACGCCGCTGGTCGTCTCGCGGTAGCGGGCGTACTCCTCCCCGGAGGAGACCGGCCCGTCGAGCCCGATCACCTCACCGCGGTCTCGCGGCGGATTGAAGTCCAGCTCGGCCGGGTCGAGGCTGCTGAACCCCTCCGACTCGAGCAGGTCCGCGAGCACGATCCCGGGGCACTGGAACCGGTCGGCCAGGTTGAACATCTGCGGGATGACGTGGAAGCAGTCGGCGATGCTGGTCGGCGCGGCGATCAGGCGCGGGTAGTCGCCCTGTCCGGCGCCCAGCACTTGCCAGAGATCGCCCTGCTCCGTCTTGGTGGGGACGCCGGTGGCCGGCCCGGCGCGCTGCACGTCGATGCAGACCACCGGGATCTCCATCATCGCCGCCGCGCCCAGCGCCTCGGTCATCAACGCGAATCCGCCCCCCGAGGTGGCGCACATGGCCCGGCAGCCGGTGTGCGCGGCGCCGATCGCCATGTTGATGACGCCGATCTCGTCCTCCACCTGCCGCACCATGATCCCGAGCTGCCGTGCGTGCCGCGCCATCCACATCAGCACGCCTGTCGAGGGGCTCATGGGGTACGCGCAGTAGAACTTCACCCCGGCCGCTACGCCTCCCATCGCCAGGCACTCGTTGCCGGTAGCGACCGCGAGCGGTCTTCCGGTGTCGGGCAGCGCGAAGGGGTAGGAGCGGAAGTGCGCGCCGGCGTACTCGTAGCCCGCTCGGGCGACGGCCACGTTCTCGGCCACGACGGCGTCGCCCTTGCGCTGGAACTGCTCGGCCAGCATCTCCTCGAAGGGCCGGCACTCGACGCCGACCATGCGGAGCACGGCGGCGACCGCGGCGGTGTTGTAGTGGAGCGGGGTCTTCGCCAGCTCGGCCAGCGGGAGCGGGCAGAGCTGCACTCCCTCGGCGGCGCCGTCGGGCCTCACCTTGCCCTGGTCGAAGAGCACCGAGGAGCCCGGGCGCATCCGCCGCACGTGGCGATCCATCGTGTCCTGGTTGAGCGGGATCAACATGTCCAGCTCGTCGCCCATGCAGCGCACGGGCGCCTCGCTGGTGCGGATGGTCAGGAAGGTATGCCCGCCCCGGATGATCGACTGATACGCGTTGTACGCGTTGACGTGCAGCCCGCGCCGGACGAACAGCTTGGCGAGAAGGCTGCCCGGCGTAGCGACACCTTGGCCGGCGGCCCCGCCGATCCCGACAGAAAAGTCATGCTGCGCCATGACCACCGCCGATGGGCGGCGCTGCTTCGCCGCCCGCGGAGTTTGCGTGCTTCTATTCCCGGGCAATCGCGGAGTCACGCCGCGGGGCGTCGTGCCTCTTCTGCGCTGCTGGTCCGTGTCCAGCGGTAGAAGCGCGCGGCAGGGCGTGGTCCGAGCGATCGGATGACGCGTTCGGACTTGCAACCGCACCCGGATGGAGTTTTACGGCCCGATCCAGGGGCCGTCCGAACGCCGCGCCGCGGCGCATCCCAAGCGGCCCGTTTCAGGGGATCGTGAACGGTCGCGCCGTCGCAGGAGGCCAGAACATGAAAGGCCCAGTCACGCGCAGGGATCTGCTTGCCAAACTCGGAGTTACCGCCGCCGCCACGCTCGGGGCTTCCGCCGCCGGCTTCGGGGTGGCCGGGATCGCCCGGGCACAGGAGAAGCCCAAGGGCACAATCCCCGACAAACCGTTCCGCATCGGCCATATGACCTTCTTCACCGGCCCAGGCGCGGTGCTGGGCGAGCCCATGCACAAGGGCAACCTCCTGGCCGCCGAGGAGATCAACGCGCAGGGCGGGCTCCTGGGGAAGAGGAAGATCGAGATCCTCAAGGCGGACGAGGCTGCCGGCCTGGACGCGAACGTCAAGGAGATGCGCCGGCTGAGACTCTCCGAGAAGATCGACATGTTCATGGGGATCACCTCCAGCGGGAACACGCCCGCGCTGGGTCCCGCGGCCGAGGAGCTGAAGCTCCTCACCATCTTCATCGACGGATGCACCGACAACCTCTTCGACAAGGCCGTTCCGAATCCGCGCTACATCTTCCGCGTGACCAACATCCAGTCGGCCGACGGGTCGACCTGCGCGCTCGGCGTCGCGCAGACATGGCCCGACGTAAAGAAGGTGGCGCACATCCACCCGGACTATGCCTACGGCCGCAACTGCTTCGAGCACTTCAGCATCGTCTCCAAGAAGCTGCTGCCCAAGGCGCAGAACGTCTCCGAGGCGTGGCCGAAGCTGTTCTCCACCGATTTCACCTCGCACATCACCAAGACGCTCGGGGCCAAGCCGGACCTCCTGGTCACCTCGGTGTGGGGCGGCGACTACATCTCGTTCTACAAGCAAGCGCTGCAGCACGGGCTGTTCGACAAGATGAGGGTCGCCACGACGCTCGCGCTGGGCGTCGCGCCCCACGCCATCGGCAAGGACCATCCGGAAGGCGTGCTCGCCGGCGTCCACGCGAACTACCACTTCAGCTACCCGCCCGGGAACCGCTGGCCGCTCAACAAGACCTTCGTCGAGAAGTACAAGGCCAAGTTCAACGAGTACCCGAACTTCCAGGCGGAAGGCGCCTATACCGCGACGCACATCCTGAGGACGGCGGTGGAGAAGGCGAACAAGCTCGCCGGCGGGTGGCCCGACGACGAGGCGATCATCTCGCAGATCGAGGGGATGATGATCGCCGGGCCCGGCGGGTACGTCTACATCCGCCCGGACAACCACCAGGGCTACAAGGACGCGATCACGGGCTTCAGCAAGAACGTGCCGGAGTACCCGTTCCCCATCCTCGACCCGGCCAGGATCATCACCATCCCGATCCGGAACATCACGGCGCCTCCCGGCTGGCCCAAGGGTGACCCGACGTCGACCTATACCTGGATCGATCAGACCTGGCCGACCGTGAAGCAAGCGTAGCCGTGGGGCATCTCGCGCAGGCTGGATGAACCTCCGGACGCCGTGGACATCCTCGTCATCCACCTCTTCAACGCGCTCCTCTACGCGTCGGTGCTCTTCCTCATCGCGGGAGGGCTGAGCCTCATCTACGGCGTGATGAGGATCGTGAACCTCGCGCACGGGAACCTGTACGCCTTCGGCGCGTACGTGACGGCCTGGGTGGTCGGGCAGGCGCTCGCGGGCGCGCATCCCGTGGTGCTTTATCTATTGTTGCCGGTGGGGGCGGTGGCAGCGGCGCTCCTGGGAGCGATCCTGGAGCCGACGCTGCTGCGTCCGTTCTACCGGCGGGCGGAGGAGTACCAGCTCCTGGTCACCTTCGGCCTGCTCATGATCCTCGAGGACCTCATGCGCTTCTTCTGGGGTCCGTATCCGCTCACCGCGACCTCGCTGTTCGAGAAGATGGGGAGCCTCGCCATCGGGGAGTCGGTGTACCCGCGCTACAACCTGCTGGTGATCGGCATCGGCGTCCTGGCGGCGGCGTTCCTCTGGGCGTTCGTCTACAAGACCCGCTTCGGCGTCGTGCTCCGGGCCACCTCCCAGGACATGCGCAGGGCGTCGGCAATGGGGGTGAACGTCAACCGCGTCTACATCCAGGCCTTCACCATCGGCTGCTTCATGGCGGGGCTGGGCGGAGCGATCGTCGTGCCGGGCCAGTCGGCGGTCCTGGGGATGGGAGTCGACGCGCTGGTGCTCGCCTTCGTGGTGGTGGTGGTGGGCGGGCTGGGCAGCCTGGAGGGCGCGCTCTTCGGCGCCCTCATCGTGGGGATCGTCCGCGAGTTCGGCGTCTCGGTATTCCCGGAGGTCGAGCTGGCGGTGCTCTACCTCATCGCGGTGGTCGTGCTGCTGGTGCGCCCCGCGGGGCTGTTCGGGCGGACCGCATGAGCACGGTGCCGTTGACGCTCCGGGCGCGCTCGCCGATGAAAGCGCTGCCGTGGGCGGTGCCGGTCATCGTGCTGCTCTTCGCGCTCCCCCAGACCATCGATCCGTACAAGACCATCCTGCTCACGTACGGGCTGGTGATGGGGATCGCCGCGCTCGGGTTCAACCTCCTGCTCGGCTACACCGGGCTGTTGTCCTTCGGCCACTCGGCGTACTTCGGCGTCGGCGCCTACACGGTGGCGCTGATGTTCAAGTACTTCCACGTGCGGTCGATGGAGCTGTTCCTCCTCGGGGCCATCCTCGCCTCCCTGGTGGTGAGCGCGCTGTTCGGCTTCGTCTGCGTGCGCTATACGCGCATCTTCTTCGGCATCCTCACGCTGGCGCTCTCGCAGGTGCTGTGGAGCCTGGCGTTCAAGTTCTATGGGATCACCGGCGGGACCGACGGGCTGCGGGTCCCGACGCCCACGCTCCTCGGCCTTCCGCTCGACACCGGGGGGGACAAGATCCTCTTCCTCGCCCGCAACTACTACTATTACGTGCTCGGGTTCTTCGTCGCCTGCGCGCTGGTGATGTGGGTCGTCGTGAACTCGCCCTTCGGCAAGGCGCTGCAGGCCATCCGCGACAACGAGACCCGCGCCGAGTTCGTCGGCATCCACATCCGCCGCTATCGGTTCGTCGCCTTCCTCGTCTCCGGCGTGTTCACCGGGATCGCCGGCGCGCTGTGGGTGCCGCTGAACGGGCTCACCACGCCGGACATCCTCTACTGGCCGTTCTCGGGCGAGATCGTCTTCATGACCGTGCTCGGCGGCTTCCGCACTTTCTCCGGGCCGATCTTCGGCGCGGTCGTCTTCAACTACCTGAAGACCTCCGCGGTCGGCTTCACCACCTACTGGCAAGCGTTGCTCGGCGCGATCCTGGTGTTCCTGGTGCTCGCCCTGCCCGCCGGGATCGTGGGAACGGTGGTGCAGCTCTTCCCGTTGCTCAAGAAGCGGCTCGCCCGATGAACCTGCTCCAGACGACCAGGCTGACCAAGCGCTTCGGCGAGACCCGGGCGGTCGACAGCGTCGATTTCGGCGTGAACGAGGGCGAGGTCCTGGCGCTGATCGGCTCCAACGGGGCGGGAAAGACGAGCCTGGTGAACGTGGTCAGCGGGCTGCTCCGCCCCGACAGCGGGACCATCGTCTTCCGCGGCGAGGACGTGACCGGCCTGTCGGTGCACGATCGGATCCGCGCGGGGATCGCGCGCAGCTTCCAGCTCGTCAACCTGTTCGACCAGCTCACTCTGCTCGACAACGTGGCGCTTTCGATCTTCTCGCGAGAGGACCTGACTCGCCAGCTGTTCGCGCTCGCCGACCATCACCGGGCCGTGTGGGAGGAGGCCTTCGAGATCCTGCGCCAGTTCGGGCTGGCCATCAGCGCGACCCAGCTCGCCGGCGGGATCTCGCAGGGAGAGCGCAAGCTGCTCGACGTGGCGATCGCCTTCGCGCTCCGCCCGCGGCTCCTGTTCCTCGACGAGCCCACCAGCGGCGTCAGCACGCGGGAGAAGGCGCCCATCATGGACGTGATCACCGCGGTGGTCCGATTGAACAAGATCACCGCGGTGATCATCGAGCACGACATGGACGTGGTCTTCAGGTACTCGGACCGGATCGTGGCCATGCACCAGGGCAGCATCCTGGCCAGCGGCACGCCCGACGAGATCCGGCGCAACGAAGCGGTGACCACGAACCTGCTCGGGGCCGCGCATGCTTGAGATCGAGGCCATCGACACCTGGCGCGGGCCGGCGCAGATCCTGCGGCGCGTCTCGCTCGAGGTGCGGAGCCGGGAATCGGTGTGCCTGGTGGGCCGGAACGGCGCAGGGAAGACGACCACCATCGACAGCATCATCGGGCTGCTCCCGGTGCGCTCGGGGAAGATCGCCTTCCAGGGCCGCCAGATCGGCGGGCTCCCGCCTCACCAGCGGGCGCGGATGGGCATCGGGTACGCGCCCGAGGACGCCGGCCTGTTCACCGACCTCACCGTGGCGGAGAACTTCCAGGTCTGCCGCTGGATGGCCGAGGCGTCGGGGCGCAAGGATCAAGTCTCCGAGCAGGAGACGTTGAAGCGCATCCTGGCGGTGTTCCCCGAGGTGGAGAAGTTCGCGCAACGGCGCGGGCTGTTCTTGAGCGGCGGGGAGAAGAAGATGGTCGCCATCGCCCGGGCGATGGCGCTCTCGCCGGCAGTCCTCCTGCTCGACGAGCCGTTCGAGGGGCTCGCGCCCGTGGTCGTCACCCGCTTCATCGAGGCGGTGAAGAAGATCAAGGAGATGGGCATCTCGATCCTGATCGCCGAGTCGAACCTCGCCAACGCGGTCCGGGTCGCGGATCGCCTCTACGCCATCGACCGGGGCGAGATCATCTACCAAGGGGACCCGCGGCAGGTGTTCGAGAACGAGGACGTGATGAAGACGATCCGGGGATAGCCTCCGTGGAGAGGCTCAAGAGCCAGCGCCTGATGCTCGGCCTCGCGTCGCTGGGCGCGATGGTGCTCTCGTACACGCTCCTCTCCCATTCCCACCTCCTCCGCCCGGAGATCGTCCCGCCGGCGCGGGAGATCGCCGTCGCCTTCAGCGAGCTTGTGGTCGGGACGCGTCCGCCTCCGCCGATGGAGGGGGACGTCCACGCCGGCCACCAGATGCACTCCAGCGACCACGTGGGGACGCTCCTGCAGCAGGGGGTCACGCTGCAGGGCTCGCTGGCGATCACCGCCGCCCGGGTCCTGTTCGGGCTCGCCGCCGGCGTGCCGCTCGGGATCCTGCTGGGGCTGCTGATGGGCTTCTCCCGGCGCGCCGACGACTACCTCCATCCGATCTACGTGTTGCTCCGTTCGGTTCCGCCGTTGGCCCTCATCACCTACGTGATGCTGTGGCTCGGCCACAGCGAGGCGCACCGGCTCATCCCGATCGTTTATGCCGTCGCAGCGACGATGGTCATCCCCGCGTACCACGGCGCGCGCGACGTGCTGGGCACGTACGTGCTGGCGGCGCGATCGCTGGGCGCGCGGCGCTGGCTCTTGATCCGGAAGGTGCTCGTTCCGGCGGCGGGCCCGACCGTGCTCGCCGGCCTCCGGTATGCGGTCGCCATCGCCTGGATGACCGCGGTCGGCTCCGAAATGCTCATGTCGGAGAACGGGATGGGGAACCTGATCGTCGGCGGCGGCCTGTGGGCGTCGCGCACGCAGACCAAGGCGGACCCGGCGGTGGTCATCGTGGGCATCGTGGCCCTGGCGACCGCGGGCTGGGCGATGGACGCCCTGGCCAAGGCGGGTACGGCTCGCCTCACCCGCTGGGTGAGGTGACGGATGCTGCCCCGAAATAAAAAAAATAATTTTTTTTCCGGGCCGGGGATTCGCACCCGGACGGCGCGGGGGCTCCTCAGCCTGGGGGCGCTTGCCATCGTCTACGGCGTCGCCGCCGAGATCGGACGCGGCCGGTTGCCGGACCGGATCTGGCTGGGCACGCACTACGTCGAGAACGTGCAACTGCTCCCGCCCTACGGGTCCCTCGCGGAGGAGGCTGTATTCCTGCTGCAATCGGGCATCCTCCTCAGCAGCATCGCGGTGAGCGCCGGCAGGGTGCTGCTCGGCTTCATGCTCGGCGCTGCCTTCGGCATCCTGCTGGGGATCGCGACCGGCCGCGCCACGCGCGCGGAGTACCTGGCCGACCCGTGGGTGACGTTCTTCCGGTTCACGCCGGCGCTGGCGCTTCTGCCCCTCTACGTGCTCTGGTTCGGCTACGGCGAAGGCACCAAGATCCTGCTCGTCGCGAGCAGCGTGGCGGTGGTGACTCTCCTCGGAGCGCACCAGGGCGTCCGGAGCGTGCCGCGCGTCTACCTCGACGCGGCGTCTGCGCTGGGCGCCGGCCCGGGTCTCGCCTTCCGCAAGATCGTCCTGCCCGCGGCATTGCCGCACATCTTCGCCAGCCTGCGGATCGGTCTGGGCCTCGCCTGGGTGACCATCGTGGTCGCCGAGCTGATCGACGCCCGGATGCCCAGCCTGGGGTACCTCCTCACCCTGGCCGGAGGGTACCCGCGCGTATCCACCATGGTGGTCGGGATCGCGACCATCGGCGCGCTGGTGCTCGCCTTCGACCTCTTCGCGCTCTCGGTGCATGCGAGGGCCACGCGCTGGATGAGACGGACCGGATGACCGGGCCGGCGCCGCGCCTCGATGCGGTGGACGTCGGGTACACCTATCCGGGCGACACGCCCACGCAGGCCCTGGAGAGCGTCAATCTGACGGTCCAGGACAGCGAGTTCGTCGCGCTGCTGGGCCCGGTAGGCTGCGGCAAGACCACGCTGCTGCGCATCTTGGCCGGCTTCCTGCGGCCCACGAAGGGGGCTGTCCGCTGCGACGGCGCGGAGGTGGACGGACCGAGCCCGCAGCGGGGATACGTGCTCCAGGAGGACGCGATCTTTCCCTGGATGACCGTCCGGGAGAACGTGGAGTTCGGCCTGCTCGCGCGGGGCATGCCTCCCGCGGCGCGCGTCGAGGTGAGCAGCGAGCTCATCCGGCTCATCGGGCTCTCGCGCTTCGCGGACGCGCATCCGAAGGAGCTGTCGGCGGGCATGGCGAAGATGGTGGAGGTGGCGCGCGTGCTGGCCATCGATCCGGCGATCCTCCTCCTCGACGAGCCGTTCGGAGCGCTCGACGCGCAGACGCGGGCGCGGATGCAGGACGAGCTGGCCCGGCTGTGGGAACGGCGGCGCAAGACCGTGCTCTTCGTGACCCACGACGCGGAGGAGGCGCTCTACCTGGCGGATCGGATCGTCGTGCTCTCGTCGCGTCCGGGCCGCGTCGAGGCCGACATCCCGGTCGAGCTGCCCCGGCCGCGTTCGCTCGAGTCCCGCTTCTCCCCCGCCTTCTCCGCGCTCAAGCGGCGGATCTGGGAGACCCTCTCCTGATCGTTCCATCCTTCAGAGCCGGACTCCGGCGCCCATCCCCACGCGGAGGGCGAAGGAAGGGCCGAACGAAGACCGCGAGGTTGCCGACTCCTCGCTTCGGAGCAGGTAGGTCGACGCAGAGCCGAGCAAGAAGACGTAGCCGCGCTGCCCGACGTCTCGAGCGATTCCCACCGTCGGGGACAGCTGCAGCGCGGCGGTCCTCCGCGGCGGCGCGATCCCCTGCGTCCGGAAGCGCTGGACGAGCAGCGCCCCTCCCACCGTGATGCCCACCTCGACGGAGACGACGCGCAAGTCGCGCACGTGCGAGGCGGAGATCTCCAGGTCGTATTGATCGACCGTCGCCTGGATGCCCGGATTCGAGGAGCTTGCCCGGCACCACCCCACGCGTGGCTTGAGCGTGACCGAGCGCAGCGCCACCGCCATCCCGAGGGCGGCGCCGGGACAGACGCCCGTGCCATCCATCAACGAGCTGCGCAGGCGTCCCTCCGCTTCCACCGACGCCACCGCGCTCACGCCTCCGCCGCCTTTCCGCACCAGCCGCGCGTATTCGGTCCGCTCGAGCCGCGCCTCGTCCAGGGTCAGCGCCGCTCCGGCAGGAGCATCGAAGCTCCCTTCCAGGAGCACGTCCGGCGCGCGCCCGCGCGCGAAGTACCGGCCGGCCCGCAAGCTGAGGCGGCGCGACCGATCGCGCGCGCCGATCTCGCCCACCACCGATCCTTCCGGGGAACCCTGGAAGAGCAGCCACGTCCGTCCCGCGGGAAGCACGACCCAGGCGCGGGTCGGCGCGTTCGCATCCAGCGTGGTCAGGACCACGTCGCCCATGCCGCGCACCTCGTACTCGAAGGTGGGGTGCTGGATCCCGGCGGCCGACCGGCTGGAGGCGCGCAGCGTCGCCTCGTAGGAGTAGCGATACGCCTCGTCCAGCGTCACCCGCCCGTCGCCGTTCGCGTCGGCGGCGCCGAGCAGGCCGGAGACGAGGGCATGGGTGAAGAAGCTGCCCTTGATCTCGTCCGATTCCTGGCTGTCCTCGGAGGCCGAGCTGGAAGTGAGGAAGACGGCGCCCTCGCCCGCCACCCGCTCGCCCAGCCGGATGTCGAAGGGGGCGATGGGCGCACCTCCCTTGACGCGAGTGAGCGCGCCCGACCGGCACGCGTCGAGGATCAGCAGCCGGAATGTCGCTGCCGAGCCGCGCACGAGCTGCTCGATCTCGGGCAGATCGAGCGAGGTCGCGCCAGGGTGCAGCGCGGCCGAGTCGGCGTGGCCCGAATAGTAGACGATCAGCATCGCCTGCCGGCCGGCGGCGCGCAGGCGGTCGTTCACCGCGATCAGGGTGCGCCGGACCGTGCTCGCGTCCTGCCCGCGGAGGAGGACCAGGTTCTCGGGCCGCACGCCGCCGACCTCCTGCAGCATGGCGGCCACCCGCGAGGCATCCGTCTCCGCATAGAGAAGCGGCGCGTCGGGCGGCTGTCCCTGGTCGTTGCCGACCACGACGGCGAAGCGCTCCACCTGCGCCGCCGCGGCGGCGGGCAGCAGGGCAATGGCGAGGGCGGTCAGCGCTTGACGAAGCTCCACCGGGTCACCTGGCAGCCGTCGGGGGCGAGCGGTCCGCCGCGCTCGAGCTGTACGCGCAGCGGCTCGAGCTCGACGGGAAAGGAGCAGAACAGTCCCACGATGCGCTCTACGCCGACCGTCGCATCGAGCCGGGTCCCGAGCGGCAGGGCCACCTCGCCGCCGGGTTCGACGGCTTCCGCGCGCCCGCCGAGCGGGAAATAGACCGAGCCGCGGCCGGCGGGATCGAGGCTGAGCACGGCGACGTACGCCTTGGCCGGCGTGGTCACCGCGAAGCGCACCGCGTCCCCGGGCGCGACCACCTCGCCGGGCATGGCGGGCCGCACCTCTCCCCCGTGCTCGACGTACATGCGGAGCGCGAAGGCCGGGCCCTTCACCCGCTCGCCAGGCCCGCGGGCGAGGAGCAGCACCGACGCAGCGGCCGCGAGCAGGACACCGGCCGCGGCCGTGCCGCGGAAGCGGCGCGCCCGTGGAGTGAGCGGCACGACCCGCAGCGGCGGCAGCGGCTCGTCCCGCGCCGCCCGCATTGCCTCGACGGAGGCGGCGCAGCCGGGGCAGGAAAGGAGGTGCTGGCGGATGCGCCGGGCCCCGAGCTCGTCCAGCTCGCCCGCCAGGAATCGATCGAGGTGCAGTGCCGAAAGGCAAGCCGGCCAGAGGCGATCCGCGGTTCGGGTGCTCATGCGCTCTGCTCCAGGAGCGCAAGCGATCGCTGGGCGCGCTCCAACAAGTAGCCCACCTGGCGGCGGGAGCAGCCGAGCATCTCGGCAACCTCGGCGTGCGTCATCCCGTCCATGTGGTGGTAGACCGCCGCGGCCGCCGCATCGGCGGGCATGCGCGCGAGAAGGCTGCGGAGCTCCGAAAGCGCCTCGGGGCTCGGCCCGCCGGCGATCCCCGATGTTGGCGCAACGCGGTCCTGTAGCAGACGCGCTCCGGTGCGCCGGTTGCGCAGCTGGTTCAAGCAGAAGTGCGTGGTGGCCTGGTAGAGCCAGCCGAGCACCGAGCCCGCGCTGCGTAGCCCTTGCGGGGCGCGCAGGAGCGAGGCGAATACCTCCTGCAGCGCCTCCTGCGCGTCGGCCTCGCTCCCCAGGAGCAGCCGCGCCCGCCGCAGCACGACGTGCCCGTGCGAGCGGTACAGCCGTCCGATGGCGGCCCCGTCGAGGGTCATGGGGGACATCCTCCGGCGCCTCCCGGGCCGAGCGCGAGGTTGAGCACGAGGTCCTCGTCAGGCGGCGCCAGGGAGAGCCGGTACGGAGCGCGGCAGAACGAAAGCGCCGTTCCCGGATTTCCCGTACCGTCGTCCACCACGCCACGCCGAGCGAGATCCGCCACGCATGCAGCGAGCTGCGCGGCCGGGAAACAATCCACCGCGCTCACGCGCAGCAGGTGGAAGCCCGCCGGCAGCGCCTTCCCCAGCCACCACTCCATCAGGGATCCCGGCGGGACGTCGGACGGGAGGTAGACGATCCAATGGTTGGCGTCGATGCCATAGCCCGCAGGTGCGCCAACGGACGCCGGAACCCCAAAGCCGGTGGCGACTCCAGGAGGCACCGCGCCCGCATTGGCGCGGGCGTACGGCACTTGTCCCGGCGCGAGCGTCTTCCGTGCCGCGGCGGGCGGCGGCTGGTAGAGGTGCAGCGTGAACCGAGCGGGGAATCCCGTCTGGACCGGAGCCCGGGTGGCGAGCTCCTGATCGCTCGTCGATGGCGGCGGGCCGCGCTGCCAGAGCAACGCCGCCTCCAGACCACCGACGCCCGCACTCGCCACGTATCCCGGGAAGCTGGCCAGCGGCTCGCCCCGGTAGCCACCGTCGGCTTGCGGATCGCACGCGCAGGACAGCGCGGCCAGGGCGATCAGCGAACGTCGATTGGACGGCATCGGATGCTCCTGGACGAGGCTCGCCTGTGCTCCTCAAGGACCGCGAACCCGCCAACAGCGGCAAATGCGAGTGCACTTTGCCCGAACCGGCCGGCCGGGGGTCCTTGCCAATGGTCGTTTCGTCAGGAGTCAATCGATGCGCGTCCAATCCGTTTTCGCCGTGCCGATGCTGCTGTTCGCCTGTGGACGGCAGGAGCCCGGACCCAAAGAACCCGCTGCTCCGGCCGGCATCCAGGACCGGGTCAACCTGGCTCGCGCCGCCACGTGCGAGTCGCTGACCCGGATCGTGCAAGACACCGCGGTCAGGCAGATGCGTTCGCAAATGGACTCCTCGAAGGGCACCTTGCCCGCTCCGGGACCCGTCGCTGCGGCCGGCGGCGCGACGCCGGCGGCATCCGGCCAGCCCGCGAGCTACAGCACCACCAACATCCAGGTCGCCGGCGTCGACGAGGCCGATTTCGTCAAGAACGACGGCACGCGCATCTTCGTGCTCTCCGGCCGGAACCTGTTCGCGGCGGCCAGTTGGCCGCCGCGGGATCTCGCCCTCGCGGGCAAGCTGGAGATCGAGGGCTGGCCCACCACCATGTTCCTGGAGGGGGACCGGGTGGTGGTGTTCTCCAACATCTGGACGTCGTCGCCCGCGACCGCGGGCTCTTCCGGCGCGACGGTGGTCCCGTGTCGGGGGTCGTCGAGCACGAAGATCACCGTGGTGGACGTGAGCCGTCTCTCCGCGCCTGCGATCGCCTCCGAGCTGTATCTGCCCGGGTATTCCGCGGGGGCGCGGCGCGTGGGCGGCTCGGTGCGCCTGGTGCTCGGGGAAGACGTCCGCTGGCCGCAAGCGGTCCGGTGGTGGCCGCCGTACGATCCGGAGCTGTACCAGCATCCCGATAAGCTCGCCCTGGCCATCTCCGCGCTCGAGGACGCCAACGAGGCCGTCATCCGCGCCAC
>Ga0137396_10000679_pt1 | contig 16692 bp, 16 predicted proteins | sample czc16metaG_FD_108284 | JGI IMG/M metagenome (GOLD analysis project Ga0137396, IMG submission 108284) | Vadose zone soil microbial communities from Angelo Coast Range Reserve, California, USA - czcobulk3.16 metaG | ecosystem: Environmental > Terrestrial > Soil > Vadose zone | place: USA...
AGCTCCTGCTGGGCCGCCACGTCTGGGACCTCGCCCAGCACGCCGATGCCTTCGGCAAGCGTCTGCCCGAGCTGCGCGCCCAGGCCCAGACGTCCGAGCCGCCCAACGCGAGGCTCGTCGCCTTCATGGACGCCCTCGAGGAGCCCGAACAGCCGCACCAGACGGTCGAACGTCTCGTCGGCGTCTACCGGGTCCTCAAGCCTCACGTGCTCGCCGTGTATCTCGACCATCTCGGGCGTGCGAATCCTGTTTACGAGCCGCCGACGCGGCGGATCCTGCTCCGATGCGTCGAGGACGAGCGTCGGCACATCGCCGCCGGCGAGGTCATCCTTCGGCACCTCGTCCGGACGCCCGCGCTCGTCGAGCGCGCGTCCGTCTGGCAGGGACGGCTCGAAGGCCTCGTGGCGGCAGCCGGCGGCGCGACCGGCGACGGTCTGCCGGGGGCGCCTCCGCCCGCGGCGGGGCCGGCGCTCGAGCTCGTCGACGACGCGCTCGAGTGGATCCGCCTCGCCGAAACCGTGATCGAGTGGCCGATCTCCGACGACCTACGGGTCGCCCTTGCCTCGTTCGGCGCGGCGCTCGTCGCGCGTGACGAGGCGGCGCTCGGGCGCTGGCTAGCCCCCGAGGTCGTGTGGGACGACGCCGCGCGCGCGCCGCTCCACGGCGCGACCTTCGCCCGGCACGATATCGTCGCCTTCTCGCGCGTGGGCCGTCAGTGTCTGGTGAAGGTTCGGCTCGACGGGCCCACCGCCGCGGCCACGTTGCTGTCCCGCTGGGCGCCCAGCGAGGCCGGATGGCGCGTGGCCGCGCTCGAAGTCGCGCGCGTCGACGCTGGCCGTCCGGATCTTCCGCGTCGTTGATCCGGACCGTCCTCGTCGCCAACCGGGGCGAGATCGCGCGGCGGGTGTTCCGTGCCTGCCGCCATTTGGGCCTCGGGACCGTCGCGGTCTACTCCGAAGCGGACCGTGAGTCGCCCCACGTACGCGACGCCGACCGCGCCCTGGCGATCGGCGCTGCGCCGCCGCGGGCGAGCTATCTCGACGGCGATCGCATCCTTGCGGCAGCGCTCGAGAGCGGCGCCGACGCCATCCACCCGGGCTACGGCTTCCTTTCCGAGAACTGGCGCTTCGCCGACGCGTGCCGCCGCGCCGGGATCGTCTTCGTCGGGCCGTCGCCGGAGGCCATCAAGCGCATGGGCGACAAGACCGAGGCGCGCCGGCTCATGGCGGCCGCGGGAGTCCCCGTCGTCCCGGGGAGTCCGGAGACGGTGGGGGACGTCGGTGCGGCGGAGCGGGTCTCGCGCGACATCGGCTACCCCGTGATGCTCAAGGCGGCGGCCGGCGGCGGCGGCATCGGCATGGCCCGCGTGGACGAGCCCGGCGGCATGGCCGCCGCGTTTGCGACCGCCCGTCGGCGTGCCGAGGCCGCCTTCGGCCGCGGCGATCTCTACGTCGAGAAGTACCTCGAGCGACCGCGCCACGTCGAGATCCAGGTCTTCGGCGATGCCACCGGTACGGTTCTCCATCTGCACGAGCGAGAGTGTTCGATCCAGCGACGTCACCAGAAGCTCGTGGAGGAGTCGCCGGCGCCCAACCTGCGGCCCGTCGTGAAGGAGGGGCTGACCCACGCCGCGGTCGCGGGGGCGCAGGCGATCGGTTACGAGAACGCCGGAACCCTCGAGTTCCTCGTGGACGCCACCGGGGGCTTCTACTTCCTCGAGATGAACACGCGGCTCCAGGTGGAGCATCCCGTCACCGAGGAGGCGACGGGCCTCGACATGGTCGTGGAGCAGCTCCGCGTGGCGGCGGGCGAGCGGCTCGGGTGGCGCCAGGAGGCGATCGTCCAGCGCCGCGCGGCGATCGAGTGCCGCGTGTATGCTGAGGACCCGGCGAAGAACTTCCTGCCCTCTCCGGGGACGCTCACCCGGCTCGAGCTGCCGGCGGGCGAGGCGATTCGGATCGAGTCGGGCGTCGAGGCGGGCAGTACCGTCTCCGTCCACTACGACCCGCTGCTGTTCAAGCTGGTCGTGTCCGGGCAAACGCGTGGCGAGGCGGTGGCGCGGCTGGCGGACGCGCTCGAGCGCTGCGTGGTCGAGGGCGTGAAGACGACGATCCCGTTGCTCCGCCGGGTGGTCGCCCACGCGGAGTTCGTCGCGGGGCGGGTGCACACGCAGATGATCGAGCAAGGAGCGTTCAATGCTTGAGGAGATCAAGGCGCATATCACGGGAGTCGTGTTCCAGATCCCCACGAAGCCCGGCGACCGCGTCGCCGCCGGCGACGCGGTGATCGTGCTCGAGTCGATGAAGATGGAGATTCCCGTAGAGGCGCCGAGGGCGGGCGCGGTGAAGGAGATCCGAGTGAAGGAGGGGCAGACGGTCCAGGAGGGCGAGACCGTCGCGATCCTAGAATAGGGGATGGCGCCATGAGCCTCGAGCTGGTCCGCGGACTCTACGACTATCACCGCTGGGCGAATCGGAGGCTGTTCGACGTCGCGACGGCGCTCGGGGAGGAGCTCTCCTCCCGTGACGCGGGTAGGCAGTTCAGCTTCCCGACCGTCACCCGGATGTTCGGGCACCTCTACGGGGCGGACTGGCTCTGGCTCTCACGCTGGAAGGGCGTCTCGCCGACGACGCTCCCGGGCGCCGGATTCGCGACGCTCGCCTCCATCCGGGCGCCGTGGGACGACCTCGAGCGGGAGCAGCAAGCCTTCGTCGAGGGGCTCCGGCCGGCCGATCTCGAGCGCGTGGTCGAGTACAGGAACACCGAGGGCAAGTCGTACCGGGTCACGCTCGGGCCGCTGCTCCAGCACGTGCCGAACCACGCGACCCACCACCGGAGCGAGATCGCCACGATGCTCACGACGCTCAGCGGCTCGCCCCCGGACACGGGAATGAACAGCTACCTCTTGCAGAAGACGGGACAGGGGTAGGGCGAGCCGAGGCGGTGCCTCCGGCGAGGCGAGCGGTGAGACGGTGCGACGGGTAGTGCGAGGTGGTCGACGAGGGCGTGGTCGAGGAAGGTCGCCCTCCCCGACCACGCCGCGAAGCTAGTTCTCGACGAACGCGCGGAGGTTGCGGCCGCGCAACGGGTGTCGCAGCTTCCGGAGCGCCTTGGCCTCGATCTGTCGGATGCGCTCGCGCGTGACCGCGAAGCGCCGGCCGACCTCCTCGAGCGTGTGCTCGCCCTCCTCGCCGATCCCGAAGCGGAGACGGAGGATCTCCTTTTCCTTCGGCGAGAGCATCGACAGGGCCCTCTCCACCTGCGTCGTCAGATCCTGGTTCAGCAGCGACTCGTTCGGCGAGCCCGTGGACTTGTCCTCGAGGAAGTCGCCGAGCTCGGAGTCCTCGCCGATCGGCGTCTCGAGTGAGAGCGGCTTCCGCGACGACTCGAGGATGAGCCGCACCTTCTTGGCTGGCACGCCCGTGCGCTGGGCGAGCTCCTCGGGCGTGGCCTCGCGACCCATCTCGTTGACCAGGTTCCGGTTCACGCGCGAGATCCGGTTGAGCGTCTCGACCATGTGGACCGGGATCCGGATGGTTCGCGAGTGGTCGGCGATCGCCCGCGTGATGGCCTGCCGAATCCACCACGTCGCATACGTCGAGAACTTGAAGCCGCGGCGGTACTGGAACCGGTCCACGGCCTTCATGAGGCCGATATTGCCCTCCTGCACGAGGTCGAGCAGGGAGAGGTCGCTTCCGAGGTAGCGCTTGGCCACCGAGACCACGAGGCGGAGGTTGGCTTCCATGAGCTCGCGCTTGGCCTGCCGGACCGTCCGGTCGCTGCGGTCGATCTGGGTAAGGACCAGCGCGAGCTGGCGCCGCGGCATGCCGGCGACCTTCTCCAGCTCGCGCAGCTGGCGGGCGGGCGTAGCCGTCCGCGCCCGGGCCTGGGGGCGCGCGAGCTCTTCGATGCGCTCGCTGTGGCGCCGCACCCTGGCGACGAGCTCGTCCACCAGCGCGGGCTTGAGCGACATATCGGCGACGATCTTCTGGATCTTCTCGCGGAACGCCGCGATCGTCTTGGCACGGGCGGCCGGCTTCGTACGGCCCGCGACGGTCTCGAGGCGGGCGATCTTCCGCTCGAGCCGGCGCAGCCGGCCGAAGGCCAGGAGCACGGGCTTGAGCTCCCGGGCGTCGAGCTCGCCGCCCTCCGGCAGCACGATGACGTCGTCGGCCGGGATTTCGCCGCGCCGGAGCCGGTCGCCAATGTCGAGGAGGGCCTCGACCGCCATCGGGATGCCGGCGAGGGTCCGTCGGAGAGCGACCTGCCCGACTTCGATGCGGCGGCCGATCTCGACCTCCTGAGCCGCGGTCAGTAATGCGACCTTGCCGATCTCCTTGAGATACAGGCGGACAGGATCCTCGCCACGAGCCGCCGAGGGCTCGAGGAGGACTGGCCGCGGGGTCTCCTCGACCTCCTCCTCAAGAACGACAGGTTCCTCGGCGCCAGCTCTGAGCGCCCTCGGAGCCGTTGACGTCGGCTCCAGTGTCGCTCCCTGAGTGCCTTCCCTGAATGTCATGATGTCACCAATTTGATTTCGTCCACCTTCTATGATGCTTAGAGCCGCCCAAGCGTTTCGTCCGGGGGCTCGTGAAAACGCCGGTATTCAGCAGCGACTTGGCTCCGCTGCCGGCCCCTAACGCCGCTCCCATCCTCTGTCCGTCGATCTAGTCTTTTGACCGAAGATTCGGGTCCAACTATTCAGCCCGATGGGTCCGTTATGATGGGCTAACCGACTGGGTCGCCGGCGGGCCTGCCCGCCCCCCTCTTCCTGCAAGCGGAGATCGTCGACCTCGGCCCCCCGGGCCGAGGCGGATCGACGCGTACGCCATGGGACGGTGCCGACCTTCCTCGCCGAGCTCTGCCGAACTCTATGGTAAGAGCGTTATCACCTTGCCGAGCGTTCCGCGCGTCATGGATTACCTGCTTGTGCACCCGGTAATTCCCTGTTTGTGGGTTGGCAAGAGCCGGAGCGGCGAGCCCGTGGCAGACTTCACCGCGTGAGGCTCGTCATTTGACACCGGTCGGAGCAGGGAGGTAGAAGCGAGAGGAGAATGATAGCCCCGAGCGCGTCCTATTCCTTCACGATTCGCCTGCAGATCTCCAACCGTCCAGGGATGCTCGGACGCGTGGCCTCGGCGATCGGCGAGGCCGGCGGCGACATCGGCGCAGTGGACCTGGTCGAAACCACGCGCGAGCGCACCGAGCGCGACATCACGGTCAAGTGTCGCGACAGCGCTCACGCGCAGCGGATCATGAGCCGGCTGAAGCACGTCGCGGGCGTCCGGGTCGTGAACATCGCCGACCGGACGTTCCTCATGCACCTCGGCGGCAAGATCGAGATCCGCAACAAGGTCCCGATCCGAACGCGCGACGACCTCTCCATGGTCTACACCCCGGGGGTTGCGCGCGTGTGTCTCGCGATCCACGACGACCGCGAGCGCGTCTTCTCGCTCACGGTCAAGCAGAACACCGTGGCCGTCGTCACCGACGGCACCGCCGTCCTGGGCCTTGGCGACATCGGGCCGGAGGCGGCATTGCCGGTGATGGAAGGCAAGGCGATGCTCTTCAAGGAATTCGCCGCCGTCGATGCCTTCCCGATCTGCCTGGCGACGAAGGACGTGGACAAGATCGTCGAGACGGTCAAGCTGGTCGCGCCGGTGTTCGGCGGGATCAACCTCGAGGACATCGCCGCGCCGCGCTGCTTCGACGTCGAGGAGCGCCTCCGGAAGGACCTGGACATCCCCGTCTTCCACGACGACCAGCACGGTACGGCGGTGGTCGTGCTCGCGGCGCTGCTCAACGCGCTGCTTATCGTGAAGAAGGATCTCCGGCGGCTGCGGGTCGTGGTGACGGGAGTCGGCGCCGCGGGGACGGCGACGATCAAGATCCTCATGTCGAGCGGTGTGCGCGACATCATCGGCGTGGACGAGCACGGCACGATCCACCGCGGCCGAACGACGGGCATGGACTTCATGAAGCGATGGGTCGCGTCGGCGACGAACCCGCGCCAGGTGAAGGGGGACCTCGGCGACGCACTCGTGCGTGCCGACGTCTTCATCGGCCTGTCAGTGCCCGGCATCCTCACGGTCAGGGATATCAAGCGGATGGCCCGGGACCCCATCGTCTTCGCCATGGCCAACCCGGAACCGGAGATCCGGCCGGAGGAAGCTCTGCGGCACGTGCGCGTCATGGCGACCGGGCGCTCCGACTTTCCCAACCAGATCAACAATGTCCTGTGCTTCCCGGGTTTTTTCCGAGGCCTCCTCGACGCCCGGGCACGCTCCGTCAACGATGAGATGAAGCTCGCGGCTGCGCACGCGCTGGCGGCCTGCGTGAGCCGGGACGAGCTCGGCGCGGAGTACATCATCCCGAGCGTTTTCAACAAGCGTGTGGCGCCGGCCGTCGCCGCCGGGGTGGCCCGCGCGGCCCACGAGACCGCCACGGCCCGTCGCCGGCGACGCCTGGATCTCTCCGGGGTCCGGTGACCGCGCCGCGCTGGTCAGTCGTCATCCCGGCGTACAACGAGGCGCTACGCCTGGGGCCGTATCTCGACGAGGTCGTCGCCCACCTGGACGGGCGCGGCGAGCCCTACGAGGTCATCGTGGTGGACGACGGCTCGACCGACGGGACGCCCGACGCGGTCGAGGCGCGGCGCCACCCGGCGGTCCGGGTCCTGCGGCTCCGGCGAAACTCGGGCAAGGGCGCCGCGGTGCGCGCCGGGATGCTGGAGGCCCGCGGCGCGTATCGCCTGTTCGCCGACGCCGACGGCGCCACCCCGATCGCGGAGATGAAGCGCCTGGAGCCGGCTCTCACCGCGGGTGCTGACATCGTGATCGGCTCGCGCGTGCTCGTCGACCCCGCCGTGTCACTCACGACGCGGCCGCACCGCGTCAGGGCGGGCCGCGTCTTCAACTGGCTCGTGGCGCGGCTCGGGCTCCGCGGCGTCGCCGACTCCCAGTGCGGCTTCAAGGCGTTCACGGCGGAGGCGGCGAATGGGCTCTTCGGCGGACTCCGCACGCGGGGCTTTGGCTTCGACGTCGAGCTGCTGCTCATGGCCCAGGCGACGCGGTATCGTATCGTCGAGGTGGCGGTGAACTGGGCCGATCAGCCCGGCAGCAAGGTGGGCGTGCTGCGTCACGGGCCGGGCATGCTGTGGCAGATCGTCAGGGCGAGCCTGAGGGCGGGGAGGGCCGGATGAGCTTCGCGCGGCGGATCCGCGAGATCGAGCCGTTCCTCGCGGTGGAGATGGGGGAGCGGGCGCAGGCGCTCGAGCGGTCGGGCGTCGACGTGGTGCACCTCGAGTTCGGCGAGCCGGACTTCGACGCACCGGCGGTGGTCCGCGAGGCGCTCGAGAAGGCGCTGAAGGATGGTCACACGCGCTACACGCACAGCCTCGGCATCCTCCCGCTGCGCGAGGCGATCGCCGAGCACTACCTGACGACCTACGGCGTGACGGTCTCGCCGGACCGCATCCTCGTCACGGCCGGGACGTCGCCGGCGATGCTCCTCCTCTTCGGTCACCTCCTCGATCCGGGCGACGAGGTCGTCCTGAGCGATCCGTATTATGCCTGCTATCCGAACTTCATCCGCTACGCCGAGGGTGCGCCCGTCTACGTCGGCGTCACCGAGGAGGAGGGCTTCCAGTACCGTCCGGAGGCGATCCGCGAGCGGATCGGTCCGCGCACGAGAGCCATCCTCGTCAACTCGCCCGCGAATCCGACCGGCACGGTCCTCTCGCCCGAGCGCATGGCGGGGATCGCGGAGCTCGCCTCCGCCGGTGGGCCGTTCGTCGTCTCCGACGAGATCTACCATGGACTCAGCTACGAGGGGCGTGACCGGACGATCCTCGAGTTCACCGACCACGCCTTCGTGCTGAACGGCTTCTCGAAAGCGTACGCGATGACCGGCTGGCGGCTCGGCTGGATGGTGGCACCGCGCGAGCACGCCCGGGCGCTCCAGACGCTCCATGGGAACTTCTTCATCTCGACGAACGAGTTCGTCCAGTGGGCGGGCGTCGCGGCGCTGCGGGAGGCCGGCGACGAGCGCCGAGGGTTCCGCGCCGTCTTCGACGAGCGGCGCCGCGCGATGCTCGCGGGCGTCCGCGCGCTCGGCCTCGGCGTGGGTTGCGAGCCGACGGGCGCCTTCTATGTGCTGGCCAACGCGCGGCACCTGGCGCGGGACTCCGCGGGCCTCGCCAACGAGATCCTCCACCACGCGCACGTCGCCGTCACGCCCGGCGCGGCCTTCGGCGCCAACGCCGAGGGCTACCTGCGCTTCTCGTACGCGACGTCGCTCGAGCGAATCGCGGAGGGCCTCGACCGCCTCGGACGGTTCCTCGCCACGCGACGGTGAGCGCCACCGACTGCGCCGCGTGCCTCGGCCGCTGGCCGGACCCGGCCTGCCTGATCGCGGACCTCGGACCCGCCGTCCTCTACCTCCACGATGACCAGTTCTTTCCAGGCTGGAGCGTGCTCGTGCTGAAGCGCCACGCGACCGAGCTCTACGAGCTCGCTCGTGAGGAGCGCGGCGCCTTGATCGATGTCGTCAGCCGCGTGGCGCAGGCCCTCGCGGCAGCCTACGGCGCCCGCAAGATGAACTACGCGCTCCTCGGCAACCAGATCCCGCACGTCCACTGGCACGTCCTGCCCCGCCTCGCCGGCGACCCGGCGCCGAGCGACCCCGTGTGGAGCGTGCGCCACGCGCCGCTCCGGCTCGCGCCGGCCGAGCTGGCCGCCCGCGCCGCGGCGATCCGCGAGGCGCTCTCCGCGTGAGCGGCATGGACCCGGCCTACGTCGCTGTCCACATGGAGGAGGACCGTCTGCACTGGTGGTTCAGGGGTCGGCTCGCCATCCTCCTCGCGGCCCTGCGGCGCGCGCTCCCTCGGCGCCGTGTGCGGCTCCTCGAGCTCGGCTGCGGCAGCGGGAACGTTCTCGGCGCGCTCGGCGAGTTCGGCGAGGCCGTCGGGATGGAGGTCCATCCGGAGCTCGCCGCCGCGGCGCGCGCGGCGGGCCTCGACGTGCGCGCCGGTGCCCTTCCCGACGACCTCGTGGTGCCGCCGGGCTGGGCCGACGTCGTCCTCCTCCTCGACGTGATCGAGCACCTCGAGGACGATGCCGCCGCGCTCGCGGTCGCGCGCCGGGCGCTCGGCCCGGGCGGCCTCCTCGTGGTGCTCGTGCCCGCCTACCCGTGGCTCTGGAGCGCGCACGACGTCGCGCTCGGCCACCGCCGGCGTTATACCGCGCACGGGCTCCGCGGTCTCGCCGAGCGGGCGGGGTTCGTGGTCGAGCGCGTGAGCTACTTCAACACGCTCCTCTTCCCCGTGGTCACTCTCGGGCGCGCGTGGAAGCGTCTCGTCGGCGACGCGACGCACGACCTCCGCCGGCCGGCGCCCGTGCTGAACCGCGGGCTCGAGTGGCTGTTCGCGCTCGAGCGCCACGTCGTTCCTCGTGTGGGCCTGCCCTTCGGCGCCTCGTTGATGCTGCTCGCGCGGCGATGATCGGCGCCGTGCGCGGGACGGGCGGTGAGCGCGCGCTCGTCGCCATGGCGTTCGTCGCCCTCGTGACGGTCGCCGCGGTCTGGCTCGCGCGGGATCGGCGGCCCCCCGAATGGGATCACGCGAACCACCTCGAGCGCGCCGTCGCCTGTGCCGGGGACCTGGCGCGCGGCGACGTGCGTGCGATCCTCGCGCGCTCGGCCTTCTACCCGCCGCTCGTGACCTGCGTCGCGGCGCTCGCGTACCGGTTCTGGCCGTCCGACGTCGCCGCGGCCCAGGCCGTGGTCCTGGCGTTCCTGGGGCTCGGGATGGCCGCCGTCTACGCGCTCGGACGCCGGCTCGCGGGCGGTGCCGAGGGCGTCGTCGCCGCCCTCGTGTTCGGGAGCGCGCCCTTCACCGTCTTCTCGTCGCTCCGCTTCCAGCTCGACCTGCCGCTCGCTTCGATGGTCGCCTTCGCCGTCGCGATTCTGCTCCGGACCGAGGCCTCCGAACGTCTCCGTTGGTCGCTTGCCCTCGGCCTGGCCCTCGGACTCGGGATGCTCACGAAGCCCCCGTTCGCCGCCTACGTCCTCCCTGCGCTGGCGCTCGTCGTCGCGCGCGTGCGGACACGACGTGCGCTCGCGAGCGTTCTGCTCGCCGGGCTTCTCGGCGCCGTGCTGGCGCTGCCGTGGTACGGCCCCCGGCTCCTCGGCATGGCTCCCGATGTGGCCGCGCGCGCGTACAGGCAGGCCGCGGAGTCCGGCCACGCCGAGCCCCTGACGGCGACGGCGCTGGCGTTCTATCCGCGGTGGTTCGTGCCGCAATTCGGGCTCGTCGCGACGCTGCTCTGCGCCATCGGCGTCGTGCGCGCGGCGGCCCGGCGGCATGGACTTCTGCTCGTCGGCGTCCTGGCACCCCTGGCGCTTCTCACGGTGATTCAGAACAAGAACCTGCGCTACACGCTTCCGCTCCTGCCGTTCGCGGCCGTGCTCGCCGGCGTGGGGTTCGGGGCCCTGCGCGGGCACGTGCGCGCGTTCGCCCTCGCGGCGCTCGTCGCCTGTGCGGCGGTCCAGGTGAGCGCGACCGCGTTCGGCGTCCCACCGAGCCCGATGTTGCCCGGGCTCGGTGTCCCGCTGCTGCTCGCCTCCCCGCCGAGCCTCGACGACTGGCGCCATCGCGAGATCCTGGCGCTTCTCGAGCAGGACAGCCGTCGGGCCGCGGCGACCGTCAGCGTCGTCCCGAACGACAACTTCTTCTCCGTGAGCAACTTCCGTTACTACGGTCTGCGCAGGAGCCTCCCGCTGCGATGGGCGCGCGGCTGGGACGGCGAGCCGATCGGGGTCGACTACATGATCCTCAAGACGGGCGCTCAGGGTCCGGCGTGGACCGCCGACCGTCCGCGTCGCATCGCCGAGCGCCTCGCCGGCGACCCAAACCTCGCGCGCGCCTACCCGGTCATCGGTGAGTGGACGCTTCCCGACGGCTCGACGGCGACGCTGAGGGCCCGGCGACTCGAGCCGGGCGTTACGGCCGCGCCCGGGCGCCTCGCCCGCGCCGCCGCAGAGGCTGTGAGGCGCCGGCTCGCCGAGGTCGCGCGCGACGTGGAAGGACTCGAGGTGCGCGTCGTCCACGGCGACGCGATCCGTCGGGGGCTCATCGACAGGATCGAGATCGGCGTCGGCGCGGCGACGCTCGGAGAGCTCTCGCGCCCGAACGCCGCGGTCCTGCGCGTGCACGATCTCAGGATCGTCTTCGAGGACGTTCTCGTGAACCCGTGGAGCCTGGACACCGCGGGGCGCTTCGACCCTCTCGACGTCAAGCGGGTGCGCCTCCCGCGCGCGACGATCCGCGGCCCCGACCTCGCCGCGTTCCTCCGCGACCTCAAGGGCTTCCGCCAGTCGGAGGTCCGCCTGGAGCAGGGAACGCTCGCGTTCGTCTTCAGGCAACCGGGCCCCGACGTCTCGGGCAGCGTGAGGATCCTACCGTCGGCGGAGCGGCCCTTCGAGCTCGCGTTCGAGCGGGTGAGGCTCGGCGGCGCTCCGGTGCCGAGTCTCGTCGTGGACTGGGTGGTTCGCGGGTATGATCCCTCGCTGAGGCTCGCGAGCCGGCTGCCCGCGCCCGTCGAGATCGGGCGCGTCGAGATCGCGCCGGACGCGATCCGGATCTCGACGAGCCCCTGAGGAGAGCCCTCCATGCGAGAGTCGGTCGAGGCCAGGCGCGCCCGCGCGCGGAAGATCGTCGGCGCCCTGAAGAAGGCGTACCCGGGTACGAAGATCGCGCTCGACTTCGAGACGCCGCTCGAGCTCGTGGTGGCGACGATCCTGGCCGCCCAGTGCACCGACGAGCGCGTGAACATGCTGACACCCGCGCTCTTTCGGAAGTACCGGACGGCGCGCGACTGGGCCGCGACCGACCTCGGGACGCTCGAGGGCGAGATCCACTCGACCGGCTTCTTTCGCGCGAAGGCGCGCTCGATCGTCGGCATGGCGAGGGCACTCGTCGAGCGGCATGGCGGCGAGGTGCCGCGGACGCGCGACGAGTTGACCGCGCTGCCGGGCGTGGGACTCAAGACCGCCAACGTCGTCCTGGGGAACGCGTTCGGCCAGCAGGCGATCGCCGTCGACACCCACGTCTTCCGGGTCTCCCAGCGTCTGGGGCTCGCGAAGTCCGACAACCCCGACGAGATCCATGATCAGCTGGTCGAGGTCCTGTCGAGGAAGGAGTGGACCCGCACGACGCATCTCTTGACGACCCACGGGCGCCGGACCTGCTCGGCGCGGGCACCCCTGTGCCCGGCCTGCCCGGTGAAAGCGCTCTGTCCGTGGCCGGACAAGACGCGCGTGTCGAGGGCGAAGCGTTGACAGTAGCGCGGTTTTCCCTTAAGCTTGGTCGTTGCGAATTTTTCTGTTTGGACGCCCACTTAGAGCCGTCGAGGGGACGCTGATGCCGACGTCGATGCCCAAAGAGAGCGAGATCGAGCGGAAGTGGTTCGTCGTGGACGCGCAGGGCCAAGTGCTAGGTCGGCTGGCCAGCCGCGTCGCGTCAATCCTCCGCGGAAAGCACAAGCCCACCTTCGCACCGCACCTGGATGTCGGCGACCACGTCGTCGTCGTGAACGCCGAGAAGGTCCATCTCACGGGGCGCAAGCTGAGCGACAAGCGCTATCGCTGGCACACCGGGTACATCGGCGGCCTGCGCGACGTGTCCGCGGAGACGATGCTCCGGAGCCATCCCGACCGCGTCATCGAGTGGGCGGTGCAGGGGATGCTGCCGAAGAACCGGCTCGGTAAGGCGATGGCGAAGAAGCTCAAGGTCTACCGAGGGGCCGAGCATCCTCACCAGGCGCAGCAGCCCGAGCCACTGGCGGCGCCGGCTCGCCGAGCCGCGGGCAAAGCCGCGGGGGTCCGCTGATGGCCGTGCTCGATAGGTTCTACGCCACGGGACGCCGCAAGACGTCGGTCGCCCGCGTGTGGGTCCGCCCCGGTTCGGGACGCATCGTCGTCAACAAGCGCCCATTCGAGGACTACTTCCCGCGCGAGACGCTGCGGATGATCATCGCGCAGCCGCTCCAGATCACGAACACCCTCGGCCAGTTTGACGTGCTCGTCACCGTCAAGGGCGGCGGGCCCACGGGGCAGGCGGGCGCCGTGCGGCACGGAATCTCGCGGGCGCTCGCCCGCTATGACGACAAGCTGCGCCTGCCGCTGAAGAAGGCCGGTCTGCTCACCCGGGACCCGCGGATGCGCGAGCGGAAGAAGTACGGTCAGCCCGGCGCCCGGCAGAAATTCCAGTACTCGAAGCGGTAAGTGCCTGGACGGCCCGAGGTGGCGCGCGTAGCGGTTGCCGGAGCGAGCGGCTACATGGGAGCCGAGCTCCTCCGGCTCCTCCTCGGCCACTCGAAGGTCAGCCTGACGGGCGTGACCTCCGACCGGCACGCCGGGGAGCCGTTGACGCGCGCGTACCCTCATCTACGCGCCATCACCGACCTCGGCTTCCACGAGCTCGACGCCGACTGGCTCGCGGACGCGGCCGACGTCGTGTTCCTCGCGCTGCCCCACATGGAGTCGCAGAAGATCGTCCCGGTGCTGCGGCGGCGTGGAGTGAAGGCCATCGATCTCTCGGCTGACTATCGGTTGCGCGACCCGAACGACTACGTCACCTGGTACAAGGCGCGACACACGGACCTCGCGGGGCTCGCCGAGGCCGTGTACGGGCTGCCCGAGCTCCACCGCAAGGCGATCGCCGGCGCGTCGCTCGTCGCCGCGCCGGGCTGCTACCCGGCGGGCGCGGTGCTCGCGACGGCGCCCCTGCTCAAGCGCGGTCTCGCCAGACTCGAGGGCATCGTGATCGACGGCAAGTCCGGTGTCACCGGCGCCGGCGCCCAGGGCCGGAATGTCGAGCCGATGTATCTCTACACCGAGTCCAACGAGAACGTGCAGGCCTACGGCGTAGCCAGCCACCGGCACACGCCGGAGATCGAGCAGGAGCTCGGGGGGCTTGCGGGCGCGTCGGTCCGCGTTTCCTTCACACCGCACCTGCTGCCGCTCAACCGGGGCCTCTTCACGACCGCCTCGGTGGTGCTCACGCAGGCGCTCCCGACGGCGGCCCTGCTCGAGGTCTACCGCGAGTTCTATGCGGGCGAGCCGTTCGTCCGCGTGCTCGGCGAGGGCGAGCGGCCGGCGACGCGCGCGGTGGTCGGCTCGAACTACTGCGACGTCACGCTGGTTGCCGACGCCCGGACGGGGCGCGCGGTGTGCCTGTCGGCGCTCGACAACCTCGGCAAGGGCGGCGCGGCCAATGGCGTGCAGAACCTCAACATTCTCTTCGGCTGGCCCGAGCGCACGGGACTCGAGGCCCCGCCGGTGTACCCCTAGCCCATGGCCTCGCCGGATCTGGACTGGCTCGAGGGCGGCGTCACCGCCGTTCCCGGGATCCTCGCGGGCGGCGTCGCAGCCGGCATCAAGCCGACCGGCAAGAAGGATCTCGCGCTGGTCTACTCCTCGACGCCCGCGCGCGTGGCAGCGCAGTTCACCTCGAACCAGGTGAAGGGCGCGCCCGTGCTCGTCTCGATGGAGCACGCGCGCGGCGGACAGGCGCAGGCGATCGTCGCCTCGAGCGGCTGCGCCAACGTCTGTACCGGCGAGCGGGGCATCAAGGACGCGCGCGAGATGACGAAGCTCGCGGGCGAGCTCCTGCGGATCCCCGCGAATCACGTGCTGGTGGCGTCCACGGGCGTGATCGGCGTACCGCTCCCGATGGACAAGATCCGCGTAGCGATGCCGAAGCTCGTGAAGTCGCTCTCACCGCAGGGCGGCCGGGCCGCGGCCGAGGCGATCCTGACGACGGACACGCGGACGAAGGAAGGGGCCCTCCGGCTCGAGGTAAACCGCCGGCCGGTCACGCTCGGTGGGATCGCGAAAGGCGTCGCCATGCTCGAGCCCCACCTGGCGACGATGTTCTGCTTCGTCGCGACGGACGCCGCCGTCACGCACGACGCGCTGCGCGGGGTCGTCCGCCGCGCGGTGGATCGCTCCTTCAACCGGATCTCCGTGGATTCGGACCAGTCCACGAGTGACACCGTCGCGGTGCTGGCCAACGGCCTCGCGGAGAGCGCGCCGATCGAAGAGGGCGGGCGGGGGCTGCGACAACTCGCGGCCGGCCTCGAGGCGCTCATGACCAAGCTCGCCCGGATGCTGGTTGCGGACGGCGAGGGCGCGACGAAGCTCGTGTCCATCACCGTGCGGGGCGCGGCGAGTCGGCGCGACGCCCTGGTGGCCGCCCGCAGCGTGGCGAACTCGCCGCTCGTGAAGACCGCGATGAACGGCGCCGACCCCAATTGGGGGCGCATCATGATGGCGCTCGGCAAGTCGGCGGCGCGCGTGGAGCAGGAGAAGGTCGCGATCCTCTTCCAGGACGAACGGGTGGTCGAGCGGGGCATGCTGCGGGAAGGCGTGCGCCTCGAGCGGGTCCGCGAGGTCATGGGAGGGCAGGAGTACGCGATCACGATCGACCTCGGACTGGGGCGCGGGGAGGAGCACGTCTGGACCTGCGACCTCAGCGAGGAGTACGTACGGATCAACGGCAAGTACACGACGTAGCGCACCATCACGCACGCCGCGCGCATTCGGTCGGAGCGACGCTCCGGAGCGCGGCGGAGGACAAACCGAAGGAGGCCGCATGGCGACGCTGACGATGAAGGAGCTTCTGGAGGCCGGGGTGCACTTCGGCCACCAGACCAAGCGCTGGAACCCGAAGATGCAGAAGTACATCTTCGGTGAGCGAAACGGCATCTACATCATCGATCTGCAGAAGACCCTGAAGAAGTTCCGCGAGGCGTACGCGTTCGTCCGCGACCTGGCCGCGGGCGGCGGTACCGTCCTCTTCATCGGCACGAAGAAGCAGGCGCAGGAGAGCGTCTTCGAGGAGGCGACCCGCTGCGGGATGTTCTACGTCAACCAGCGGTGGCTGGGCGGGACGCTGACGAACTTCGCGACGATTCGCAAGTCGATCGCGCGGCTCAAGAAGCTCGAGGAGATGAAGGAGAGCGGCGAGTTCGAGCGGCTGCCGAAGAAGGAGGCGCTCGAGCTCGACCGCGAGCGCGAGAAGCTCCAGAAGGCGCTCGTGGGCATCAAGGCCATGGAGCAGCTCCCCGCGGCGGTGTTCATCATCGACCCGCGCAAGGAGCGGATCGCGGTCGCCGAGGCGCAGCGACTCGGCATCCCGATCGTCGCCATCGTCGACACGAACTGCGACCCGACCGGGATCGACTATGCGATCCCCGGCAACGACGACGCGATCCGCGCCGTCCGGCTCATCACCTCGCGCATTGCCGACGCGATCAACGAGGGGCGCGGGACCCTCGCGAAGGACGAGGCCGAGGGCGCCGCGGCCGAGGCGTCCGACGAGGGCGCGGAGCCCATCGAGCTGGCCGCGGCCGAGACGGAGGACTAGCCGATGGGGTCGAACGCCCAGCTGGTGAAGACGCTCCGCGATCGCACGGGCGCGGGCGTGATGGACTGCAAGGAGGCCCTCCAGGACGCCAAGGGTGACCTCGAGCATGCGGTCGAGTATCTCCGGAAGAAGGGGCTCGCCCAGGCGGCCAAGCGCGCCCACCGCGAGGTGAAGGAGGGCGTCGTCGGGGCGTACATCCACCCCGGCGCCACGCTCGGCGTGCTCGTCGAGGTAGATTGCGAAACCGACTTCGTCGCCAAGACCGA
>Ga0137396_10000680_pt1 | contig 16661 bp, 17 predicted proteins | sample czc16metaG_FD_108284 | JGI IMG/M metagenome (GOLD analysis project Ga0137396, IMG submission 108284) | Vadose zone soil microbial communities from Angelo Coast Range Reserve, California, USA - czcobulk3.16 metaG | ecosystem: Environmental > Terrestrial > Soil > Vadose zone | place: USA...
CGGGACTTCCAGACGAACGGCCAATACTACACACTCTACCTAGACAATTTCGGCGAGATGGTAGTCGGAGCCTCCGAGCCGATTTTGGCGATGCAAGCGGAGCCGATGCCGCGCGGAGTGCTTCACACGGTCACGCCGGACTTGGAAATCAAGAGAACCGTCATTTCGTAGCGAGGGCCCGCGATTGTCGTCATCCGATTTCATGTTATGGTCGCCCTGCGCTTGGCCGAATATCTATAACTATCCTGGTAGTAATCATGGTTCTTGGGAAATCCAGACCGTGGGCAATAGATCAATGACAGAACCACACCGGGAAGCCGAAAGTGACGTTCTCCACCTTATGGTTCTCGATGGTCTCGACGGCCGTACTTCGGACGTTCAGCTTCGGTTTACCGAGCTTCACGGACGGCCGCACGTTCTGTTTCCGATGGATTCCGAGCCGAGGTGGGTATCGGCGACCCGAGCCGCCTCGCTCGTCCGGTGGCGAATTGGCAGCCACGACTTTGTTGGAGCAGCGCGCGTCGTAGAGCACGGCACAGACCTCCAGACGGAAGTTCTCACGAGCTTCCACGAACGTTTTGGGCAGGAGCGAATGTCACGGTGGTTCGGTGGGGAAGTCGGCTGTATCGTCCTGGTCGAGTCAACAGTCCTACCCGCTTACTACGACCAAGTCGAGGCGCTATTCGACCAAGCTGCCCCGAGTTACAGTCGATTGGTGGAGGGGAATCGCCTTAATATGCATCTCCGCAAGGTCTCCTCGGGGATACTGCGCACGCTATTCCCTGCAGGGTCCCGTGTGCTCGAAATAGGTTGTGGAACGGGGATTGAGACCATACCCTTGGCCCGGGCCGGCGTCGACATCGTCGCACTCGATATCTCGGGGCGAATGCTCGAAGAACTCGATCGTGGTGCCCGCGCCGCATCAGTCCGTGAACGCATCGTGAGTCGGAAGCGGCCTGCGAGCGAGTTGGCCACGATCGTTCGTGAGTACGGACCCGGATCCTTCGACGGGGCTTTCTCCCACTTCGGCGCACTCAATTGTGAGCCGAACCTTGAGCCGGTTCCCAATGCACTGCACGAACTCGTCAAGCCGAACGGCAAACTTTCGCTGGGTATTCTGAACCGAACTTGCCTCGCAGAAATCGTTCTCTTCGCTGCGGGACACAGACCTAGGCGTGCGCTAGCGCGTCTTCAGCCATCCGTCCCAGTCGGCCAATCTCGATTCGGAGTCGCCGTTTTTCCTTATGGTCCCGTGGAGATAACGCGGCGATTCTCACCGTTCTTTTCGAAAGAGAAAGAGATCGGCGTTTCGGTTTGCGTCCCACCGCCTGAGCTGGGGAACCGTCTTCTTACCCACAATACGTTCCTTTCGCTCCTCGAAGCCGTCGACCGATCCCTTGCGGGGTGGCCATTTTTTCGCCGTCTTGGAGACTACGTGATGATGCAGTTTAGTCGAAGGTAGCATGACACTCCGCGGATCCATTGGGGCATACTTCCGGATCGTCCCTGTTAGATTTCAAGATGGACTCAGGCTTTACGCCGCTTACGCGACGTCCGCACTTCTTAAGGTCTTCGCGGCTCGGCGGTTCAAATCTGTCGGCATGTTGACTGTCGGCCGTCGGAACTTGATCGTGCGAGTCGACGGCGTGCAGTATCAAGTTCGCCCCGGCACGAACGATCTGGACTTGATATCTCCAAAACACGAACCGATTACGACGGAGTGGTTCGATGTGGGCGAAGACGACATCGTCGTCGACATTGGAGCCCACATCGGGCGATACACCCTGAGGGCCGCGTCGAAGGCGTCGAAAGTGATTGCGGTTGAACCCGATCCATCGAACTTCCGGCTGCTAGAGAGCAACGTCGCTTTGAACGGCCTGTCTAATGTGGTCCTCGTTTCCAAGGCCATGAGCTCCAGGGCCGGTCCACGGTTGCTTCGGCGGGCCGGACGGAGTAATACCGGGATGTCCACTCTATTGCCCGACTCTTCGGGCAGGGAGGCAAGTTCCGAGGATATCATCGTGGACGGCGAAACCCTAGACCACCTCGTTGGAGCTCACGCCCTCAGCCGGATTGATTGGCTGAAAATCGATGTTGAAGGGCATGAAGTCGCCGTCCTCGAAGGCGCCCCGGCAGCATTGCGGGTCACTCAGAAAATGGTGTTAGAGGTCACCGACTTGACCCGAGAGGCTTGCAAACGCATTGTCGAAACTGCAGGATTCAACCTCGATAATATCGAGCCTGGAAGTCCGGCGAGCAATTGGCTGCTTGTCAAGCGCGGATCCAAGTCGATCCCCTGACCCCGGACCGAGTCCTCTGGATGCGGCTCCGGGCATAGGGTAATTCGTGACAAACTGCTTAAATGACTCGAGGTATTACGCTCTCGATAGTAACCTACGACTGTCTCAAGAGGACTCGCAAAGGACGCAGATGACGAAAATTGTGAGTGTCGGGATTTGTGCCTACAACGAGTCGAAACGGATTCCCGAATTGTTCCGATCCCTTCTGGATCAGGAGCTCCCGTCGGACTTCGCCGTGAATGAAATCCTTGTTGTGGCGAGTGGTTGTACGGACGGAACGGACTACCTCGTTGAGGAATGGGCTCGACTTGAGCCACGGGTGAAGTTGATTCGTGAACCGGAACGACGGGGGAAGGCGTCTGCTATCAACATAATTCTGGGTCGATACCGGGGCGATTTCCTAGTTCTGGTCAACGCCGACACACGGCTGAGTCCCGGGGCTCTCGCCGCCCTCCTCCGTACATTCGAGCGGGACGGACGCATCGACCTCGTGTGTGGCGCTCCGTTTCCCGAAAGGACGAGGGGCGTTCTCCGATTGTTGGTCGAGGACGTTTGGTGGCGCCTTCATAATCGGACCTTGCAGACGCTGACGATCTTGGACAAAGGCAATCACTGTTGCGATGAGCTAATGGCGTTGAGGCGAGGCTTCTGCGACTCAATTCCCATTGATATCATCAACGATGGCGCGTACCTGGGTGTCCTTGCTGCGCAAAAAGGCATTACCGTCCAGTTCTCGAGTGCGGCGATGATCGCGGTCGACACCCCAAGGACCATGCGAGGGCTCCTGCAACAGCGGCGCCGCGTTGTCCGAGGTCACCGGCAGGTGCTTGAAGTCCTTGGCCGAGCGCCGTACACGCTTGAAGGTCTCGCGGCGAGAAGCCCCGATTTGGCGGCGAGAATCCTCGCCTCCGAGCTTTTTCACCATCCCGCCCAGATCGTGGTATTCCTGTTTGTCGCCCTTCCACTAGAGTGCATCGCTCACGCCCTGGCGGGGGTCGAGCGAATGCTGGGTCGCGCTTTCCAACCTGCATGGCCGACGGTGGACTAGTGACGGCTGGCATCCGAGACTTGCTCAAGTCGACTCGGGGCCTCGTTCTCGCAGGTTTGGTTATTCGAGAATCGCTGGGTTTCTGGACGGGCCATCCATACGACTTGGAGGTATGGTTGAGGACTGCGTACTTCGTTTCCCATGGCGCGAATCCCTATTCTGCTTTCATGCCTGCCGTTCCGGGACTGAGCTTCGCATTTCTTAGCGACCGACTTCCGGGCGTCGGATACCTACCACTTTGGCCTCTGATTGTTGCCTTGCTCTACCAGATTTATGCCCTGGTCCCCGGGACGAGCCGTTTCGTTCTCTATTTTCTGTTGAAACAGCCACCAATTCTCGGCGACGTTTTTCTTGGATACATCACCTATCTTGTCATCCTGCGCTGGAGCGGCAGACCGGAGTCAGCGCTCCAGGGCCTGAGGTTCTGGATGTTTTTCCCCTACGCGATTCTGATTTCAGCAATATGGGGGATGTTTGATGCTGTTGTCGCTGGTCTGTTTCTGTTGTTCCTGATTCTGAATCGACCGGTGAAGGGCTACACGCTAGTAGGTCTTGGAATCCTGCTCAAGTGGCTGCCGGTAATCTACATTCCGTACAACGTTTTGCGTGAGAAGGGAGTTGGTAAGGCTGCAGTGGCCCTGGGACTCCTGGTTCCGATCATCGTAACCGTATCGGTTTTCTCGATCTTGCAGTGGGACTATGTCGGTGTAACCGACATGGCGCGCTACTCGATCCATGGCGGGGGAGGGGGCATGACCTACGCCGGTGTCCTCTCCGACCCGAAGATCGTCCCATTCCTCGCAAGCCTCGGAAACTTTTACTCGCTCATCGGCTTTCTGTGGATCCCGGGCGTCGTCGTCGGTGGAGTCGTGGCCTCCCGTCGCTTCCCGGGTCAGAGGTCTGAAGATGCTATTCAAGCGGTTCTTCTGATTACTTCGATTTTCTTCCTCACTCGGTGGGGCATCAATGAACAGTATCTACTTTACTTGTTACCTGCGTTCTACATCGACATCGCGCTCTGGCACCCAGAGAGGAAATCTTTGTTCACGTTCACGTGGGTCCTCGGCCTCCTTTTCTTGCTTGCAAACAACGACTTGTTGGTCCGTTTCTTCGGTCCCGCGTTTCCGTCTGCTGCTGAGTTTGCGTGGAGGTTCGACAATTTCTCGGAATTTGCGTACGTCCGGATCGTTGCGATGTACCTTATCGGTGTATTGTTCACCGTCCATCTCATTCAACTCGTTCAGGTCTTTCTCAATCCTCGCCGAAAGGCAACCCCATGGTTGTGGCAGCCGTTTGCTCGGCTTCGTTCCGTTCCTCCCGTCTCAGGGTGAAAAACGATGGGACCTGCGTAGGAGTTTGGGTGCGTGCGCGTGGTGCAGCTGACCCAGCGCTTCCTTCCCGCCTTGGGTGGGGTCGAGAGTCATGTTTACCATCTCGCGATGGGACTTACGGTGGCGGGGATCTCGACCGAAGTCTTCACTACAGATCTCCAGAAAGACACGCCCTTCCGCCGCCTTAATGATGGCTCGATCCCCCTGCCATTCCGGGTGCATCGCTTTCGCGCAATGAAGTTCGCGGAAGTTCCGAACGGTCTCGGCATCGTGTCTCCTTCGATGGCGTTCGCCGCACTCGATCAGGATCCAGACGTGATCCACGCTCACGCGTATGGGTCCTTTCCGACTTTCGCCGGAGCTTTTGCCGGGGTTCTGGGCCACGTTCCCTTGGTCGTCACAACGCATTCTGACGCCGGGGGGAACTCACTTTCCAAGCGCTTGTTCGACCGAGCTGTTCCGTCCCTAACGATTCGCCGAGCCCAACGCGTCATTGCTCTCACGCGAGGCGAGAGCACCTATCTTCAGCGGCTCGGCGTTGCTCCGGAAAAGGTTCGAGTCATCCCAAACGGTGTGGACTTGACAGAATTCACTAATTTGCCAGCTCGGCAACCCAACGGTCAACGGACGAACCTGTTATTTGTTGGCCGTTGCTATCCTCGCCAGAAGGGACTTGAGTTCCTGCTGAGGGCCATCGCCATCCTCCGTTCGAACTTGGACTTAGGACTAACCGTTGTGGGCGAAGATTGGGGAGGCATCGCGCCGCTTCAATCTCTCTCGAGGTCTTTAGGGATCGAAAAGCAGGTAACCTTCACGGGAGCTCTCCCGAGGGCCGATGTTATCAAGCATTACGCTTCGGCGGACATTTTTGTCTTGCCATCTCTATTCGAGCCATTCGGAATCGTTCTGTTGGAAGCGATGGCCGCCGGTCTTCCGATCGTCGCGTCCGGTGTCGGGGGAATCGTTGATGTCGTCGAAACCGGCAGGACAGGCCTACTTGTTCCGCCCGCGAATCCGCAAGCACTGGCCGGCGCAATCGAGCGCCTGGCCTCGGACAACACATTATGCCGCAATCTGTCTGAACGGGGCCGTGTGACAGCTGCCCAACATTCTTGGCAGCTTGTGATCCCGAGAATTCTCGCGGTTTACCGAGAGGCAATCTTGGAGAGTGGTGCCGGACGGGCTGGGTAGCTCATAGGTGGAGGGCGTTAACAGCCGTATCCGTCTCAGTGTTATTCCTGGGCGTTTATGCCGTCTATTTCGACTCGTTTGTGCCTATTACAGGCCACCCCGCCCCGACGTCTCCCGTGGAACACGTGGTTGTGATCATGAAAGAAAATCATGCATTCGACAACTACTTCGGAACGTTCCCGGGCGCGGAGGGGATTCCCCCCGGCACGAGTGTTCCTGACGGAAGCGGAGGGACGATTGTTCCCCATTGGATCAAATCCAGCTCGACTGACGACTTGCCACACAATCGAGAGGCGATGCTCGAAGCATGGAACAACGGGTCGAACGACCAGTTCGCGATCGTCGCAGAACGTTGGGGCACTGGGCGCGGGTCTGAAGCGATGGGCTACTACGACGAACGACAACTCCCGTTCTACTGGAGCCTGGCACGCAATTTCGCGCTTGCAGACCACTACTTCCAACCGATGTTCGGGCCGACGATTCCGAATCGGCTTTTCTCCTTCGCCGGAACCAATGCCGGCCTCGAGACCAATCTGATCATGTTCTCCAACTTCGATGGCCTGACGATTTTCGATCAATTGGCGGCGAAGGGGATCTCGTGGCGCTATTACCAGGAGCCAAGTTCGTTCCACTCGCCGTTGCCACTCTACTTCAAGACGCTCGCTTCGAATCGGGTCGCGCTCCCTCAGTTTGTTCCGTTGAACCGGCTCGTCTCGGACCTTCGAATGGGAGACCTCGCCCAAGTCACGTACGTCGACCCGGCCGACAGCCCGACCATTAGCGAACACCCGGCTGAGAACGTCTCGTTCGGCGAATCGTGGACGAAGGTCATCATCGATCTGATACAATCATCAGCGATTTGGGGCACAACGGCGATCTTTCTAACGTGGGACGAGTCGGGCGGCTTTTATGATCACGTGCCGCCTCCGCAGGTCGACGCACTGGGATACGGATTTCGTGTCCCGATGATCGTTATCTCTCCTTATTCCAAACATGGACAAATCGACCACCATATCATGGATCACACGTCGATTCTCAAATTCATCGCAGTCAATTGGCAACTCTCGATGCTTACTCCGAGAGAGGAACGGGCAAACGACATGTTCTCCGCGTTCACGTTTCCTGCCCAGGGCCAATCGCCTCGATTGTTCCCGGCTCTGTTTCCAATTGCGCGGTCGGTTAGTGCCGTTATCCAGCTGAATCCTCTTTCAGACTTGGGCCGGAAGGGTCAGAGGTTCCAAAATGGCTGATCAGCTGCCTGGCTTCTCCATTGTCATCGCAACTCACAATCGTCCTGCGAAGCTCGTCGCGCTGCTCGAAAGCATTCGGTCTTCGCGAGCTCCAAACCTTGACGCCGTCGTTGTTGTGGACGATTCGAACCCGTTCCGGGATCTAACGAGTGACTTCGCGGATTTGAGGCTGAAACACGTTCGACTCCCAGAGCGGGTCTTCCTCTCTCGGGCCAGGAACATCGGTTGGCAAGTGTGTAGGGGTCCGTTCCTCTATTTCATCGACGACGACAATATCGTTACGAAGGAGACCCTTCAAGAACCTCTTCGCTTGCTTCTGGAAAATCCCCGGTTGGGTGCGGTCATGCCTGCAGTGCTGTACAAGGCACGCCCGGAACTAGTGTGGGTCTATGGGACCCCCCTGAACTCCGATCGTTGGGGATTTGCACTGATTGGACGAAACAAGATCCGGGAACGCTCGCTCGAGAACCGCCTCCTTCCGACGGACGCGCTACCCAACGCATTCATTGTGCGGCGTGCGGCCGTCGAGCAACTGGGTGGTTTCGGTGAACGATTCGTGATGAGCAGCTCGGCCGATTTTGCGATTCGACTCAAGCAGGCCGGATGGATGGTCGCCGCCTATACGGGGGCGTTTACTTTTCACGATGTGGAACCACCTGGTCGCACAGGATATTGGGCAAGCCATCGAGGAGTGGACCCGGACCGTGTCTTCCACGACGTGCGCGATTGGTTTGTCCTGATGCGATCTCTGCACCCTGGAGAGCGGCGATTTTTGCTCAAAGCGACGAGACACGCGGTAGGCTTCATGGCACCCAACGCTCTCTCGTACGTCCTGCGAGGTGGTTCGCAAGGCCGGGAGTCGCTCAAGCAACTCGTACGGGCCTACCTCAGCTCGGTGAGGACCGATAGGATATCGTGAGGATCGATGGAGTCTTGTCCGTTCGGTAGGAGTGCACCGCGTATGGCGTCACGAATCGTGCACGGGCCGGTCATGAAGTCCGCGTTCAATCGAAGCATGGATTGGATCGGGGAATTGAGTCCGGAACTTTCCTACTCCCTCCGAACGAGTTTAAGAGCTGCAGCATTCCCTTTTCGGCCGGACAAGAGGGATAGCGCCCCCAAGTTGCGGGATGACATTGAGCTCTACGCGGGTCTGTTTCGACACGCGACGAGAAACTTCGAGAGAATTGTTTCGCCCTACCTGGATGAAATCCAATGGACCGAGGCTCGTGTCTATAATGGATTCTTCGAGACAATTGACGCCGAACTGTACCATTGCATCATCCGCTTTTTCCGGCCGAAACGGATTATCGAGGTCGGCGCCGGAAACTCGACTTGGTTCGCTCGCGACGCCCTTCGGGTAAACGGATCCGGCGAGCTGTTAGCCATTGACCCTTCTCCCCGATTGCATTTACCGAAGGATTGTCAACATGTGCGCGGGCTTGTCGAAGAAGTCGAGCTCTCGGTGTTCGACGAGCTGCGGGCCAACGATATTCTGTTCATCGATTCGTCTCACTCCAAAGAGGAGGCGAGATACTTAGTCGGGCACATCTACCCAGTTCTAAGGCCCGGTGTCTTGATCCACCATCACGATATTGTGTTCCCCTACCTCGGATACGGCTCATTCGTTCCGGACTGGGCCAACCTCGGCGAACAGCAGGTCATCCTAAGGTTCTTGTCAGCGTCCCCGACGGCCTACCAGGTCCTGACAAGCTCTGCATTCGTACGGTTCGAGGACCCTGGGATGCTGATGCGACTGATTCTGAGTAAAAGGTCCAGGCCCCTCATCGCGGGGGGCTCGATCTGGATTCAGAAGAAGACCTGAGTTCGACACATGTCCGTGGCGCTCCTGATCTTCAGCCTCAATGAAGTCGAGAGAGTTCACAGAAGCATCGACGCAATGCGCGGCATATTCGATGAGATTGTACTCGTCGACAGTTCATCCCCGAGCGATTACGAGAGCCTCCACCGGCTCATCGTGGGATCTGGCGTCAAGGCCTACCGAGCGATTCCTATGGGTTTCCCGGAGCCGCTTCGGCCGTTTGGCCTCAGCAAGGTGAAGTCCGATTTCGCGTTGATTCTCGACGCGGACGAGGAACCGACCGATCGGTTGAAACGGGACCTCGCTCTCTTGAACGAATGCGCGGCCTATGTGTTGCCACGTCTCGAAGTAGAATTGCGGTCCTACACCTACCATCTTCGTCTGATGCGGCCCTCTGCGGTTCGGTTCTCTAGGCGAAGCTTCGACTTCCCAGAGGTTCAGGGGCGGACTGGTCGGTTGGGCAAGACCCATTCCATTGTGCATCAGGCAAAGTACTCAAACTATTTCGGCGAGAAGTCTCGGGCTGAGCGGTATTTCACAATCGAGGGCGCCGAACGCCCCTTTACGCGGTCGTACTTGCAGGAAGCCCTTACGCTTCGATTTGGGAATCGATCGGCCCCGCTGCCCTTCGTGACTCGTCTGCGCGAGAACCCCGACGCTCCCTTGTCGCCGGCGATGATCCGAGGAGTGATTGAAACTGAGTACCTGCGAGATATTTTCCTCGGTAAGGGTCACCGTGCCGCCTCTTTCAATCGCCGCTATTCGCTCGGCAAGCGACGTTTTCTGTTGGACCTGCCGGACTCCGACCGCGAGTTCCTTCGCGCTGTGTCACAGGACATTCGGCAGAACGGAGGCCTCTTTTCTTATCTCGGGTTCGACAATCCGGCGTATGTCGAACAACTGACATCATCATTCCGTTGGAACCTGCGCGGCATCGAGGTTTACAAGCGGCTGCTGAGGTACCGCCACCAACACGGTCGACCCGCGGACCATGTCCCTCTCGCTCTTGATGCGACAAGTTAGTCGATTGGTCCATCCGCCCCTCGCCCTCGTGCCGAACGCATGTTCGAGCGGCGAGTAACTACGGACGCGATTTGCGCCGGTGCCTGATCCACAAGAGGATGAGGATCGATGCGGAGGCGATCCCAACAATCAAGAGAGAAATGTCCATCCAAAGAGGGACGAAGAGGCCGATGTCCAGATCCATCGTCCAAGAAATCTCGGCGCCTCGACTATCGCGTCCCGTGAACTGGATGCGATAAATGCCGGGGGTCCCGTACGAATGAGCCGTCGACACGTTGTGACTCGTCTGACCATCGCCGAAGTCCCACGAGACGCGTGAAATTTCACCCGATCCGCCTACCATCTCGGCTCGGAACGCCACCGACTGACCCGTAATGGGACTCGGGGACGAAACGAAGATGTTTCCCGTGAGGGGAGGGGGATATCGGAAGAACCAAGTGTCCGTCTTGACCTCGAGCTTGTCTCCGCCGCCATACACAACAAGAGTGTCGTCTAGGGCATCGTAGCCCCCGACTGCGGCCATCCGAGGGGACGGGCCATCCGGAGTCGAGACATTTCTCCAGACGAGCTGCGTCGTGTTGAAGGTCCATGTGTCGCCGAGGATCGTTCGGTTGCCGTAACCACCCACGAGGAGGAGCTCGCCGGAGGCCGAATTCGTCGCGAAGATCGGATAGTCGCGGGGCATCGGCATGACGTCGGGATAGACCTGACTCCACAGGTCTTGATCCCAGCGGTATCGCCACATGTCGGCGGGATGATGGAAATTGAAATTCGCGTCTGAGTAGTCATTTCCGGAGAAAAGGAAAAAAGCTCGCCGCCCCGCGTCGTACACCATTCGGCCGTCCGCTCGGGGGGAGGGCAACCGAGGGCTGGGACGGGGCGCCCAAGTGTCGTTGGCAAACACGTAGTACCATTGATCACCGAGATAGTGCACGCCATCGAAGCCTCCGAATACGAGGGTTGCCCCCTCGGTCTCATCATAAGCCACCGCGGCATCTGAGCGCGGCGGGGGGCTCGCCTGCGGATGGCGTTGAACCCACGTGTTGCTGGCGACGTAGAACGCCCAGGTGTCGCCCAGCCGATGGTATGCGCCATCGTGCGTTTCGTACCACCCACCGAAGAGGACCAGAGCCTCTGCGGCGGAGTCGTAGACGAACATGGCATCGGCACGGGCGGGAGGATTCAATTCTGGATGGACTTCGCTCCACATTCGTGTGTGGGGATCGAGGATCCAGGTTTGGTTGAGGGCCTCTCCATCGGAGCCTCCGAACAGCACGAAGACATTGTTCCGCGAATCGTACGCCATCATGGAGCCCGCGACGCCGGGCGGATGAACAGCCTGCGTCCCGTCCGACCATCCCCCCCGCAGACCGCTCGGAGAAACTCGCGCCAGACTTTGTTCTGTAGGCCGCGGGCCGTTGGTTCGAGACAACAGGCTGTTTGATGCAACCAACAGAATTACGGCTAGGACCATGACTCCGAGGCATCTCACGGGAGTGTTCATCGTTGGTTCTCGCGTTCGGCGGTGCCTGCCCGGCCGCCGTACACCTCAGAAATAAGGGCAAGGACGCGCGGGATGTCATATCCAGCCCTTGCGACAATCCGGTCTCGGGTGACGATTCGACGGATCCCAATGAAAGGCTTAGACACAAAGACGAGGTATGAAAACGTCTTCGTCGTCAGCGAGAGGAGGAGTCCGTTTCTTTCCGCAAGAATCTTTATTGTATGATTTTCGGAAATCACCTTGCCGTCCGTCGCCGTCCCACCGAGCGCCACTCAGAACACCTTCGAGTACGTGTCCCGGAGCAAGTCGTATTTCCGGGACTCGTAGGCGAAGAATCCCCGTTGCACGATGGTGCGGAACCGGGCATCCAGGTTCCCCGCGCGGAGGAGCCGGTCGTTCCTCCACATCCCAACAATCGCGAGGTACGGCGCAAGGGCGGCGAACGCGATGGCGTTTGCAAGGGACCAGGATCGGCGGTTCGGCCTGGCGGGGCGTTCCGTGTCTCTCGCCGCACTGATCGTCGCTTGGCGGTACAGCCGGGGAAAGACGCCATCCATCCAAGTGGCCGAGATCAACAGGTCCCGGTAGTAGGGCCTGCCTTCGAGGACTCGAAGGTTCAAGGCCTCTCGCGCGAACAGAGGATCCTGACGGGACCGGAACGCTTCGCGGCATTCACCCTCGTCCAAAATCCGATTGAAACAAAACCGCGGGAACGCCGGATTCCTCATGCGGCGAAATCGAGCGGTGACCATCGCGAACAAGAGCGTGATCCACACCCGGTTTCGACGCGTTACCAGGTAAAAATCGACGTCGTCCCGCGGCTTACTTGCAGCGTATGCGATCGATCCGGAGAGAGCAATGAGGTGAATCCATGGACACAGTTCGATCAGCCGGTTACTAAAGGTTTGAGCGACTTCTGCGCGCCGCCCCGAGAGCGTCGTCTGTTCCATTCGTCCAAGCGCGAGTCTTTCGGAACCCTTCACCGTGACCTGTCCATTATGGATGTGTAGTCGTTGCCTGAGGCTGGTGTCGGTCTCCAAGAATGACTCGAGATGCGACAACGAGGCAAACCCTCCCGGAGGCAGAAGTAGAAAGAGTTCTTCGGTCGAGATTGAGCTCCCGTGGGACCCTGCGACCGACGCGAGCGTTTGAACAAGCTCCCGAACGCGGGCCAACGGGGCCGCGACCGACGCCTGTGAGGTTAACGCCGAGCCGGGTTCGGCCTCCTCTCGGTTTCTGTCAGAGTCGACAACGACCGAGGCCGGCCCCCGATGAACTGTCCGCGTATCGAACGTAGGGTTGCGGCCTCCCTTCCCTGAAGGATTACTATTCGAATAGTATTAAGTCTTTTCCCCGGCTCGGTCCGGTCCTCGGAGTAAATCCGATAGGAGAATGAGGCGATGAACTCGTTCCTGGAGTGGAGGATAGCGGCTGAATAGCCCATTTCCGGAACCCAGGATGCTAAGGCCCAATGAGGCTTTCTCTTGCGGGCCTTGGCTCGCGATTTTCAAGAGCGCCGATGCGAGGGTCGCGGGCTTACCGCTGGATCTCGCGCCCATTTCGTCGGCCAGGTATTCCCGTTCGCGGTGGACAGCCGGATCAAAGAACTTGCTGAACGGATCGAAGAACAGGATTCGCGACAACACACGGGAGAACACCTTGAATTCCGAGTCGTGGTGTTTGAGGTGCATCAGTTCGTGAGCCACGACAGCCTCCACTTCATCGCGTTCCAAGGCGCTGAGAAGCCCGGAGGAAACGAGGATTGTGCGTTGTTTCCCGCCGACGGCCATCGCGATCGTGGCCGCTCTGTCCACGATCCCTACGCGAATCTCCCCCACGCCCTCGAACTTGGCGAGGAGTCCGACATACTCTTTCAACCACGACTCGCCATCCGAGGGAATTCGCGGCGCGAAGCGTCGGAGCACCGCGGCGTTCCCGTACTTCCAGACGATGGCCGAGATGATTCCCGAGGCAGCGAGGCCTCCGAGGATCGCCCCGAACACCGCAAGCGGGACGCCGTTCTTCGCATAGGCGACCATTCGCGCCTGGGACACGCAGAGGACCAGGCTTCCGGCGACGAAGGCCCAGAAGAAGATCGACAGGGCGTAGAGGCCGGTGAGGAGGCTGACTCGAAGTTTCGTGTTCCTTGCGTTCGTAAAGAATACATAAAGGAGGGTCCCCATCGACGCGCCGCAGACCGCGAGGACTGTCAAGGACAGCGGGGACAGCCAATAGGTTTGGAGGGCTTCCCCAATGATCTGGACGAAGCTAGCCATCTCGCTTCTCCCTTGCCTTTCGCCTCTCGACTGGTCCCCGGAGGGCGCCGAGCTTCGCGGTTTCGGCGGGCACGGGATTCTCGAGGAGGTACGAAACGGCCGCACCCCCGAAGGTGTCGACAACCCGGTCGATCATCGACGCCATCGCTTTGCGGTAGACCCGCCCTTCCTTCAGGCGGTAGAACACCTTCTTCTCGCTCTCCTTCCGCATCGCGACGAGGTCCTTGTCGACGAGTCGATATAGCGTCGTCGTCACGCTTGTGTAGGCGGCGTCGCGGGTCTTCTTGACCTCTTCGTAAATCGCTCCCGACGTCGCCGAACGAAGATTCCGGACGGCGCGGAGGACCGCTAACTCAAGTTCGCCAAGTTCCATACAGATGACTACAAGGATAGTAATCTAGTTAAGTCTTGCCCAATGAAGGCATGGATATTCGTCGACTATGCCAACCCCGCGGCTTGGGTCGCGAGCTCCGAGAAACGCTTGCCGAGGATGTCGAGCGTCGCGAGGAGGACGGCCTTCGCGCTGAGCGACCCATCTGTCTCGAATTCCAGGACGATGCGCGTCGGGTCGTTCGAGGCTTTCACGGACTCGACCTTGTACTGTGCCGCGAACTTCTGGCAGGTCTCGCAATCTTCCGAGAGCACCATGACTTCCTCTTCCTCCGTCGACGTCGACTGCATGTGGCTCTCGCAGTACGGGACGTTCGGATCGAGAGGGTCGAGGCTCTTGTTCCCCGCTTTGAGGATTGGATAGTAGCGATACCCGACGCCGTGGGTCGACTGCCACTTCGCGTGGTCCCTCCCGGAGCCGAGGACCGCGGTCGCGTAGATCAGCATCGCTTGGCCGTCCCCGAGCTTCACGATGGGGATCTTCGTGTCCTTCGGCCGGAGTTTCGCGTCGCCGATCGGCTCGAGGTCGGCGGACGTCACGAGGCCGGGTCCTCGGCGATTCACGGAATAGATGATCGTGCAGTTCGGGCAGCCTTCGCCGTGGCAGGTCGGGCAATCCTCCCGCCGGTTGTACAGTCCCAGGTCCGTGGGGATCGGGACGAGGCCGAGGCGGTGGGCGATCATCTCGTCGAAGAGGGGACTCACGCTCTCGTACTCCTTGCCGTCTTCCGCCCGGATCGGTCCCAGATGGAATTCCACGTCCTCGATCGCCATCTTCGGGACGTCGGAGACGAGCACGCGCCGCACGGCGTTCGCATACGCCGGCTCGGCTTCCTCGAGGAGGAGCCGCATCGACTCGTCGGCTTTCGCAAGGACCTTGACTTTCATTCACACCCTCCGACCGCGTCGGCCGCCTTTCGGTTTCGTGCCATCGTGAGGGACCGGCGTGACCTCTTCGATCCGCCCGATCCGCAAGCCGGCACGGGACAGGGCGCGGATCGCCGCCTGGGCGCCGGGACCGGGGGACTTCGATCGGTTCCCTCCCGGTGCGCGCACCCGGACATGGATCGAGTCAATGCCCTTCTCCTTCGCCGCGTCGGCCACGCGCTCCGCGGCCTTCATCGCGGCGTACGGAGACGCCTCGTCCTTCGCGGCTTTCACGACCATGCCACCGGTCGCTTTCGTGATCGTCTCTGATCCCGTCACGTCGGTCAGGGTGATGATGATGTTGTTGTACGACGCGTAGATGTGGGCGATTCCCCAGCGCGGCATGCTTACGTCCCTCCTGGCGCGCCGGGTGCAGGCGGCTCGGGACCAGCGCCCGCATCGTCTTCCGTTTCGGCCGCATCAGCCGCCGGCGCGGGAGGCTGACCCGTCTGCCGCACGGGATGAAGGTCGTTCGAGATCGCGGAGCGCTCGTCGTACGTGATCACGTTCTCGTCCGTGCGGGTCACGAGGATGCCCGGGATCGTCACGCGGCGACCCCCGACGGACACGTGGCCGTGCACGATGAATTGGCGTGCCTGACGCGGAGTGAAGGCCAGGCCCTTGAGGAATGTGAGCGTCTGGAGCCGCCGGGAGAGAATCGCCTCGACGTCGAGCGCGAGGACGTCGTCCAGGGTCGTCCCATCGAGGGGCAGCAGACCGAGGCGGCCGAGACGGCGCAGCAATTGCTCCCGCTCCTTCTCCGCCTGCTGGTCCTTCTGTCGCACGCGCGCCTGCAGCTCCCGCGCGCGCTGCCGGAACCGCCGCAAAACGTACTGGGACCGCCAGAGCTCCTTCTTGTTCTTGAGCCCGTACTTCTTCAGGAGTTCGTTCTCCGCCTTGATCCGCTCGGCCTCCCACGGATGCGAGGGCCGCTCGAACTTGGCTCGGGAGAACTTCGGATCGCCCAACGACTCACACCTTCTTCTCTTCCTTCGCCGGGGCGGCGGCGGGTTTCTTCTCCTCTTTCTTCTCTTCCTTCTTCCCGCCTTCCTCGGCTTTCTTCGCCTGGGCGGCGGCGAGGGCGGCCTTCTTCGTCACTCCGACCGTGAGGCCCGTCCGGCCGTTCGACCGCGTGCGCTGTCCACGGACCTTCTGTCCCGTCTCGTGGCGCACGCCCTTGTACGATCGGATCATTTTCATGAGGTTGATGTCGTCCCGCAGGCGCACTTCGACGTCCGAGCCGACGACGTGGAGATCGAGCCCGCTCTCCCAATCCTTGGGGCGGTTCACCATCCACGGCGGGAATGCTTCGCCGAGATTGCCGAGCGTCGCCTCGATCTTGTCCGTCTGCTCTTCCGACAGGTTGCCGAGGCGCTCGGCCCGTGGGACTCCGGTCATGTCCGCGATCGCTTCCGACACGCGAATGCCGACGCCCGGGATGGAGGTCAATGAGTACGCAACGGACCGCGTGCCGTCCAGGTCCGTGTTCGCCATCCGAACGATGTATCGGAAATCCTCCTTGACGCCTTCGAGTTTCTTCGGCGCCCGCGGCGCTTTCGGCTCTTCGGGCTTCTCTTCCTTCTTCTTCGAAGGACGCTC